>Ga0268386_10004517_pt1 | contig 10252 bp, 7 predicted proteins | sample RVTome_15_FD_200260 | JGI IMG/M metagenome (GOLD analysis project Ga0268386, IMG submission 200260) | Soil microbial communities from uranium-contaminated site in the Upper Colorado River Basin, Wyoming, United States - RVT150D86... ... | reverse complement strand
GGCGGACGACCATCCGGAGGCGAGCACCCGGTCCGACGCACGATCTCTGATGGTGCGGATCGAGGCCCAGCTCGCACGGGGCGGCGACGCGGACGCGGCCGAAGCGATCGCCCGTCAGGCGTCGGGCCCGTGCGGCGAGGACCAGGACGCGCGGCTCGCGGCCCTCAGCGCCCTCATGAACATGAACGCCGCCCAGGCCGTTCCGATCCTGCAGGAGGTTCTGAGGAGCCGGGACGAATGCTCGGTCGAGCTGCGGCGCAGGGCGGTCTTCCTGATCGCGCAGCAGATGACCGACGAGTCTGTCGACGTGCTCCTCGACCTGGCGCACCGCAATCCGGATCCGGATCGGGAGGTGCGTGAGCAGGCGGTCTTCTGGCTCCACCAGGTCGACACTCCGGAGGCGCTCGACGCGCTGCAGTCGATCCTGATGGAGAGCGAGGACGAGGAGCTCCAGGAGCGGGCGATCTTCGCCATCTCACAGCGCTCCGACGCCCGCTCGGCCGAGATCCTGAAGGACTACGCGGAGCGCTCCGACGTGCCTCGGGCGCTGCGCGAGAACGCGATCTTCTGGATCAGCCAGAACCCGGCTGCCGGCGGGGCCGAGTACCTCATGGGGCTGTACGACCGCCTGGACGACGACGAGCTGCGTGAGCGCGCGATCTTCGGCATCGCGCAGACCTCGAGCGCCGAGGGTCGGCGCTGGCTGCTCGAGCGCGCGCGCGACCGGGACGAGTCGGTGGAGCTGCGCAAGAACGCATTGTTCTGGGCCGGGCAGATGGGTGGACTCGAGGCCGCGGATCTTCAAGGCCTGTACGATTCGCTGGACGACACGGAGATGAAGGAGCAGGTGATCTTCGTCGCCTCACAGATGCGCGCGGAGGGGGCCGTGGATTTCCTGATGGAGGTCGCGACCACGGACGAGGACCGGGAGCTGCGCGAGCGGGCGATCTTCTGGCTGGGGCAGAGCAGGGATCCACGCGTCGCCGAGTTCCTCCTCACATTGATCCGCGGCGGAGTCGCACGATGAGATGGGTCCTCGCCGCGGTGGTGGCGCTCGGGACGCCCCAGGCGGTGGTCGGGCAGATCGCGGACCGCGTGGCGGCCGCCGAGGACGGCGTGGTCCGGTTCGCGTACCAGACGCGCCAGGGGGTTGAGATCTGCGACCAGGGGGTCCGCATGGGCGAGCGTACGCTCTGGTGGCGGAGCCGGCACGGTGGGCGCGGCGCCAGCAGTTGTCGCGAGGGGCTCGCCCAGGTGGACGTGACCGTTCGCAATGGCCGGGTGCGCGACGTCGAGCTGGTCGGCGATCCGTCCGAGGCCGACGCCCGTGCGCTCGACCTCGGAACGGTGCCCGCCGAGGAGGCCGCTCGCTTCCTGCTCTCGCTCGCCGACGAGGGGGGCGCTTCGCGCGACGCGGCGGAGGATGCGGTCTTGGCGGCCGTGATCGCCGACGTGCCCGAGGTATGGCGAGATCTCCTGGCGATCGCGCGCGACCGCACGGTTGACGGCGACGTGCGCGAGAGCGCCCTCTTCTGGTTGGGGCAGGAGGCCGCCGACGCGGCGACCGCCGGTCTGTCGGGGGTCGCGCTCGACCAGGACGAGGACCAGGACGTGCGCGAGGCGGCGATCTTCGCGCTCTCGCAGCGGCCGGCCGATGAAGCGGTGCCCGCGTTGATCGAGGTCGCGCGCACGGGCGAGGAGCTCGGCACGCGCCGGACCGCGATGTTCTGGCTCGCCCAGTCGGAGGACCCGCGCGTGGTCGACTTCTTCGAGCGCGTGCTCCTGGGCCGCATCCGCTGACGCCGTGCGCCGCTTCGTGGCGGCGCACGAGCCTAAGTGGCCCGCTCCGCAAATACGATGGCATTCGGGCGCCGATGCATCACCGTACTTGCGGAACGGGCCACTAAGTGGTCAGCCGAGGGGGTCGCGCGTTACCTTGTGCTCGACGGATCAGCCTGCGGCGAGGCCGCTTCGCGGCTCGCCGTTCGTCCCACCAGCCCAAGCGCGACGTGCCTTCCGAAGGGTGATGCTCATTGCGGTATCGGCCGATCAAGATCTTGCTGGTCGAGTCCGACGACGGCTATGTCACGGACCTTCGCGCGGAGCTCGGCGACGGCACGGCGGCCGGTGTCGCGCTGGAGTGGGCGGGTGAGCTGAGCGAGGCCCTCGCGCGACTCTCCCAGGGCGGCTTCGACGCCGTGCTGCTCTCCCTGAACCTGCCCGACAGCCGGGGCATGGTGACGTTCGATAGGGCCTACGCCTTCTCGCCCGACGTGCCGATCGTGGTGCTCTCCGACCATCCGGACGAGGACGCGGCCGTGTCCACGGTGCAGGCGGGGGCGCAGGACTACCTGGTCAAGACGGAGATCCCGCCTTCGATGCTCGTGCGCTCAGTGCGGCACGCGATCGAGCGTCACCGCCTCTTCTCGGCTCTGCGAAGCCTCTCCCTGATCGACGACCTGACGGGGCTGTACAACCGGCGCGGATTCACCGACCTGGGCGAGCAATACCTCAAGCTGGCGCGGCGAACCGGGCGGGGCGTGACGATGGTCTACCTCGACATGGACCGTTTCAAGACGATCAACGACTCGCTCGGCCACCATGTGGGAGACAGGGCACTCCTGAAGGTCGCCGACATCCTTCGTGCGACGTTTCGCCGCTCGGACATCATCGCCCGTCTCGGCGGCGACGAGTTCGGCGTGCTGGCGCTCGAGGCCGCCGACGAGAGCTCGGAAACGCTCGTGGAACGACTTCGTGAACGGGTCCAGGACTTCAACGAATCGAGCCCGGAGCCCTATCAGCTCTCGGTGAGCATCGGCATGGCGCACCACGACGACGACCCCCGCGTCAGGCTCGAGGACCTGGTCGCCGAGGCGGACAGCGCGATGTATCGCGAGAAGCACGGCAAGCGCGCCTCGGCGCTGAGGCACCGATGACCGAACGCGAGGTGGGGAGCGCGACCCGTCCCGCCGCGGTGCACTGGCTCGTTCGCATCGCCGAGCGCGCCGGTCATGGGGACGCGAAGCGTCCAGGGATCGCAGCGGGGAGTGCCGCGCCCGTGGCGTGGACGGAAACGACGCGCGCCTACGGGCTCTCCGACGCCCAGCTCACCGCCCTCGTGGCGGAGTACTTTCGTCTGGACGTGGCCGACTTCCAGTCGGCGGATCCCAACGCGGCCCTGCTCATCCCGGAGACGATGGCGCGCAAGCACCTCGTCTTCCCGCTGGTCGAGGACGATCGGAACTTCGTGGTCGCGACGTGTGATCCGACGAACGTGGAGGCGGAGCGGGCCCTCGGCTTCAGCACCGGCCGGACGCCGCTCTTCCAGGTCGCCGCGCCGGGCGCGATCCAGGACGCCCTCGACGGACGCTACTCCCCCGAGCGGGCGGTCGAGAAGCTGTTGGGCGGCATGTCCGATGAGATCGACGACGAAACGGTCAAGCTCGTCGAGGAGATGGGGCCGGAGTCGATCTCCGAGGACGACGCGAGGGCTACGCCGGTCATCCGGCTCACGAGCCTGATCATCAGGGACGGCATCGCTCAGGGGGCGAGCGACATCCACATCGAGCCCGGACGGAGGCTCGGGGCGGTGCGCTACCGCGTGGACGGGGTGCTGCGCAAGCACATGGACCTGCCCATGACCGCGCTCAACCGGGTGATCTCGCGAATCAAGGTTCTGTCCAAGCTCGACATCGCCGACCGCCTCCGGCCGCAGGACGGGAAGGCGCGCGTGCAGGTCAAGACCCGCGGATACGACCTGCGTGTGTCCACGATTCCGGCGGGCGGCGCCGAGAAATGCGTGATCCGAGTGCTCGACTCGAGCGCCGCGCTGTCGCTCGACGACCTCGAGATCCCGAAGAACGAGCTGGAGCGGCTCCGACAGCTCCTCACCTACCGAGACGGGATCCTGGTCGTGACGGGACCGACCGGGTCAGGAAAGACCACCACGCTGTACGGCGCGCTGCGCGAGCTGGCCGACGGCAAGGTGAACATCATGACCGTCGAGGATCCGATCGAGTACGAGCTGCCTGGGATCACCCAGACCCAGGTGCACACGAAGCAGGGGATGACGTTCGCGGGGGCGCTGCGCGCGATGCTGCGCCAGGACCCCGACGTGATCCTGGTCGGTGAGATCCGGGACAAGGAGACGGCAGTCACGGCCGCGCAGGCGGCGATGACGGGCCACCTCGTGCTGACCACCGTGCACGCCAACGACGCCGTGAGCGCGATCGCGCGACTCGCCGACCTGGGCCTCCAGTACAGCACGATCGCACAGACGATGCGGGGCGCGATCGCCCAGCGCCTGCTCCGGCGGGTGTGCGCGAGCTGCGGCGAGCCCGTGCGGGGGAAGCTCACGCCCGACGAGCAGCGGCTCACGGAGCGGCACGGCATCGAGCCGGTCGTCCGCGCGGTGGGGTGCACCGAATGCGGCTTCACGGGATACCGCGGCCGCCTTCCGGTCAACGAGGTGCTGATCGGCGGGCCGCGGATGCAACAGGCGATCGAACAGCGGAAGGGTTGGGCGACGCTCATGCGCGTCGCCCAGCAGGGCGGGATGCGCACGCTTCACGAAGTCGGCCTCGAGTGGGTCACGCAGGGACGCACCACCCTGGTCGAGGTCGAGCGCGTGCTCGGGCAGGGGCTCGACGATATCGCCGGCGAGGTGGAGACTGGTCCACCCCGCATCCTGCTCGTCGACGACGACGAGCAGGCCCGCACCCTGATGCGGTCCCTGCTCGAGCGCGACGGGTACGCGGTCGACGACGCCGAGGACGGGAACCGCGCGATCGACATCCTCAAGGAGGATCACGACTACCAGCTCGTGATCCTCGACCTCGCGATGCCCGGCCTGGACGGCCGCCAGGTGCTCGACCAGATCCGTGGCTCGGTCGAAACCGCCGCGCTTCCGGTGCTGATCCGTACGGGTACCGGCTCGAACGAGCTGGAAGCCGAGCTTCTCGAGGCCGGCGCGGACGACTACGTGGAGAAGTCGGTCGACGCGACCCGCTTCATGGCGCGCGTGCACGCGGTGCTCCGGAGGGCGATGTAGCCTCGCGCCCGGTGATCGGCGCCGGCCGTGATCGTTGCGGAGCCGTGACAAAATCGTGACGAACGGGCGAGGAAGGGGCGTGCCGCCGCGTTACATTGTCTCCGACCCGTCACGAAGCCGTGACTCGGCCGTCATCGAGGGCCGCGCGGGACGCCCTCCGACCCTGGATGAACGCGCATGCGACGCTGCCCGGTGCTCAGATTGTTCCTGCTGTTCGCGCTCACCGTCACGCCGCTCGGCACCGCCCATGCCGTCGCGCAGGTCGCCGTCGCGAGCCGCGCCGGCCCGGTGGCCGCGCTCACGCTCGGCGGTCGCTTCAACGCGCAGTATCAGGCCTCTTCTGTCGGGACCGCGAACAACGACTTCTTCATTCGCAGAGCGCGCCTGATCGCGGACATCGAGTTCAACGACTTCCTCGGCGGGCGCGTCCAGGCCGATTTCGCCGGAGGTTCGGCCGAGCTGATGGACGCGTTCGCGCGCCTCGACTTCGACGGGTTCGAGCTCTACGCGGGTCAGTTCAAGCGCGCGTTCGATATCTTCGAGCTCGCGAGCTCCACCGATCTGTCGTTGATCGAGCGTGACGGCCGTGTTGGCGGATATTCCGCGTGTCCCGGCGTGGGGTCGGTGTGCTCCTTCAGCCGCCTGACCGAGTCGTTGGCCTTCGCCGGCCGGGACACGGGCCTGAAGATCGAGGGTGAGTCGGGGGCGATCGTCTATCAGGCGTCGCTCACGAACGGCCGCGGGGTGGGCGTCCGTGACGAGAACGACGGCAAGTCGGTCTCGGGCCGGCTCGGCTACGCGGTGGACGAGAGCGTCGTGGTCTCGGGCAACGTGGCCATCGTCGACTATCTCGACCCGGTCGACGAGACCGCCAATGCGGTCGCGTGGTCCGCCGACGTCCACGTGGGCACCTGGCGCGACGGTCTCCTGGTGCAGGCGGCGCTGGCCGGTGGGGAAAACTGGCTGTCGCTCGACGCCATGGACGAGCCGGCGTCGTTTCTCACGTTTCAGGCCGTAGCGTCCTTCTACCGCCCGCTCGAGGGCGACCGCGTCATCGGCATCGAGCCCCTCGCCAGGATCAGCGTGGCGGACCCCGACGACGACCTGGGCGGCGACGGGGGCACGCTCCTGACGCCCGGCGTGATGTTCTACCTGCTCGGGAAGAACAAGATCGGGGTGAACCTCGACTATTACGTTCCGCGGACCGGGGACTCGGTCTATTCGGTGAAGGTCCAGACGTTCCTGTTTTTCTGACGGATCCGCGGCCGGGGAACAACGCCCCCACCGCCACCAGTATCACCCGTCCGGGATCGGAGAGCGGCGGGGATGGGGCCGCGGAATCCGATTGACACACCCAGGGGGCCACGGCAGCTTTACGGGCTGTCGGAACGGAGCCGACGGCTCGGCCCCCGCCCCGTTTCTTCGTTGAACCCACGGAACACATGTTCAAGACTCTTCGGGGTCGACTCGTCACGATCCTGATCGTCATGGGCTTCGCCGGCTGGCAGCTCTACGATCACTACCGGAACTCGTGTCCGGAATCGGCTCCGGAGTCCTGCATCAAGCGGCCTCTGACGCTTGGCCTCGACCTGCAAGGCGGCATGCACCTCGTCCTCGAGGTCGACGACCCCGAGGGGACGATGACCGACGACGCGAAGGTCGACATGATCGACCGCGTGGAGCGGATCATCCGGACCCGCATCGACGAGTTCGGCGTCAGCGAGCCGCTCGTCCAGAAGGCCAGCGGTGGCCAGCGCCTCATCGTGGAGTTGGCCGGCATCACAGATGAGGATCGTGCGAAGGGGATCGTGCAGGAGAGCGCGTTCCTGGAGTTCAAGTTCGTCGTCACGTCCGGCGAGGTTCAGAGCTCCCTGCAGCGCATCGACCGCGCGATCGTGGCCTCGCTCGGGGTGGACTCGATTCGAGCGATGGGGCGCGACATCACCTCCGGGGGCGAGAACGTCGAGGACCTCCTCTTCGGCGGGGGGGCCGACACGGCCCAGGTCGTCGAGGGCGAGGCGGCGGACTCGGCGCGGGCGGTCGAGGACGCGCTGCGGCCGTTCTCCTCCCTGCTCAGCTTCGGGGACGTGGAGGGCACGTACCTGGTGGCGACCGAGGACCGCGCGGCGGCCGAGTACTTCCTGACCCTTCCGGACGTCCAGCGCGCCCTCCCGCGCGACATCGAGCTGCACTGGGGCGATGAGATCCTCGCCCAGGGCGTGCGCAACTACAACCGCCTGTACGTTCTCGAGGACGAGGCGTTCCTCACCGGCGACCAGCTCGAGGACGCGGTCGCCGGCCGGGACCCGCAGTTCAATCAGTCGGAGGTACAGTTCACCTTTTCGCGCGCGGGGGGGCGGGTGTTCGCCCGGGAGAGCGGCGCGCACGTCGGCGACTTCCTGGCGATCGTCCTCGACGGCGAGGTCATGAGCGCCCCGGTCATCCGGGACCGCATCGGAGCGCGCGGCGTGATCGAGATGGGGCAGGGCACGCCGCTCGAGGAGGCTCGCGACCTCGCGCTCGTTCTGCGCGCGGGCGCCCTCCCGGCCCGGATCAACATCATCGAGGAGCGCACGGTCGGCCCCTCGCTCGGCAGGGACTCGATCCGCCAGGGTCAGCTCGCCGGAATCGTGGGCATCGTGCTGGTCATCGGCATGGTGACGTTCTACTACCGCGTGGCGGGTGTCCTGGCCGTCGGCGCCCTCGGTGTGTACGTGCTCCTGGTCCTGGGCGGCCTGGCCATGATCGACGCCAAGCTGACCGTGCCGGGCATCGCCGGGCTGATCCTGTCGATCGGGATGGCGGTCGACGCCAACGTGCTCATCTTCGAGCGAATACGGGAGGAGCTGGCGGCGGGCCGGGCGACCCGCACCGCCGTCGACGAGGGCTTCGGGCACGCGCTGTCCGCGATCGTCGACGCCAACATCACCACGCTCATCACCGCGCTGATCCTGTACAGCTTCGGGACCGGGCCGGTGCAGGGCTTCGCCGTCACCCTGTCGATCGGCATCGTCGCCTCCTTCTTCTCGGCTCTGTTCGTGACCCGGTCCTTCTTCCTGGCGTATCTGTCGGGCAGGAAGGCGTCCGATCCGATCAGCATCTAGGAGCCCATGAGACTTTTCCAGAACGCTGACTACCACTTCATCGAGAAGCGCCGGTCGGCGTACGTCGTGTCGGGCGTCGTCCTGGTCGCCGGCATCGCGGCGATGATCTTCAACGTCGCGACGATGGGCAGTTGGCTCCGCTACGGCGTCGACTTCGAGGGTGGATCGCTCGTGCAGGTGCGCTTCGAGGAGCCGATCACGGCCTCCGACCTGCGCTCGGCCCTCGGCGGCGCGTCCGCGCCCGAGGTGACCCAGTTCGGCACGGACGACTCGCGCGAGTTCCTGATCCGCGCGCCGCTCGCCGCCGACGCGTCGATCACCGAGGTCGCCGACGAGATCGAGGCCCAGCTCCGGGCTGCGCTCGGCGACGTGCAGTTCGCGGTCGAGCGGACCGAGCTGGTGGGCGCGAAGGTCGGGGCCGAGCTCCAGCAGAAGGCGCTCCTGGCGGTCCTCTTCTCGATGGTGCTGACGCTGACCTACCTGGCCTTCCGCTTCGAGCTCCGCTTCGGACTCGCGGCGGTCATCGCCACCGGGCACGACATCCTGATCGCGATGGGCTTCCTGGCGGCCTTCCAGATGGAGATCGCGCTGCCTACCGTGGCGGCGATCCTGACGATCCTCGGCTATTCGCTCAATGACACGATCATCGTCTTCGACCGGATCCGGGAGAACATGCAGGCGAAGGGCGCGCGCAAGCGCGACCCGATCGAGCTCGTCAACCGGTCGATCAACGAGACCCTCCCTCGCACCATCCTCACGTCCGGCACGACGCTGGCCGTCCTCGTCTCGCTCCTGGTGCTGGGCGGGCCCGTCATCCGCGATTTCACGATCGTCCTGATCCTCGGGGTGCTCGTCGGCACCTATTCCTCGATCTTCGTGGCAGCGCCCGCGCTCATCGAGATCCAGAAGCGCTGGGGCGTGGGCAAGACCGGGGAGCGGTCGAAGGAGCGTCCGCAGCCGGCCACGGTGTGAGCGAGTACTTCGACAGCCATTGTCATCTGACCGATGCCGCCTTCCGGGACGACCGGGAGGCGGTGTTGCGTAGGGCGCACGACGCCGGCGTGACCAGGATCGTCACGATCGCTTCCAACGCGGAAGACGCCGAGGACGCGCGGCGCCTGGCCGAGGGCCGGACGGGCGTGTGGTGCACCGCGGGCATCCACCCGCACGAAGCCGGCGCGGCCGAGTCCGGCGCGATCGATCGAATCCGGGTCGCGGCGGCCGAGACGGCCGTGGTGGCGATCGGCGAGACCGGGCTGGATTACTTCTACGACAACGCGCCCCGCGCGGTACAGAGGCAGCTCTTCGCCGAGCATCTCGCGTTGGGTGCCGAGCTTCGCCTCCCGGTGGTCGTGCACGCCCGCGACGCCGACGACGACGTGGCGGCCGCGCTCCGGGAGATGCCCGATGGCACGTCGGGCGTGCTCCACTGCTTCACGGGCGGCGAGAAGGCGTTCACCGAGGCGATGAGCCGCGGGTGGTACGTGTCCTTCTCGGGCATCGCGTCGTTCAAGTCGTTCGAGCCGATCGAGCTCCTGCGCCGCGTGCCGGAGGATCGTCTTCTGATCGAGACCGACGCGCCCTACCTGGCGCCGGCGCCGAAGCGGGGCCGGCGCAACGAGCCCGCGAACGTGGTGCACGTCGCCGCGGCCGTCGCCCGCCACCTGGGCGTCGAGCCCGACGATCTCGCGCGGCGGACCACCGCGAACGCGCGCCGCTTCTACAGTGTCGACTAGCGGGGCGTCACGAATGGCTCGCCGGATCCAGGTGCTCGCCGACGCGGTCTCGAACCAGATCGCCGCCGGGGAGGCCGTGGAGCGCCCCGCGTCGGTCGTGAAGGAGCTCGTCGAGAACGCGCTCGACGCCCGCGCGACCCGTGTGGAGATCGCGATCGAGCGAGGCGGCAAGCGGCGCATCCGCGTGAGCGACGACGGCATCGGGATGGGCCGCGAAGACGCGCTCCTCTGCCTGGACCGTCACGCGACGAGCAAGATCGTGTCGGCCGACGACCTCACCTCGGTGCGCACGTTCGGCTTTCGCGGCGAAGCGCTTCCATCCATCGCGGCGGTGTCGCGCCTGACGCTCGACACATGGGACG
>Ga0268386_10004515_pt1 | contig 10253 bp, 10 predicted proteins | sample RVTome_15_FD_200260 | JGI IMG/M metagenome (GOLD analysis project Ga0268386, IMG submission 200260) | Soil microbial communities from uranium-contaminated site in the Upper Colorado River Basin, Wyoming, United States - RVT150D86... ... | reverse complement strand
GCTCCGCGAGGGGACGTGGAAGCTCAGCGTGTTCCACCAGGGGCAGCAGCCGCCCCCGGTGGTCAGGCTCCCAGCGGGCCGAATGACCCGCCTACGGCAGAGAACACGGCCAGTCACCCATGAGAGCCACCTGGCGCTCGCCTGCAAGTGCGCGGGGACAAGTGGACTCGGACAGGACTGAACCGCCGACACCAGGATTTTCAGACCCGTCGGCATCTCCTTCCCCGGATGCGTGATTCGTCGCTATCCGTGGTGATTCGTGGTGTTGGGGGTACCCACGTTTCTCGGAGGCGACGTTTCGAGAAACATCCTGACAAACCGCTCGGTCCGAGTAGAGTCCGAGTCGCTTAGGGGCCGGGCTTGCCCCGCTGATTAAGAGACCGGCGGCACCCGAGACAACCGCCAACTCACTACACAATGGGCAGGTTCCGCGGGTATTTCGCCCCACCCCGGAGTTGGCGCTTGTCTCCCTACGTTGGAAACACTACACGGAGATGTGCCGATCGGCTTCGTGGTGAAGAAGGGAAGGGCGCCGGCCGGGATTGCTGGCCCGGTGTCGGAGATGACGAGCGCGAGCGTCCGCCCTGCCGGCGCTCTTGTCTCCAAGAAGGCCTCGCCGGAGGGCGCGCGCCTCACCGCACTCGCGCGTTGCTCGCGGCTCGTCGGGGCGGTGGGCCCGGGCGCGCGGAATTCGATCTCCGGCCCTGAGCGGGCGGGGTAGAATGCCCCACGTCATGGCTGGGCGATCCCCACGGCCCGTGCCCCGGACTTTCCTCTTCGCCGACCTCCGCGGGTACACAGCCTACGTCGAGCGTGAGGGCGATGCCGCGGCCACCCGGCTGCTCCGTACCTACCGGACCCTCGTGCGGCGCGCGGTCGCCGCCGAGGGCGGCGTCGAGGTCAAGACCGAAGGCGACAGTTTCTACGTCGTCTGCGAGTCGAGCGTGACGGCGGTGCGCTGCGCCATTGCCATCCAGCGGGCCGCGGCGCGCCAGCGGCGCGCGCCGCTGGCGATCGGCATGGGCATCCACACCGGCGAGGCCACGCCGTTCGACGAGCAGTACGTCGGCAGCGCGGTCAACACGGCCGCGCGGCTCGCCGCGGCGGCGGGCGCCGGGGAGATCCTCGTCTCCGAGACCGTCCGCGCCCTCATCCGCACCGCCCTGCCCCTGCCCTTCGCCGACCGGGGCGGCCTCGCCCTCAAGGGCATCACGGAGCCGGTCCGCGCGTACTCCCTCCGCGTCGCCGCCCCCCCCACGAGCGCGAGCCCGCCGGCGGCGGCGAGTTCGACGACGGAGGCGGGGCCTTGCGACACAGTGCGCCGGGGCGATCTCGATGGCGCCATCCAGAAGGCGCGGGCGGTGACCCCGGAGGCCCCACTGGAGGAGCGCTGCGATGCCTTCGCCGTCCTCGTTCTGGTCGCCGCCGCCCGCGGCGACGTCGAGGCGGCCCTGCGCCGGAGCGAGCAGTTTCTGGCGCTGGGCCTGCGGGTGCGCGATCGCTCGTGGGTGTGCACCGCTTATGGTCTCCGCGCTTGGCTCTACTTCCTCGCCCGGCAAGCGGGCGAGGCCGCAGCCGAGCTCGACCGCGCCCTCGAACGCTCGGGCCCCGGCCTGAACGCCTGCCTTCCCCTGCTGCTCGCCGTGAGCCTCGGGGGCACGACCCGGCATGCCGAGGAGATCCGTCACCTGGGCAAGAGCGCGCTGGATCCGGCCCTGGGCGCCGCATGCCTGGCGGTGGCAGACGCGGTGCAGCAGGGGACGGCACCCAGCGCCGGGCTCGACGCCATGGCCGGCCCGTTCTGTGGAGCGGTGATCGATATTCAGCTAAGTGCCCGCTTCCACAGAGCATTCGATCCAGAGCGCCAGGACGTGCTCGCGCGGGCCGGGGCCGACCGGCTGCTCGCGCTCGTGAGAAAAGCAACCGCGCAATAAAACGACCCGGGCATCCCGTCTCTAGCTATATAGAGGCCATGATCGACGCCAGCCAGAGGGTGCCCGTGGAGACGATGGAATACGAGGACGTCGTCCGCCCGCATCTCGACTACCTCTACAGTTTCGCCGTGCGCCTCTGCGGCAACCGGGCGGTCGCGGAGGACCTGGTCCAGGACACGTTGCTGCGAGCGTTCCGGAGCTTTGCCCGCCTGCGCAACCGCGAGCGACCGCGGCTCTGGCTCACACGCATCCTCACCTCGGCCCACTACGACCGGTTCCGCGCCGAGCACCAGGCGAAGGAGACCGTGAGCCTGGACGACGAGCACCACTTCGACCTCTTCGACAAGATCGTCGAGGAGGATCCGTTCCCCTACTCCGACCGGGTCCATCTCGACTTCCTCGAGCTCTTCGACGACGCCAAGATCATCGAGGTGCTGCGCCGCCTGCATCCGGCCCATCGCACGGCGCTCATCCTCGCCTACGTCTACGGATACAAAGCCCGTGAGATCGCCGAGATCACACGCGCCTCCGTAGGCACGGTGCTGGCCCGACTCTTCCGGGCCCGAAAGCAGCTCGAGCGCGGGCTCTGGGAATACGCACAGAGCCGGAACCTGATCATCAAGATGGAGGAGCCGTCGTGATCCCCTGCAAGGATGCCGTCACTCGTCTGTGGGCGTATCTCGATCGCACGCTCGGGAAGGCGCCCGAGACCGAGCTGGAGGAGCACCTGGGGCTGTGCCGCCACTGCTGCGGCGAGCTGGAGTTCGCCAAGCAGGTGCGCGGCGCGCTCGCGAAGACCGGCCGCGCCGGCGAGCCGACGGACGACGTGCGGTCGCGCCTGGAGGCCTTCGTCAAAGGGCTCGGCCAGCCGAAGTCGGAGGGCTGAGCGAATGGCCACGGCCAAGCGGAGAGGGGCAATGGGCGGGGCCCACCCCCCGGCACCCCGGGGCGACGATCTCCTGGGTCAGGCCGCCATCAAGGAGACAGTCCTCCAGGCCTACCGTGAGGTAGTGGGGAAGACCTCGAGCGTTGCGAGCCGACTCTACGATGCCGACGACCTGGCCTGGCTGCCCGCCGGCGCGGTGGGACAGGCGCTCGGCGTCGGCAACCCGCTTCGCTCGGCCGGGCTGCGCCTCGGCGAGGTCGTCCTCGACCTCGGCTGCGGCGGGGGCATCGATACCCTCCTGGCCGCGCGCGCGGTGGGGCCGAGCGGGCGGACGATCGGGCTCGACATGCTGCCGGAGATGCTGGAGGTGGCGGCCGCCAACGCGCGCGCGGCGGGCGTGAACCATGCCGAGTGGATCCGCGGCGACCTCGAGCAGATCCCGCTGCCCGACGCGAGCGTGGACGTCGCCATCTCGAACGGCGTGATCAACCTCTCGCCGCGGAAGTCACGGGTGTTCGCCGAGGTCCACCGCGTCCTCCGGCCCGGCGGGCGGCTCGCGGCCACCGACATCGTGCTGGACGACGACCTGCCGCCGGAGATCTTCACCAACCCTGCCGCCTGGGCCGGCTGACTGGCCGGCGCCCTGGCGGAGCGGGTCTTCGTCAGAAAGCTCGAGCGGGCCGGGTTCACGGGCCTGGAGCGCGGCGACGAGCTGCAATACGGCATCGACGACTGCGCACTTTATCCCCTCTTCACACCGGAGCTGATCGATCTCATGCGCCGCCTGGTCCCGCGCGAGCGCTGGGCCCACATCGCCCGGGCCGTTACCTTCACGGCCCGGAGGGGCCCCGGCCCCGCGGCCACGGCAAGCCGTGAGGCGGCCGCCGACCGGGGAGACGATCCGGCCGGCGTCACGGCCGGCCTGCCGAGTCCCGATCTCATGTGGGACTTCGGCGACACGGGCTGCGAGGACGGGGTCCTGCTGAAGGTGCGGACCCTTGCGGCCCGGCTCGCTCCGGGCGAGGTCCTCGAGGTCCGCTCCACGGACCCGGCGGCCCGGGAGGATCTGCCGGCCTGGTGTCGGCTGACCGGCCACGAGTTCCTGGCCGTGCACGGCCCCCGGTACTTCCTGAGGAAGCGGTGAACATGCCGCCCGAGGCGCACGCGGTGCTCGACGGCGGCGACCAGGCCTGTGGTGAGCTGATGCTGACCCTGAAGCGCGCGGTCGAGAGCCTGGGCACCGGCGAGATCCTGAAACTCCTCACTCGCGACCCCGGGGCGCCTGCGGACCTGCCCGCGTGGTGCCGGCTCACCGGCCATCACCTGCTGTGGGCTGGCCGGGAAACCTACTACATCCAGCGAAGGGAGACGCCATGACGACACGGTTCTGCGTCAGCATCACCCACGCGAAAGACAACGCCGACAAGGCGGCCGTCGGGTTCGTCGTGGCCAATGCCGCACTCGGCTCGGGCAAGGAGACCCTCGTCTTCCTCTCCGTCGAGGGTGCACGGCTGGCGGTGGACGGCTACGCCGACGACATCCACGAGGAGGGTTTCGCGCCCCTCAAGCAGCTGCTGGGCGACTTCGCCGGCAACGGCGGGAACATCTGGGTCTGCTCGCCCTGCTTCAAGAAGCGCGCGCTCGACGAGCAGAAGCTCGTGCCCGGGGCGACGATCGTCGGCGGCGCAAAGCTGGTGGAGTTCCTGGGCGACGGCGCCCCCTGCGTGAGCTACTAGGAAAGGAGACCCGCATGTCACTGGACGCCATCCGTCTCCGCGAGGAGATCCAGAAGGTTTACACCGAGGTGGCCCATGACCCGAAGAAGGGCTACCACTTCCACACCGGGCCCGAGTACGCGATCGAGCGCCTCGGGTACTCGAGCCGGGCGCTGGCCGACCTGCCGGACTCGGTGACCGGCCCGTTCGCGGGCGTCGGGAATCCGCTCTCCATGGGCCTCCCGGCCGCCGGGCAGACCGTGGTGGACATCGGCGCCGGCAGCGGGATGGATACCTTCCTCGCCGCGAAGGCCGTCGGCCCCACGGGCGCAGTCATCGCGGTCGACATGACCCCGGCCATGCTGGAGCGCGGCCGCGAGAACATCGCCCTGACCGGCATGACCCAGATCGAGTACCGTCAGGGCCTGGCGGAGGCGCTTCCCGCCCCCGACGCGACCGCGGACCTGGTGATCTCGAACGGGGTCATCAACCTCTCCCCCGAGAAGGACCGGGTCTTCGCCGAGGCCTTCCGGGTGCTCACGTCGGGCGGGCGCCTCCAGATCGCCGACATCGTGGTCCACAAGGACATCCCGCCCGCGGGCCGCGAGGACATCGCGATCTGGACCGCCTGAATCGGGGGCGCTCTCCTGGAGGGAGAGTACCTCGACAAGATCCGGCGGGCGGGCTTCGTGGACGTGGAGGTCACCTGGCGGGGCGCCCCCTTCACCGGCGCCAGTGGGCAACGGAAGGCCGACAAGTTCGAGACTGAGGGCGTGAACATCAGGGCCCAGAAGCCGGCGTAGCGGGTCCGCCCGCCGCAAAATGCGGTCGGCAGCTGGGTCAGTCCCCGGACGAACCCGAAGCGTCTGATCTGTTTGGTGGGCCGTCAAGGACAGTCTGGAGAATCCGGACGAGTTCCGACCCTTGATCCACTCTTCCGGATTGGGATCCCCGTGCGCTTTCCAGACACATGAGGACGGACAGGGGACTTCCAATCCTGGACGCGGGTCCGAGAGTCCGGGACGCCAAATCGGAAGTTGGCTGCGCCGGGAAGCATTGTGACGAGAGCCCTCACAGCCTGCGTTCCAATCGCTACCGCCCAGATAACACCTTGGCGTTATGCGGGAAGGTGCGCGCGATTGTGGTGTTGCGGGGGCGGGATGTGAACCAGCGACCTTTGGGTTGTTGAGCCCGTCTCGATTCGGCACCAGCGGGCAGCCCGATAAACAACACACCGTAAACTAGCGCTTCTCGCGTCAGTGAACTTGGGGCCCTTCACATCGGTGTCCCATTCAGAAAGAGATTGATCACTTCCTGACAGAACCCCGTGCGGACCGCGGGAATTGGAGGGGGACGCGTCTACGATGCCCTCATCAGCAACGCTCTCCCTCGCCGCTGATCCCGTGTCCAGCCGGGTACGCACGACTGAGACAGCATCTCAACTGGGGTAAGCGGCAGGGCCGGGAGGCCACGGGCCGCTCGCCAGCGATTTGTGATCTGGTGCGCCTCGTGAACGAAGTCGCCGCGGCAGCCTCGGCCGCGGCCGGCTGATGCCAGGAGGAAGTGAACCAGCTCCCGCACCATCGTCGACTGGTGCTCGACGTCACGGGGGTCAAATCCCTCGACAATGTAGATCGCCCGGCTCTCGAGATCGAAGAAGGCTAGGATCTCGGCGTGCGGCGTCGGGGAACTGCACTGTTCCATCTGCTCGCAGAGATAGAGATCGAAGTCTGTCTGGGGCAGTGCGACCACGTCCGGCAACGTGTCGGGTACGGAGTGGTCGGACGTAGCGGCGATCCAGGTCACCAGGGCAACCATCAGCGATTTCACGGGTCCCTCCCGGGGCCGAATTCCCAGGAGACCAGCGCTTCCAGCAGCGTGCCGGGCCCCCGGCGGTGCGGGCGGCTCCGGGCGCGCTAGCTCTTGATTGGCTCTGGCGATACTGCGGATCTGAATACCGCCGTCGCCCTCACCTGTGCCGCAGGATGTGTTGACCGGCTCCGGGGAAATCGTCGGAGCAGCCTCCTCGGCCAAGACGTGCCCGGCCCGTGCAGTGAATGGAGGCGCCGGAAGGACGGCGAGAACCATCAGCATCGCGATCTGAGCCGGGCAACGGTACCTCACCTGAACCCTCCGAAGGCTGGCTGTGGCGTTCAGATCTGGATCTGAGACCGTGGTACCGGAGCGGCGTCAGGCGATCGTTACTTCAGAGCGAAATTGATCGTTACCGTTTGCGTTCGAGGTGAATGCTATAGTTGCCGTCAGCAACGATGAACCGGCTCAGCCTGTCCCTGCTCGGCGGGTTCGACGCCGCCCTCGGCACCCGCGCCCTCACGTTCGCCCGCAAGGCGCAGGCGCTCCTCGCCTTCGTGGCCCTGTCGCCCGGGCACGCCAGCCCGCGCGCGCAGCTGGCCGCTCTGCTCTGGGCTGAGCGGGGCGAGGAGCAGGCGCGGAACAGCCTGCGGCAGGTGCTGTTCGATATCCGGACAGCGTTGGGAACCGACGGGGAGCGGTTGCTGCGCGCGGACCACGAGCGCGTCGCGTTGTTGGCGACGCGGCTCGAGGTGGACGCGCTCGCGTTCCAGAAGCTCACGAAAACGGGGAGCCCATCCGCGCTCGACCGAGCGGCGGCGCTGTACCAGGGGGAACTCCTGGCGGGATTGGCGGTGAAGGAAGCCCCGTTCGAGAGCTGGCTCGCGGGGGAGCGCGAGCGCCTGCACCAGCTGGCTGTCCGCGTCCTGTTGGCGCGCCTCGAGCAACAGCGCGCCGCGGGCGCGCTCGATGTCGCGATCGAGACCGCTCTCCGGCTGCTGGCGCTCGACCCCCTTCAGGAGCCCGTGCACCGGGCGCTCATGCAGGCCTATGCCGCGCGGGGAACCCGCGCGCTGGCGCTGCGGCAGTATCAAATCTGCGTGGACACGCTCCGGCGGGAGCTCCGCGTGGAGGCTGAGGCCGAGACGAGGCGGGTCTATCGCGAGATTCTCGCGGAGCGGTCGGCCTCCACCGGGTCCGACGACGAGCGCTGCATCTTCGCGGGCCGGGTGACCTCGCCGTCGGCCATCAACGCGAGGGGGCCGGTTCGGTTGATCGGAAGAGGCGCGGAGCTGGTTCGGCTCCGCCGTGCGCTGACGGAGGCGTACGGTGGCCGGGGCAGCATGGTCGCCGTGCTGGGCGAGGCGGGAATCGGGAAGACACGACTCGTCGACGAGGTGGCGGCCGAGGCGTCACACCAGGGCTTCAGCCTCATCGCCGGCCGGGCTCACGAGAGCGAGCGGATCCTGCCTTTCGGGCTGTGGATCGGCGCCCTGCGCGCAAGCGGCGCAATCCTCGATCGCGAGGCGCTCGAGGCCATCGGGATGCCGTGGCGGCGGGAGCTCGCCCGCCTGTTCCCCGAGCTCGGTACGCGGGGCGCAGTGCGGAGCGGGCTCGACGACCACCTCCGCATCTTCGAAGCCGTGGCCGAGCTCGTCAGGGCGCTGGCCTGGCGGCGGCCGGTCTTCATCGTCCTGGAGGATCTCCACTGGGCGGACGACACGAGCCTCCGTTTGGCGGCGTTCCTCGCCCGGCGGCTGGCGCAGGACTGCGTCTGCTTCGCGCTCACTGCTCGCGGCGCGGAGCTCGAGGACTCCTCGCTAGCCCGCGCGATCCTCGGCGAGATCGCGCGGGAGCCGGGCTCGGTCGAGATCGCATTGTCGCCGCTCGACCGGACGGAGGCGCTGGAGCTCGTACGTGCCGTGGCGAGTCGGATCGTCGTCGAGGTCGGCGGACCGCTCGAGGAGCGCGTGTGGAGAATGAGCGAGGGCAATCCGCTGGCCATCGTGGAGGCGATGCGGACCCTGGACGAGCGCAGTGGCGTGGCGACCGAGGCATTACCCATCCCCGATGGCATGCGGCGCGTCGTGAAGGCGCGGCTCGACGGCGTGGGGCCGCGCGCCCGGGACGTGCTGGGCGTGGCCGCCGTGATCGGGCGGGACTTCGACGTGGGGCTGCTAAACGGTGCGGTCACCCTGCAGATCGGCGATGTGGCCGATGCCGTCGAGGAGCTCGTGCACCGGCGGATCCTGCGCCAGCGCGGGGCGCGTCTCGACTTCTCCCACGACAGCTTCCGCGAGATCGCGTACGAGAGTCTCGTCGAGCCCCGCCGCCGGCTGCTCCACGCGGCAGTCGCAGACGCCATCGAGCGGCAATATGCCCGGGACCTCGAACCCCATCGCGCTGCGCTCGCCGAGCACTGTCGCCGGGCGGAACTCTGGGACAAGACGGTGCACCATCTGCGAGCGATGGCAAGCCAGGCCGCGGATCGGGGGGCCTACCAAGACGCCGTTGCGCTGTTAGACGACGCCCTGCGCCTACTGGACCGCTTGGCTCCGAACCACACGGTGCTTGAGCAAGCCGTCGACATGCGGCTCGAGGCACGCAACCTCCTGCACATCCTCGGTGACGTTCCCAGAGGGCTGGACCATCTGAACGGCGCTGAACGCGGCGCTACTGAGCTCGACGACGAGGCCCGGCTCGCCCGGATCCGGAATGCGATCTCGCATTCCTGCTGGATCCTGGGAGACTACAGTCGCGCAATCGGGCTCGGAGAGTGGCTCGTGGCCACCGGTGAACGGCGTGGCGATGCCCGGCTGGCCGGTCTCGGCTACGCCCGCCTGGGACAGTGCTACCACGCGCTCGGTGACTACCGCCGGGCCATCGACTTCCACCGTAGGAGCCTGGCGCTCCTCGCTGCGGCAACCCGTCCGAGCCTCTGGCATCTGACTTACGTGGCCGCGCGCTCGTGGCTCGCCCTGTCGCTGGCGGAGGTTGGGCAGTTCCCGGAAGCGGTGAGCGAGGCCGAGCTGGCCGTGGCCGACGCCGAGGCGGCCGAGGCGCCCCTTGCACTCTGCTTCGCGCCCTTGCAGCTCGGTCGGGTGCTCCTCCTGCATGGACAGCCGGAGCGGGCGATTCCCCCGCTGGAGCGCAGCCATGCGCTTGCCCGAACCTGGCACATCGGGCTGTTACATCCGCGCTTGCCCCTCTCCTATGCCTATCTGCTAGCCAGCCGTCACGCAGAGGCAGGCGAGTTGTTGCCGCTTGCACCGCCCAGGAAGATCGTGAACTCGGCGGGCGTCATGATCGAGCGAGGCGAGTGCCTCCTCGCCTTCGGTCGCGCCGAGGAGGCGAGCGCGCTCGCTCACGACGCGCTGGAATTGGCCCAGCAGTTCGGCGAGCGCGGGCATGAAGCCAGGGCGCTTGCCTTCCTCGCGACCGTCGAGGCTCGGCGGGCCGGGGCTGAGGGCAACCGGGCCGGCGAGCTCTACGATCGGGCGATGGCGATGGCGGAGGAGCTGGGCATGCGTCCACTCGCCGCGCGGTGCCAGCTCGATGCCGGCCGCCTATGGCTGGCAGCGGGGCGCCGGGCTCGCGCTCGCAAGCATCTGGAACGGGCCGCAGCAACGTTCCGCGAGCTCGACATGCCCTGCTGGCTGGCCCAGGCGGCGGAAGCACTCCGGGGCAAACTCCGGCAACCGCGGCGCATCCCGCGCCGTAAGACGCGGAGACACTAACTGTCCTGGAAGCGGAACAGCTGACCAAGAACCCAACGGGCGCTTCCGATGCTCCGGAAGCGCCCGTGTTGATTGGTGGGCCGCCAAGGACTCGAACCTTGGGGCCGCTGATTATTGTAAGAGTGAGTCAGTAATCTAGGCCGCCCCATTCCGGGCTAGTTTCCGAGCC
>Ga0268386_10004514_pt1 | contig 10253 bp, 11 predicted proteins | sample RVTome_15_FD_200260 | JGI IMG/M metagenome (GOLD analysis project Ga0268386, IMG submission 200260) | Soil microbial communities from uranium-contaminated site in the Upper Colorado River Basin, Wyoming, United States - RVT150D86... ... | reverse complement strand
ACCATCCGGGCTTCACGGTCGGCGGCTATGCGGAGCCTGTGGCAATAGCCGCCACGGCCCTGCTGCTTTACCTGACGCGCCTTGCGACTGCGGATTTCTGGGGCCAGCGACACCCTGCACCGCTTGGGAATCCTGCGGCCAGAAACAGCTTCACGGGCGCACGTGTCCCCGCCGGCACCGCCTGTGGATCCTGCGGCGAGCACTGCCGGAAAAGGAGGCCGCTACGCGGCCGCAGCCGTGGATCGGTGAGAAATGCGGGCTAGATTGGAATCAGCTCCCGCTCGCGCTCGGCGGCGCGGGTGAGGGCGGTCGTCGCGGCCTGCGCGGTCGGGAAGATCTGTCCGGGCGCGATTTGCTCGAAGACGTGCGTGCGCCTCAGGCGATCCATCACGGGGCCCTTTACCTCGGCGAGGTGTATCGTCACGCCGGCTTCGCGCAGCGTTTCGGTGGACATTTCCAGGGCCTTCAACGCGCTGAAGTCGACGAAGCCCACGCCGCTCATCACCAGCACCAGGTGCCGAACTCCGGTGCGCTTTTGCAACTCGCGGGCGATCATGTCCGTCACCGGGCCGACGTTGGCGAACACCAGATTCTCGTCCACCCGCACCAGCAGAATCTCGGGCCAGGTCTCCACCTGGTGGCGGTCGACGCTGCGAAATTCCGTCGAGTGCGGCAGCCGGCCGACGACCGCGACGTTCGGATGCCCAGTGCGCCAGAGGTACAGCAGGACCGACAGCAGGACGCCCAGGACGAGGCCGCCCTGGACGCCGTAGACCAGCACGCCGAGGAATGCGGCGGCGCTGGACGCACCGTCCGCCTTGCTGTAACGCCAGGTGTAGGGGATCGAGCGCAGGTCGATGAGTCCGGCCACGGCGACGATGATGATGGCCGCGAGCGCCGCCCTCGGGAGGCCGCCCAGCACGGGCGTGAAAAGCAGGAGCGCGGCGAGCGTAAACAGCGCCAGGAAGATCGAGGCGAGCTGGCTGCGGGCCCCCGCGGTGTAGTTCACCATGCTGCGGCTGAAGCTGCCGTCGACGGGCAGCGCGCCGGACAGCGCCGAGCCGAGATTGGCGGCGCCGAGCGCAATCAGTTCCTGGTCCGCATCCACCGACTGGCGGCGCCGGCTCGCGAGGTTCTTCGCGATGCTCACGCTGTCCACGAAGACGATGAGGCTGATGAGCGCAGCCGACGGGAGCAGCGCCACCCAGGCCTGGGCCGAGGGCATGACCATGTCGAGTGCCGGCGGGCGGCTGCTGATCTGGCCCACGAGGGGCACCCGCTCCAGCCCGACCAGCTGGACGGCGACGGTGGCGAGCACCAGCAACATCACCGGCGCCAGCCGTGCGCGCAGCGCCGGATATCCCCGCCGCGTCGTGCCCATGAGCAAGACGAGGAAGGCGATGCCCAGTACGCCGATGACCAGCGTCTGCCAGTTCAACGCCAGCGCTCGCGCGCCGAGGTAGGCGACGATTTCGTGCGGGTGAAGACCGGTCGGCAGCTGGATTCCGGCCAGGTGGCGGAGCTGGTCGGTCATGATGACGACGGCCGCGCCGCTCGAGAAGCCTGTCAGCACGGGCTGGCTCAGGAGGTTCGCGAGGATGCCGAGCCGCAGGACGCCCATGAGCACGAGGATGGCGCCGGACATCGTCGCCAGCACGACGGCGCCCGCCACGGGATCGACGCCGGCGCCGGTCCCCGCCAGCGCCGCCGCCACCATGATGGCCACGATGGAGGTCGGTCCGACGGAGAGGTCGCGGCTGGTGCCGAACGCCGCGTACAGCACGCCCGGCAGCATGGAAGCGTACAGGCCGACCACGGGCGGCAGGCCCGCGACCATGGCGTAAGCGAGGCCCTGGGGCACCACGAGGATGGTGCTGATGGCAGCGGCCGTCAGGTCGGCGAGGATATCCTTCCTCTTCGACTGCGGCAGCCAGTGGACGATCGGTAGAAACCTGGCCGCTCTGGAGGACACCGTCGCTGACATCCGGAAGGCGCGGCCGGCCTGGCTCAGCCTTTTTCGGTGAGCGTCTCCAGATCCGCCAGCACCTGCGCGGAGTGCTCGTCCGGATCGACATCCTCGTAGTGCCGCGCGATCGTGCCGTCGGGCGCGATGACGAACGTCTCGCGGTTGGCGATCTTCATGACGCCCAGGTTGCGCAGCACGCCATACGATTCGGCGACCTGGCCGCCGTCGTCGGCGAGTAGCGTAAAGGGCAGGCCGTGCTTTTCGGCGAAGGCCTGATGCGACTCGACGTCGTCCACGCTGATGCCGAGGATCTCGGCGCCGAGCTTGCGGAAGGCGAAGATGTTGTCGCGGAAGTTGCAGGCCTCGGTCGTGCAGCCGGGGGTGTCGTCCTTCGGATAGAAGTAGACCACGAGCCACTTGCCGGAGTAGTCGGAAAGGCTGTGCATCTCGCCCTTCTGGTCGGGCAACGAGAAGCCGGGTGCCGCCTCGCCGACGGCGGGCTGGGCCGCCATGGCCACCGGGGTCAACAGCGCGGCAGCGAGCAGTGGGGCGAGAAACGCGGTGCGCTGGTACATTTCGACCTCCATCGGGCAGGGAATGTCGTGAAGCCTAGCCCGCATTTCTCACCGGTGCACGGCTGCGGACGCGGATCTCGGCAAAATCCTGCGTTGCGCTCGGTCCGGGTGCTCGACGTACTGTCGAGTACGCCTGCGCGCCCGGACGGTCGCGCGCCTGGTCTTTTCCCGAGCTCCGCCCCTCGCTTCGCGCCCCGGCGAGAAATGCGGGCTAGCACGGCGTCTGCGCGGCGCATTCGCCGCGGCTAGTCGTGCAGCGCGGAGTGGCGCACCTGTACGCCCGGATAGCGGCCGCGAAAGCGCTCGGCCAGGCGCTCGACGATCCACACGGAGCGGTGCCTGCCGCCGGTGCAGCCCACCGCGACCGTGAGGTAGCTGCGATTGGCCGCCTCGATCGTCGGCAGCCACGCCTCCAGGAAGCCCGCCAGGTCGTCGACGTAGGCGAGCACCTCGTCGTGTGCGGCGAGGTACTGATCCACCGCGTGGTCACGGCCGTCCAGCGCCCGAAGCGGGGGTTCCCAGTAGGGATTGGGCAGGAAGCGCGCGTCGAACACGTAGTCCGCGTCCGCCGGCAGGCCGTGACGAAAGCCGAACGATTCGAACTGCAGGGACACCTGTTGGCGCGGGCGCCCGACGACCCGCTCGCGGATCAGCTCGCGCAGCTCGTGGACGCTCAGCGTCGTCGTATCGACCTCGAGATCGGCGGCCTCCGCCACCGGACCGAGCAGGCGCCGCTCGTAGGCGATCGCGTCCGCCAGCGTGCGCTCGGGCCCTGCGCCGCCGATGCTCTGCGGGTGGCGCCGCCGCGTGTCGAGATAGCGCTGCATCAGGACGGGGTCGCTGGCGTGCAGATACAAGAGCTGCGAGCGGACGCTGCGCGCGCGCATGTCGGCAAGCAGTCGCTGCACGACCGGCAGGTCCTCGGGGCGAGGGCGCGCGTCCAGCCCGATCGCGAGCTGTCCGAACTTCGGATCATCGCCGGTCGTGAGCTCGCCGAGCACGAGCGGGAGCAGTCGGGAAGGGACGTTGTCGAGACAGTACCAGCCGAGGTCCTCGAGCATGCCCAGGGCGACGCTCTTGCCGGACCCCGAGAGGCCGCTGACGACGATGACCTCCACGCCGCGGCCGCCGGTGTCGCGCCTCCTCAGGCCGAGCGCGCCGACGAGGAGCGGTGGTTCACCAGCAGGTCGTAGAGGCTGCGGCTCGACGTGGCGCGCCGCAACGCGCTGGTCAGTGCCCGGTCGGCGAATTCCTCTGCGATGAGGGTGATCTCCTCGAGATGGCAGCCGGCCTGAGCGGCGGCTTTCGGAACCAGGAGGCCGAACATGAGATCCACCGGCTGGCCGTCCGGCGCGTCGAAATCGATCGGCCTGGAGAGGCGAAGGAAGGCCCCGACGCTGCGCTCGAGGCCCTCCAGACGGCCGTGCGGTATGGCGATGCCGTCTTCTATTGCGGTGCAGCCGAGCTTCTCGCGCCCGATGACCGACTGGAAAATCTCGCCCTGGTCCAGGTCGTCGCTGGCCGAGGCCAGCAACTCGCTGAGGATGTCCAGCGCATGCTTCTTGCTGCGGGCCTCGACATTGGCGAGGACCCGACCGGGCTCGAGCAGAGCTCTGAAACTCATTGCGTACTTAACCTCGGGCGCGACTGCACCCGTCGGACGTCAGGCGAGGCCCTGCCGACTGGCGTCGCTGGCGTGATGATCGGTGAGCTTGTCCTTGTGCCGGCGGACCTGACGGTCCAGCCGGTCGGCAAGACTGTCGATGGCCGCGTACATATCCTCTTCGACACCCTCCGCATGCAATGTTCCCCCGGCGACGTGCAACGTCGCTTCAGCTTTGTGTTGTAGTTTTTCCACGGTCAGGATGCAGTGCACGTCGATCAGGTTGTCGAAGTGTCTCATGACCCGTTCCATCTTGGAGTAGACATAATCCCGCAGGGCGGGTGATATATCGACGTGGTGGCCGGTGATGTCGATCTGCATACAGTATCCTCCTGTCGGTCACCGCGTTGCCAAAGCTATTCTAGTGCCGCCCGTGCAAACGTGCCTGTCCGGCCCGCGTGCGGCGGTGCGCGCAGGCTCATCGTATGGCGACGCGGCGTCGCTCGTTCGATGAAGGAAAGCCCATGGATTCCCGATATTTGGCCACCGTGCGCCGGGCCACGTCGATTCCTTCCGACACCAGCATCTTTGCGAGCGCGCTGTCCGACAGCGGCTTTTCCGGATCTTCCTCGCCGATCAGCTTGCGGATCCTTGCGCGGATGGCAATCGAGGAAATTTCCTCGCCACCCGTCCCGGAGACGTGGCTCGAGAAGAAATAGCGGAACTCGAACACGCCGCGCGGCGTGTGCATGTATTTGCCGGTCGTGGCGCGCGATACGGTCGACTCGTGCAGCTCGAGCTGCTCGGCGATCTCGCGCAGGACGAGCGGCTTCATCGACTCCTCGCCGTGATCGAGGAACTCACCCTGGTAGCGCACGATGGCGCGCGCCACGCGCAGCAGGGTCTCGTTGCGAATCTCCAGACTTTTCACGAGCCAGCGCGCTTCCTGCAGCTGGGCGCGCAGCGTCGAGTATTCTCCGCTGCGGCCGAGGCAGCCGGCATAGGCGGAATTCACGCGCAGCCGCGGTGCGATCGCCGGATTGATCTCCACTTCCCAGCGGCCGTCGCGGCGTCGCACGAACACGTCCGGCACGACGTATTCCGGCGGCCGCGTGTCGGCCGAAGCGCCTGGGCGCGGGCTCAGGGAGCGGACCAGCGCGACGGCGGTTTCCAGCTCCTCCGCCGAGCATCCGAGCCGGCGCCGTATTGCGGCGTAATCCTGGTCGCCGAGCAACTCCAGGCATTCCGCCGCGATCTTGCGCGCAAGGTCCAGCCCCGCCGTGTCCCGCGCGAACGGGGAAAGTTGCAGCAGCAGGCACTCCGCCAGGTTGCGCGCACCGATGCCGAGCGGGTCGAAGCCCTGCACGCAGGCGAGCACGCGCTCGATCTCGTCCTCGTCGGCCACGACGTCGGGCGCGAGCGTTTCGCGGATGGCCTCGAGGGTTTCGTGGAGGTAGCCGTCGTCGTCCAGCGCGTCGATGAGCGTCATGGCGATGAGCTTGCGGCGCCCGTCCTGCATCGCGAGGTCGAGTTGTGCGAGCAGGTGATCGCGTAGCGACGTGCCGCGCTGGTCGGCGAAGTCGCGCTGCTCGTCCGCATCGTCGGGCGGCGGCCCGCCGCCGCCCATGCCCATCTCGCGTGTGTCCGCGTAGGGCAGGTCCTCCTGCCGTTCGTCCCCGGACGACGGCTCCGGTGCTTCGGGCTCGGGCTGGGGCTCGGTCTGGGCGGCCGGCTCGTCCCTCGCGGGCGCCTCGCCGTAGTCCTCGTCCATCTCGAGCATGACGTTCTTTTCGAGCGCCTCACGCAACTCGGCCTGCAGGTCGAGCACGGGCAGCTGCAGCAGGCGGATCGCCATCTGCAGTTGGGGAGTCAGCGTCAGCTGCTGGCCGAGCTTAAGCTGGAGGGATTGCTTCATCATGGCCAGGGCTTCAACTCACAACCTGAAGTGTTCGCCTAGATACACCTCCCGCACCTGTCGGTCGGCCAGGATTTCTTCGGCGGTGCCGGCGGCAATGACCTCGCCGGCGTTGATGATGAATGCGCGGCCGCAGATGCCGAGGGTCTCGCGGACGTTGTGGTCCGTGATGAGCACCCCGATGCCGCGGTCTCGCAGGTGTCCGATGATACGCTGAATATCGAGCACGGAGATGGGATCCACGCCGGCAAAGGGCTCGTCGAGGAGGATGAAGCTCGGTTCCGCCGCCAGTGCGCGCGCGATCTCGACCCGGCGCCGCTCGCCCCCCGACAACGCAATGCCTTTGCTGTCGCGGATATGCGTGATGTTCAGCTCCTCCAACAGCTCCTCGAGGGCCTGGCGGCGGCCGAGCGAATCCAGGCCGCGGCGCGTTTCCAGGACGGCCAGGACGTTCTCTTCCACCGACAGGCCGCGGAACACCGAGGCCTCCTGTGGAAGATAGCCGAGGCCGAGGCGGGCACGCCGGTGCATCGGCAGGTTGGTGATGTCCCGGTCGTTCAGCAGGATGCTGCCGCCATCGCAGCCGATGAGCCCGACGATCATGTAGAAGGCCGTCGTCTTGCCGGCTCCGTTGGGGCCCAGCAGGCCCACTACCTCGCCGCTTGAGATCGACAGCGAGAGGGAGCGGACGACCTGGCGGGAGCGGTAGCTCTTGGATATGCCCTCGGCGCGCAGCGTCGTCATTCGCCGGGGTCCCGGACCTCGTCCGGGGTCCCGTCGTCCGGCTCCTCCGGCGTTCCCTCGTCCGGCTCCTGCGGCGTTTCCCGGCCGGCGTCGTCCGGAGCAGAGCGCGACTCCTCCTTCCCCGGCGGCGCAATGACGATGTGCACGCGTTCCTGCCCGCCCTCGCCGGAGCTGGCGATCAGGCGGTCCTCCGCGAGCCGGTATATCAGCCGCCCGCCCCGGACCTCCCGCAGCCCGTCCATGAGCGAGGCATTGCCGGCCAGCACGATCTCTCCCTCGCCGGTGTCGTAGTCGATCTCGCGCGCGGTGCCGGTGACGAGCCGGCCCTCGTCGGTGGCCATCTGGCGGGTGAAGCGGGCCGGTTCGCCGGTGACGATCGCACGGGTGAGCTGGTGGTCGACGAAGCTCAGCACCGCCTCGTCCGCCTGCAGGTCGCCCATGTCCGTATGGATCTGCACGTCGCCGCTGAACGTCCAGCGGCCGGCGGCGAAATCCAGTTCCTTCGACGTGGCGAGGCGGGCGGAGATGCTCATGGTGCCCTGTTCGATGCGCACGTCGCGGAACTCGAGCTGCTCCTTGCGACGGTCGAACTCGGAGGATGCGGCATCCAGGGTGAGGGGCAGTTGCGGCTCCGCCGCCTGCCCGGAGATGCCCACCAGCATCGCCGCGAGTACGGCGGAGGGCGGCGCGCTGCGCCGGATCCGGGGTCTGTGCAGGGGGTCAGGGCTGGAACCGGCCATGGACGGAGGATTGTAGCTCTACGCGTTCCTCCATCAAATAAGCGACCATGCCGGTCGCGCGCACCTTCTGGGCCCCGAAGTCCAGGAACACCTCGGCATCCGTGGAGGCGGTATTGCGCGCCGTGTCGACCAGCAGCCTTTCCGTTTCGACGCGCGTATCGCCGCCCCGCTGCGTGTGACCCAGCAGCTCCACGCCGCCCCACAGCTCCAGGAGCTGCTGGTCCGCCGAGAGCTCGCCGTCGGGTGCGGTCATCTCCCACTGGTCGGGGGAGTACACGTTGTAAAGCACCCTGACCTGCTCGAGGCTGACGGGCCCGCCCAGCTCCCCCTGGCGGATCTCGTCCGCCGTGAGCCGGTAGCGGGGACGTCCGTCGGCGCCGGCGCTGGTCACTTCGGCCTCGCTCATGAAATAGCCCTTGCGCGGCTGGACGTCGGCCACCGGCTGCGGCTCGCCGTCGGCGCTGCGGTTCAGCCACCAGGTCCAGGCCGCGATCAGCGTCAGCAGCACGAACGTCAGCCGGGTGCTGGTCATGGACTCAGCGGCTCTCGAGCAGCAGGTCGCTGAATTCCCGCACGGCGCCGTGGCCGCCCGGGGCGGACGACGTCCACAGGCACACGGCCTTCACCTCCGGATGTCCGTCGACGACTGTGGCGGGCAGCCCCGCCATGCGCAGCGCCGGCAGGTCGGGCGTGTCGTCGCCCAGATAGGCCGCCTCCGCGGGCTCGATGCCGAGCTCCTCGATCAGTGCCGCGAACACGGGTGCCTTTGCGGCGATGCCCTGGAAAACCCGGCGCACGCCGAGCTCGGCCATGCGGTGGTCGACGGCGGGCGAGGCCCGGCCGGAGATGATGGCGACCTCGATGCCGGCGGCAATCAGCGCCTTCACGCCGACGCCGTCACGAACGCTGAACGACTTGAATTCGGTCCCGTCGCTGCCGATCCAGAGCCGGCCGTCGGTGAATACGCCGTCCACGTCGAAGACCGCCAGCCTCACGCGCGCGGCGATCTCCCGCAAGGCCGCCATCACATGACCCCGGCGTGCAGCAGATCGTGCACGTTGAAGGCCCCGGCGACGCGCTCGCTGGCGTCCACGACGACCAGCGCGGTGATGGCGTGCGTCTCCATGAGTCGCACGGCCTCCGCGGCGAGCATTTCCGGGTGCACGGTCTTCCCGCCGCGCGTCATCACGTCGCGCATGCGCACGGTCTTCAGGTCGTGGCCCGCATCCAGCGTGCGACGCAGGTCGCCGTCCGTGTAGATGCCGAGCAGGTGGTCGTCCTCGTCGACCACCGCCGTCATGCCGAGGCCCTTGCGGCTCATTTCGTAGAGCCCCTCGACCACCGGCGTATCGGGGCTCACCTTCGGCACGCGGTCGCCCGTGCGCATGACGTCCTCGATGTGCAGCAGCAGGCGGCGCCCGAGGCTGCCGCCCGGGTGCGAGAACGCGAAGTCCTCCTCGGTGAAGCCGCGGCAGTTCAGCAGCACGACCGCCAATGCGTCGCCCATGGCCAGCGTCGCGGTCGTGCTGGCTGTGGGCGCCAGGTTCAGTGGGCAGGCTTCCTTCGACACGGCGACGTCGAGGTGTGCCTCGGCCGTGCGCGCAAGCGTCGAGTCGTGCTTGCCCGTCATGGCGATCATCGGCACGCCGAGGCGCTTGATGAGCGGCAGGATGGTGAGGATCTCGGGCGTTTCCCCGGAATTGGACACGGCCAGCACCACGTCGTCCGCCGTTATCATGCCGAGGTCGCCATGACTGGCCTCTCCCGGATGGACGAAGAACGCCGGGGTGCCGGTGCTGGCGAGGGTGGCGGCAATCTTGCCGGCGATGTGGCCGGACTTGCCCATCCCGGTCACGACGACCCGGCCACGGCAGTCCAGGCAGTATCGGCAGGCGCGCACGAACTCGTCGCCGATGCGCTCCCGAAGCGCCAGCACCGCGGCGGCCTCGATGTCCAGCACCTTGCGACCCAACTGCGTGACGGCTTGCTCGTCGAGCTTCGGCGCGACGCTCATCCTGGGCTTACCTCGTGATGACGTAGGCATGGTAGGCAAGAAAAGCGACAAGCAGGATGCCGCCCTCCAGGCGGTTGATGCGGCTGTTGCCCGAGAAATTGTAAGTCATGGTGAACAGCACCAGGGTCATGCCGATCATCACGGGCAGGTGCAGGGTGAGTACCTCCGACTCGTAATCGGACGGGTGGATCACGGCCGCAATGCCGATCACCGCCAGGCTGTTGAACAGATTCGAGCCGATGATGTTCCCGAGCGCCAGGTCGTGCTCCTGCTTGAGGGCGCTGACGATGGACACCGCGAGCTCCGGAAAGCTGGTGCCCACTGCCACCAGCGTCAGGCCGATGACGAGATCCGACACGCCCAGCGACACGGCGAGGTTGTGCGCGCCCCAGACGAGGAGGTTGGAGCCCGCGAGCAGCACCGACAGCCCCAGGATCAGCCACAGGGCCGAGATCCCCAGCGGCAGATTCGGCGGCATCTCGACGGCGTACTCGGTCCCGATGGGGTCGTTCGCGGCACTGCGGCTGCCCAGCACCACGAGCCAGTAAACGACGAGGATCAGCGATGCGAGCAGCAGCGCGCCTTCCAGCCTGCCCACCCGGCCGTTCATGAATGCCATGACCGCGAGCAGGGTGACCGCCAGCAGCGCCGGCATTTCGCGCTTGAGCGTGTCGGAGCGGATGATGATGGGGGTCA
>Ga0268386_10004513_pt1 | contig 10254 bp, 9 predicted proteins | sample RVTome_15_FD_200260 | JGI IMG/M metagenome (GOLD analysis project Ga0268386, IMG submission 200260) | Soil microbial communities from uranium-contaminated site in the Upper Colorado River Basin, Wyoming, United States - RVT150D86... ... | reverse complement strand
CAGAAGAAGCTACAGAACCTGCGCCGCGACCCCCGCGTGGTGGTGTCGTTCCACGCCAAGGAACACACCGGGGAAGGCCTCCACCCCTACGTCGTCATCGAGGGCCGCGCCCGGATCACCGAGGGCGTTGCGCTTCAGGTGATGGACCACCTGGCTCAGTACTACCTCGGTCCCGGCCAGCAGTACCCGATGCGGGACGTGCCTGAGGGCGTCGTCGTCCACGTGACGGTGGAGCGCATCTACGGTCAGGGGCCGTGGACCGAAGAAGCCGGGGCCGCCTAGCTCGGGGCGTCGCGAGGCTCCTGCTCGTGCACGGTTGCGCCACCGTCGACGACCCCGGGGTGATCGACACCATCGACAGCAGGCCAACCACATCGCAGGTTGCTCACCTCTCGGCCGATTGCTCCTCTGGCGGTAGCGCGAACGTGGCCGCGAGCGCGTCGACAACAACGCGCGCATCACGGACGATCCTCCTGTGCGTATACGAGTCATCGCACATGAGCGGGTTCTTCAGGCGGCTCGGTCATGGACTACCTGACCCTCGCGTACAGCCGGACGCAACACGCCGCCGATCTCGTCGCCACGACGACGGAGGTCATCGGGATCGACTGCGATCACGTCAAGTGGAACCGGCAGAGACGACGCCGCCCGTCTGACGGCAATCGCTGCCGCATGCTGGTCAGTGACCTCCGGCAAGACCACGACCAGGTCGATGTCGCTGTCTGGGTGCTCTTCGCCGCGCGCTAGCGAGCCGAACAGCCGGAAGCAAGCCATCGACATGGGCGATCTGCGAGGATGCCCGCATGGCCGACGTCGACCACGAACAGCGGGTGCGTGCGGCGTGCTTCGTTCAGATCGGTCAGATGCAGCGGGTGCACGGCGACGTTCTGCCCGTGGACGTGATCCGGCGGGGCGTCGTGATCGACGGCGAGCGCATCGCGCTGGTCAACCCGTACAAGGGCATTCACAAGCCGCGCCAGTTGGACGCCGCGTTGGCGGTCACCACGACACCGCCGACGTCGACCAAGGATGCGCCGTTCGACGACCGCATGGGCGACGACGGCCTGTACGTGTACCACTACCGGACCGCCGGGTCGGATTCCCGACGAGCGCACCAGCAGGCCGAACGTGACAATGCCTCGGTCAGGTTCGCGAAGGACATGGGCCTCGAGCCGCGCGCCGACGCCCTCTCTCACGGTGACCAGGCCAACGCCATCATGGCGGGTCACACGCGGGCCTCGCTGAGGGCGGTGGCCATCCCCGCGGGCGGGAGGTGGAGAAGTGACGCGCAGGCCCACCACGCATCGACGCTCCCGGATCGGAGCGGAAGCTGGCGCACATCTGATTGGACGAGACAGGCGGTGGGCGCCACCTTCTCCGCGATCGCCAACATCGCCGGCGATCGATCGATGCCGACGACATGAAGTCCTCGGTCAGCGAACCAGGCAAGGTCGCGGCCAGTGCCACAGCCCAGGTCAACCACAGCCGATGGTGATCCTGCGACCGCGAGGAAGCGGCGCTTCGCCTCCTCCATCGGATCGGCGGTGTTCCACCGAGCCCCATATCGGTCGGCCGTTGCGTCATAGGCCTGCTGCGTCAATTCGACGAGCCGACGCTCGTCTCGGTCAGCAGTCGGTCGACTGGTCGAAGGGCTGCCGCTCATGGGTCAACACTAGGAGCGCATAACGCCAAGACCGAGGACGGGAGGCCTGGGACACGCTCGCGCGCTGGTGTTGGTCTGCCCGCGAACGTCCCACGGAGCGGACGCAGGCTCGTGATCGCGCGGCGCGACGGTGGCGCAAGCGACAGGAGGTGAATGGCCATGGCGACGGTGCGAAGCGCCGGCCACCGGGTCGTCGTGGTCGAGGTCGACGACGCTGCCGCGCCGCGCTTCCAAGCCGATCGGCCGTCGTTGTACGTCACGACGACGGCGGGCAGCGCCGCCTCGCGCGTTGCACAGCTGCTGGCGGGGACCCGAGGACCCGACGAGATCCGTGGGCACGTCGTCCGCGACCGGCCAGACCTCTACAGCCGGTTTTCGTCCACCACCGCCCGACACGTCGATGAGCAGCGCGTCCGGCTGGTCTGCCGACTGATCCGTCGCGGCCACCGGGTCGTGGGTCAGGTGCATCACCGCGTCTACGTCATCGAGCTCGATCCCAGTGTGAAGTACCCGGGGTTCGATGGCATGTGGGTGTACGTCGGGGAGTCGTCGAAGCCGCCTGAGGTTCGCTTTCAGGAGCACAGGTCGGGCGCGCGCAACCGCGACGACCGCGGTCGGCTGTACAACGAGGACGTACGCCGCTGGGGCGTCCGGTTGCTCCCAGGGTTCTACGCGCACCTGCATCCATCCTGTGCCGCCCAGGCCGAGGCTCGAGAGCTCGCGCTCGCCCGCTGGATGCTGTCGAAGGGCTTCAAGGTCACCAGCGACGTGCTGCCGTCGGAGGAGCGCAGCTGACACCGTCGGCGATGCCGGTCACATCTGAGGTGTGGTCACCGCACTCCCGCCGTTGAACGGGTTGACGACTGCGACGCCGGTCCGGGCGATGTCACCGACATTGCGCGTCGCGACAGTGAGGTCGTGCACGAGCGCCGTCGCAGCGAGCAGCGCGTCGACCACCGGCAGCGGATCCGGCACGTTGAGCCGACCCCAGGTCTCGGCAATCGTGCTCGTAATGGGCAGCACACGGTCCGCGTGGTCGTCGACGATGCGACGCAACCACGCATCAAGCGCTTCGGCCTGCGTAACGTCACGACGTCGTATCCGTTCGACACCTTGGCGGATCTCGCCTACCACCAGGACGCTGAGGTACACCGCATCGTCATCGACGTCCGCCATCCAGGCGGTGACCGCGGTGTCGGCTCGTTCGCCCTTCCGCAGCTCCGAGATGACGTTGGTGTCGACGAGGTAGGTCACCAGTCGACCGTTCGACCGAGGTCGTCGTTGCGCCGAAAGTCGGCGTCGTCTCCGACGTCAGGCATTGCCATGAGCACATCCCGCAGCGACATCTGTGCAACGGGGGCGAGTGCCTGTCGGAGGATCTCGCGATGCTCCTCCTCCGCTGAGTGACCGCGTTCGGCCGCGCGAATCTTCAGCCTCCGGACGAGGTCGTCATCCAGATTCCGCACGATCAACTGTCCCATACGGACCGCCTCCTCCACCGGCCAGATGATATCAATGCTATCAGACAATGTGGCCGGTGTTCGCTCCGCGGCCGCGTCATCGGTGCTCCGGCCACAGCGTCCCGCGCAACCCCGACGCTCGACCGACGCGGCGGTCGACTGCGGCCGTGACCGCGTCGGCGGTGCCGATCAGCGTAACGCCCCGCTGCGCGCGGGTTACGGCGGTGTAGAGCAGTTCGCGGGTCAGGATCTGGGACGTCGCCTCAGGCAGGACGATCACGACGTCGGCGAACTGTGAGCCCTGGCTCTTGTGGATCGTCATGGCGTGGACGGTCTCGACGTGCTCGAGCCGGCTGGGCGCCAGGTGGCGGGCGCCGTCGCCGCCGCGGAACGCCACAGCCACAGAGTCACCCGATCGAACGACGATGCCGACGTCACCGTTGAACAGCCGCAGGTGCGGGTCGTTGCGGGTCACCATCACGGGTCGGCCGACCGGGAACCGCCCCGCCGGATCGTAGCCGTCGACCCCGCGGGTCAGCCAGCGCTCGATCAGCGGCACCCAGCGGTCGACGCCGACGGCGCCGTGACGGTGGGCGGTCAGCACCCGAACGCGGTCGAGGGCGTCGAGCGCCCCGCCGGCGTCGCCCGCGCGTGCGGCCGCGACGACGTCCCGGCCCACGTCGACGACGCGGTCGCGGACGTCGGAGAGCTCGCGGCGGTCGACGGCCTCACCGGTCGCGTCGACCCAGGTCACGTCGGGCGCCGACGACCCCAGCACCTCAAGAACCGCGTCGCCGTCGCCCGCGTGGATGGCAGCCGCCAACCGCGCGATACCGGAGCCGGCGGCGAACCGGCGGACGGTGCCGAGCACGACGATTGAGTCGTCGATGCCGCCGGGGCGGGCGGGGCGAACGTCGATGGCCGGGGCGTCGGTGGACGGGGCGGGCGCCCGTGTCGCCGGTGCGTCAGTGGACGAAGTGGCCGGTAGCGTCGCCGGAGCGTCCGACGGTTCGTTCGGACCTGCCGACGGTTGCTCGTGCGCTGCGTCCTGCGTCCCGCCCGACGTCCCGTCACCCAGCGGCTCGCCCGTCATGGCCGCCAGCGCCTCGTGGTACTCCTCGGACATGCGCAACCCGTCACCCGCCGGGCCGATGATGTCGGCGAGCACCGCGCCAGCCTCGACCGATGCGAGCTGGTCGGGGTCGCCGACGAGCACCAGCCGGGCGTCTGCGCGCAGCGCTTCGACGAGCTTGGACATCAGTGGCAGGTCGACCATCGAGGTCTCGTCGACGATGACCACGTCGTGCGGCAACTTGTGCGACCGGTCGTGGCGGAACCGCGTCGCGCTGCCCGGCCGCCAGCCGAGCAAGCGATGCAGCGTCGACCCCTCGACCGTCCGCAGCCGCGCCCGCACCTTCGGCGTCACACCCAGGTCCGCATCGTTGGCCGCATCCCGCAACGCCGCCGTCAACCGGTCGGCGGCTTTCCCCGTCGGCGCCGCGAGCGCGACGCGGGGCCAGTCGCCGTCGGCGAGCTCGTGGACCGCGGCGAGCAGGCGCGCGATCGTGTGGGTCTTGCCGGTCCCGGGCCCACCGGCGATGACGGTCAGGTGGCGCCGCAGCGCGGTCGCCACCGCGAGTCGCTGCCGGTCGGGGCGCTCCCCTGACGGGGGCAGCAGCCGGTCGAGGACCTCGCGCACCCGCGCGGCGTCGACCTCCACGACGCGCTGCGCCCGCGCGGCGAGCACGGCCGCGACCCGCCGCTCGTAGCGCCAGTAGCGGTCGAGGTAGAGCCGGTCGCCGACCAGGACCAGCGGGCGGTCCTGCTCGGGTTCGAGTTCCTCTCGGCTCGGCGTTCCGTCGGGGCGCTCGCGGACCAGCGGGCTGTCGGCGAGCAGCGCCCGCCACTTGTCGGGCTCCGGCCACTCGAGCTCGTCGGGGTCGACCGTGGCGTCCTCGGTGACCGTCGTGGTCGCGGCGACGGTGCCGAGCTCGACGCAGACGTGGCCGTGCTGCGGGGCGCGCAGCGCCAGCGCGGCCGCGAGCAGCACCTCGGGACGGTCGTCGTCGACGAGGTCGGTCAGGATCCGCGCCCCGTGGACCTCGGCCGGTCCGATGATCCCCGCCAGGTTCCAGATGCGCAGCGCCTCGGGCGGCGCCGCCACGGTGCGGGCGTCGCTGGCGTCCCACCGGGCGCCGTCCTCGGCGATCGGCGCGATGCTCACCGCCCGACCTCCTCGCTGGCGCGAGCAGGTCGCCCCCCGGCCGGTCCCGTGACCGCTAACGCGCTCACGGGGCGACCCCGTGCAGCAGGTCGCTGGCAGCGACCACCAGCGACGCTGGCGGGGTCCACGCGAACACCCCGCACGGAACGCCGTCGGGCGCCGGCGTGTCGGGACCGACCATGCCGCGCAGGAACAGGTAGCCGATGGCGCCCAGGTGCGTGGCGGGGTCGTAGCCGGGCAGCCGCCAGCGCAGCATGCGGTGCACGGCCACCCCATACAGCAGTGCCTGGATCGGGTAGTGCCCGTGCGCCATCGCCCCGGCGAGCGCGGCGGGTCGGTAGTCCCACGCGGTCAGCGGCACGCCGACGGTGCCGAGCCAGTTCGTCTTGTAGTCCACGACGTGGAACACCGGCGCGCCGTCGACCTCGCGTCGCAGCACCAGGTCGATCGACCCGTTGAGGTAGCCGCGCAGGCTCCGCCCCAGCAGGGGGTCCGGCACGCTATCGGCGTAGCCACGCAGGGGGTCGTCGGCAGCCAGGTGGTCGCGCAGGAGGCGCACCACGTCGCCGACCGTGGCGGCACGACCGGCCGCGTCGCCCCCGTCGGCTCCGAGCCCGTCGAGCGGCAGCTCGAAGCCGACCTCGTCCCGCCGGTCGCGCCGCGTCACGTCGCGCAGCGTCAGGTCGCCGAACCCAGGTCCCAGCGGGGTCCGCACCACGGCGTCGAGCCCGGTCACCAGCACATCGCCATCCAGGTCGAACCGCGTGCGCTCCAGCTCGGCGTCGACGACGCCGGCAAGCTCGCCCGGCAGGTCGGCGGCGGCGAAGTCGGTGCGCTCGAGCACGCGGTGGACGAACGTGCCGACGTGCGTGCCGCCCGGCATGTCCGCGAGCGGCAGCGCAACGTCGCGCAACCCGGACGGGTCGTCGTCGGTCGCGCCTGGGGCGGCGTCGACCGGGTTGAGTCCGGCGTCCTCGTCGTCCTTGACGCGCTCCTCGGGCTCCGACCCGACGCGCGGGGCGGGATCGGTGAGACGGGTGAGCGCGGTGTAGGAGGTGCGGCGCCAGGCGTCATCGAGATCGCGGGTGAACCGTGCACGGTCGAGGTCGGCATCGGCGCGGCGGTCGGTGCGCCACGGGGCGGTGGATGGATGCTCGGGCACCGTCTCGACGGCGATGGTCCCGTCGGCGCGGGCGGCGAGCCGGGCCGCGGCCGCAGCGGCCTCCTCGTCGTCGGGGATCGGCGCCTCCATGTCGGTGACAGGGCCGTCGCCGTTGCGGCACAGCAGCAGGCGGCCGAGCCCGGACCACTCCGGCATGCCGGCGGGGGCGTACCAGACGACCGCCTGGTGCTTGGCGCGGGTCAGCGCGACGTACAGCAGCCGCAGCTCCTCGCCCTGCAGCTCGCCCTCGGCGGCTGCCTTGTGGGCCGCGTGGTCGGCGTGGTCGCCGCCGACGTCGAGGTGGCGACCGCCCTGCTCGTCGTGGAACACGGGGTTGTCACCGGCGCTGATCCGCGACGACCACAGGAACGGGCAGTGCACGACGGGGAACTCGAGCCCCTTCGCCCCGTGGACGGTCGAGATCTGCACGGCATCGTGGTCGGTCTCCAGCCGCCGCAGCCGGTCGTCACTCGACTCGTCGGACGCCTCGGCGATGCGGTCGCGCAGCCACGCGGCGATCCCGGGCGGGCCGAGGTGTTCGGCGGCCGCGGCGGCGTGGGCGAGCTCGCCGATGTGGTCGAGGTCGGCCAGCAGCCGCTCACCGGTCTCGGTCGCGAGCAGCCGCTGTGCGACGCCCCGCTCCAGCTGGACGGTGCGGACCGTCACGGCGACGCCGTGGTCGGCGAGCAGCCGCGCCCAGCGGTGGACGGCCTCGTGCAGGTCATCCAGGGCGTGCTCGTCGGCGTGGGCGAGGTCGTTGGCGGTCCAGCCGATCCAGTTCGTCAGCGCGAGCGCACGCACGCGGTTGGCCGACGCGGGGCGTTCGAGCGCGTCGAGCAGGCGACGCCAATCGGTCGCGGCCGGCGTGGCGAACACGCTGCCGGCGCCGCCGACCACGGACGGGACGTCGACCGCCCCGAGGGCCGCCTGCACCAGCCCGGCCTCGGTGTGGGACCGGACGAGCACGGCGATGTCGGCGGGGCGCAACGGACGGCGCGACGTCTCGACACCGTGGCGGTCGCGGTCGATCAGCTGCGGTCCGGCGTCGAGCAGGCGGACGATGTCGGCAGCGACGTCGGCCGCGACCAGCTCGCGGACGTCCGACGCGACCGGCTTGTTCTTCGAGAAGACCGGAAGCGACGGGTGGCGGGGCACCAGCCGCAGCCGCAGCGGCGCCGGGTCGGGGGCGCCAACCAGGCGCGGTGCGTCGTGGCCGGGCGCGCAGCCGACGGGGCGGAAGGGGATCTGGTCGTGGCCGAACGTGGCGCCGTCGAACAGCGCCCCGCACGCGTCGAGCAGCCCGGCGTCGGCACGCCAGCTCGTGCCCAGCGTGTGTCGCCGGGCCGCCTGTCGGGAGGCCTGCAGGTAGGCGTGGACGTCGGCGCCCCGGAAGGCGTAGATCGCCTGCTTGGGGTCGCCGATGAGCACCAGCGCCCGTCCGTCGGCGCCGTCACCGTCGGCGTCGACGAACGCCTGCGACACGATGCTCCACTGCACCGGGTCGGTGTCCTGGAACTCGTCGATCAGCGCGACCCGGTAGCGCCGCCGCAGCGCCTCGCGCGCCGCCGGGCCGAGGTCGTGGTCGCGCAGCGTCTTGTCAAGCCGCTCCAGCAGACCGTCGTAGGACAGCAGCCGCCGCAGGCGGGCGCGGCGGGTCACCTCGGCGCGGATCTCGGTGGCCAGGTGCAGCCGGAATCCGGCCTCGGGGTCGTTCGGAGCGCGGGGCGCCAGGCGGGTGCCGGGGTTGCCGACGACGGCGCGTCCGAGCTCGACGAGCGCCGCGCGCTGGATGCGGGGGTGGTCGGTCTGCTCGACGTAGGTCGACACGAGCAGGTCGTCGACGACCTCCTCGACCAGGTCGTACAGGTCGTCGACCAGCTCGGCGTCGCGGTCGAGGTCGCTGGCGATCCCGAACCCGTCGAGCACGTGCTGGCAGAAGCCGTGGATGGTCGCGATGGTCGCGGCGTCGACGTCGGTCAGCGCCCGCGACAGCCGTGCGTGCCGCAGGCGCACCTGGGCCTCGTCGCCGTCGGCAAGGCCTGCGAGCAGCGGATCGGCGGTGTCGGTCGCCGGGTCCGCAAGGACAGCTTCGAGGTGGTCGGCGGCCTCGACGAGGCGGGCGCGGACCCTGTCGCGCAGCTCCGCGGTCGCCGCGCGGGTGAAGGTGACGATCAGCAGGTTGGGCAGCCGCGCGTCGGTCTCGGCGACCCACCGGGCGGCCAGCCCGGCGATGGTGTAGGTCTTGCCGGTGCCGGCGCTCGCCTCGAGCACGACCGTCCCGGACGGCAGCGGACCGGCGAGGTCGAACGGCGCGGGATCGTCCAGGACCGGCGCGCTCACGGGGTCGTCACCTGCTCCCGCAGCACCTCGGCCGGAGCGCCGAGCGGGTCGGCGCGCTCGGCGCAGTGGACGCGCAGCAACTGACTCCCTCCAAGCGCATCCCGCCGAGGCGGCGGGACCTGGCTGCATGGTACGGGAGGGCGGTGCGGAGTCCGCGGAGGCTGTGGACAACGCACGCGGTGACCCATCCGACGTGCCAGTCCATCCGCCAACGGTGGTCGTCCCGGGTGAGACCCACAGACAGCCGGCCCCGCTGGCCGGGGCGGCGGTCGCTCCCTGACGACGCCCAGTGCCGGCCAGTGACAACTCGACCCACCCGTTGACAGGCAACGGCTCACACTGTAAGTTTCTCCGTACAGTGTTAGACAACGAGCAGCAGACGGTCCCGGTGAGGGCACGGCGACACGAAGCGACCCGCCGCGAGATCCTCGCCGCGGCATGGCGACAGGCCGAGGAGGCCGGCATCGCGGGGCTGTCGTTCCGCGAGGTGGCCCGCGCGGTCGGCATGCGGGCCCCGTCGCTCTACACCTACTTCGAGTCCAAGGACGCCCTCTACGACGCCATGTTCGCCGAGGGGTACCGCCAACTCGGCGAGGCGGTCGACGACTGGAGCGCGGAGCTCGACGGCGGCGACGCCGACGCACTGGGCGCCGTGATCGCACGGTGGATCCGGTTCTGCCAGGAGTCCATCGCCCGCTACCAGATCATGTTCACCCGGGCGGTCCCCGGATGGGAACCTTCCCCGGACGCCTACGCGGTGTCGACCCGCCACTACGAGCGCATGGTCGACGCCCTCACCGCGGTCGGCATCACCGACCCCGACGACCTCGACCTGTACACCGCGGTGACGTCCGGGCTCGCTGCGCAACAGATCGCCAACGACCCCGAGGGAGACCGCTGGGTCCGGCTCGCCCCCACCGCCGCCCGCATGCTGCTCGACGACATCGCCAGGAGACGAACGTGACCATGACGGGAACCGAGATCGACACCGTCGAGCTCATCAGCGAACCCGACGAAGCTGAACGCATCGGCCTCGCCGCCTACGAGGTGCTCGTTTCCGACCTCACGAGCCTGGGTCCCGACGAATGGCGACAGGTCACCGTCTGCGCGCCGTGGTCCGTCGCCGACATGGTGCGACACCTGCTCGGCGCGGCCGAGGCAACCAGGTCGATGTACGAGATGGCCCGCCAGTTCCTGCACGGCGCCAGGAAGCGCGGGGCATTCGCCGGCAACACCCTCGACGCCGTCAACGACCTCCAGGTGCGAGAGCACGGCCATCTCGATCCAGGCGAAACGCTCGATCGACTGCGAGCTGTCTACCCCGAGTCCGTCGTCGTCCGCACCCATCGGTCGCGGCTCTACGACCACATCGCCATTCCGGTCGACGCGGGCGGGTCGACCGCCG
>Ga0268386_10004512_pt1 | contig 10256 bp, 6 predicted proteins | sample RVTome_15_FD_200260 | JGI IMG/M metagenome (GOLD analysis project Ga0268386, IMG submission 200260) | Soil microbial communities from uranium-contaminated site in the Upper Colorado River Basin, Wyoming, United States - RVT150D86... ... | reverse complement strand
GCCTGCTATCGGGACGCAGCGAGGACGACCGGGTCATCGTGCCGACCGACTCGCTGTACCTGGAGGCACTGGTGGGTACACATCCGCTGCTGGAGGACTTCAAGCTGCTGCACCGTTCACTGGATGTGAAGAAGGTCCAGGCGGAGGTCCGGCATGCGGAGCTGGAGAACATCCGGTTGGCAGCACGAGCGCTCGAAGGCGAACGCGAGGATCCGGACATCGAGAAGAAGATCATTATTGAGGGTGACACCGGCGGTGTCGTCGTGCAGCCCGACGGCACCTGAAGCTTAGTACCTATGGCGTCCTGAGTGCGGCGGCAGCGATCGTGAAGTCCATAAACATTCGAGGGCTCGGCATCGACGTTCGCAGAGGAAGTTGAATGGCGTCCACGCCCGAGCCCACTGTCGAGGGAAGCCGCGGTGTCAGCAATCGCGGATTGCCCCCGAAGCATCGGACGATCGATCCGAGACAGGCTGCGCAGATCGAAGCGGGACGCCTGAAGGCGCTGGCGCCGGGCACGTATCGCCATCCCGACGGCAGCCCGCCCGCGCCGCAGGACTTCGAGACGTTCTCGCGTCAATACGACCAGATGGCGAACGAACGCCATGTATGGCGGTTCGCAAGGCCCGATGGCTCGACGTATGAAACGAGCTGGAGAGGCCTGGGCACCGGTACCACGGCGCGGGCGTCCGCGGATCTGCTTGGACATCGCGTCATCGGTGAAGTGATTCCAGGCGCTACCGTAGAAGGCACGCCGACGCAAGACGCAGACAGGAGGGGGCGTGAGCCGCGGCTCTCTCCGCCGCCGCTCGTTAAGGCTGAGCCGCCATTCGAACCGCCGTTCGAACCGTTGCCATGGCCATATTCGAAACGCATCGACGACGGCGAAAGGGGCATCGCACTCAGTACGAAGGCGCTGACGAAGAGCGCGGAAGACAAGGCTGGCGGCCGTTCCGCTTCAAAGCTGCCCAAAAAGCCGAGGCCAAGCTCCCCGGCGGGCAAGCAGCACGAGATCGAGAAACGAATCCTCGAATATCGCGACATACACCCTCCGCCCAGACGGGCGGCAGAAAAGCTCAAACCCGTGCATAACGTCACGACAGAACATCAAGAAAAAGTTCGCGACGTCGTCAATTGGGCGATCCAATCCGCCGCGCTCGAAGCGACGCCCGGCGTAGAGGCCAACATGATCTTGAAGGCCGCTCAGGACAAGGTCGCACGGTTGAGAAAATCAGAGATTCCCGATGCTGCAGACAATCTGATTTACCGTGACGCGGATCATTATCTTGCCGCGAGAACACAAGAATTCATACCGAGAGCAGCGTTCATGTTGTACGAAGCGATGAACAAAATCCGGCCTGGATCGATGAGCGTCGAGCAGATGATGAAGATGGCTACGACCCCGCCGTCGAGCGAGACGAACAAATGGGCGGTTGGGCAGCTGGGGGCGAATCAGCTTTACGAGACTAAGAAACTCTTGCAATTCGCGCAGGAAGCCAAGGGTGTGTCAGACTCGGGCGTGCAATATGGGCCAGTCGGCGAGCACGCATCTGCTGCTGGGGGTACCGAATGGGAGCTTCTCGGCATGATTGATTTCGAGCGCTACGACGTCAACGGCCCTAAAATCAATCCTCACCTGCTTCTCGACTTGCCGCGCAAGGGCGAGCGTTTTACTAATAACCCTGAGGTGCCGGCCTATTTGAGAGAGGAGGCAAAACGAATAGCTGAGAAGATGGAGCGAGATGCGAAATTCACGAAATAGCTACTGACAGCGTTCCTACCGGGCTCAGCCTGCGGCGATCTTCAGCTTCGCGAGGATCATCTCACCTCGCGGAGCTCTGCCTCGTCCACCGTGACAGTCGGGGCAGGCCTGGGCGGCGTTTGCGTCAGCGGCGGAAATTCCCTGCGCCGGCGATCGGAAGACGAACTTGACGTCGGTCGACGCCGGATCCACGGTCACGGACCTCGCGAAGGACGCCGAGTTGTCGCGGGCATCCCACGGCACATGAGCCCCCACTCACTGCGGCACGCCGCGATCACCAACGCCCTCGACGCCGGCGTCCCCCTGCGCGACACGCAGATCCTCGCCCGCCACGCCCACCCGCGCACCACCGAGCACTACGACCGCGCCCGCGGCAACCTCGACCGCAACGGCGTCCACTTCTCCCGGATCATAATGGTTGGTCCTCCTAACGCTCGCCCGGCGGCTTGAGACGTGGCTGGTGATGGAGGTTCGTCAGGTATCCAATTATCCGGGAACCAACCCTTGAACCGTCAGCGGTGGCACGCACCTCCGGCAGAGCGGCTATATGCGGCCACGATTTACGCAGGGAACTTGCGGATGAGTCAACGCGCCTCGTTACCGCGTTTCACGGAAACGGCGTCGCGTCAAGGGCATGCTGGCCCGCAGGTCGCCGCAGCAACCAGTTCTCAAACTGCCGGTGCAGCCATGCGGCAGTCACCACGTCTCGCACTGGGAGCGCATCTGCCGCGGCAGCCAACACATCCGCAACGGCTGGCCGGGACAACGCGGCATCAATCGGTGAGGGATCAGTCTAGTTTGATGTGAGCGGATAGAGGACGTAGGCCGCTCTGTCGCCTTCTGGTGTAGTGATCAATGTCGTATCAATCCATGTGGCCGCGACGTCGTCGAGGATGGCCAGGCGCAGCGGCTGAATCGAGTCCGTGCGCACCGGATAGCCAGGCGCATGGCCTGCTGCCCGTTCATGCCGATGGCGACGGCGCCGCAAGGACCTGCGCGAGTTGCTGTTCCAGTGGCTCACCCGGTCCAGGTGAGCGAGGTGATGGTGGATCCGGTGACCGCTGAGCATGTCCGCTACGAGATAGCCGACATGTACGGCCATCTTTTCGTTTGGTCGATGTGTAGGCGTCGATCTTGACGAAGTGCTTGGCGCCAAGATCGATGAGAACGAACGCAGATATCCGACCGACCTCGGAGGCGCCGATGCCGTCCGTCCTGATCCAGCAAGCAAGTAGTGGCGATGCGTTTCGGCACCAGTAGGACACAAAACGTCTAGCGGTGCGATCCTTCCCCGGCCAGATTCCGGTGTTCGCAGCACTACGAGGCACGTTCAGGGGTCGGTCGGGGCCGAGCTGGCGACTCGGCGGGCGAGCTGGGCGAGCTCGATCCGGTTGGTGGTGCCGGTCTTGTGCAGCAGGTGGGAGACGTGCACGCTGACGGTCTTCTCGCTGAGCACCAATTCACGGGCGATCTCGCCGTAGCTGCGGCCGGCGACGACGTGGGTCAGGATTTCACGCTCGCGGGGGGTAAGGCCGGGCAGGGCTTGCGTTTCGGGTGGCGGGCTTTCGTCGATGGTGGCCAGTGAGATCCGGGTGCTCTGTGCGAGTGCCGCGATCTCGGCCAGCAGGGGCGCGGCCTGCAGATCCATGGCGAGTTCGTGTGCCCGCCGCAGGGCGGCGGCGGCCGTCTCGCGGGTTGTGCGGTCCTTCGCCAGCGCCTCGGCGGCCCGCCACCATGCGTATGCCTCGTCCCAGGCGAGCTCACCGGCGGCGCAGGCATGCGCCGTGTGCTGCCACGCTGCCGCGGTGGCCGGGTCGGCTCGGCCCCGCTGCACCTCGGCGTCATACCAGGCTTGCATCGCGCGGACCTGGGCCTGGTGCATCGGGCCGGGCCCGTCTTCTGCGACAACGGTCGGATGGCTGCTCCGCAGGTCGTGTAGTCGCACCACGGCCAGCGCGGGGTCCTCGCCTCGGTCCCGGAGTGCCTGCGTTTCGTCGGCGAGCGCCCTCGCGGCCAGCGGCACGAGCCGCTCGACCAGGTTCGACGGGCCGCCATCTGCTCCCGCCATTGCGACCTCGATCGCCCGTCCGGTGTCACCGGTTGCTAATGCGAGCTCGGCCCTGACCGCGTCTAGGCCGAAGTACAGCAGAGCAAACCGATCGGCAGTCAGCTCCTCGGCGCGGGCGAGGTGGGCCTCGGCTTCCGCGTATCGGCCCTGGCGTACGGCTAACAGTGCTGCGGTCAGCCGGGCGACCATGTCACCCCGCGGCCCGGGCGTCGATCCCAGCGTCACCCGCAGCCGCCCAACGCAGGCCCGCCAGTCCCCAAGCGGAAGTAGCCCCAAGGCTTCGTAGGCGGAGGTCCTGGCCACGTAGCAATGCGGTGCTCCCAGGGCGGTCATCTCCTCGCGCCCCCGCCGCATGTGCTCAATCACGTCACGGTTCGCCGGGCTGACGTCCAGGCAGTTGGCCATCCAATCAAGGGCTCCGGTGAACGCCGTGAAGTCCCTGGCCGTCGCAGCCGCCGCCTGCGCCTCCCTCGCTTCGGCCAGCCCTCCGCCATCAAGCGCGAAGAAGTGAGCGGTTGCCACCGAAATCAGTGCGTATGCCAACGCCTGGGCCGACCCGCAGGCCCGCGCAAGCCGTACCGCCTCCTGTGCTCGGGCTGGGCCGGACGGCTGACCATCCCACAGTTCGCCCCGCGCGAGACGGGCGATCGCCAGGGCATATTGTGCGCTGTTCGGATGCGCCGCCGCGATCCTCACCACTTCTCGTTTGTCGTCGAGAGTCTCAGACGCCCGACCCGTCTCCTCGACCAGAAATCCGCGTCGCAAGAGCAGCTCGGCCGCCAGGAGCGGATGTGCCTCGCGGTCCAGGATCGCCAGCAGGCTGTCGACCGCCACCAGCTCCTCCTCAAGTTCGCCGGCCTGCTCGGCGGCCACTTGAATGCGTCGCAGCAAGTCGATCCTGGATAGGTCTGGGTTGGGCACCTGCGGCAGCAGGTCTAGAGCCCGGTGTAGCAGCCGCAGCATTTCGGCGGCGCCGCCCGCCTGGCCGACGGCGTCGGCGCCGAGCAGCGCCCACCGGTAGGCCTCCTGCCGGTGCCCGGCCCGGTAGTGATGGTCGGCCAGGTCCACCACCAGCTCGACGTCGGATTCGTCGGTCCGCCGTAGGTCCAGTGCGGCGGCGAACGCCGCATGCAGCGTGGCCCGTTCTTCGGGTAGCAGCTCTTGTTCGAGCGCCTCGGCCAGCAGCGGGTGCACGAACCAGTACCTGTTGTCGGCGCCGACCTCGAGCACGGCGGCGTCGACCGCTTCCCGCATGAACGGCACAAGGTCGCCGTCGAATCCGGTCGCGGCCGCCACATCGCCCAGCTGGTCGGCGCGCTGGGGTCTTCCGGCGACGGCGACCAGCCGGGTCAGCGCCCGCGCCGGCGAGGACAGGCCGCGCCAGGCGCGGGTCGCGGCCTCCTGCAGTTCCGTTGGCAGACCAGCCGGCAACTTCCTAGCGTCCGGTGACAGAGCCCGCACCAGCAGGGTGGTCAGGTAGGCGTTGCCCTGGCTGCGCGCGTAAACCTGGTCCACCAGCGACTGGTGGGGCGGGCGGCCCAACAGCCCGGCTAGCTGCTCGGCGGTGGCGACTCGGTCGAGGCGATCGAGCGTCAGCTCGGCCACCCCGGGGAATCGGCGCACGTCGGCCAGCCACCGCCGCAACGGTGGGCTCTCCTCACCGGCACGAACTGTCGTCACTACGGCCAGCCGGCGGCCGGCCAACCCGGCGAGCACGTACATGAGCACGTCCAATGTGCTCTGGTCCGCCCACTGCAGGTCATCGACGACCAGCACCACCGGGCGCTGCCGGCTCTGTCCATCCAGCCAGCCGTCGAGTTCGGCCGGGCCCTCTTCGCCTGGGCCGCCCAGTACCGGCACCGGCATATCACGGTCGGCGGCCCAGGTGCGCAGCGCGGAGGTCAGCGGCAGGAACGGCACCGCCAGCGAGGTCAATGGCAGGCACGGCGCCCACAACACGTCGGCGACCTCGCCGACCTGCGCGCTCGCCTCGCGAACCAGCGCCGTCTTACCGACCCCGGCCTCACCGGAGATTAGCAGCGCGCCGGCCTGACCCCTGGCGGCGTCCTGCACCAGCCCGACCACGGCGTCGATCTCGCCGGCACGCCCCACCAGCGGCCGGTGGATCCCCAAGGCCCGGTCCGCCACCCCGCCGAGTCTGCCACCGGGGGCGCGTGGCCGCGCCCCGGTTATCGGGACCTCCGGTTCCGAAGATGAGGGGTCACACCCCTGCTTCTAAGGGGTCGTACCGGATGTGGCCCTGTCTCCCGCGGCGCAGCGTGGAAGCACCACAACGCCTCAGGAGGCAGTCATGAACCGCACCCAGCTACTCGCCCGCACCGCCGCAGCGGCCGCAGCAGCCACCCTGCTCGCCGGACTCGCCGCCGCACCGGCCACCGCCCGACCCGAACCCGGACCACCCATGAGGGAGCAGTCAACCGGTTCTGTCAGTGACCAGTCCGAATTCGTCAGGTTCAGCTGTATGCCTGTCGACACCGGCGTGTACGACCCGATGCAGGACTACGTGGAAACCCTGATCTGGTGGTACTACCACCCGGATTGGCGTGTCGGCTGATCCACATACAGTCGCCTGCTCCCGCAGCCGTAACCGGCTCAGCCGGCCGCGAATCCGCAACTGCAACCCCGGTGCGCCACCGTGTCTGGTCCGCCGCCCCGGCCCACCCGGCGCCCGCCGATGTGGCCGGCTGCGTCACGAAGATGAGGGGTCACAGCCGCCATCTGAGGGATCGCACCCGATGCAGCCCCCGTCACCGGCGGCGAACGTGAAACACAACAACAACAACGCCCAGGAGGAAGTCATGCACGAGTACATCGCACAGAAGCTTTACGAGGAGCGGGCGGATAGGCTTCGCTCCGAGGCGGCTGCCGACCGGCTGGCCCGGTCCAACTTTCGCCGACCGCGTGGTCGGCCCTGGCGCCGACCGTGGTGGCACCGCTTTGGCCTCGCTGGCGAACCGGCCAACCTGCGTCCCGCATAAGCCGGCGCGGAGACGGAATGCCGAGTCCGCGGTGCACGCGCTCAGTCGGTCGCCGTGCTGGCGAGGCGGCGGGCCAGCTGGGCGAGCTCGACGCGGTTGGCGGCGCCGGTCTTGTGCAGCAGGTGGGAGACGTGCACGCTGACGGTCTTCTCGCTGAGCACCAGCTCGCTGGCGATCTCGCCGTAGGTGCGGCCGGCGACGATGTGGGCGAGGATCTCCCGCTCGCGGGGTGTGAGGCCGGGCAGGGCAAGGGCGGCTGTTTCGGCCGGCTGACCTTCGTCGATGGCGGCCAGTGAGGTCCGGGTGCTCTGTGCCAATGCTGCGATCTCGGCCAGCAGGGGCGTGGCCTGCAGATCCATGGCGAGTTCGTGCGCTCGCCGCAGCGCGGCGGCGGCCGCGTCGCGGGCGGTGCGGTCCTTGGCCAGCGCCTCGGCGGCCCGCCACCATGCGTACGCCTCGTCCCAGGCGAGCTCACCGGCGGCGCAGGCCTGCGCCGCGTCCTGCCACGCTGTCGCGGCGGCCGGGTCGGCTCGGCCCCGCTGCACCTCGGCGTCATACCACGCTTGCATCGCCTGGACCTGAGCCCGGTGCATCGGGCCAGACCTGTCTTCTGCGACAACGGCCGGATAGCTGCTCCGCAGGTCGTGTAGTCGCACCACGGCCAGCGCGGGGTCCTCGCCGCGGTCCCGGAGTGCCTGCGTTTCGTCGGCGAGCGCCCTCGCGGCCAGCGGGACAAGCCGCTCGACCAGGTTCGCGTCGTCTTCTCGTTCCACTCCGGCCATCGCGGCCGCGAACGCCCGTTCGGTGTTACCGGTCACCAAGGCCAGCTCGGCCCGGACGGCGTCGAGCCCGTAGAACAGCAGTATGGATCGATCGGCGGACAGCTCCTCGGCGCGGGCCAGGTGGGCCTCGGCCTCCGCCCAGCGGCCCTGCCAGGTGGCGAGCAGGGCCGCGGTCAGCCGGGCAATCACGTCGCCCCGCGGGCCGGGCGTCGAACCCAGCGTCACCCGCAGCCGCCCGAGGCAGGCCCGCCAGTCCCCGAGCAGAACCAATCCGAACGCCTCATCCGCGGAGAGCCTCGCCACGTAGCAATGCGGCGCGCCCAGAGCGGTCAGTTCCTCCCGGCTGCGGCGCAGATGCTCGATCACATCACGGCTAGCCGAGCTGATGTCCAGGCAGTTGGCCCCCCAAGCCGCCGCGCTCGTGAACCAGAAGAAGTCTCTAGCCTTCGCCGCCGCCGTCTGCGCCTCCTGGGCCTCGGCCAATCCCCCGCTGTCACCCGCGAAGAACCGGGCCATGACCCTCACAACGAGTGCTTTCGCGATGGCCCTGGCCGATCCGCAGGCCCGCGCGAGGCGGACCGCTTCGTCCGCCCGCGCTGACCCCGACGGCATGCCGCCCCACACCTCTTCGGCCGCGAGCCCGGCCACCGCTAGCGCGTGCTCCGCGCTCTCCGGGTACTCCGCCGAGAGCCGTACAGCCGCCCAGACGTCGTCGACGGTGGCCGCCCGACCGATATGCGACTGCAGGCGGTTCCGGTGGAGCAGTAGCTCGGTGGCGAGCAGGGGTTGCTGATCGCGGTCGAGGATGGCCAGCAGGCTGTCGACTGCGGCCAGCTCTTCCTCCTGCTCTCCGGCTTGCTCGGCGGCCGCTTGGATGCGTCGCAACAGGTCGATCTTGGACAGGTCGGGGTCGGGCACCTGGGGCCACAGGTCAAGGGCCCGGCGCAGCAGCCGCAGCATCTCCGTGGCGCCGCCGGCCCGCTCGGCCGCCTCCGCGGCGAGCAGCGCCGACCGGTAGGCCTCCTGCCGGTGCCCGGCCCGGTAGTGGTGATCGGCCAAATCCACCGCCGGCTCCACACCCAGGTCCTCATCGGCACCACAGACCGCTTCCAAAGCGGCGGCGAACGCGGCGTGCAATGTGGCCCGTTCCTCGGGCAGCAGCTCTTGTTCGAGCACCTCGGCCAGCAGCGGGTGCACGAACCAGTAGGTGCCGTCCGCGCCGGCCTCGAACACAGCGGCGTCGACCGCTTCCCGCAGCAGCGGCACCACGCCGTCGCCGATACCTGTCGCCGCCGCCACGTCGCCCAGCTGGTCCGCCCGCTGAGGTCTTCCGGCCACCGCGACCAGCCGGGTCAAGACCCGCGCCGGCGGCGACAGGCCACGCCAGGCGCGGATCGCGGCCTCCCGTAGTCCGGTGGGCAGCCCGGCCGGCAGCGACCGGGCGTCCGGGGACAGACCCCGCACCAGCAGCGCGGTCAGGTAGGCGTTGCCCCGGCTGCGGGCGTACACGTCGTCCACCAACGACTGGTGCGGCGGGCGGCCCAGCAGCCCAGCGATCTGCTCGCCGGTAGCCACCCGATCCAGCCGGCCCAGAGTCAGCTCGTCGACCCCCGGGAATCGGCGCACGTCGGCCAGCCACCGCCGCAACGGGTCCCCTTCCTCACCGGCACGGACCGTCGTGACCACCGCCAGCCGGCGACCGGCCAACCCGGCGAGCACGTACATCAGCACGTCCAGCGAGCTCTGGTCCGCCCACTGCAGGTCATCGACCACCAGCAGCACCGGGCGCTGCCGGCACAGGTTGGCCAGCCAGGTGTCGAACCCGGTCGGGCCTTCCTCGCCGGACCCGCCGATCACCGGCACCGGCACATCACGTTCGGCGGCCCACCCGCGCAGCGCCGAGGTCAGCGGCAGGAACGGCACCGCCAACGACGTCAACGGCAGGCACGGCGCCCACAACACGCCGGTATCCGCGGCCACCTGCGCGGCCGCCTCGCGAACCAGCGCGGTCTTCCCCACCCCGGCCTCACCGGAGACCAACAGGGCACCGGCCTCGCCCCGGGTGGCGTCATTCACCAGCCCGACCACGGCGTCGATCTCGCCGGCACGCCCCACCAGCGGCCGGTGGACCCCCGCAGCCCGGTCCGCCACGCTGCCGAGTCTGCCACCGAGGCGCGTCACCGCGCGCCCGGTTATCGGGACCTGCGGTTCCGAAGATGAGGGGTCACGCCCCCGCTTCTGAGGGGTCGCACCCGATGTTGCCTCGGCTCCTGCGGCGCAGCGTGGAAGCACCACAACACACGCCTCAGGAGGCAGTCATGAACCGCACCCAGCTTCTCGCCCGCTGTGCCGCAGCGGGCGCGGCAGCCGCCATCATCGCCGCTACCCCGGCCGCAGCCCGACCCGACCCAGGAGCCCGATCCCGATCCGGTTCTCCTCCCACGAGCGGAACTGCCCACTCAGCCGCATCGACACCCAACTCGTGCGCTGCGACAACCTCACCGGCGCCGGCGTCACCGCCCCCGCCTACGTGCCCGAGCTCTTACCAACAGGCTAATTAGATCGTCACCCACCAGGCTCGTGCGCCTGGTGAACCGTCCACCGGCATGGTGAACGTGATCAACGGTTAGCGGAGCCCACCGCAG
>Ga0268386_10004511_pt1 | contig 10258 bp, 9 predicted proteins | sample RVTome_15_FD_200260 | JGI IMG/M metagenome (GOLD analysis project Ga0268386, IMG submission 200260) | Soil microbial communities from uranium-contaminated site in the Upper Colorado River Basin, Wyoming, United States - RVT150D86... ... | reverse complement strand
GCGGGCGTCCGTGTAGTCGCGCAGGAGTTTCTGTATCTCGGAACCGTGAGGCTCGGAAACGAGCTTCGCCCTCAGATAAGCGGTGCCGATCGCGTTGGCCTCGTCGAGGACCAGCTGTCGCCGGTTGTCGAAGCGCGAGGCGGCGAGCCCGAATGTGAACGCGAGAAAGAAGGCGAGAAGTCCCATCCCCCCTCCCACCAGGGTACCCAGGGCTCCCTCGCTCTCGCGCCTTCGGCGGTGACCGAGTCGGTATCCGATCTCGAGGCAGCCAAGGGCGAGCAGCACGGTCAGGAGACACAACAGCCAGAGAGGAATAGCATCCATCAGCGTGATCATCGCGGTCGATGATAGCAGAGGCAGCCGCGTTGTCTGTTTGCATCGGCGCGCGAGTCTCTGTAGTCTCCCCGCTCATGCTGGATGTCTTCTCCTCCCCGGAAGCCTGGGTAAGCCTCCTCACCCTCACCGCGCTCGAGATCGTTCTCGGGATCGACAACATCATTTTCATCACCATCCTGGCGGGGAAGCTCCCCAAAGACGATCGGAGGAAAGCGACCCGACTCGGGCTCGGAGGAGCGCTCTTGAGCCGGCTCGCCCTCCTCGCGGCGATCAGCTGGGTGACGAAGCTCACCACCCCCCTGTTCGCCGTCATGGGGTACGAGGTGAGCGGTCGGGACCTGGTGCTCATTCTCGGGGGCCTGTTCCTCATGGCGAAAGCCACGTTCGAGATCTACGACAAGGTCGAGGCCGCCCATCCCCTCGGCCACGAGGCGGGGTCGGCGGGGCAGGCGAAGCTCGCGTCGATCGTCGGGCAGATCATGCTCCTCGACCTGGTCTTCTCTCTCGACTCGGTCATCACCGCGGTGGGAATGGTGCAGCACATCGAAGTCATGGTTCTGGCAGTGATCATCGCCATCATCGTCATGCTGGTCTTCGCGACCGCTATCGGCGAATTCGTGGAGAAACATCCGAGCATCAAGATCCTGGCGCTGTCGTTTCTGGTGATGATCGGAGCGCTCCTGGTTGCCGAGGGAACGGGACAGCACTTCAACCGGGGCTACGTCTATTTCGCCATGGCGTTCAGCCTCTCTATGGAGCTTCTGAACATGCGCTATCGAGAACGCGAGGCGCGGCTCGCCGGCGGATAGTCCGCCTCTTCACGGAAGCTGGATCCGCTCCACCAGCGCGGCGACCGCCGGCCCTCCGTCCTCGGACACCGCCGCGGTGAAACGAAGGCAGAATGCGTTCTCTCCCTGGACCAGACTTTCTTCGAGAACCAGGAACGGGATGTCCTGCCATTCCATTCCGAGAGAGCTCGATCCCGCGGGCCGGCCGTTGACGGCGAGCGCCAGGGTTTGATTCGCGATCCCGTCGGGAGCGCGGGCGGTGACGGATACCCTCAGCGGGAAGAGCGCGTCCAGCGGAACGGCGACGCAAGCCTCGGGGTACAAGGCGCGGCGATAGCTCCGGCGCGCGGTGCGCCGACTCCCCGTATGCCAACCCCGCAACAGGAATCTCTCGTCGATCCTCCGCAGGAGAATCGTTCCGCTGGGGTTGAGCCCGGAATAGATATACTCGGCGGAGAAGATCTTGTACGCCAGAGCCCGCCCCTCGGCGCCGGCTACCGCCCCGAGCGCATCCCGGAAGGTGTGGTGGAGACGAAGAGCCTGGTCGCTCGCGAGCTTCTCGAGCGGCGCCGCATCCCTGTACTCTCTCGCGCGGAACAGGGAGACCAGGCCGAAGTTCCAGAAGGCGAGTACCGCAATCGCCGATGCGGGCGCGAGAAGAGGCCATCTCCTCAGGACTCTCGAGGAGAGCTCGAGCAGAAACGCGAGCCCTACGGCCATGATCGGCACGACCTCGCTGTAGCGCCGGGCGCCGAACGCGTCTCCCGCCGCCCAATCGAACGAGGGGACGCTTCCATTGACCCAGGCCATGAGACCGAAGACAAGGAGCCCTCCGCCATGGAGCAAAGGCGAATCGCGAATGCCCGCGATGAGCCCGAGGAGGCCGAAAAGCATCAGCGGAGTCCAGTTGAAGAACCCGTGATCGGCCGAGATGAGCGTATCGAGCCAGTGCCGCGAGGAGAAATCCAGAAACCCGCGGCCTTGCGGGAGCACGAGCCACCGGTCGAAACCAACCTTCCAGGCGATGAGCTGCGGGCTGAAGGCGAGGGCGGCGGCGGCCGCAGAGGCCAGGAGCCAGCGGACCTCGACTTTCCTTCGGGTCAGCTCGTCGACGGCGAGAAATGCGAGGAGGACTCCGTAGAGGGCTGCCTGCCATCGACAGGCGGCGAGCAGCCCGAAGGTGCCGCCGAGAATCGTCCAGGAGCGCAAGCTCGGATCGCGCCGGGCTTCGTCCCAGGCCCAGAGAAGCGCCGCCGCGAGACCAAAAGCGACCCCATGGGACATCGCGGGCACGTAGAACGTGTAGTAGAGGACGGGCGAGGCGAGGAAGCATCCGGACACGGCGAGGGCGGCGACGGCGCGGCCCCTTCTTCGAGCGATTGTGGAAAAGAGGAGCGAACACCCGAGGACGACGACGGCCACGGTCCCGAGCGCCGTCGCTCGCCGATACGGAAGACTGAACCCGTCCGACTCGTAGAGTCCACGCCCGAGGACGCGGTCGAGGCTGACGTAGATATGCGCCGCGAGGTAGAAGGGGCTCCAGAGAACGGCGGGTCCCGCGGAGAAGACGCTCCTCCGTCGATCGCGCGGCGGGTCCCCGCCGCGGAGCTCCTGGAACTCGTTGCGAAAATCGATGTCGAAGTCGAAGCTCGCCGAGCGCAAGTAGGCGAAGTAGGAGAACGAGTCGCCGCGGAACTCGATCAGGATTCCCGCGGCGATGCCCCAGGCGATGGCGAGAGCCGCGGCGAAAGAATAGAAGCGCGCGCTCTGTCTTTGAAGGAGCTGCAGGCCCAGGGCCGCGAGGACGAGGAGCGGGCCGAGAAAGCTCCCCAGGGGCCGGAGGGGGTCGAGGGCGGAAACCGCAGCAAAGAGGAGCCCGACGGATGCGAGCAGCGGAGAAAAAGCGTCGCGAATTCTCATGGCTCGAGGCGGAGGCGCCGGGGCTAACGTCTCGGGAGCTTCTCGCCCAGCTTCCTCACGTAGACCGGGTCGGCGCGATCGAACGACCGCTTCGTGAGGAGGTTCAGCCGCAGCAGTAGATCGTCGATCCGCCGCCCGAGCTTCAGGCGCTCGCCGTCGTCCACGACGGTCGCGAGGAGCTCCCTCAAGGTCACGATCTCCTTGCTCAGCTCCATCTCCGGCGGGAGAAACCCCGCGTCTTTCAGGAGCTTGTAGGCGAGGCGGAGATCCTCGGCAACGAAGCTGTTCGAGTCCAAGGAAAGCGGCTCCCCCGAAAGGGGCAGGTTGTCGAACTCACCGCGCTCCATGGCTTCTCGAATCCGCTCTTCGGCGAGGCGCTCGAGCCAGTCCATCGGCGTCCTACAGCTCGTCGAGAAACTCGGAAACCCGGGAGAGACCTTTCTCGAGCTTCTCCGCGTCGTAGCCGTAGCCGATGCGCATGTAGGAGTCGCGCTCGAAGTGGTCGCCGGGAACGATGAGGACGCTCTTCTCGTCGCGAATCCTCTCGAAGAGCCTGGTGGAGTTGATGGGCCAGTCGTAGCGGATGAAAGCGATCGCCCCCGCTTTCGGTCGAACCCAGGTGAGGTGACCCGAATGCCGCGCCACGAAAGCCTCGAGGACGGGGAGCTGCTCGTTCAGGATACTTCGCGTGCGCTCTAGGATGCTGTGGCGCCGTCCCCCCTCGAGGGCTATCGCAGCCAGGCGATCGGAGAGCGTGCTTTGGGAAATGGTGGTGTAGTCCTTGTACGACCAGAGCTTCGCTGCGGCGTCGCTGTCGGAAACCGTCCACCCGATCCGCAGACCGGGAAGGCCGTAGGCTTTCGAGAGCCCGGAGTTCACCACGAGCCGGTCGTACCAGCCGTAGAACGTGGGAGAAACGTCCCCTTCGAGCTCCGCTCCCAGGTAGACCTCGTCCGCGAGGATCCAGGCGCCCACGCTTCCGGCGACTTTCGCGATCTCGCGCATCGTATCCTCGTTCATCACCGCGCCCGTCGGGTTGTTGGGGTTGCAGAGGGCGATGAGCTTCGTTCTGCCGCTCACGAGCCTTCGGAGATCGTCGAGGTCCGGAGCCCACGACAGCTCTTCGCGCAGATCGAGGGATTTCACCGTCACCCCGAGGGAGCGGGCGAGTCCCCAGATCTGCATGTAGTTCGGCATCATCACCAGAGCCTCGTCCCCCGGCTCGAGGAGGCTCAGGACCGCGATGTAGTTGGCTTCGGCGGTGCCGGTGGTGACGACGACGTTGTCGGGATCGGCTCCGGCGTAGAGATCCGCGATGCGCTCGCGAAGCTCGTCGGTTCCCCTCGTCGGGGGGTAGCTGAGCCGCGTGTCGAGGATGTCCCGGCCCTCGAGGAGCTCGCCGAGGGTGAGGGGCGTGACTCCGCTCTCGGAGAGGTTGATATCGACTTTGTGCTCCCAGATCGACTGGGTGCGCTCCATGACGAAAGTTTCGTATTTCATGACCTGGTTGGGAAAAGCGGACTCAGGATTCCGCCCCGCTTGCGAAGCGGCCGGCGAGGGCTTCGATCACCCGCTCCAGCTTGACCTGGGTGTCCTCGTCGAGGGAGCGGAATACGAGCCCGTAGTGGTCGTTCTCGTTCTGGGGAGACACCGCGTGCCAGCGGATGGAGGCGTCCAGGCTCAAGGACTCTCCGAGCTCTTCGAAATCGAAGATCAGTTGAACGCGGCTGATCCCGAAGTCGTTCGAGGCTTCGAGAAGTGCTCCCCGGGAGGAGATGTTGTGGATGAAGCCCTCTTCGCTGCCCTTGTCCCAGACCACGGTGCATCGTATGGCGCCATCCGGCTGAAGACGGGCTTCACCGCGCTTCTCCATAGCTCCTCCAGGGAAATCATGCTATGCCGAGTCGCATCAATTAGTAAAGAGCTGCCTCTGGCACTCCCACCCGCCGCGCGGCTACAATCGGAGCGATGACTCCCAAAAGAAACCCGACGCGCTCCGTGAGGATCGGAGGCGTGACCCTGGGCGCCTCTCATCCCGTGGTGATCCAGAGCATGTGCGCCACCAAGACGGTCAACGTGGAGCAGACGGCGGAGCAGGTGGAGCAGCTGCGGCGAGCGGGCGCGGGAATCGTCCGCATCGCCGTCGACAGCAACCGGGACGCCGAGGCCGTCGTCGAGATCCGGAAGCGGACCGAGGCCAACCTGTCGGTGGATCTGCAGGAGAACTATCGGCTGGCGGAGAAAGTCGCGCCTTTCGTCGACAAGATCCGATACAACCCCGGCCACCTCTACCACCACGAACGGCAGAAGCCCGTCCGGGACAAAGTGGCCTATCTGGTGGATGTCGCCTCCGAGAACGACTGCGCCATCCGCATCGGCGTCAACTGCGGCTCCATCGATCCCGATAGGGCGGGAGAGTTCGAGCATGACTCCGTGGGAGCGATGGTCGCCTCGGCGCTCGAGCACGCGGAGATGCTCGACCAGAGGGGATTCCAGCGCTATTGCGTCTCACTGAAGGATTCCGATCCGGCGAAGGTGGTCGAAGCCAACCGGAGGTTCGCGGAGAAGCGAGGAGACGTTCCCCTCCACCTCGGGGTCACCGAGGCGGGTTTACCGCCGGACGGCATCATCAAGACCCGCATCGCTTTCGAACAGCTCCTCTCCCAGGGAATCGGCGATACCCTGAGGGTCTCGCTCACTCTTCCGAATCCGAGAAAACACGAGGAGGTGGAGGTGGGACTGGCGATTCTGGAGGATGTCGCCGCGGGCCGCTACCTTTCGGTCCCCAGGTTTCCCGACGACCGCCTCAACATCATCTCGTGCCCTTCCTGCTCTCGCGTCGAGAACGAGGAGTTCGTCGAGCTCGCTCAGAAGGTGAAGGAGTTGACCGGCTACGCCCAGGATCATGCGATCACCATCGCCGTCATGGGGTGCCGCGTGAACGGTCCCGGTGAGACCGACGACGCCGATCTCGGGTTGTGGTGCGCCCCTTCGTTCGTGAACTTGAAGCGCGGACCCGAGTCGATCGGCGCCTTCCGTTACGACGAGATCCTTCCGCGCTTGAAAGAGGAGCTGGACCGGCTCATCCAAAAGCGGAGCTCTGATCAACGCCCGGTGACGAGCTTGTAATCCCCGGGAACGGCGAACAGGCTCTTGTCGATGGCGCCGGTCGAGATCTTCGTGGTCTCCGTCCTGATTTTCATCATGACCCCGCCGCCTTCGCCCTGCCCGGGAGCCGAGCCCCCCTGCTGCATCTTCTTCAGCATTTCCGCGAGGCCCCCGCCGCCCTCGGGCTGAGGCGGCGCTTCTCCCAGCGCTTCCTTCTTCGCCGCCTCGTTGGATCCGATATACATGACGGTCCGCATGGCGTGGCCTTCCATCTTTTTCATCTCGTCGGCCATCTTCTGCATATCGGCGCCGAACGACGGCGTCGATCCCGGCCCTCCGCCCGCCGCCCACTGTTGGGCGATGCTGGCCGTGCCCATCTTCTCCGCCATCCGTCGGTGGAACTCGTTCACTTCCGCGGAACCCGGGACGTCCTTGGCCATCCACATCTCGCTCAGAGTCGACATCGTCCCCGCCCTCTTTTCCTTCTCGCTCTCGACGGTGAGGTCGAGCTCGAGGAGATACTGCTTGCACGCGACCCCCTGGATGGTTTCGCTTCGTCCGGTGTCGGTGACGCGGGCCTCGGTTTTCATCGTGGCATCCTTGGCCTCCGGCTCTTCCGGCTTCTTCCCCTGGACGCTGGCCATCGCCTGCTCCATCTTCTGCCGCATTTCGGCGAAGGTCATCACCGAGTAGGTCTTCTTCTTGGTGTCCATGGTGATGATCTTCTCGCCCGCGAGATCGGTGACCGTCGCCTCGTCCCCGTCGTCCCTGCGCATGAAATCACCGCTCACCCGGGTCGTGGACTTCGTGGGCTTGCCCATGCCCATCATCTGCATGAGGCCGCCCATGGTGGTCTCTTCTTCGTACGTGACGTCGGCCGCGACGGGAGCGGCGAGGAGGGAGAAAACGAGAATCGATAGCATCGGGTTACGCACGGCGGAGGCTCCTTTGGCGGAAATTCGCAACTGGTTTCGCCCCATTTTGGGGGATGGGGGAGAAGCCGTCAAGCCGCGAGGGCACGCACGCAGATGCCCACGGTTAGAAGAGGGAATCGAACGCAAAGACGCAAGGACCCAAAGACGCAAAGGAATCCCATTTCTTCTTTGCGCCTTCGCGCCTTTGCGTCTTGGCGTTAAAATTCTTCCCTTCCTTCAGCAGCCTCGCCGCGACCGAAGGCAGGGATAATTTTCGAGCAAAGGCGAAAATCAGCCCGGTTTCTTTTCGGCGTTGGGCTTGTTCTTCTTGCGCTTGCCCTTGGGGCGGGTCTTGCCGGTGCTTCCCTGAAAGATCTTTCCGCGCTTGGTTCTTCGGTCGCCTTTACCCATGAGGGCATTCTAACTTAGAATTCGCCTCCCATACGTGTATATGGAGATGGGGAGATAAGACCCTCGCCAGGATCTTGGTACAATCCCCTCATGGCGCGAATCGACGTCAACTGCGACATGGGGGAGAGCTTCGGGGTCTACGAGATCGGCGCCGACGAAGAGGCGCTCCTCCAGCTCGTGAGCTCGGCGAACGTGGCCTGCGGCTTCCATGCCGGCGACCCGCGGATCATCGACCGTACCGTGGGCCTCGCCGCAAAACATCACGTCGCCGTGGGAGCCCATCCGAGCCATCACGACCTGCGGGGCTTCGGTCGCCGCGAGGTGAAGGCGAGCCCGGAGGAGGTCGAGGCCGACGTGGTGTATCAGGTGGGCGCGGTCCTCGCGTTCGCTCGGGCCTACGGGGTGCCGCTGGTTCACGTAAAGCCCCACGGCGCGCTCTACAACCAGGCGGTGAACGACGAGTCTCTGGCGCGCGCCATCGCTCGCGGCGTGCGCCGGGTGAGCCCGAGTCTCATATTCGTCGGACTCGCGACCTCGAAGGCCATGCGCGAGGCTGCCGCAGCCGAGGGGCTGCGTTTTGCCGGCGAGGCTTTCGCCGATCGCGTCTACAACCCCGACGGGACTCTGCAGTCGCGGCGGATCCAGGGCTCGGTCATCACCGATCCCGGAAAAGCGGCGAAGCAGGCCGTCGAGATCGCGACCGGCCGCCGGGTCACCGCCCACGACGGGGCCGTGGTCGCCCTCGATGCCGAGACCCTCTGCCTTCACGGGGACAACAAGGCGGCGCTCGAGAACGCGCGAGCGGTGCGCCGGGCGCTCGAGGAGAAAGGCCTCGAGATCAAGGGCCTGTCCGCCTGATCTCGCGCTGATGCGTTTTCTTGCCGCGGGGGAGTCCGCCCTCGTCGTCGAGTTGGGAAACGCGATCAACCCGGAGCTCAATGCGCGCGTGCTCGATCTCGACCGGGCGCTTCTCGCGGCGCCCTTCGACGGCTACCTCGAGGCGGTCCCGAGCTACCGCTCGCTTCTGGTGTTCTTCGATCCCGAAAGATCCTGCGCGGAATCCGTCGAGGAGCACGTCCGCCGTCTCGGGGCCGAGGCCGGCAGGGTCGAGAGAAGGCCGCCGAGGATTCGAGAAGTGCCGACGGTCTACGACGGGGAAGACCTGGAAAACGTCGCCCGTCGAATCGGCGCCACGGTCGAGGAGGTCGTTCGCCTTCACAGCGAGCGGGATTACCTCGTGTACATGGTGGGGTTCACTCCGGGCTTCGCCTACATGGGCAAGACGCACGAAAGACTCGAGCTGCCCCGGAGATCGTCTCCTCGAACTCGCGTTCCCGCGGGGTCGGTGGGCATCGCCATGGGACAGACGGGGATCTACCCCTCCTCGACTCCCGGCGGATGGAGTCTCCTCGGCCGCGCCGAGCATCGGGACCTCTTTGATCTGAGCCGCGACCCCCCGAGCTTTTTCCTGCCCGGCGACCGCGTTCGCTTCGTGCCGGTCGACTCTCTCGCCGGGCGCCCCGAGAAAGAGGCGGCTCGTACCGGCTCGAGCGTCTCCGCCCTCGAGGTTTTGGACGGAGGCCTCCTGACCACGGTGCAGGACCTCGGGAGAGTCGGATACCAGAGGTACGGCGTTCCCGTGGCGGGCGCGGCGGACGGCCCCGCTCTTCGCGCCGCGAATCGTCTCGTGGGAAACGAGCCCGGCGCTGCGGGACTGGAGTGCACTGTTTCCGGGCCGGGACTCGTCGCCCTCCGGCCGATCGTCGCGGCGGTCACCGGCGCCGACCTCGGAGCCGTCGTCGAGAGAAACGACCTCGGCCGAATCGAAGTCCCCCCCTGGTCGTCGTTTCTCCTTCGGCCGGGAAACGTCCTGCGATTCGAAGGACGCCGCTCGGGCGCGCGCGCCTACGTCGCGTTCGCGGGAGGGGTGGACGTCCTCGAGGTGCTCGGATCGCGCTCGACTTACCTGACCGCGGGGTTCGGCGGGCTCGATGGAAGAGCGCTTCGCGCCGGCGATCGATTGGGGCTTCGCCCTTCCGCGCGTGCGGCGGCCCCCGGACTGAAGTGGCCTCGGGAGAAGCGGGAGCGCGACGAAAGCGAGATCCCCATCCGGCTCGTCCTGGGACCCCAGGAAGATTCGTTCACCGAGGAAGGCCTCGCGACTCTGAGCTCCTCCATCTACACCGTCGCGAGCGCTTCCGATCGGATGGGGCTGCGATTCGAGGGCCCCGCCCTGGAGCAGCGCGGGCGGGAATTCGTTTCCGACGGAATCATGCAATGCGGGATTCAGGTCCCCCCGAACGGCCTTCCCATTTTGATGCTCGCGGACCGGGCGACGATGGGAGGGTATCCGAAGATCGCGACGGCGGCGCTCGCGGACCTCTCCCGGCTGGCTCAGCTTCTGCCCGGCGACCGGGTCCGGTTTCGTATCGTCTCCCGGGAGGAGGCGCGGTCAGCCTGTCTCGCGCTCCTGGACGCGGAACGAAGCGCGAGACTTGCTCTCTAGGGGGCAATAGTGCCGCGGGGGACTTTCTACAAGGCCCCGCGGCGCGGCCTTTCGTCGGCGCATTCATCAATGCGCGCTCACTCCTCGTTCGCGCGCTGTCCTCCGCTCGCAGGCTCGCTGCGGACGGCGGCGCGCCGGGCTCCCGCCTCCGCCCTTCCGCCTTCGCCCGTCGGGCTTCGGCGGGACCTCGCCGTAGCGCTTCGCGCGGAGGCGGGTCGGGCTCCGGCGCGGTTTCGCCGAAGCGCTTCGCGCGAAGGCGAACGCTCCGCTCGCGC
>Ga0268386_10004510_pt1 | contig 10258 bp, 9 predicted proteins | sample RVTome_15_FD_200260 | JGI IMG/M metagenome (GOLD analysis project Ga0268386, IMG submission 200260) | Soil microbial communities from uranium-contaminated site in the Upper Colorado River Basin, Wyoming, United States - RVT150D86... ... | reverse complement strand
CGCAGTGGACGACGGTGTCGGCCTCCGTCACCGGCAGCAGACGCGCGAGGCGCGGGCTGCGGATGTCGGCCTCGATGAAGTCGGTGCGCTCGAGGTCGGCGTCTGGGGGCTCGGTATCGATGCCGGCGATGTAGTCGACGCGCGGGTCGCGCTCCAGCGCGCGCGCCAGCTCGGCACCCCAGTGCGTCGAGATCCCGGTGATGGCGATCCGGCGCCCCGGCGCCATATCTAACTCTCAGCTTTAGGTTTAGGCTGGTCGTCCCCGGGAGGGTCGTCCCCGGGAGGTTCGTCGGACTCGGCGGGAGCGCCGGGTGGGCCCTGGCGGCGCAGCAGCTCCTCGATCGACGCCATCCGGCGCTCGAGCGCGTCGAGTTGGCGCGCGAGCTCGGCCTGGGCCTCCTGGCCGCGCCGGGTCAGCTCCTGCCCGCGCTTGGCGAGCTCGGCGCCCGCCTCCTGACCGCGACGCGCGATCTCGTCGACCAGGTCACCCGCGCGCTCGCGAGTCTGGGCGGCCGCCGGCGCGGTCGCCGCAAGCGTGCGCTCGATCGCGGCACGCAGCGCGTCGGTCACGCCGCCTTCCTCCGGCTGCCGGGGCCCTTCCGTCATCGCCGCAGAGCTTATTGTCAGTCGCGATGCCCGCGCACCTGCGCCCCACGGCCCCGATCGCAGCCGACACGATCCTCCCTGGCGACCCGAAGCGAGCGATGGAGCTCGCCACCCGGCTGATCGAGCGCCCGCTGATGAGCAACCTGAGCCGCGGCCTCTGGGGCTATCACGGCGTGCGCGCGGACGGCCGCGAGCTGACCGTGCAGTCGACCGGGATCGGTGGGCCCAGCGCCGCCGTGGTCCTTGTCGAGCTCGCCCAGCTGGGCGTCCGGCGGGCGATCAGGCTCGGGACCTGCCGCGCACTCGACCCGGAGCTCTCGCCCGGGGACTCGATCGTCGCCGAGGCGGCGCTGGCAAGCGACGGAGTCGGCTCCGAGCTGGCGTCCGACGAGGGGAGTGTGACGGCCGATCCCGAGCTCGCCGCGGCGCTTGCCGAGGTGCTTCCCGCGGCGCGCGTCGGCGTCGTCGCGTCCACCGACCTCTACTACGGCCGGGACCCGGCCCGCGCCCGCGCCTGGAGCGCTGCGGGCGCTCTCGCGGTCGACCTGAGCGCCGCCGCGGTCCTCGCCGTCGGACGGCGCTCGGGCGTGGAGGTCGGGTGCGCCCTGCTCGTCGCCGAGTCGGCCTCGGGCGAGCGCCTCGGCGATGCGGAGCTCGACGAGGCGGCGCTCGCGCTCGGGGCCGAAGCCGCCCGCGCACTCGGCGCCCCGCGTCAGGCGCCCGAGGCGGCTTCCTCGTCCTGAGCGGTCGCCTGCTTGCGCAGCGCCGCCATCTCGCCGGTCAGGTCGTCGAGCTGGTCCTCGATCGCCTCGAGCCGGGCGGAGAGCGAGCGCAGCCGCTGCTCGAGCCGCTCGACGTCCGACGCCGCGGCGAGGTTGAGCGCGCCGATCGCCTGGCGCTGGGCCGACGCAGCGCGCTCGCCGGCGCCGAGGGCCCGGGCGAGAGCGCCGCTGAACACGGGGTTGTCCACGAGTGCCTGCGCGAGGTCCCCGAGGGCCTCTTCGCCGCGGGCCCGGATGCTGGCCTGGTCGCTCGACTCAGCCACGGGATCCGGTGGCTGCGACTCGGGTGGGAAACGGGCTCATCGCGGGCCAGCGTAACGCAGCGCTGCACCGAAAAAGGGTTGCCTCAAGCGGGATCGGGCAGTTGCCGATGGGGAACCGAGGTGAACCCCCGGTTCCAAAGACGTCGATATGCCCGCGCGCTCAGCTAGATTTCACGCCTACGGTTGGTCGTTGCAATGCCCAGGGCTAACAAGTAGCGTCCTCCGTGCCCGGGTGCAGGTTCAGGCAAGGAATCAGCCTGCTTAGCGGGTGAGGCACCGGATCCGGGATCAAACAGGGATGAAGAGGCAGCTGCAACTAGTCGTCGCACTCGCCGTTCTCGGCGTATCGGTGACCGCCGGGACGGCGGCGGCCGGCGGCATCCAGCTCGGGATCGGAGGCACCGACGTCTCGATCGACCTTCCGGACGGCCTCAGTCTCGAGGACCTCTGCCAGCAGCTCATCGACCAGGACGCGAGCGTCGAGACCCTGCTGGAAGCCGGCTGCACGCCGCCGGAGCAGCCCGGCGGTTCGAACCCGGACACCGGCGGCAGCGTTCCCCAGGTCCCAGGCGTCACTCCGGGTACCGGCGAGACCCCGCCCGGAAGCGGCGACGACGGCTCCAGCGGCGGGGGCGAGACCCCCGGCGCCGGGGGTGGCAAGGACGGCGGGGGCGCCGCCGGCGAAGGGGGCAACGGCGGCGGGCGCGGCAAGGGCGCGGTCAAGTCCAAGGACAAGGACGGCGACGGCATCAAGGACGATCGCGAGCCGATGGAGCCGCCGCCCAATCGCAAGCCGGACGGCACCCCGACCGATACCAACCCGACGGTCACGGTCGCCGACTTCGGCCCGGCGCCGATCGGCGTCCCGAACTTCGTCATCGACCAGTTCACGATCCCGCCCTTCCTGCTCCCGATCTACCAGGCCTGCGGCACGGAGTACGGGATCCCCTGGGAGGTGCTGGCGTCAATCAACCGGATCGAGACCGCATTCGGCACCAACCTCAACGTCTCCTCGGCCGGCGCCCTCGGCTGGATGCAGTTCATCCCGTCCTCATGGCGCGCCTACGGAGTCGACGCGAACAACGACGGGCGCAAGGACCCGTACAACCCGGTGGACGCGATCTGCGCCGCCGCCAACTACCTCGAGGCGGCCGGCGGCCAGGACGACCTGTCGCGCGCGATCTTCGCCTACAACCACGCCGACTGGTACGTGGACGAGGTCCTCCTCTACGCCCGCCAGTACGGCCGGATCCCCGACGACCTCGTCGGCAGCCTCACCGGTCTCACCGAGGGCGCCCGGTTCCCGGTCGCCGCCAACGCCCGCTACGCGGACGACATCTCCGAGCGCGAGGCCGCCAAGCGCGCCAAGCCCGGCAAGGGTGTCGCCGGCAACGCGGCCGACGTGATCTCAGCCTCACCTACACGTCGAGGGATCAACGTCTACACCCGTGAGGACGCGCCGGTCGTCGCCGTGAACGACGGCGTGGTCAAGAAGATCGACCGCTCGAAGAAGCTGGGCCGGTATCTGATCCTCGAGGACGCGTACGGGAATCGCTTCACCTACGCCCAGCTCGGCTCGGTCGCCGAGGTCTACCCGGTGCCGAAGCGGCAGCGCCTCTCGGCCGCCGACTTCAAGCTGGTCTCGCCGGACGACGAGGGCCGGCCGGCCGGCCCCGCCACCGCCGGCGCCAACAAGGGCGGCGCCGCGAAGAAGCGGCGAGCGGCCGAGGGCCCGGTCAACACCGAGGACTCGCGCGAGCGGCTCTACGCGTTCCCGGAGCGCGACGCGAACCTCGGCCGCGCCGATCTGACGGGTCAGCTCGATGAGCTGCTCGCCCGCCGGTTCCCGGGCTACGACAGCTTCAAGGCGGCGTTCTCGGGGATCCTGAAGTTCGACCGCAAGACGATGGAGATGGAGGCCCTGCACGAGGGCTCCAAGGTCGTCGCCGGGACCGTCCTCGGGCGGGTCGGCAAGACCGACGAGCTGGCGCCGCACCTCCACTTCGCGATCCAGCCGACCGGTCGCGGCGCGCCGAAGATCGATCCGAAGCCGATCCTCGACGGCTGGAAGCTCTTGGAGGCCACCGCGATCTACCGCGCCGCCGGCAAGAACCCCTTCGCGGGCTCCGGCGCCTCGGTCGGCCAGATCCTGCTGATGTCCAAGGAGCAGCTGATCAAGCGCACGCTCGCCGACCCGCGGCTCGAGCTCTACTCCTGTGGCCGCGAGGACATCCAGTCAGGCCAGATCGACCGCCGGATCCTGGCGCTGCTCGAGTACCTCACGGAGCGCGGCTACCGCCTCACTGTGACCTCGCTGAAGTGCGGCCACTCCGTGTACACCACGTCGGGCGGGATCTCGCACCACTCGTCGGGCAACGCCGTCGACATCGCGCAGATCAACGGCCTGCCCGTGCTGGGCAACCAGGGGCCGGGATCGATCACCGAGGCGCTGGTCAAGGACGTGCTCTCGCTGCAGGGCACGATGACGCCGGACCAGGTGATCTCGCTGATGAACCTGGGCGGCCCGAGCTTCGCGATGGGCGATCACGCCGACCACGTGCACGTCGGGTTCCAGCCGCAGTACGGCGCGGGGTCCTCGACCGAGAAGCAGTTCCTCGAGATCCTGAAGCCGGACCAGTGGGAGCGCCTGATCGACCGGATCGCGGACATCGACAACCCGGACGTCCCGACCTCGCCCTCGCGCTACTCGATCCCCACCAAGAAGGGCAAGAAGTCGGGCAAGGGCGGGCGCGCCTCCAGCGCGCACGTCGGCGAATAGCTCCCCTGAGCGACTCTGTCGCGAAACCGTGTTTGCGTCCTCTGGTAGGGGTGTGATTCCCCTGAGCTTCCCGTTCGTCCAGTTCGAGTTCGCGGGCTCGTTCGGGATCGACGACGGGCGCTATCCGGTGCGAACCGGCGCCGATCCGGACGCGACCGACGCCGTCCTCGTCGCGCGGACCTTCGGCGCCCCGGCCCCCCCGCGCCGGCTCCGCCGCAGGCCGAAGCCGCAGCGGGCCGATCCCGACGCCGCGAAGCCGGTTCCGGTCACCGAGCTGACCGTGATCGAGGCCGAGGCCGTCTCGGGCGACCCCGGCGTGTGGCTGGGCGAGATCCGCAGCGACGAGGCCAGGCGCGACGAGCTCGTCGAGCGCGGGCTCGCGCACGTCGCGCGCGCGCTGGCCGCGCGGCGGATCGCGACCGCGGACCCGGCGATCCCCGATCCGACCCTCGACGCGGCGATCGCCGTTCGGGTCGGCTTCGGGGACGGGGACGCGCTGGTCGACGGTCGCTACGAGGAGGCGATCGAACTGCCGCGGGAGCCGAGCCGGCGAAGCCGCGCGGCCGCGCTGCGGCCTCAGGAACGGATGGCGGCGCTGTTGGGCGCTCGCGAGCGGGCGCTGGTCTGCGAGGAGCTGATCATCCGGGCCCGCGCCGACCTCGACTCGGGCCGCGTCCGCGAGGCGACGCTGCAGGTCCGGGTCGGGCTCGAAGCGCTGCTGGCCGAGCGCGACGCCCTCGCGGCGCCGGGCCAGGAGGCCGATCTGGCCGAGCTCTATGAACGGCGCCGGATCACTGGAGACGCGGCGAACGGGGCGCTCCGCGGCGAGTTGGCGGACGAGCACGCCGCCGAGGTCGCGGCGACCCTCGGGACCTGCGAGCGCGTCCTGCGCCGGCAAGCGGCGCACGGTCCGCGGCCCTAGCTCAGAGCGCCGCCAGGACGGCCCGGAGCTCGTCGACCACGTCGCCCTCGAGCTTCACGGTCGCGTCGCGGTCGTACGGGGTCGGGCCCTGGGTCACGATCGCGAGCCGGGCGCCGTTGTTGAGGGCGACCGAGGGCAGGCCGGCCACCGGGTAGACCTCGAGCGAGGAGCCGACGCAGATCAGGAGATCGCAGCTCGCGCACAGGTCGTGGGCGTCGGCCATCGGCGCCTCGGGCAGGAACTCGCCGAACAGCACCACATCGGGCTTCACCTTGCCCATGCAGCAGCCGCAGGTCGCGACCCCGTCCTCGTCGAACAGCGCCTCGACCCGCTCCAGCGGGTAGCTCGAGCCGCACGTCGTGCAACTCGAGGTCTCGATCGACCCGTGGACCTCGATCACCCTGGTCGAGCCGGACTTGCGGTGCAGGCGATCGATGTTCTGCGTGATCACCGCGCGCAGCAGGCCGCGGGCCTCGAGCTCGGCGAGCGCTGCATGCGCCGGGTTCGGCTCCTTCGACCCGAGGTCCGCAAACCGCGGCCGGTAGAACTGCCAGAAGCGTGCCGTATCGCGGTGGAACGCATCGATGTGCGCCACCTCCATCGGATCCACGTTCTCCCAGAGGCCCTTGCCGGGCGTCCGGAAGTCCGGGATCCCCGACGGCACCGAGATCCCCGCGCCGGTCAGGGCAACGACCGAGTCGGCGTCCCGGATCAGCCCGGCGAGCCGCCCCGCAGCGTCGCTCTGCGTGCTGTGTGCTGCGGGCTGCGGGCTCACTACCGGCCCTTCCAGTGCGGCTTGCGCTTGCCGAGGAACGCGGAGATCCCCTCCTTGGCGTCTGCGGTCTCAAACGCCGTGGCGAAGCCGGCCTTCTCGGCCTCGATCCCGGCGTCGAGGTCGCCATTGTGGGAGACGAGCTTGACCTGCTCGACGGCGAGCGGCGCCTGTTCCGCGAGCTTGCGCGCCCAGGCGACCGCGGTGTCGAACAGCTCGTGGTCCGGGACCACCCGGTTGACCAACCCGAACTCATAGGCGTCGACGGCGCTGACTGCGTCGCCGACGAGGTTCATCTCCAGCGCCTTGTGCGGGCCGACCAGGCGCGGCAGCCGCTGGGTGCCGCCGAAGCCGGGGATGATCCCGAGCTTGATCTCGGGCTGGCCGAAGATCGCCGACTCGGCCGCGATCCGGAAGTCGCAGGCCATCGCCAGCTCGCAGCCGCCCCCGAACGCGATCGAGTTGACCGCCGCGATCGTCGTCACCCGGGCCTGGCCGAGGTCGCGCAGGAGCGCGTGGCCCGACTCGATCAGCTCCGCACCGGTCGCCTCGTCCATCTGGGTGAACGCCTTGATGTCGGCGCCGGCCGAGAAGACGACCGGGATCGACGAGGCGATCACCATCGCCCCGACCTCGTCGTTGGTCTTGACCTTCTCCCAGACGGTGCCGAGATCCCGGATCACCTGCGGCGAGACCGCGTTCATCGGCGCGTTGGCGAGCCAGGCGATCGCGATCTCGCCGCGCGTCTCGAGCGTCACGGTCTCGGTCTGATCGCCCTCGTCCGCCTGGGGGTAGGGGTAGAAGCCCTGGCCCGACTTCTGACCGAGCCGGCCCTGGGCCACCAGGCGCCTCAGGGTGACCGGGGCGGCGAAGCGCTCGCCGTGCTCGGCCTCGGCCGCGTCGAGCTTCTCGAGCACGACGTCGAGGCCCACCATGTCCGCCTTCATGAACGGCGGGAAGATCCCGCGGCGCGGGTCCATCCCGGCGCCGGCCATCATCCCGAGGTCGATCTCGCGCACCGTGCAGACGTCCTCCTCGAGGACCGCGCAGGCCTCGACCACGGCCTTCAGCGACATCAGCTCCGCCAGCGCCTCGCCGTCCGGGTCCCCCTCGCCCTCGACCTGCGGCTCGCCGCTGTGGTAGAAGCCCGAGCCGCCGGACTTGGCGCCGAGCTTGCCCTCGTCGACCAGCCTCTTCATGCCCTGGTGGACGTAGAAGCTGTCCCCGTAGGACTCGTTCAGGTGCTCGGCGACGTGCAACACCGTGTCCAAACCGAGCAGGTCGACGAGGAAGAACGGACCCATCGGTGCGACGTTCTGGGCGCCGACCGCCTCGTCGATCTTCTTGATCGAGAGGCCCTGCTGCTCCTGAGCGCGCCAGATCTCGCCCACGGCCGAGTTCAGGATCCGGTTGACCACGAACCCGGGAACCTCCTCGCACACGATCGGCTGCTTGCGGATCGTCTGGGCGAAGTTGAGCGCCGCCTCAACGGTCTCCTCGTCGGCGACGCCGCGGACGATCTCGACCAGCGGCATGACCGAGGCCGGGTAGAAGAAGTGGAAGCCGACGACCTTGTGCCCGCGCAGCGTCGCGTCGCCGATCTCGGTGATGGAGAGAGCCGAGGTGTTCGACGCGAGGATCGCGTGGCCCGGGGTGACGGCGTCGAGCTCGGCGAACACCTGCTGCTTGATGTCCATTCGCTCGGGGGCCGCCTCGATCACGAAGTCGACGTCCCCGAACGCGTCGTAGTCGGTCGCCCCTTCGATCCGCCCGATCACGGCCTCGAGCTGGGCGTCCGCCTGCTCCTGGGTCAGCTTCTCCTTGGCCACCAGGCGGTCGAGCTGGCCCTTGGTGACCTCGCGGGCCTTGTCGAGACCGGCGTCGACGAGCTCCTGCTTTAGGTCCTTGAGGACGACTGGGATCTCGGCGGCGGCGATCGCCTGCGCGATCTCGCCGCCCATGGTTCCGGCGCCGACCACGGCGGCCTTGAAGACGAACATTCGGCTCCGATCTGAGCGTTTAGGTAGGAACGAGCGGGGGCGGAAGATATCTACCCGCGGCCCGCTCGGGGGCGCTCAGGCCGCCAGCGCAGCGGGCCTGATGTGGTGGTGCAGGTGAAACACGCTCTCGGGGTCGTACTCGGCCTTGACGGCGGCCAGGCGCTCGTAATTGGCCTCGCCGTAGCCGGCCCGCACCCGGTCCTGGCCCTCGTCGCCGACGAAGTTGAGGTAGACCGCGCCGGTCGCCCAGGGGCGAACGTCGGCGCAGATGCCCCGGCCCCACGCGAGCGCGCGCTCGTCGTCCGCGGGATCGGCCCAGAGCCCGAGCGGGTGGATCGCCCAGCTCGCTTCACGGTGTGGCAGCGGCCAGTCGGCCGCGGCCCGGAGCACCGCCCCGCCCCAGGGAAATGCGATGTGCTGGGAGGGCGAGGGCACGACCATGTCGTGGGCGCGCGCGCAGAACACGTCCACCGCCTCGTCCGGGAAGCCGATGAGGTGTTCCGCCGACCAGTAGTTGCGGTAGCCGGGCGGGTCGTCGATCGCGCACTGGATCTCCGCGTACGGCATCTCGGCCACCATTGCGGCGGGCGGGTCCATGGCGAGGACCGGCGCGAGCGCCTCCCGCATCTCGGCCTCCGTTCCGGCATAGACGACGATGACCCCCGCGGTCAGCTCTCCCTGCAGCTCCGCGGGCACGAACTCCTCCGGCGGCCCGGTGATGTAGAAGAGCCCGCCCCCGAGCTCCTCGGGCGCGCCGCCGTCGACCAGGTCGCGATAGGCGCGCGCCAGATCGGGCCCGGCGTCCGCGGGCCACAGGAGCAGTGCCAGGGTCGCCGCGGGCAGCTCATGCAGCCCAAACACGAGCTTGGTCGCGACGCCGAAGTTGCCGCCGCCGCCGTGCAGCGCCCAGAAGAGCTCGGAGTTCTCGTCCTCCGATGCCGTGACCTCGCGGCCGTCCGCGGTGATCAGATCGACGGAGATCAGGTTGTCGCAGGCGAAGCCGAACTTGCGCTCGAGCCAGGTCGAGCCGCCGCCCAGCGTCAGGCCGGCCACGCCGGTCGTCGAGACGCGCCCGCCCGGCGCGATGAGCCCGTGCGGTTGCGTCGCGTTGTCGAAGTGGGACCAGGTCGCACCGCCGGCCGCGGTGGCCGTGCGCGCCTGCGGATCGACCTCGACGGCGTTCATGTTCCGCATGTCGATCACAAGGCCCCCGTCGGTCAGGCTCGCCCCTGCGACGCTGTGGCCGCCGGAGCGGATCGCGACCTCGAGGTCGTTGGCGCGCGCGTGTGCGAGCGCGGCCTTGACATCGGCGACCGATTCGCACTGAGCGATCAGAGCCGGCCGGCGCTCGATCATCGAATTGAAGATCGAGCGGGCCTCCTCGTAGCCGGCCGCTCCCTCCTCGAAGATCTGGCCGTCGAATCCTGCGGCCAACCCGTTCGCGTTCATCCATGCCCCCTTCGATCACCGGAAACCTGAGCCCGGCGAGCCTACTCCCGCCCCGTCACGCAGGCAAGGCCGCGGCCTCCTCGACCGCGCGCCGGAACGCCAGCAGGGAGCGCCGCATCGACGCCCGGACCTGTCCCTTGACGAACAGCACTGCCCCGACGCGCGCGATCGGCCCACGGTCGAGCGGCCGGTAGTCCAGCCGCTGCGTGACCCGCGTCCCGTCTCCCTCGATCGCGAAGCGGGTCTCGAGCTCACCCTCCATCGTCGGATCAGCGAAGGCGATCGCGTGGCGGCGCCGCGCCTCGTGCGCAAGAACCCGCTCGGTCACCTCGCCGCGGCCCGCAGGGATCGAGCGCCAGCGCAGGGTCCCGCCCGCGTGTGGATAGCCCTCGGCGGCGACCGGCCCCTGGAAGCCGTCCACCCACGCCCCCCAGCCGCTCGGGTCGAAGTAGTGGTCCCAGGCCTCGGCCAGCGAGGCGTTGAGGTGGATCGCTTCCTCAATGGTCGCGATGGCCGAGATACCTCCCCTGCCAGGAGGGCCGAGTCGCCTTCGCGCCCCGCGGGCGCTCACCGGTATCAATCGCCATAGATCTCATGCTTGATCAACCGGACCGAGCGGATCACGGAGTCAAGGAACGGCTCGAGCTCGCCCCGCAGCCGCTTGTGCTCCTTGCGCCCCGCTGCC
>Ga0268386_10004509_pt1 | contig 10259 bp, 9 predicted proteins | sample RVTome_15_FD_200260 | JGI IMG/M metagenome (GOLD analysis project Ga0268386, IMG submission 200260) | Soil microbial communities from uranium-contaminated site in the Upper Colorado River Basin, Wyoming, United States - RVT150D86... ... | reverse complement strand
GTCTGGTTCTGGGATTACACCTCAACGAATTTCGTGCCCATGTCCACGTGACGGGTATGCCAGCTACTGGAGATGGGCAACTGCATGTGAGTGGTCACGAGCATTCCGGGCTCGGCTCGCATGAGCACGGCATGATGACGCATGAGCATTTGCACGTGGAAGATCCGGGGTGGCTCTCGTTTGTCCTGCGGAGTGATGACCACCAGAACACGGGCGCTCTTCGAGACGCTCTGAATCAGATTACCGAGCAAGAGCCAGTGCTGCGCGTGAAGGGCTTTGCGCATGTCGAAGGAGCGACGGGACATCTGCTGGTACAGGGCGTCAGGACCCGCGTGTCCTATACCATGGATCAAGATGCAACGTCTCACCCGCATGGGCCAGCGCCCGCCTCGACACAGCGGTCAGCCCATAGCCACGGCCACGAACATGGACATGATCATGAGCATCGCGCCCGAGCGGAGTTGGTGTTCATTGGCTATCATCTTGACCGAACGAGGATTGTGACCAAGCTCCGCCAGTATACCGGAACCGCTTGGGGCTGAAGCGGCTAGTCGCGTCTGCCCTGATCGTGCGGATGCGCAGGGATGAGGAACCATGGACGTCTATCCGATCTTTCTCGTTGGTTTGGAAGCGCGCCGGTGTCTGGTCATTGGCGGTGATGCCGAAGCTGAGCGGAAAGTAGCCGGGCTGCTGGACAGTAACGCGGCGGTGACCGTGATCAGTGCGACGCTCACGGAGCAGCTGCACACCTGGGCTAATCAGGGGATGATCACCTGGATAGCGCGTAGGTATGAGCCGGGGGATCTCCAAGACGCCTGGCTGGTGATTGCCACGGAGCGTGAAGCGGCCATGGTCGCTCAGCTTTGGGAGGAAGCTCAGGCTGGAGGGGTCTTGCTCAATGTGGTGGACGATGTGGCCCATAGCACGTTTGTAGCGGGCTCCGTCGTGCGTCAAGGCCCTCTGACCATGTCGATTTCCACAAGTGGTTACGCGCCCACATTAGCTGTACGCCTGCGGCGGCAGTTGGAACAGGAGTTTGGTCCGGAGTACGCCGCCTTCCTCGAACTGCTCCGGGAACTGCGCGAGCCTCTAGCAACGCATTATCCCAGTCTGCAAGAGCGGCGTGCCCTTTGGGCGCGTCTGCTGGACTCCGATATTCTCGACCTGTTGCGAGCCGATCAACCCGATCTGGCCCGACAGCTGGCGGCAATCTTGGTCGGGATTGAGGAAGCTACAGAGTCCCAAGACCATCCTCAATAAGCCCTTGTGATTCGCAAAAAATGGCTCTGCCTATCTATGTCACCTGGATTGACCATGAGATGGACCCTTAGGCGGTTTCCAGAATGATCTTGCCGATATGGGTGGCGCTTTCCATGAGCCGATGGGCATCGGCGGCTTGGGCCAATGGAAAGGTCTTGGAGAGCAGGGGTTTGATCGACCCTGCTTCAATCAGTGGCCAGACCTTTTCCTGTAACTGACGAGCGATTTCCGTCTTAAACGTGTCCGGGCGGCTGCGCAGTGTCGAACCCGTATACACGAGTCGTTTCAGCATGATCGGCATCAGATTGATCTCAACCGTGGAGCCTTTATTGAAGGCCAGCTGAATGATGCGGGCATCTGGCGCTGCGGCCCTAATGTTGCGGGCAATGTAATCGCCACCTACGATGTCCAGAATCACATTGGCCCCCTTTGCTTCGTTCCTCATGACCTCCACAAAGTCTTCCTCATTGTAGTCGATCACTCGGTCGGCACCGAGTTGTTTGCACGCCGCGCACCGTTCCGCCGGACTATCCGTGGCGTACACCCGCGCGCCAAAAGCCTTGGCGAGCTGAATCGCCGAGGTGCCAATGCCGCCAGCGCCACCATGGACCAGGAAGGTTTCGCCCGACGTGAGGCCGACGCCCATAAATACATTGCTCCAGACGGCAAAGAATGACTCGGGAATACCTGCTGCTTCGATCAGGCTCAGACCCCTTGGAATCGGCAGGCAGTGGGACGCCAACGCCGCACAGTACTCGGCATACCCCCCCCCGTCGGTAAGGGCGCATACCTGGTCTCCAACCGACCACTCCGTGACGTCGCTGCCAAGCGCCACTACCGTACCCGCAACCTCTAAGCCCGGCAAGTCCGAGGCTCCGGCTGGAGGCGGATACAGTCCCCGGCGCTGCATGAGATCCGGTCCGTTGACACCAGCTGCAGTGACCTGGACGAGGACCTGATGGGCTCGCGGTTGGGGAACCGGTCTCGTGGCCGCGACTAGCACCTCGGGACCACCAGCTTCGGTGATTTCAATGACTTGCATGTGCTCCGGTAATGTGGACGCCACGGTGACAATCCTCCTAGGAAAAGGGAGCAAGGTTAAAATAAAATGACCCTCTCAAGCTATCACACCCCCTTGGGTATTGCCAATAGGGTACGCTCAACTAGCGGCTCAACATGCTCAGCCGATCGGATCGACCCTGACTGGCGCACCGCGCGGCCGGATTTTGGCACTCGATCTTGTTCTGCGGTTGTGATGAAATAGTGGTAGAATGTCGAGTTGAACAAACCCGAACCCGTTGTGACTCTCTGCAGTGTTGGTTATTATCGCGGCATCACTACGCCACGCAAGAAAGGGAACGAATCGATGGAACCCCTTCGTATCGCAGCACTTGTCAAGCAAGTTCCGAAGTTTGAGCAAATGCAGCTCGGTGCCGACGGACGTCTCAAGCGTGACGGCATCGAGCTCTCATTAAACCCGTACTGTCAGAGAGCGGTCAGCAAAGGGGTCGAACTCGCTCAGAAAACGGGTGGAAGCTGCACGGTCATTTCACTGGGTCCTCCGGCTGCGGAAGATATTATTCGGTGGGGTGTCGCCTGGGGTGCCGATCGCGGTATTTTGATTTCAGATCCGGCTTTTGCGGGTTCTGATACGCTGGCCACGGCCCGTGCCCTTGCCGCTGTAGTTGAAAAAGAAGGGCCGTTTGATCTGATCTTAGTCGGAAAAAATTCCGTCGATGCGGATACCGGTCAAGTCGGACCGGAACTCGCTGAACTCCTCGGCTATCCCTTTGCGTCTGCCGTGCGCACCTTAGATCTCGACAACGATGTGATACGGATTGGGTGTGAGCACGACGATGCGTGGGTCGAGGCCGAAATCACCCTGCCGGCTGTCCTAGCCACTGCGGAGCGTCTGTGTTCACCTGCCAAGGTCGACCCGGAAGATCGCGCGGCAGTGGAGCCGGAAAAAATTTCAGTGTTAACGGCCGCCGATTTGGGAGGGGGTCCGTGGGGACAAAACGGCAGCCCAACTTGGGTGGGTGAAACCAAGATGCTCGAGATCGATCGCGCCCACCAAATGCTAGAAGGGCCACTGTCCGAGCAGATTGCTGAAGCTCTCGCGATCCTGAAGGACCGAGATGCGCTCGTCAATATGAGCCAAACCGCGGCCGATTCCGTTGCCCCAACCGTCGCGAATCCCTCGGAATCCATCGTGGTGCTGTTGGAGCCCGGACGGGAGGGAAGTGCGCAAGAGTTACTCGGTGCCGCATCGCAGATCGCCGGGCAGATTGCCGCCAGCGTCACCGCTATTCAACCGGACGCAACCGACCCGATACCCTCTGAGACGCTAGCCAGTTGGGGCGCGGATCACATCGTGAACCTCCAACATTCGGTAGTAGCTGAAGACGTCGCCCGATTCGTGGTGCACTGGTGTCCAGAACCCGGCCCGTGGGGCATACTCGCACCGAGCACGTCGTGGGGGCGTGAAGTCGCCTCGCGCGTAGCGGCTCGCCTCAACGCCGGACTGACCGGTGACGCCATTGAGCTCGAAGTAGAAGACCACAAACTGGTCAGTTGGAAACCGGCTTTTGGCGGTCGGCTCGTCGCTGCGATCCGGGCCAGCTCACCCACCCAAATGGTCACGGTACGGCCGGGCGTGCTACCGCGGCTCATCCCGAGAAGGGCGTCGATCCCAAGTGTGGAAACCCACATGATTGAACCGAAGTCACGCTTTCGCATTGTGGAGCATCAACAAAATGATCAGCTCGATGCACTCGCCCTGGCGACGCGGGTGGTGGGAATTGGGCAGGGGATTCCGCCGGAAGATTATGACCAACTCGATCCCTTACTGCAGGTCCTACAAGCTGAACTCGCCACCACCCGTAAAGTGACGGACAAAGGCTGGCTGCCCCATTCACGCCAAGTGGGCATTACCGGTCGCAGCATTGCGCCCAACCTGTATATTGCTCTGGCGATTGGTGGAAAGTTCAATCACACTTGCGGCATTCAAGCCTCTGGCACCGTACTGGCGGTGAATTCCGATCCTAAAGCACCGATTTTCAATTATGCCGATATCGGCATCGTTGCCGATTGGGCGGAATGTGTGCCGTTACTGGTCGAGGCGTTTGCGGAAGTGTTGGCGCCTCCTGCCGTCAGTCCAGCGGACTGACCCGGCCTTAACGCGGCCCCTGAACGCTTTTGTGCTATGCCGCTGTCAGGATGTAATGCCTCCACCGTTCACTACAGGAAGCCAGACGCGTGGCTCTCTGTAGTGGACGACTTTTGAACTGAACTCGAATTTCCTAACAAAACCGAAGCAGAATGTGAAAGATTTGGAGTTCCTCTGCCACAGCCGAACAGTTATGCCTGCTACGGTATGTGAATACAAGCTGAGGTGTAATCTGATTTTTATCCCACGATTTCTCTTCCGTCGTGAAGTAGGTGTCTGGGGTTCGGCATAGAGCCGTTTCAATTTTTGTTGCCCATGCCGCTTCATCGTCACTTTGAACATATCCGAGCATTCCGGCCTCGGCGTGGGTGAGCGGATACCTTCCTGACGTGAAACATCCCAAACCATCGTTGCCCAGATATAGTCCTACACCATGATTTTTCCCCAGCCTCTTCGCTTCGAATCGAAGACGCGGACGGAGACCTCGGTTGACTCGTTCGATTTCGATGTCGACGCGGGGGCGCATTTTGCCTTGTCTGTCGGGAACGTTTAAAGGCGGATCGTCATGAATGGTGTAATACTCGACCCATGGAGGAGAAGATTCTCGCTCGAGAATCTCACGCATAACCCTCACCAGCTCGCCTGTGATAGTTGGCTCCTCACTGTTGGCAAAATCTTCCATGGTGAGTTCATGATAGCCCATGGCAATCAGCTCATGGGCATGTTTTCTGAGTCTGCTTTGGTACGTATCGCGAAGCCCGCTTCCATCGCTCATGCTCACAATGTCTCTGCAGCCGTGAGCGTCTCGGCAATGACTTCGCCAGCATCCAGGATGGCCTGTCGCTGCGTCCAATGGAGGGACTGCATGGGTTTGAAGCAATAGATGGTATCGTGATCGTAGATACGGAGATTCCGATTGAAGTATATCCACTGGCTATGATGCTGTTTCAAGTGTTTACGTATCTTAGCAAATTCTTGAGTCGTCTCTTTGTCGGCAGCTTGCACGGTAATAAATTGAGATGGGTGATCTCGGATGAGCCGTATGGCGATCATCGCGGAACGGGTGTCGTAATGGGCTATCACCTCGTGCTGGGTTCCCAGCTCATCGACAATAAAAGCATCTAATTCTTTTTTTAAGCGTTGTAAATATGACTGCATCGTGAATTCTGAGGGTATATCAATTGCCTCTTTGGCTACTTTTCCTTTGATACATTGCATATTCATATGAACAAAATCTCGAATGAGAATTCTCTCAGCTTCTCGTAGACCTAGAGATTGAGAGACTCTGTCATTCAACTCCGCAATTTTTTCTGATAACGCATCTTCTGATCCGGGTATAATCTTGTCCCCCAAGCGAGGTGCTAACGTATGCTGGCTCATGTCTGCTAGTGTATCTCTCAACTCAGCCCATTCCATCAACTCTTGATCGGGCAAGTTTCCCAATGGCACAGGCAGATTTTTTAGCGAATCTAACGTCGATCTGGAAGTGCTGATTCCCCATTCTGATGTTGTAAAAAACTGCTGATACGTCACAAAGTCTGAACTGAGATAAAGAGATAAAGCTTTTAGTAAAGTCTCATTGCCAACAGAAGCTGTAATACCAATATGAGGGTGCGGAACAGCGACAAACTCGTCGGCATAAACTGCAAAACGTCTGCCTGCATCTAAAATAATGTGAGGTGGGTAAGAAACATGAAGTCCTGCCCTGCCGCCTCGAGTACGTATATAGCGTTTTGCTTCTGGGATAACACTAATAGAGCGCGCAGGAAAAACGAAAAGATTTCCACATCCCCGAAGACGGTTGAAATTGATATATTTCTTTCCTACCAATTCCAGTCTTTCTTCAAGGGTTTCCTGTGATAGTGATGATTTTTCTTTTGGTACAAAACCCTGATGACTACTTATATTATGAGTTTTAGCAAAATCATCAAATGCAATAAATTTCCGTACCAACCTTTCTAGCAGTTTACCGTCTCGGAAGCATCCCCACATCGCAAGTTTCCATGGAAGCATGTCACCTGTCATTGCTTTATAGGTAGGTACTTCCTGAATTTCTGACGCGTTGATGGCAATATTCCAAGTATTCTTTTTTCTTCCTGGTCGACCAGGCCGATTGGCTTCCTGGTTGATAATGAGGGGTGCATACGTCAGGATTGGCTCGTCTTGATCCTGTTTAATACGGCTATCGAGTGATTGAAAAAAGATTGCGAGCGCTGATCGTTCCGTGCGACCGGAGAAAAGAACATAAGCCATGTTGGAGAAATTGGCCACACACCAAGCTCGGACACTTGTAAAAAAGCGCCGCCTAAACGCTGTCGATTCCTTCTTAAACAACGTCATAGCAGGTAACACCAGGCCGGCAACGCCATCAGGCTTTAAGCAGGGCAACGTTTTCCAAACAAATGCTTCCGCTACTTGATGTCCCCCGGTCGGTGCCTCCGCGGCATGATCTTTCATCCATTGCCATACTGGGCGGTCTTCTTGCCGAATGCGGCTGCTTCTCAACTCAACCCACGGCGGATTACCCACCACCCAGTCAAACTTCTGTGTCGTGGTGACTTGTGCCCACCTGGAATCAGGATCAAAAAAGTCAGCTTCGAAGATGTTCGTATTCCTGAGATTCGGTAACGTAAATGTCGGATTGTGCTCAAGATCAGGTGGGGTGATGTAATCGAGCAAGGTCAGCATCAGGCTAAGTTCGGCAACCCGGCACGCATCTCCATCTCGGTCCACCCCAAAAATCTGAGAGGTCAAAATATGCCGCAATTCACTTGGCCGAAGCGGACTTTGTTTTTCCTGAAGCTGTTTCTCGATCAGTCGACGATAACACTGTACGAGAAAGGCGCCTGAACCGCAGGATGGATCGAGAACCGTCATGCCTTTGGTAAGTGGGTGTTTTCTTTCTAATTCTTCTTGTATGAAGGCGATCAGGGGTATTGGCGTGTAATAAGCTCCAGCTTCTTTTCCTGGGGATGAGGATTGCCCCGCTTCTGGCAGATGGAGAAATTGTTCGTAGATAACCGATAGCGTTTCAATGGGAATGAAAGAAAAGTCATAAGGCTCGAAATTGAGATGGAGCTGTCCATCGACCGTATCGCCAGCGAAAACACTGGCAACTTGTTGAAAAAGAGTTGGTTGAATGGATGACAACATATCCAGACTCAGAGGGAAGATCGAGCCGTTCAACCAATCGTGAGTTTTCTGATCAAGCAGAAGAAAGCTATCCAGATCTGCCTGTCTACTGAATACGGATTCGGGTTTAATGTCCCATTTCGCCAATTTTCTGTCTGAGAGAATGAGTCGGTCCCGCAAATAGCGGAAGTACACAAATTTGCCAATGAGAGCATGGGAAATGTCCCGGTTTGTGCCTTGTCCTTGTAGGTATAAGTCCAGATGTTTCAAGTTTTCCAAAAGAGTCCAATCGACCCGGGTATCCGGTGTGATCTCGTCTCCCCAGACTTTCCAAAGCGTGCCATCATCGATTGCGCTCGCTTGAAACTCTGCGAGCTGATCCATCACCTCATTGAAGTCGACCGCCGCTTTCAGGATACCCGCATTTTCTGTTCCTGTCGCAGAGGAGGTTTTATAAAGGAAACCGGAATAGAGTCTGAGGTGTGCGGGAGTCTGAACCAGAACGAAGGGCACTGTTCCCTGATTCCAGACGCGCTTGTGGATTAAGCTTGCCTGTGCTTCGGTTGCGGCTTGACAAAAATAGACGATGGGTATGGGGGACGCATTTGCATTTTCTGATCTCAGCACATACACGCCCTTGAGGCCGCATTCTGTCTCGGCTTTGCGAAAAACGTACCCCAATTCCTGCGTGTGCGGAAAATGTTCTTCTGCCGTCAGAAAATTGGGCGAATCGGTGTAGCCCAGAACCTGTGCTGCGTCCATGATCTGGCTCGTCTTCCAATCGTACGAAGGAAAGGTAGGTTCAAAAAAACCAACTACTGTTCAAATGAACACTAGTTGTACCGGCTTGTCAAGCGGAATGCAAGTGACGATCGTGAAACAGCTCATTCGCTTTTTCGTAGTGGGGGATCTCCTTCATGGACGACTTTCGAATTGAAATGGCCGTGCAGTCGGAGGAAATGCTGAGCGTTCTTACGGTAGTCCGGGACGTAGTCTGTATCTGATAAAACCTCAAGCTGATACACCGGTGACATGATTTCAAATGAGCCCTGTGACAAGCCTACCTGGCCCTCTGCGCGTTTCGGCCCCAGGCCATTTAGTCAAGAGGGTAATGGCAGGTGAGGTCCGGAAACCGCAGGAAATCGCGATCTGCAGTGTGTACAACGGCACGGTAGGACATCGCGAGAGCAGCAATCTGGGCATCGGTGACGAGATTGCCGCCGGCTGAAGTGGCAGCCGCAAGGAGCAACAGCACGCGATTCAGATGATCTGAGTCCGGTTGGAGGATCTGGGTGATGCGTCGCTCGATCCACGACTTTACTCGCTCCGAGACCTCACTTAAGGTCATCGGATTGGTAAATACCCGTGGGCTGGTGCCAATCCGAACGAAGGCAAAGATTACCGGATGCGTCAACCCAACCGGCTCGGTCCCCGATAGACAAGCTTCCCACCAGTCTCGGGCGCGCGTGTGCAAGGGACATGTGGTGTCATAGGCATAGAGTAACAGATTGGCGTCCGGAACAATCACGATTCGTCTACTGTATCCGGTTGGGGATGATCAGTTAAGGCCAAGAAAGCATCGACTTCCAGGGCGTCATCCAACTGGTTGAGTCGGGCCAGGTCGATGCCGGCGCGCAGCCCTAACGGGCGGGCATTCACCCGAAACGGTGGCTCATTCACTGAGGGTGTCATGTCGGCAAGTCCTCTTCGCAGTGCCTGATTCAAGATTTCCTTGAAACCCTGGCGCGACCGCTGCATGGCCTCTTGAAGAAGCTGGTGAACATCGGGGTCGATCGTTACGGTTGTTCTCATAATGGTGCTATCATAGCATCAGATTTTTTTGCTGTCAAGATGCTTTACGCCCCAACATTGGTCCCGCGCGTTGAAGAGAACACAGAGGAGGAATGCAAAAAACAGGCCGCTGAGGTCCCCCCCAGCGGCCTTTGCCGATTTGCAAGCTGCCTAGACCACAAGGTATCAGATGCAAAAAAGCGCTTTGAGAATCCAATCCTATGTTGCCAGATCCGGTAGAACTTCCGGAGGTAGCGACACTCGTATGGTACGTGCTTGCCCTGGGACTCGTTCGATCAGACCTCGCTTCTCCAGGGTTACGACCATCTGATGCACAGCAGGCGCGGACACCTTGAAATAGCGTTGTATATCGCTCTCTGCAGGTGGCTGACCATGGAGCTTGGTATAGTAAACCGTCACCATCCACGACCACTGGCTCGGATCGCCCAAGCCTTTTTTCCAAGTGGTGACAACGAATGACCGCTCAATATCACAAGGCGCAAGGGGGCAGCGCATTGACGCCAGACGGACTTAAGGGCGAGCAACGAGACCAGCCAAGGCAAACACGCGTTAGACATCCACCAGCGAATCGTCCCCACCATAAGGGTTCGACACGTACCCATCCGCAGCGGGATCGTTCTCCCATCGGTCGCCATTCAGGAGATATCGGTATCGGTACTGTTGGCCTGAGGGAAGGGATAGTGTCAGGGAGAAGCTCCCATCTTTCCGGTGTGTCATACGATGCACAGTGGGGTTCCAATCGTTAAACTCCCCACATAAGGCAACCGTCTCAACAGACTCGTCTACCGGCAACTTGAATGTTAAGCGGCAATAACGTCCCGTTTTGGAATAGGCTTTTCGGGGCATCCACACTCTCCTTGACTTATACAGATCGGTCTGACAGAAA
>Ga0268386_10004507_pt1 | contig 10260 bp, 8 predicted proteins | sample RVTome_15_FD_200260 | JGI IMG/M metagenome (GOLD analysis project Ga0268386, IMG submission 200260) | Soil microbial communities from uranium-contaminated site in the Upper Colorado River Basin, Wyoming, United States - RVT150D86... ... | reverse complement strand
CCAATCGGCTGCCCGCGGCGGTGGACGTCGCAATCATCGGCGGCGGCATCGTCGGCTGCTCGGCGGCTTTCTATCTCGCGCGCGATGGCGTCTCAGTGGCGCTGTTCGAGAAAGGCCGCATCGCGGGTGAGCAGTCGGGAAGGAACTGGGGCTGGGTGCGCCAGCAGGGCCGCTCGCCCGTCGAACTGCCATTGATGATGCAGAGCCTGCGCTTATGGCAGGTTCTGCCGTCCGAGCTTGGCGAGGACATCGGATTCCGCCAGGGCGGCACGCTGTATCTGGCGGAGGATGCGGCGCAGCTAGAGACGCTGTCGGAATGGCTCGCGGTGGCTCGCCAGCACGGACTCGAGTCGAGGCTGCTGGCGGAACGCGAACTCGCTGCCGTGCTCGCCGGCGGCGATCGCTGGGCGGGCGCGATCTTCACGCCGAGCGACGGGCGCGCGGAGCCCGGGCGTGCAACCCCAGCGATCGCCCGAGGCGCGGCGCGCGCCGGCGCGCGGGTGTTCAGCGGCACCGCAGTGCGCGGCATCGAAACGGCGGCGGGGCACGTGTCCGCCGTCGTGACAGAACAGGGAACAGTCTCCGCCCGAACGATCGTCTGCGCGGCCGGTGCCTGGACGCGCCTGTTCTGCGGTTCGCTCGGCGTCGACGTGCCGCAACTGCCCGTGCTTGGCACGGTCGCGCGCACGGCGCCGGCGGTGCAGCTGCTCGATGGTCAGGCCTGGTCGCCCGCGATCGCGATCCGCCGACGCGTCGACGGCGGCTACACCGTCGCGCACGGAGGCTCGTCGCTGCATTCGCTCGTTCCCGCAAGCTTTCGTTATGCCGTGAAATACCTGCCCGCATTGCGGCAGGGGCACGATTCGCTGCGGCTCGGCTTCGGCCGCGACTTCTTCCGCTCGCTCGCGACGCCTTCGCGCTGGGCGCTGGACGCCGTCTCGCCGTTCGAGCGCGAACGCGTGCTGGATCCGCAGCCGGAAGCGCGCGTCCTCCGGCAGATGCGCGCGGCGCTCTGCCGCTGGCATCCGGGAATCGCCGAGGCGCCTTTCGTCGAGGTTTGGGGTGGCATGATGGAGGCTTCGCCCGACGTGTTGCCGATCATCTCCGCCGTGGAAGGCATCGGCGGATTTCTCGTCGCGACCGGTTTCAGCGGCCATGGTTTCGGCATCGGCCCCGGCGCCGGTAGACTGGTCGCCGAGATGGCTGGCGGCGGGGCGGATGCGGCCGCGGTCGCGGCCTTCCGTCTCGGGCGGTTCTTCGACGGTTCGCCGATCCGGCCGGGGCCCGCGATCTGAGTGCGAGGGGTGCATGAGCGCTGAGGATCACGTGGTTCGCTCGTCCGAGATGAAGGCGGCGCTGGCGCCTCATTTCTATTTGAGCCCGGAAGTGTTCCGGCTCGAAACCGAACGGATCTTTCACCGTCAGTGGTTCGTCGCCGGGCGCACGGAACAGCTTCCCGAGCGCGGCAGCGTCCTGCAGGTCGAGGTCGCGGGCGAGAGCGTGATCGTGGTCCGCGGCCGCGACGATGCGCTGGCCGCCTTCTATAACGTGTGCCGCCATCGCGGCAGCCAGCTCGTCCGCGGCAAGCCATTGCCGGATGCGTCGGATCCGGCCGCGGTCAATTCCGGCAGGGCGGGGGCGGCGATCGTCTGCCCCTATCACGCCTGGAGCTACCACCTGGACGGCTCGCTGCGCGCGGCGCCCTTCGTGCAGTTCGACGCGCATTGCCCGAAAGAGAATTTCTCGCTGGTGCCGGTCGCGCTCAAGACCTGGGGCGGATTCGTCTTCCTGAATCTTTCCACGGGTTCGCCGCCGCCATTCGAGGAACAGCTCGTCAAAGTGAAGCACATGCTCGGCCGCTATCCGTTCGCGCAGATGCGCCGCGGCGCCCAGCTCGTCTACGACGTCGCGGCGAACTGGAAAGTGCTGATGGAGAATTACAACGAGTGCTATCACTGCGGGCCCGCGCATCCGGAGCTCTGCGCGCTCGTGCCGGCATTCCGCGAGATGGGAGGCGCCGGCCTCGCCTGGGAGGACGGCATACCGCATCGCCCCGGCGCCTGGACGTTTACTGCCTCCGGCACCTCGACGCGCGCGCCATTCCCGGGCCTGTCGGAATCCGAACGCACGCACCACAAGGGCGAGATCGTGTATCCGAACCTGCTGCTGTCCGCGGCGGCTGAACACGTCGCGGCCTTTACGCTGTGGCCCAGGGGACCGGACTGCACGCGCATTGCCTGCGAGTTCCTGTTCCATGAATCGGAAACCGCCAGGCCCGGATTCGATCCGTCGGATGCCGTCGATTTCTGGGATGTCGTGAACCGGCAGGACTGGCGCATCTGCGAAGGCGTGCAGGCGGGCATGCGGTCGCGCGGCTTCCGTGGCGCGTTCTACGCGCCGATGGAGGACCCGAGCCTGGATATCCGGCGTTACCTCGAATCCCATCTCGGCGATCTGTCCGCGATCCGGTGAGCCGGCCTTGCTACGACGTCGCCATCATCGGCGGCGGGCACAATGGGCTGACGGCGGCTTTCTATCTCGCACGTGCCGGGCTTTCAACGGTCGTGCTCGAACGGCGCGACGTCCTCGGCGGCTGCTGCGTCACGGAAGAGATCGACGCCACCCGCGCGCCGGGTTGCCGCGTGTCGACCGCTTCCTACATGGCGAGCATGCTGCGCCCGGAGATCATCCGGGATCTGTCGCTCGGTCAGCACGGGCTTCGCATGGTCGCCGCGAATCCGACCGTGCAGGCGGTGATGCCGGACGGTGTCGTGCTGCCGTGGTGGAGCGACCGCGCCCGCATGAGCGAAGTGCTGGCGCGCTTCGCGCCCGCCGACCGCGTGCGCTTCCTGTCGCTGGAGCAGGGGCTTGCCGGTCTTGCGCGCCATCTCGAACCGCTGTTCATGCAGGCGCCGCCGGACCTGGAACGGGGCGGACTCGCGGGGCTTGGTGAACTGCTGCGCTTCGCGTTCCGCTTCCGCGGGCTGCGCGGCCGCGAGATTTCGGATCTTGTCGCGTTCTCGACGGGCAGCCTCGGCGAGTTCCTCGACCGTTCGCTCGACTCGCCGCATCTGAAATCGCTCGTGCTGTCGAACAGCCTCTACGGCAAGCACGGCGGACCCTACGATCCGAGCACGCTGTTCGGCCTGCTGTTTCACCTGCTGGGCGGCGGCGCCGAGTCGAAGCAGGGTTACGTCGGGCACGTGATGGGCGGTATGGGCGCGATCACGCAGGCCATGGCGACCGCCTGCCGGTCGGTCGGCGTGGAACTCCGGACCTCGGTGCCCGTCGCCGGAATCCGCGTGCAAGATGGCCGTGCCAGGGGCGTCACGCTCGAGAACGGCGCGGAGATCGAGGCCGGCGTCGTCGTGTCGAACGTCGATCCAAGGAGCACTTTCCTCGGTCTCGTGCCGTCAGCGACACTCGCGCCGGAGTTCGTTGCGGCAGTGCGCGGCATCAAGATGGACGGGCCCTGCGCGAAGCTGAATCTCGTGCTCTCGGAGGAGCCGCGACTCGAGGGCGCCGACCCGGCTGCAGACGCGTTGCAGCGCGCGCAGTTCACGCTGGTGCCCTGGCTCGACGGCGCGCAGGCCTGCTACGGCGAGGCGCGCCGCGGGCGCATCGCCGAAGAACTGTGGATCGACTGTCTGGTGCCATCGCTGATCGATCCGTCGCTCGCGACACCCGGCCGCCACGTGATGACCTGCTTTGTGCAATACCTGCCATATAGCCTGTCGGGATCCGACTGGAGTCTCGAGCATGCGCGCCTCGAGCAGCAGCTGCTGCGTCAGATCGCACGCTTCGTGCCGGCGGTCGGGCGCTCGCTGGTCGCCGCACGGCTTTACACGCCGCTCGATCTCGAGAATGTCTTCGGCATCAGCGAGGGCAATATATTCCACGGCGACCTGCGACCGGATCAGCTCTTCTTCATGCGTCCGCTGCCGGGTTACGCACGTTATGCAACGCCGCTGCGCGCTCTCTATCTCTGCGGCGCTGGCACGCATCCAGGCGGCGGCGTGACCGGAGCTCCCGGCTACAACGCGGCGCACCGCATCCTCAGCGACCTCCGGCGCGATCGCGAACTGCGAAAAGGCCTGCCGCAGTGAGCACGAGATGATCAGCCTGCGCGCGATGCCGGTACGGTTCCGCATCCTGCTCGTGCTGATCGTCATGAGCTTCGTCAACTACCTGTTGCGCAACAACATCTCGGTCGCGGTGCCGAGCATCCGTGAGGAGTTCGGATTCTCCAGCACGGAGATCGGCTGGATTCTCGGCAGCTTCAACATCAGTTATGCGCTGTTTCAGATTCCGGGCGGCATCTTCGGCGAGGTCCGGGGCCCGCGCCGGGCGCTGGCGATCATCGCGATCACCTGGGGCCTGCTGACCTTTCTGACCGGTTTCGCGCCGTCGCTGATGGCTGCTTCCGCGGCCGGCGCGATGCTGTCGCTGGTCGTCGTCCGATTTCTGATGGGCATGGCGAACGCGCCGATCTTCCCGATCATGGTCGGCACGATCGCGCGCTGGTTTCCGGCGGGTGGCTGGGCGTTTCCGAATTCGCTGACCAGCATGGGCCTGACGCTCGGCCAGGCGGCCATCGGGCCGGTCATGACGTTCCTGATCGTGCGATATGGCTGGCGCGAGTCCTTCTACATGCTCGCGCCTCTCGGCATCCTGGCCGGGGCGTGGTGGTACTGGTACGGACGCGACCGTCCAGCGGCGCATCCGGCGATCGCGCAAGCGGAGATCGAACTGATCGATCGTGATCGCGATCCCGCTTTTACGGATGCGCACCGCGCCGGCAGCTGGCGCGAAGTACTCGGGCGGCGCGACGTGCTGCTGCTGGCGGCCAGCTATTTCTGCATGAACTATGTCTTTTACATGTTCGCGCAGTGGCTGTTCACCTATCTCGTCGAGGAGCGCGGCTTTTCGTTGCTGGAAAGCGGATTCCTGTATGTGTTGCCGTTTGCGACGGGTGCGCTCCTCGCGGTGGCAGGCGGATTCACCTGCGACTTCCTGTGCCGCCGTATCGGCGCGCGCTGGGGCTGTCGCATTCCGGCGATATTGGGTCTGACGCTCGTGGCCGTGCTCCTGCTGGCAGGCAGCCAGGCAGTCAATCCCTATGTCGCCGTCGGGTTGCTGTCGCTGTGCTTCGGCTTCACGCAGTTCACCGAGGGCGCATTCGGCGCGGGCGCCAGTTACACCGGCGGTCCGCATGCCGCGACCGCTTACGGCGTCGTGAACACCGGCGGGAATGCCGCCGGATTCCTGGCGCCTGTCGTCGGCCTGATGGTCGATCAGGCGGGCTGGCTGTTGACCCTGGCAAGCGGTTCGGCATTTGCGCTGGTCGGCGCCGGATTGTGGCTGTTCATCGATGTGGAACGCAGGCTTGTCCATCCCCGGGGGGCCGCATGATGACGCATCAGGTGCCATTCGACGGCCGCTTCTCGATCGGCGAGTTTTCCACCGGTCCGCCCGACGGCATGCCGTCGAAGAAAGTGCTTGAGGAGGAACTCGACGATCTCGTGGACGAGCTTGACACGTTGCAGCAGCGGCTATTCGCGGACCAGCGCTTTGCAGTGCTGGCCGTGTTCCAGGCCATGGATGCCGCCGGCAAGGACAGCACAATACGAAAGGTGTTCTCCGGCGTGAATCCCGCGGGTTTTCGCGTGCATGCTTTCGGCCGCCCGAGCGAGCTCGAGCTCCGGCACGATTTCCTCGCGCGTGTCGCCGAGCGTCTGCCGGAGCGCGGCAAGATCGGCATCTTCAATCGCAGTCACTACGAAGAAGTCCTGGTGGTGCGCGTGCACCCGGAGTTCCTCGCGGCCCAGCACCTGCCCGGGGTCGACATGCTGCGCATCTGGACCGAACGTTTCGAGTCGATCCGCGGCTTTGAGCAGCACCTGGCGCGAAACGGCATCGCCGTCGTCAAGTTCTGGCTCAACATTTCGCGCAAGGAGCAGAAGAAACGGTTCCTGAGCCGCATCGATGAAGAAGACAAAAACTGGAAGTTCCGGCTTGGGGATCTCGATGACCGCGCCCGCTGGAAGGAATTTCAGTCCGCGTACGAGACTATGCTGCGTGAAACCTCGCGGGCGTGGGCGCCGTGGTATGCGATTCCCGCCGACGACAAGGCCTACATGCGGGTTGCCGTCGCGCGCGTGGTGGTCGAAACCCTCAGGAATCTCGATCCGCGGTTTCCGGAGCTCGGCCCGGAACAGCGTCGCGAGCTCGAGGAAGGACGGCGCCGCCTGGAAAAAGAGTGACGCCCGGCGCCGGAGGCCGACGGGCGTCAGCGCGGCTCAATGGTGGCCTTGTGGCATGCCATCGCCGCCGGTGAAGTCGGCGCAGGACACGATTTAAAGGGGACGCAACCCTTTATCGATGACCTTCTGTGCTCGCTTTGGAAAACCATAAAGGGTTGCGTCCCCTTTAAATCCTTTAAATCCCCTTTGCTATTCAGGCTTCGGCGGTCGTCGGGTCGATAACGGTCGTGACGCGTGAAATGCGATTGGCCGGGAAGCCCCCCTGACGAGCGTGTTCCCGCAGCAGTTCTTCGTTCTCGGCAATGTAGACGCAGTAGATCCGGTCGCCGGTCACATAGCTGTTCTGCCACTGGACCTTGGGGCCCAGCGTGCTGAGCACGCTGCAGGATTTCTGCGAAATGCCCCGAAGCTGCTCGGCCGTCAGACTCCCCGCTCCCGGGATATCCCTCTCGATCACATATTTCGGCATGGCTTTTGTCTTCCTTTTGAATGGCGGCCCGCTGCCCTTTCTGCACGCGTGCCAAACTACGTTGTAAAGTCGTCCGGTGCTGCGTCCGGGACTCCCCGATTCATGACGAAAACGCTCACCCGCGACGTGCTGACCAGCATCCTACGGACCCTGCGCCTGCGTGTCCGCTTGATGTCGCGGGGCGATTATTGCGGCCAATGGGCGCTCGATTCGGGAGAGCGCAACAAGGCGACCTTCCATCTGGTCGGGCGCGGCGAGCTGTGGCTGCATTGCACTTCGCGCGACAAGCCCTTGCTGCTGCGCGAGGACGACCTGCTGTTCTTCCATCGCCCGCAATGGCACCAGTTCAGCTGCTCGCCGCAGAGATACGAGCGTCCGAACCTTGGGCGGAAACCGAAGGACAAGGACGAACCCGTGACCACGGTCATCTGTTGCGTCGTCGAGTTCGAATCCGGCGCGCACAACCTCCTGCTGAGCTCCCTGCCGGAAATGAGCGTTGTGCAGTGCAGGAAGGAGCAGGCCTCGGCGGAGCTCATCGCGCTCGCGCGCCACATGCTGACGGAGCACGACGGTGAAACACCCGGTTTCGAATCGGTAATGGAGCGGCTTGCCGAGGCGCTCTTCATCGAAGTGCTGCGCCACCATATGCGGCTCGGCCAGGACCGGGGCCTGCTGCGCGCGCTCGCCGATCCGCAACTCGGACAGGCACTGTCCGCGCTGCACGCAGAGCCGGGACGGGAATGGGATGTCGAGTCGCTGGCGTCGATCGCCGGCATGAGCCGCAGCCACTTCGCCCGGCGCTTCAGCGAATGCCTCGACACGACGCCGATGCATTACCTCGCCGAGTGGCGCATGAACCTGGCTGACGAACTGCTGCTCGATCCGCGCCAGTCCGTCGCGCGCGTGGCCGAGACGCTCGGATTCCAGACCGAGGCCGCATTCCGCCGCGCTTTCAAGCGGCTGCGGAACGTTGGCCCGGGCAGCGTGCGGCGCGAAGCGAGGCAGTAACGCTAGGCCGCGGCCCGGACGCCCTGGCCGGCATGCGTCAGCGCTTCATGGTGCCGGCGGCCGGCCGTCCGCCAGAGCATCATGGCAAAGGCAAATCCGAGCGTGCTCGAGATGAAGAAGTACAGCATCATCGGCTGGTAGCCCGCCGGATTCGCAACGCCGGCGTCGTAGGCGTCGTTCAGCCAGCCGGCGATCAGGTTGGCGCCGCCGATGCCGAGATTCTGCACGACCCACATCAGCCCGATCGCAGTGCCGAATTTTTCCGCCGGCACCAGTTTCGCGGTCAATGGCCACATCACCGCCGGCACCAGCGAGAAGCTGATGCCGATCAGCACGGTGCCGACCCACAGCGACCACTGCGTAACGGCCATGCTGAGGATCGCGATGGGCAGCAGCAATGCGCCGAATGCCAGCATCGGCGCATAGCGCCCGAGCCGGTCGCAGAGCCAGCCGAAGGCCGGTGTCGCAAACAATGCGGCCAGGAAAACCCAGGCATTGAGGGCGCCCGCGGCCGCGAGATCGAGGCCGTGCGCATGCTGGAAATACTTGATCGCGAACGTGCTGCGAAACGCAAAGATCACCGAGTACCAGAGCACGCACAGGAACAACAGGTACCAGTAGGCGCGGCCGAAGCTCAGCAGGTCGCGGAAGGCGAATCCCTGCGCACCGCCATCATGCTTAGCAAGGGTGGCGCCGCGGTTGCGGCGGTCTATCCACCAGTAGCCAACGGCACCCGCAAGCGACAGCACCGCAAACGATACCGCGATGAGCAGCGGCGGCTGCCAGCCCTCCGCATAGGCGGCGGAAAACCAGGTCGGTGACATGTCGGCCGAAAAGGATCCCGAGCGGGCGATGGCCAGCACCGAACCCATCGCGAAGGCGAGGTTCCGTCCGGTGAAATACTTGACGATCGCGGCCATGACGGCGATGCCGAATGTCTCACCGCCGATGCCGAACAGCAGCCGGCCGAGGACCATGCCGCCGTAGACGGGACTGAGCGCCGTCAGCAGCGCGCCGACCAGACAGATGGCGGCCGTCCACACCAGCAAGCGCGCGGCGCCGAAACGGTCCACGAGGATGCCGCCCAGCAGGATCAGCACGATGTTCGGCAGGCTGTAGATCGCATTCAGCATCCCGATCTGGGAATCGCTGAAGCCGCGCTGCCGCTCGAGCAGATCGGCGACCGGCCCGACCGAGTCGTATACGTAGTAATTGCCGTAATAAGCGACCGCGAGCAGCGCCAGCACCAGCCACGCGACGCTGCGGCCGCGATTGTGATCATCCATGCGATTCCCTGTCAGCGATCCGACGGGCGGTTCTTCTTCAGCCAGCCGGGATACGCCGCTTCCAGTCGTTCCAGCTCGCGATCGGCTTCTTCGTGTCGTCCCGCCGCGCGCAGGTCTTCGATCGAAGCGTACCAGTCTTCCGGCGCCGGCAGCCCTTCGCGGGATTTCTGGAGCTCGCCGACGATGTCGGCGCTGTTCCCGGTGACGCTTTGCTGCGTTACCCCGGTAACCGGCGTGGCAGGCGCTGCCTGCGCGGTATCCTCGCGCCGGCGGTCGGCGTCCACCATGATCTCAGGCAGGGTGTCGCGTTCCCGCTTCGCCGCATCGGCTGACGGCACGTCGGCGGCGCGGGATTCCCTTGTCGCCGGCTGTTCTACAGCCGGCGCTACCGCGCGCGCCGCGGGCGCAGACGGCGCTGGCGCTTCCTGCCGTGGGGCAGCGGCCCCCGCGGCCGGCGCCGCGTAATCGGATTCGGAAATGACGGCGGGCGGACCCTGCTCTCCGTACTGCCATTGCACCAGCAGCACGGCGAGCAGCATCGATGCCGCAAGCGAGGCGGGCAGCCACCAGCGCCTGGCGCGCGGCGCGAGCGCTCGGCGCGCCGCGGCGCGAATGCGCGCGTCCGTCAGCGGCGGCGGCGCTTCGCCGCCCTTCTCGAGCAGGCGCCGCCAGGCATCGCGCTCGACCGGTTTGTCCTGTTCCGTTGCCATGTCCTCAGTCCGCAACCGTTTCGGTGGCCAGCGTCCGTTTCAGGCGCGCGACCGCATAACGCAGCCGGCTTTTTGCCGTTTCCGGATTCGCGCCCGTGATCTCGCCAATCTCGGCGAGCGACAGGCCTCCTTCAACGTAGAGCAGGAAGGCCGTGCGCTGTTCATCGGGCAGCGCCTCGAGCGACGCCGCGAGCCGCTCGCGCGCTTCGTCTGCGAGCGCCGCGGAGAGCGGTTCGGCGGCCGCTTCGTCCGCCGCCAGCGCGATCGCGTCGTCGTTCGCCGTTTCCCGGCGCGCGCGGCGGCCACTCTTGCGCCAGTGATCCATGCAGCAGTTGTGCGCGATCCGGTAAAGCCAGGTCGCAAAGCGTGCCGTCGGCTGGTAACGCGCCCGATGCTCGATCACCCGCGACCAGCATTCCTGGAAAACGTCGTCGGTCGCGGCCGCGCTGCCGACGGTACGGCGGATGAAGCGCCAGAGCCCACTCCTGTGCATCGCGTAGAGCTGGTCGAACGCCTGCGCATCG
>Ga0268386_10004506_pt1 | contig 10260 bp, 10 predicted proteins | sample RVTome_15_FD_200260 | JGI IMG/M metagenome (GOLD analysis project Ga0268386, IMG submission 200260) | Soil microbial communities from uranium-contaminated site in the Upper Colorado River Basin, Wyoming, United States - RVT150D86... ... | reverse complement strand
TGAATATCCACAACGAGGATTTCCCCGGCGGCGCGATCCGCGGCCAGCTCAAGAAGAAGGGCGGCGGAGGCGGTGGCTCCGGTGGGGGCGGCGGCAACGGGGGCGGCGGCTTCTCCTACTAGCCACGCCCGCGGCACTTGACGAGCCCGGCGGCCGAGGCCGCCGGGCTCGTTTCGTTCTAGGCGTCTCCTCGGCAGGGACCCCTCGCCTGGCGGCGAACCCAGGGCTGGAGGCGCGGAGTGCAGGCTGCACGAATTCAGGGTTGGGCCGTGGTCAAGGTCGCGACGATCACCCTCGTCGTGATCGCCGCGGCGGTACTGCTCGCGCTGATCGTGCTCGAGATCCGCACGACGCTGCGATGGGCTTTCGCCGGGGTCTTCCTCGCCCTCGCCCTCGCGCCCGCGGTGGGCCTCGTCGAGCGGATTCGCGTGCGCGGGCGCTCGCTTCCCCGCTGGCTCGCGATCCTCGTCGTCTACATCGTCTTCGCCGCCGTGTTCGTGTTCCTGATGCTGCACGTGATCAGACCGATCATCAGCGAGGTCGAGGCGCTGGCGCCCAAGCTCCCCGGCTATGTGAAGGACTTCGAGCAGTGGGCGAAGGACAACGAGCAGTTCCGCGAGCTGAACGCGAAGTTCGACATCACCTCGAAGCTCAGCGACGCGGCGTCCTCCCTTCCCTCGAAGCTCGGCGACGCGGCCGGCGAGGCGAGGACGCTCACCGTATCGCTGCTGAACAACCTCCTCGCCGGGATCACGATCCTGGTGATCGCCTTCTTCCTCCTGATCGACGGCGACCGCCAGTTCACGCGCGCGACGGAGCGCTTCACGCCCTCGGCCCGCGACCGCTCGCGTCGGATCGGTGACCGCATCTACGGGATCGTCAAGGGCTACGTCACGGTCAACCTCACGCTCGCCGCCGCCGTGGGCGTGGTCACGTGGCTGGTGCTCGAGCTCCTCGGGGTGCACCTGGCCGTGCCGCTGGCAGTGATCGTGGCCTTCCTCGATCTGATCCCGCTGATCGGGCTCACCCTCGGCGGGCTGCTGGTCGCGATCGTCGTCGCGTTCCACGACTTCCCCACCGCGCTGATCGTGTGGGGCGTGTTCTTCCTCATCTACCAGCAGCTACAGGACCGGGTGATCCAGCCGCTGATGTACAAGAACGCGGTCCAGGTGCATCCGGTGATCGCGATCATCGCGATCCTGATCGGCGCAGAGCTCCTCGGAATCCTCGGCGCACTGCTCGCAATCCCGGTCGCGGCCTCGATCGGCGTCCTGATCGACGAGGCGCTCGCCTACCAGCGCGAGCACGCGGACACCGCCGACGCTCAGCCCGAGCCGGCCGGCGACTGAGACCGGCCGCGCAGACGCTCCCACGCGCGCTCGAACGGGGCCGCCTCCCTCTCGATCCGGTGCTTCGCCCTCGCCCTCTTCTCGTCGCCGTAGAAGAGCTTCGCCCACGGCGAGTGCTCCCGGCCCAGCCGGATCGCACCGACGAGCGCGACCGGTGGCACGAACAAGCCGACGATCCCGGTGACGAACTTCTCCTTCGCGAAGTTGACCGCCACCAGCAGGATCGTGATGAACCCGAACGACCCGAGGACGCTGACCACGGCGTCCTCGACGCCTCTCGCCACGTCGAGCCAAGCCCTGAGTCCGATCATCACGATTCCCGCGAACGTCGCCGCGATGATCACGGCGTCGATCGAGCGCCGGCCCTGCTCGGACCAGTAAACGTCCTTGAGGTTGAGCCACAGCGCGAACTCGTCCAGGGTCAGCCCCGTGCCGACACCGAACAGGATCGCGAAGACCTCTCGCCACGGGGAGCCCGGGTCGACCGCGATCATCAGATAGCCGACGATCAGCAGGGTGCAGATCCCCCACACGAGATGGTGGATGTGCGTCCCCCCCACCTGCACGTTCCCAGGCCACCAGCTCACCTGCGCCCGGATCATGTGCGCGCTCGTGCGGATGAACCCGAAGGTGATCAGGAAGGACACGAGGAAGAGCAGCTCGGCCTCCTTTCCCGTCTCGACGATCGCGCGGTCGTAGAGGCTGCCGATACTCGCGACGAGCACCCCCGTCACGGAACCAGCACCACCTTTCCGATGTTGCGGCGATCCTGAATGAACTGGTGCGCGTCACCGGCGCGCTCGAAGGGGAACGACTCCGCCACCACGGGAGTCAGATCGCCCGCCTCGAGCGCCGCCACCACCGGCTCCACGACGCGATCGAGATTCCCCTCCTCCTGCCACCAGTGCAGCATGTTGAGCCCGAAGATGCCCTTGTTCTCGTTCATCATCGACAGGCTCTTCCACCACGGCACCGTCGCGAAGGGCATCTGCGCGAGATTGCGGAGAACGGCCGGGACGTTGCGCTTGTCCCCCGTCTGAACGTCGGCGAGCCCGTACATGATCAGCCGCCCTCCCTGCCTCAGGATGCGGTAGTCCTTACGGAAGCTCGCCGGACCGAGCGCGTCGATGATCACGTCCACGCCCTCACCGCCGGTGATCCGCAGCACCTCCTCGGCGAAGTCCTGGGAGCGATAGTCGATCGCGTGGTCGACGCCCTGGGCCCTGATCGCGTCGTGCTTCGCGGCCGAGGCGGTGCCGAACACCTCCGCCCCGCGCGACTTCGCGATCTGGGTCGCGGAGATACCCACCCCGCCCCCCGCGGCGTGGATCAGAGCGCGATCGCCCTCCCGCAGCCCGCCCATGATCACCAGCGCCGCGTACGCGGTGCCGTAGTTGACCGGGAACGCCGCCCCCTGCTCGAAGGAGATCCTCTTCGGCAGCGCGACAGCCTGCCCGGCAGGCACCGTGACCAGTTCCGCCTGGCCACCGAACTGCGTCGCCGCAATCACCCTGTCTCCCTCGCCCACCGAGTCGACCCCCTCGCCCACAGACTCGACCTCGCCCGCGACCTCATACCCGATCACGCAGGGCGGCGCGGGTGCGTCCGGATACACGCCCGCCCGGGCCATCAGGTCCGCGAAGTTGATCCCCGCCGCGCGCACGGCCACCCGCACCTCGCCCTGCCCGACCAGGGGATCGGGGCGCTCTTCGACCTGGAGCACCTCCGGCCCCCCGTGCGTCGTGATCACGACCGCGCGCATCGCCAGGACCCTACAGCTAGTGTGCCCCGCGTCACGATCATCGACCCAAATCAGCGCTGGACCCGGCTCGGGCTCGAGGGGGCGCCCGCCTACGCGGGCCTGCTCACGTTTGCGGGCCTGCCCTACACGGAGGAGAGCGGCGAGCTCGCGGGGTGCGACGCAGCCGTCGTCGGCGCGCCGATGGACGAGCTCGCCTCGGACCGTCCGGGAACCCGTGGGGGGCCGCGTGCGATCCGGATGGAGAGCACCGAGACCGGGCGGCATCTCGAGGCCGGGGTCGACTGGAGCGAGGTGCTGCGCGTGGTGGACTTCGGAGACGCGCCCGTGGTCCCGGCCGACCCCGCCGCGTCCCACCGGGCGATCGAAGCGCTCGTCTCCGAGGTGCGAGAGGCCGGTGCGATCCCGCTGATCCTCGGCGGCGACCACTCGATCACCGAGCCCGGCGTGCGCGGGTGCGCCTCCGACGGCCCGATCGGCCTGATCCATTTCGACGCCCACACCGACACCGCGCAGGAGCTGTGGGGCGCGGAGCTCTCGCACGGCACGCCGATGTACCGGCTGGTGGACCAGGCAAAGGTCGACGGCCGGCGCTACGTGCAGATCGGCCTCCGCGGCTACTGGCCCGGCGAGCGGGAGTTCGCGTGGCAGGAGTCGCAGGGGATCACGAGCCTCTTCATGCACGACGTGCGCCGGGTTGGCCTCGAGGCCGTCCTCGAGCGGGCGCTGGAGGTGGTCGGCGATCGGCCGAGCTTCCTCACGGTGGACATCGACGTGCTCGATCCCGCCTTCGCGCCGGGCACCGGCACGCCGGAGCCCGGGGGAATGAGCGCACACGAGCTACTGGCGGCGTGCCGCAGGCTCGCGGAAGCGACAGAGCTGGTCGGCGCCGACGTGGTCGAGGTCCTCCCCGCGCGCAACGGGTCGGTGGACGTCACCGCTTTGGTGGCGGGACGCGTCGTCGGAGAGGTTCTCACCGGCTTGGCGCTCCGCGACCAGCGGCCCTCGCGCGACGCCCGGACCTAGCCAGCCATCTAGAGGTCCACGGCACGGCCAACCTCGAAGGAGTCCGTGGACACGATCTCCTCGACGACCTCGTCCGGCACCTTCCCGTCGGTCGTCATCGCCATCACGGCCTGGTCCGGGTTCGCCTCGGCGCCGACCGCGGCGGAGATGATGTTCACGCCGTGGCGGCCGAACGCGGTGCCCACGCGCCCGATCATCCCCGGCTGGTCCTTGTAGCGGAAGATCGCCAGGTGCTTGGCCAGCGGCATGTAAAAGCTCTCGCCCCACACATGGACCAGGTGCGGGAGGTTCCGCGGACCGACCGCGGTTCCCGAGACGTCGACCACCTCGTCGCCGGACTCGATCCGCACCGTGACCAGCTCGGTGAACTCGTCCGCGAGCGTGTCCTTGAGCTCGATCAGCTCTATCCCGCGCTCGGCCGCGATCGCCGGCGCGTTCACGAGGTTCACCGGCTCCTCGGTGTGGCCGGAGAGGATCCCGACCAGGACCGCGATCCCCAGCAGACGAGTGTCGTGCTCCGCGAGCCGGCCGCGGAACTCGGCCCGCACGCGATCGATCGAGCCGTTTCCGAGCCCCTGCGCGAGCGAGCCGAGCATCTGGCAAAGGGGGACGAACGGCGCCAGCGCCTCCATCACCTCTGGCCGCACGGCCTGGATGTTCACCGCGTTCGTGACCACTTCGCCCCGCAGCGCCGCCCGCACCTGCTCGGCGGTGATCACCCCGGCCCGGTCCTGGGCCTCCTCGGTCGCGGCCCCGAGATGCGGGGTGACGACGACGTCATCGCGGCCGAACAGGGCGTGCTCGGTCATCGGCTCCTCGGGAAAGACGTCGAGCGCGGCGCCCGCCACCCTCCCCGACTCCAATCCGGCCTCGAGCGCCGCCAGGTCCACCAGCTCTCCCCTCGCCGCGTTGATGATCCGCACGCCGTCCTTCATCCGCGCGATCGCGTCGGCGTCGATCCAGTTGATCGTCTCGGGGGTCCGGGGAAGGTGGATCGTGATGATGTCGGCGCGGCGGTAGAGGTCCTCGGTCGACTCGGCACCCTCGATGCCCAGTTCCCGGAAGCGCTCCGCGGCGACGAACTTGTCGAAGGCGACGACCCTCATCCCGAACGCAATCGCGCGCTGGGCGACGAGCTGGCCGATGCGGCCGAACCCGATCACCCCGAGCGTCTTCCCGTACAACTCGTTGCCCTTGAACTCGGAGCGCTCCCAGCGCCCGCCGGCCAGCGAAGCGTGAGCCTGGGGCACGTTCCGGCACAGGGCAAGCGCCAGCGCCATCGTGTGCTCGGCCGCCGCGACCGAGTTCGACTCCGGGGCGTTGGCGACGACGATCCCCCGCTTCGTGGCGGCCCCGACGTCGACGTTGTCGACCCCGGCCCCAGCCCGGCCGATCACCTTCAGCCGGCCGGCGCGCTCGATCAGCTCCGCGGTCACCTGCGTCCCGGAGCGGATCAGCACGGCGTCGAACTCCCCGATCCGCTCCTCCAGCTCGCCCGCGGACATCTCGAAGCCGAGCTCGACGTCGAACTCACGGCGAAGGAGCTCTATCCCCGACTCCGCGATCGGCTCCTTGACCAGAACCCGGTGGACGGTCGCCCCCAGCGTCCCGGGCTCGGCATCCGCCTCCCGATCACGCAGGGCGGATCGCTGCATCAACCCACGGGCTCGGGGGCGACCCCGGCCTCGGTAAAGACGCGCTGCGCGGCGCCGGCCCCGGATCCCGGCTCGGTCTGCGCGCCGAGGTCCCGCAGCGCCATCTCCAGGGCGCTGAGGGCGGAGATCACGTCGAACGCCCCGTAGTAGCCGCAGTGCGCGATCCGCACGATCCTGCCGCGCAGGATCCCCTGGCCGCCGGCCACCGTGATCCCGTAGGTGTCCCGCATCAGCGTCGGCACCTGGGCGCCGTCGATCTCCTCGGGCAGCGCGGCGGCCGTGACGACGTTCGCGTTCTCGTCCTCGGGGCCGAACCGCTCGAGGCCGAGCGCCTCGATCCCCGCCCGCGCGGCGCGCGCGAGCAGGGCGTGGCGCGCGAACACGCGCTCCAGGCCCTCGGCGAGTATCAGGCCGAGTGCGACGTCGAGCGCCCTGAACAGGGTGACCGCCGGGGTGAAGGCGCTGTTCGGCGGCTGCTCGCGCTGGCCCCTCGCGGTGAGCGCCCAGTCGAAGTAATGACGCCGCCCGGGATTCTCGGCGCCCATCGCGAGCGCGCGCTCCGAGGCGGAGACGAAGGCGAGGCCCGGAGGGCACATGAGCGACTTCTGCGACCCGGCAACCACCACGTCCACGCCCCAGTCGTCCTGCGGGAGGTCGACCGCCCCGAGGCCGGAGATGGCGTCCACGCACAGCACGGCTCCGTGGCGCAGCGCGACCTCGTTCAGCGCGCGCACGTCGTTGAGCACTCCCGTCGATGTCTCGGACTGGGTCGCGAACACCGCGCGCGCTGGTCTCTCTGCGTTCGCGAGTGCGGTATCGACGCGCTCCGGGTCGACCCTCTCGCCCCACTCGAAGTCGAGCGCGACGGTGGCGGCGCCGTAGGCGTCGCAGAGCTGTTTCCAGCGCTCTCCGAACTTGCCCGCCGAGGCGACGAGGGCCGGCTCGCCCGGGACGACGAGGTTCGCGGCCGCCGAGTCCATCGCCCCCGTGCCCGAGGCGGCGAAGCACAGCACGTCGTTGGAGGTCTGGAACACCGTGCGCAGGCGCTCCAGTGACCGCGCGTAAACCTCGATGAACGCGGGGGAGCGGTGATACAGGATCGGCTCCGCCATCACCTGGCTGACGGCCGGCGGCAGAGGCGTGGGGCCCGCAGTCATCAGGTACTGCTTGGCGTAGATGTCGGGCGGCTGGTTCATCTAGCGTGCGCCACAGGCGCCGAGACAAGGTTACGGATCGCCACTGATAGCACGAGCCGAAGGAGCGATGATGAGGTTCAACACCGTCTACAGGACGTTCCAGACCGGCGAGCGACGCGAGTTCATCCGCATCACCGAGGACGTCCAGGCAGCCGTCGAGGGGGCCGGGATCAGCGAGGGGATGGCGCTGGTCTCGGCGATGCACATCACCGCCGGTGTGTGGGTGAATGACGACGAGCCGGGGATCCAGGCCGACGCGCTCGAGTGGCTCGACAAGCTCGCCCCGCCGAGCTGGGGCGAGCCGGCGAACGACGTCGCCCGAGCCCTCCTACCCGACCCCGGCGACTACCGCCACCACCGCGGCGGCGAGGACAACGGCGACGCACACCTCAAGAATCTGCTCGTTCACCACCAGGTGATCCTGCCCGTGACCGACGGCCGGCTCGACCTCGGCCCCTGGCAGCAGGTCTTCTACACCGAGTTCGACGGGGGGAGGCCGAAGCGGCTCGTGATCAAGGTTCTCGGTGAGTGACCGATAAACCCAGTAGGTTTCCGGCGCTCAGGCGTTCACGACTTCGAGGAGGAGAGGGAATGGCGGAAGAGGTTCAGATCGGTGGGCCCGACACGGGCATAGCCAAAATCCGGCATCCGGTCGGCGTTGCCGTCCTTACGTTGATCACGCTCGGCATCTACGGCCTTTACTGGTGGTACCAGGTCAACCGGGAGATGGTCGACCTGGGCAAGGCTCGCAACGCCGAGGGCCTCGGGGACAACCCGACGACTTCGCTGCTGGCCTTCTTCCCCGGCGGGCTGATCATCGTCCCCGCCCTGATGTCTCTCTACAACGGCACGCAACGGATGAAGCGCGCCCAGGAACTGACGACCGGCGCGACCCCGAGCCTCAACGGCTGGATCATCGTGGTCCTGCTCATCCTCGGGCTCAGCATCGTCGGCTACGGCTACATGCAGGCGGAGCTCAACAAGGCGTGGCGTGCCCTGCCCGGTGCGGCCGTGGAGCCCGGTGCCGCACCGGCGGGCCAGATCGAGCAGCCGGCGGCCCAGCCCGCCGAGCCGACCGAGCCCGAGCGGCCGAGCGGCACGTAGAGGCCCCCTGGCGGACGAGGTCCAAATCAGCGGTGGGCCGGGGACGGCGAAGGTCCGGCATCCGGTAGCCGTCGCCGCGCTCTCCTTCGTCACCCTGGGGATCTACTTCCTCTACTGGTGGTACCAGGTGAACCGGGAGATGGTTGACCTGGGGCGAGCCCGCAACGCCGAGGGCCTGGGCGACAACCCGACGCTGTCGCTGCTCGCCATGTTCCCCGGCGGGCTGGTGCTGATTCCGCCGATCTTCTCGATCTACAACGGCGTGCAGCGGATGAAGCGCGCCCAGGAGGTCGCGGTCGGCAACGTGACGATCAACGGATGGATCGTGTTCGCGCTGTACGCCGGGTCCTTCATCGTCGGCGTGGCGGGCCTGATCGTGCCCGGCTACATCCAGGACGAGCTCAACAAGGTGTGGAAGGCACAGGAGCAACCCTCAGAGGCGCTACCCCCAAGTGAGCCAGCCACCACCCCCGCAACGCCAACCGAGGCGACGCCCCCGACGCAGTCCTAGATGGTTGATTCCATGGCCGCGTGCGCCCGGGGGCGCGTGGTCGTGGAATCAACCATCTAGTTCTCGATCCACGGCATCATCGAGCGGAGGTCGCGGCCGACGCGCTCGACCTGGTGGTCCCGACCCTCCTCCCGTAGCCGCTGGAAGTTCTCCTGACCGGCGCGGTTCTCGGCGATCCACTCCTTCGCGAACTCCCCCGACTGGATGTCGGCGAGGATCTGCTTCATCGCCTCGCGCGTCTCGGTGCTGATCACCTTGTTGCCGCGGGTCATGTCCCCGTACTCGGCCGTGTTGGAGATCGAGTCGCGCATCCCCGTGATCCCCTTCTCGTACATGAGGTCGACGATCAGCTTCAGCTCGTGCAGGCACTCGAAGTAGGCGAGGCGCGGGTCGTAGCCCGCCTCGACGAGGGTCTCGTACCCGGCCCGCACGAGCTCGGTGACGCCTCCGCACAGCACGGACTGCTCGCCGAACAGGTCGGTCTCGCACTCGTCCTTGAAGCTGGTCTCGATCACGCCCGCGCGGGTGCCGCCGATCCCCTTCGCGTACGCGAGCACGTTCTCGTGAGCGTTGCCGCTCGCGTCCTGGTGGACGGCCATCAGGCACGGAACGCCGCGCCCCTCGAGGAACTGGCGGCGGACCAGGTGCCCCGGGCCCTTCGGCGCGACCATGCCCACGTCGACTCCGGCGGGTGGCTCGATCTCGCCGTAGTGGATCGTGAACCCGTGCGCGAACATGAGCAGCTTGCCCTCGGCGATCCCGTCGGCGATCTCCGCACCCCACACGTCGGCCTGGCGCTCGTCGGGCAGCAGGATCATCACAACGTCCCCGCGGCTCGTCGCCTCGGCGATGTCGAGCACCGTCAGTCCCTCCCTCTCGGCCTCGGCGCGGCTCGCGGAGTCCGGGCGCAAGCCGACGGCCACGTCGACCCCGGAGTCCTTGAGGTTGAGCGCGTGCGCGTGGCCCTGCGACCCGTAGCCGAGGATCGCGACCGTCTTGTGCTCGAGCAGGGACAGATCCGCGTCGTCGTCGTAGTAGATCTTGTCCTCGGCCGTCATCGGGCGGAGGATGCTAGAGGATTAGCGCAGCGCTCTTCGGAGCAGCTTTCCCGAGGCGGTGCGGGGAAGCTCGGGCGCGAACTCGAACCGCTTCGGGATCTTGTGCCCGCTCAGCGACGCCGTGCAGTGGCGGCGCAGGTCCTCGGCGGAGGCCTCCGCCCCGTCATGAAGCACGACCACCGCGGTCACCGCCTCCTGCCACTCGGGATCGGGCCGCGCGACCGCCGCCGCGTCCGCGACCTCGGGGTGGCGGCGCAGGACCTCCTCGACCTCCGAGGGGACGACGTTCTCCCCTCCGGTGACGATCACGTCGTCGAGCCGGTCCTCCACGTACAGGAAGCCCTCCTCGTCGATTCGCCCCAAATCACCGGTGTGCAGCCAGCCGTCCTCGTCCGCGCACCCCGGCGCCACCGTCGGTCCCTGGACGAGGATCTCGCCGTCCTGGATCCGCAGATGGGTGGTGAGGAGGGGGCGCCCCGCCGAGCCGAGCTTGCGCGGGGCCTCCACGGGCTCGAGCGTCGTCACCTGCGAGGCGGCCTCGGTGAGCCCATAGGTCTGGACGACGTTGGCCCCCTGTCCCGTGGCCTCCTCGATCACCTCAA
>Ga0268386_10004505_pt1 | contig 10261 bp, 6 predicted proteins | sample RVTome_15_FD_200260 | JGI IMG/M metagenome (GOLD analysis project Ga0268386, IMG submission 200260) | Soil microbial communities from uranium-contaminated site in the Upper Colorado River Basin, Wyoming, United States - RVT150D86... ... | reverse complement strand
AGTCAATGTTGCCCATTCGCGACTGGATGATATCCGCCTCAAGCTGATTGCGCCGTCAGGCCGCACCGCAGAGCTCGCATTCGACAAACGATCATCAGCCTCCAATGACTACATCCGTTTCGAGCCCAACCAGCTTGCCTCATTGCGGAAGGAACCGCTCGGCGGCACGTGGACGCTCAGTCTTCGCGACGAGGCGACCGGAGCGTCAGGTCATCTCATCGGCTGGGAGCTGAGCCTTAATTCGCAGGTCGTTGTTGAGCACTTCGATCGCGGCCTCGACATTCCCGATCCGGTGGCGCGTACCTCGGACAACATCTGGTTCAGTCCGGACGGCAAGTCAGCGATATCGCGCGCCGCGCAGAGCGACAGCGCGCGCCTGTGGAATCTGGGCAACGCACAGGCAGAGCGGACGATCGCCGTGCCGGCGCAGGAACAGGTCCTTGGACTCAGCAACAACGCCGAGTTTCTGATAACCGCCGCGCAGAACTCCGTGCATCTGTGGCGCACTTCGGATGGCCGCCGGCACTCGGAACTCGACGTTGGCGCAGGCGGGCCGAACCTCATGCTGAGCGCGGACGGGCAGCATGTGCTCGTCCAGCATCGCGGGGACGCCAATACACGTTTCGAACTGCGGTCCCTCGTTGAAGGCAGGGTCCTTGCGCGGCTGACGGTCGCCGGGGCACCGTTCCTGGTTGCCATGGACGCAGGCGGTAGCTACCTTGCGGTCGCTGACTACGATCGTGCTGTCAGGATCTGGCACCTGCGTTACGGGCAACTGCATGCGCAGATCGCTCTCGATGGCGAACCGAGCGACATCAGCCTGTCGCCGGGCGGCGATGCTCTCGGCGTTGTGTATGGCGGCTCCGGAGTTGCGGTCTGGCGCACCGATGAGCCTGGCAATCCCATAGTCGCGGAACGCAGCCCCGGCGACTGGCGGCTACACTTTTCTCCCTCGGGCGAGAAAGTCCTTGCCGGTACGAGTCGTCAGGGTTTCCAGGTCTATCGCAGTACGGACGGTGCGATGGCCGGCGCGCCATTGGGCGCCGGTACCGTGCGCGGCCAGGCAAAACTTCTTGCGTTCAGTCACGACGAGGATCTCGTCGTAACGGGCAGCCCGAGCGGCGAAACCCGGATATGGCGGGTGCCCGTCACCCCGGTCATCGGCGACCACGACATCGCAGAACGAGTCGCGAGCGGCCACCAGCTGTGGCGCAGATCCGGGGATGCTGTCAGCGCGCTGGGCCCCGGGGGCGAGCGCCTTGCCATCGGCGACAACGCAGGCCACGTTCATATCCTGCAGGTAAATGCCAGCGCAGAGGAACTCGCCGAGGCGGGCGACGAGCTGAATTATCTGGGTCACCGCAGCGCCGTTTCGGATATCACTTTCAGCAAGGACGGTTCGCTTGTCGCAAGCGCAGGTGCGGCGGGCAGCGTTCGCGTATGGGACACCGAAACGGGGTTGCCGCGGCCGTTTCCCGGCGGCGGGTCCGCACGCGCGGTGGATCAAATGGAGTTTTCTCCATCCGGCGACCGGCTTGCAGTACTCGGTGGTCGCCGCGTCTGGCTCATGGACGTCGAGACGGGAGGAGTACTTGCGGACATTGAACTTGGCGAGCTGCATGGAAGCATGGCGTTTGCCGACGACGACCGACTCTATCTCGGAGGCGAAAGCGGCACACTCCGCACGCTCGCGACCGATCGCACGGGCAACTGGAACTTGCGCAACGTCTGGGTCGGATCCGCGCCAGTACGCGGTCTCGAGATTTCGCCGCGCAAGCAGTTTCTGGTGATCGTGGATTCGACCGACAAAGCGCAGTTGCTGAATCTCGAGACCGGCCGAATCGGCGCATCTCACTTGCAATTGCCTGATTCCGCGACTGACATCGTCTTTAGTCCGAACGAAACCCGCGTGCTGTTGCGGACGGCCCGCTGGATACATCGCGCCGGTGTGTCGCCTGCCGGCCTGAGCTGGCTGGATGCGGCGAGAACACCGAAAGTTATGACAGGTTCGCAGATGGTTTTCGAACCGGCAGCCCCGTCCCCGCTGCGCGAATCTTCTGAAGACGATACGTCGGGAGATCCACTGGGCAACCGCGTATTGCTCCTGACACGCGATGCCGGTTTTGCGGAAGTCGCGGTGGTCGACTTCACGTACCGGTCCGGACCCACCTTGTTCGGCAGCCGCGAACAGCTGCTTCAGGAATGGCGCGCGAAACTGGGCATCGGGGTGCCGACGCCACTACTGAAAACGGCAGCACCCTGATAGCGGATAGAAATAGACGCTTCCGTGCGTCCGCAATCCGTGGCGTCAACGATTGTCCCCTCGCAGGGTTCTTGTCAGGAGTTCCAGGCCGGCGGCCGTCACCTCCCGGGGCGGTACGGGCTCGCCGACACGCAGATTGACACGACGGAACAGCCGGCCCGGCAGTCGTCGCAGCGCCCCGTTACTGCGGTGGCTGAACCAGCTTCCCCACAGACCGCCGAGAGCCATCGGTATTACGGGTACGGGACGACGCTCGATAATCCTCTCGATGCCGGGGCGGAAGCGCTGAATCTCGCCATCCCGGGTTATTGCTCCCTCCGGAAAGATGCACACGATGTTGCCGGCTTCCAGTTCGGCATCGATCCTGTCGAGGGCCTGCTCCAGCAGGGCCTCGTCTTCCCTGGCCGAGGCGATCGGTATTGCCTTCGCCGTGTTGAACAGAAACTTCAACAGCGGAATCTCGAAAATGCGGTAGTACATCACGAAACGTACGGGCCGCGGTATCGTGCCGCCGACCACCAGCGCGTCGGCGAAGCTCACGTGATTGCAGAGGAGGACTGCGGGGCCCTCGCGAGGGATGTTCTCGAGGCCGACCGCTCGTATCCTGTAGAGAGTGTTTATCAGAATCCATGCCAGGAACCGAATCAGAAACTCCGGCAGTAACGTGTAGATGTAAAGCGCGACCAGCGCATTGAGCACGGCCAGCACGAGGAAGAACTGCGGAACCGTAACGCCGGCGTTCAGAAGCGAGATTGCGAGCACCGCTGCTGCCACCATGAACAGCGCGTTCAGAATGTTGTTCGCTGCAATGATCCGCGACAGGTGCTGCCGCTCCGCACGCTCCTGAACCATTGCGTAGAGGGGCACGCTGTACAGGCCACCGAATGCGCCCAGCAGGACCAGGTCTCCAAGAACCCGCAAGCTGCCGGGGCGGGCCAGGAATTCGCCGACTGAATGCAGAAGAACCGGATTCGCGGCTGGCTGCGCGAAATAGAGGTCCATGGCAAAGACGCTGAGCCCGATCGACCCGAAGGGGACGAGTCCCAGTTCGATTCTGTGCGCCGACATCTTCTCGCAAAGGAGCGAACCCAAGCCTACGCCGACGGCGAACGCCACAAGCAACACGGTCGTCACTTCTTCGCTGCCGCGGATGATGCCGAGCGTGTAAGCCGGGATCTGGAAGATAAGGGCGGAACCGAAGAACCAGAACCAGGAGATGCCGAGGATAGACAGAAACACGCTGCGACGTTCGCGGGCAAAACCGACAATACGCCAGGTTTCGGTCCACGCGTTCCAATTGATCTCGAGTTCCGGATCGACGGCCCGTGTCAAAGGAATCCCGCGGCTGGCTACAAAGCCTGCGACAGCGATGGCAACGAGGCTCATCGAAAGGACAATGTGTTGCCCCTGGTCAGTCGCGACCGCAATGCCTCCGGCGATCAGGCCGAGTATGATTGCCAGGTAAGTGCTGGATCCAACCAGGGCATTGCCGCCGACGAGTTCGCTGGTTTCGAGTTGTTGTGGCAGATAGGCGTACTTGACCGGCCCGAACAGTGTGGACTGGAGTCCCATCAGGAACAGCACGATAAGAAGAGTTGAATAGCTCCCGGCGATAAAGGCGAATGCCGCCAGCACCATGAGCGCAATTTCGAACAGTTTGATACGGCGAATGAGAAAGGATTTCTCGTATTTGTCCGCGACCTGTCCCGCCGTCGCCGAAAACAGGAAGAACGGAAGTATGAACAACGCACCGGCAACGTTGGCGAGCAGCCTCGCATCCATACCGACGATCTGCACGCCCTGAAAGGTGATCAGGATGACGAGACCATTGCGGAAGATATTGTCGTTGAACGCTCCGAGGAACTGCGTGAGGAAGAAGGGAGCAAAGCGGCGCTGACGAAGTAGCGAGAACTGGTTGGTCAGTGGCACGTGTACAGCATCCCTCGCAGAATTTCCCTCGCAGAATTTCCGTTGCGGACGTTCCCTCGCGGATGTTCCCTGCAGAACGTCCCTTGCCGGATAAGGACCGCACCGACTGTGATCGCGGGCCACTATACCATCGCATTCCCTTCTCCGGGGTTGAGGCTGTCAGGTGCCGGCGGTGGCACCACCCTCGCGCCGGGGATGCTATCATCGCTGTACTTCGCTTATCGGGGCGCGCAAGACTGACGATGAAAGACACCGTCGCGGCAATCTGTGTGCTCGCTGCCCTGGCGGCCTGCGGGAAGGAGTCGCCTCCGCCTTCCGTTCAGGAGTTCATGGAAGATCCGATCCTGCTGGAGGCAACCATGGTGCGCTGCGGCCAGGATCGGGCTGCCACCAGGTACGACGCGGAGTGCATCAATGCGAGAGACGCCGTCGATCGTATCGCAGCGGCGAGAGAACAGGCACGCCGACAGGAATTCGAAGCACAGTCCGAACAGAAACGGCAGGCCCTGAGGCGTGCGCAGCAGGCCGCAGCGGATGCACGGCGGCGGGCGCAGGAAGCCGAACGACGCCGTGAGGAGGCCAGGAATTTCGGCGAGTTCGAGCCGTTGCCCCCCGGGGACGAGGCGTCGGAAACCGTGGATGCGCCGGAGCGGGATCGCGATGACAGCCCGGACGGCGCGCCGCCGGATTCTGCGGTCGAAGCTCCGCCGGACGGGGCCGCGACAGAGTTGCCTTCGAGTATGAATTCGCAGCCTGAGCCGGACGCTGCCTCAGGTACCGACGCGGAGGTCGGCGACAACGCCGACAATACGAGCCTCGAGGAAGTTCGCGAGGAGTTAAGGCGCCGTCAGGACCCGGAGCAGGAACAGCCGCAGTAAAGTTAAAGTCCGGCCGCCAGAAAAGCGGATGTTGTGCGAGCTTCGGACCTGCCGGGGATGCTCAGAAGTTTTCGTACTGCTCGTCGTCTTCGTCTGCCGCATCCGGATCGCCGATCCCATAGGTACGCACGGCAGGAGACGATTCCGGCGCGCGCTGCGTACTGTCAGTGGGGCTCAGCGACGATGTGGCGGTATTCCCTCGGCCATCCATTCCGGGTTGCGCGGGCAACTGCCGGGTCTGTGCCGACAGCACCTGTACGAAGTTATTGGCGACCGCGGGAGCGGCATTGCCGGAACTCGCAAAGATCTGCTCTGGAGTAATGGTCGATGAACCGTAGAACGCCGCATTGGCCGCGCGATCCATGGTGACCCCTGCGCCTTCCAGCGCAACTCCGGCGAACAGTCCCCGGCTTCGCGAATAAGAGAATACCTCCGCCTGGAATTCGATATCGGTAGCGACGCTGGTATGCCGCCCCACCGGTCCCGCGGCAATCGAGGCGTCCGCTCCCAGCGTCAATTTGCCTTTCGCGATGTTATCCACGCCGTCCCGGGTCTTGAAAACGAGGATGATGTCGGTCGACTGGGCGCCGATCTGCCAGCCGAAGCTGCCACCGGTAAGCGTGACAAAGGCCGGGTTGCTCCAGGTGCCATTGTCCTGGCGAACGACCAGTACACCCTTACCGCGTCTCGCACCCAGCCCGAAGCCGATTTTGACCACATTCGGTATAACAGCGACCGCGTAGGCACGAGAGAGCAGTACGTCCGGGACCGACTGCTCCGGAATGCGCACCAGCTGGTCGATGACGTCCGTCGCGGCGGCGACGCGCTCTTCTTCCGGTGTCGCGGCGGCCGTGGCCGGCATCGCCACGGCAAATGACAGCAAAATGCATGAGAGTTGCAGGCGTATGCGCATGATGATTTCCGAAGTTTGACGAATTCTGAAGCTCTGACAGGGCTTGTGGAAGAGCTGCCCCAGTTGTCTGGCCCAGTGTAGTGTCCGGTTGTGCATAAGGAGAGTCAGTTTCTCCTCCGGAGTTCCGTAACCCCGTACATGATACGCCAATTGCCGAGCCGCCAGTACCGCGTTCGCATTCAGGATCATTCAGTGCTCGTTAGCGAACACACTCTCACTCCGGCGCGCTCGCTTCTGCGCGGCGTGCGGAGACGCTCCCGAGTTCGGCCCGAGCAAGGCGATTCGCCGTGAGCAATGGCGGAAGCGGGCAATCGAGACTTGCGCAAACCGCGCGCATCAGTTCGGCTTCGATCACGGTCATCCGGTTGTCGTGCCCGATCGTCACGCTCAGCGCCTGAATGAGATGCTGCCGGCCGGCCAGGCTGATGCGCCGCAGCACATCCAGGGAGCGATCCAGTTCCGCCACCGTACCTGAACTTGCAGGGGCATACGCCTGACTGCCCGAGGCCGCCCAGCGGCCGAGTTCTGCCTTGCCGGCCCGCCAGGCCGCGTCGCGCTGCGCGGGATCGTCGTCGCCCCTGTCCGCGACGATGCGGAGCAGTTGCAGGGCCGCCTCACGCGCCTCTCTTTTCGACGCCCCTCTGGCCGAAGCGGAATGTTCAGGATCACCGTACTGGCGGAGGTTGCTCACCAGAACCTGGTAGAAACAGTATTCGAAAAGGTCGATTTCGCCGTCCGTCTCGACCAGGCGGCGTATCAGATCGACCAGAAACCTGAGTTGCGGAGCAGGTCGCCGCTTCAGCGCAGGGAATGCGATTTCGAGCAGCGGCAGTCCGTAGGCCGGCCCTGCGTCCGTCAACTGTTCGTAATAGCGTCTCACCACAGACGTTCGTTCGCTGCCGAGCTGTTCCGTGACCAGATGCAACTGGCGCTCGAGGTGCTTCCCCGTCCGGTCGAGGACCAGTGCAAGCGTCAATAAAAACGCCGACGCCTCGCGATGCGCAGCGCTGTACAGGCTTTCCGGAATGGAGCGGCGAAGCTGGCGCGCGAAACCTATGTGTTGCGCGTCGGGATTGCCGATAGCTGCGCCGATCGACCTGCTGTCCGCTGTCTCCGCCAGCTCACCGCCGGAAGCAGCGGCGCTGGCGAGCCCTGCCGCGTCTGCAAACGCCTGTGTCTCGACTTCCTGATGCCCGCCCTGTGGCTGGGGCAGGATACGGGGAAAATCCTCTTCGCGAAATGAAGGGTCCAGCGCCTTTATGCGTTTGACGAGCGGTGGGTGGGTCGAGAAAAGCGACATATACCTTCGGCTGCCGCGGGCAAACAGCATGTGACTGATCTCTTCGGGATCGGCTGCGCGCAAGTAGGATTGCTCCGGGTATCCGCCGATTTTCTTGAGAGCGTTCGCAAGCCCCTGGCTCTGTCTCGTGAATTGCACGGCCGATGCGTCGGCGAGCGACTCGCGCTGACGCGATACGGCAGCCTTGATCAGCCTTGCGAAGAAGACGCCGATCCAGCCAAGCACCACCAGGCCCACGCCGACGGCCATCACGGCCGGTGCGCCGCGGCTTCGCCTTGTGTAAGAGGCGCCGCTGTAATAACCGCCGCGGAGGACAATGCGACCGATGATACTGAGCACCATTATGCCGAACAGGATACCGATCATGCGGATGTTGATTCGCATGTCGCCGTTCAGGATATGACTGAACTCGTGCGCGATGACTCCCTGAAGTTCATCGCGGCTGAGAACATCCAGCGCGCCCCGGGTGACGGCCACTGCCGCATCAGCCGGCGTATAGCCTGCGGCGAATGCGTTGATGCCGTCCTCCGCCTCGAGCACATAGATATCGGGCACCGGGACTCCGGATGCGATGGACATTTCCTCAACGATGTTACGCAGGCGGCGGCGCAGCGGGTCCTGAACGTCGGGCGGTACCAGTGTGCCGCCCATGTCTGTCGCAACCCGGCTTCCGCCGACTGACAATGCGGCGGTCCTGTACAGCGTAGCGCCGACGATGAGAAGAGTCGCGAGCGCCGCTGTAGCCACAAGTACTGCAGGGGTTGGCGCAAGCCCCGGCGAACCGAGCATGTAGAACGCGGCTCCGACGACGAGCGTGACGCCGGCAACGATCAGCACGGTTGCCACGAGATACACAATGACAAGCCAGCGTGTGGCGCGTCTGGCCCGATCCTGTGCTTCGAAGAAATTCACAGTCCGGGACGATCCAGGCAGCGGCCAGGCGCGGCGCTGTCTGGCCCTGTCTGGCCTAGGTAAATGCAACCTCCGGGACTTCTCGCTTCTGTTCGGAATCGATATCGAGGAAGCTTGCTGTTTCAAAGTGGAACATCCCGGCAACGATATTGTTGGGGAAGTTCTGTGCGGCATTGTTGTAGGAAAGCACCGCATCGTTGAACGCTTGCCGCGCAAACGCGACCTTGTTCTCGGTACTCGCCAGTTCTTCCTGGAACTGCATGATGTTCTGGTTCGCCTTCAGGTCCGGATAGGCTTCGGAAAGGGCAAACAGCCGGCCGAGCGCTCCGCCGAGAAGTCCTTCGGCAGCTCCCAGCTTTTTGATGGCTTCCGCATTCGAAGGATCGGCCTTGGCAGCGTCGAGACTCGAAACCGCCGCGTTCCTCGCCCTGATTACGGCTTCGAGCGTTTCGCGTTCGTGTTTGATGTAACCTTTGACGGCTTCGACGAGATTGGGGATTAGGTCGTAACGCCGGGTCAGCTGGACGTCGATCTGGGCAAACGCATTTTTGACGCGATTTCGCAGGTTGACGAGATTATTATAGATCGCGATTCCATAGGCGATGACCGCTACGATGATCGCAAGGAAAACCAGAAATGACGTCACAATCCACCTCCCGGGTGATTTTTGCTTGCCGCAAGAATAACCTCCGGCCCGCACGAACACTAGCACGTATGGCGCTGCTCGCCGCCCTGACTTCTTCCGCATGCACAGTCCATGCGGAGTGGTTTGGCGACAGCAGGGCGCTTATGGGAACTGAAATAAGTGTTCAGCTCTGGCATGACGACAGGGATGCAGGGGAGGACGCCGTCGAGGCAGTATTCACCGAAATGGCGCGCATCAACGAACTGATGAGCACTTATATTGATGAAAGCCGGATATCGCTTATCAATCGTGAAGCTGCCGACCGCGCTGTGCCGGCAGGCGACGAACTTTACGACCTCATAGTGCGATCGCTCGATATCTCGATACTGACACGAGGCGCATTCGACATTACCTACGACAGTGTCGGTCAGCATTACGACTTTCGACAGAGGCAGCGTCCGGACGCCGAAACCATCGAGCAGGAGCTCGACCGCATCAACTATCGTTTCGTGCAAACCGACGGTACGAACAAGACGATACATTTTCTTCAGCCGGGAGTCCGCATCAATCTGGGCGGCATTGCCAAGGGCTATGCGGTCGAGCGCGGCGCGAGCATTCTGCGTGATCTGGGTGTCCGCCACGCAATCGTCACCGCCGGCGGCGATTCGCGACTGCTGGGCGATCGTCGCGGGCAGCCGTGGGTGGTGGGTGTGCGGGATCCGCGCAAGGAGGGCGAAGTGGCAATCAGAATTCCGCTGGAGAACGAAGCAATTTCCACTTCCGGCGACTATGAACGTTACTTCGAGGAAAACGGCACTCGCTACCACCACATCTTGCAACCCGCCACAGGCGAACCTGCAAACGGCCTTCACAGCGTCACGGTGGTCGGGCCCGACGCCGTCATCACCGACGCCCTTTCGACATCGGTTTTCGTAATGGGCGTGGATCAGGGTCTCCGACTCCTCGCCACGCTCCCCGACTACGAGGGCATCGTCATCGACGCCGAAGGGCAACTCTTTTACTCCGACGGCCTGCAACCTCCCGAACAGAACCTGTAACGCACAACTTCGCCCACGATCCCGACCTCCATCGGGCAGTCGATTCTCCGAACGGACGGTCCTCGATTGGAGTCCGCGGGGGTACTGCCTGGGGGTATTCCAGTCGCTCAGACACCGCTTCGCGAACTCGCTTGGTGGAACACCCCCAGGCAGTACCCCCGCTCCGTGCCGGCGTCATCACCTGTGATGTCCCGATGGCCTGCGCTACGTGCCACCTCCACGACCACAGCCTTCCTCCGACATCGCCTTGGTGGTGTGTTTTCTTGCGGCAGTTTTCCGTTGCACCTCAATCATCTGCGTCGCCAATCACAGACGCCTTATGTTCAGACGCGAGCGACCATTTGTGACGGTAGTCACGGCCTCGACCGGACCTGGGCTGTCAC
>Ga0268386_10004504_pt1 | contig 10261 bp, 6 predicted proteins | sample RVTome_15_FD_200260 | JGI IMG/M metagenome (GOLD analysis project Ga0268386, IMG submission 200260) | Soil microbial communities from uranium-contaminated site in the Upper Colorado River Basin, Wyoming, United States - RVT150D86... ... | reverse complement strand
CGGCCGCGGTAGCGCACCTCGAGCACGGTGGGACGGTAGCGCCTCCCCCCGCAGGCCTCGCACAGGAGGGAGACGTCGGCCAGGAACTGCATGTCCACCCGGATCTGCCCGTCGCCCGAGCAGGCCTCGCAGCGGCCCCCCGCCACGTTGAAGGAGAAGTGGCTCGCCTGGAGGCCGCGGCTCCTCGCGTCCGGGGAGGCCGCGAACAGCTCCCGGATCCCGTCGAAGGCCTTGAGGTAGGTCACCGGGTTGGAGCGGGGGCTGCGGCCGATCGGGGACTGGTCGACCACCTCGACCTCCTCGACGAACTCCGCCCCCTCGAGGACTCCCCCCCCGGGCAGCTCTCCCCGGACGGCCCGGCGCTCGAGGCCGGCGCACAGCACGTCGTGCACGAGGGTGGACTTGCCCGAGCCCGAGACCCCGGTGACCACGGTGAACGCGCCGAGGGGGATCCGGACGTCCACTCCCTTCAGGTTGTGGAGGGACGCCCCCCGCACCCGGAGGGCGAGGCCGCTCCCCTTGCGCCTCCGGAGGGGGACCCCGATCCGGAGGTCGCCGCGCAGGTACTTGCCGGTCAGGCTGCGGGGGTCCTCGAGGAGGGCCGGGTAGCTCCCCTGGAAGACGAGGCGTCCCCCCTGCTCCCCCGCCCCCGGGCCGAGGTCGATCACGTGGTCGGCCGCCCGCATGATGCTCGCGTCGTGCTCGACCACGAGCACGGTGTTCCCCTGGTCGCGCAGGGCCTCGAGGATCCGGATGAGGCGGTCGGTGTCGCGGGGATGGAGCCCCACCGAGGGCTCGTCGAGCACGTAGAGCGTCCCCACGAGCCCCGCCCCCAGGGAGGCGGCGAGGGCGATCCGCTGGGACTCCCCCCCGGAGAGCGAGCCCGAGGGCCGGTCGAGGGTCAGGTAGTCGAGGCCGACCTCCGCGAGGTAGTCGAGCCGCCGGGTGATCTCGGGGAGGACGCGCCCGGCCACCTTCCGCTCCGGCTCCGAGAGGGCGAGGGAGGCGAAGAACCCCCGGGCCTCCCGCACCGACAGCGCCGACACCTCGTCGATCCGGCGCTCCCCCACCCGGACCCGGAGGGCGTCATCGCGCAGGCGGGACCCCCGGCAGGCCGGGCACTCCTGGTAGCCGCGGTAGCGGGAGAGGAACACCCGTACCTGCACCTTGTACTTCTTCCCCTCGAGCCACCGGAAGAACCCGAGGATCCCCGGGAAGCCCTCGTCGCCTTCGAGCACCATCCGGCGCTGGGCGTCCGCCAGTCCCGACCAGGCCACGTCCCCGGGGATCCCCCGCCGGCGGCAGAAGCGACGGAGGTCGTCCTGCTGCCCGCGATAGTGGGGCTTGCTCCAGGGCTCGATCGCGCCCTCGGCGAGGCTCTTCTCCTTGTCGGGGATGACGAGGTCGAGGTCCACCTCGATGAGGTTGCCGAACCCATGGCAGGTCGGGCAGGCCCCGAAGGGGTTGTTGAACGAGAAGAGCCGGGGGTGCGGCTCGAGGAAGCTCCGCCCGCAGCCCGCGCAGTCGAACCGCTCCGAGAACCGGCGCCGGCCTTCCCCCACGACCTGGACCTCGGCCTGGCCGCCTCCCTCGGCGAAGGCGGTCTCCAGGGAGTCCACCAGGCGGGAGCGCTGCTCCTCGCGGGCCACCAGGCGGTCCACGACGACCACCACCGGGTCGGGGAGCGGCTCCGCCCCGGGATCGGCGAGCTCGGAGAGCTCCCGGGCGGAGTCCCCGAGGAGCAGCCTCTGGAATCCCCGGCGCTGCAGGCGGTCAAGGAGGTCGTCCCGGGAGGTCGCTCCCGGGCCCACCGCGAAGCCGACGAGGAGCCTCGTCCCGTCGGGAAGGGCGAGCAGCCCGTCCGCCGCCGACTCCGCCGAGTCCCGCTCGACCTCGCGGCTGCAGGCCTCGCACCAGGTGCGGCCCACCCGGGCGAACAGCAGGCGCAGGTAGTCGTGGATCTCGGTGGAGGTGGCCACGGTGGACCGGGGGTTCCGGGAGCCCGCCCGCTGCCGGATCGCGATCGCGGGACAGACCCCGTCGAGCTCGTCCACCGCCGGCTTCTCCATGCGCTCCAGGAACTGGCGAGCGTAGGCGGACAGGCTCTCCACGTAGCGCCGCTGGCCCTCCGCGTACAGGGTGTCGAAGGCCAGGCTGCTCTTCCCCGAGCCCGACACCCCGGTCACGACCACGAGCTTGCGGGTGGGGATCTGGACGTCGATCGCCTTGAGGTTGTGGACGCGGACGCCGCGGGCGGTGATGAAGGCGGGCATGGGTCGAGGCCGCCCCGCCCCTTGCCCGTCCGGCCGGGACGGCGCGAACCCTTAATAGTACCACGCTCGGCCGTCCTCGGTCCTGCCGGACAGCTCTTTCAACGCAGAGGGCGCAGAGGACGCAGAGACCGCAGAGAGGGGCAACGGACCGACGGGGCGGGCCCGCCCGCGGTCGTCCGTCCTCTGCGTTCTCCGCGGTCTCTGCGTTGAAGAGGCTGTTCCGCTCGGGACTACTTCTCGTCGAAGGCCGACGAGATCTTCTCGCGCTCCTTGGCGGGGGCGGCGGCGCCCGGGGTCGGCGCCTCGGCGAGACGGGCCTTCAGGGCGTCGAGGGCGGCGTCGACCTCGGTCTTCTGGCTGATCGCGGCGAGCTGGCGGTCCAGATCGTCGCCTTCGGAGACCGCGATCTGGTCCATCGCGGAGAGCTTGTCCGCCTGCTCCTGGATGGCCCCGGCCGTCTTGTCGAACACGGAGACCGCCCCGTCGATGTTGTACTCGTCGGTGATCTCCTGCATCCTCCGCTGGGCCTGGTTCATCTCGTTGATGGCCTTCAGCTCGCCGAGCTGGCGGATCTTCCCCTCCACCCGCTCCTGCTCGATCTTCAGCTTGGTCCGCGCGTTTTCGGCCCGGAGGCGCGCCGCCTTGTGGGTCTGCTCGGCGCGCTCCCGGGTGCCCCGGGCCTCGGCCTGGAGCTGGAGGGCCCGCCGGGCGAGCTTCTCGTTCCCCTGGCGAAGGGCCCCCTCGGCCTGGCGCTCGAGGTTGCGCACCCGCGCGGTCTGCCCGTCGAGCTCCCGCTTGGCCCGGGTCTCGAAGGCGATGGTGGTGGCGGCGGCTTCCCGGAGCGCCCGGAGGTTGTCGAGCATCTCCCGAGCGGACTGCTCGAGCATCGAGACGGGGATCTGCCCCTCCGCCTCACCCAGGATGGCGTTGAAGATCGCCTTGAAGAACCGCCCGATGCGCGTGAACATCGCTGCCCTCCTGCGGAGAGGGGGAGGATAGCACGCGGGGAGCCGGCCCGGGAGGCTCGCTCCCCGGGACCCCCGGGACCCCGGGACGGGCCGCGGACGAGGGAGGCGGCCGGGGCGACCGGCCGGACCCGGCCTACGGCTTCTCGGGCCGGCCCTCCGCGGCCCAGGGGGCCTGGGTGTCGGCCAGGCGCCGCTCGGCCTCGCGCTGGGCCACGTACTGCTGGGGGTCGCGGAGGAGCAGCTCGGCCTTGGGCACCAGCTCGAGGGCCTTCCTCACCTGGGGATCCCAGGCCAGGCTGCGCTTGCGGGACTCCGCCTCCCCGAACACCTGACGGAGCACCTCCTCCTCGATCAGTCGCGAGACCTCTTCCCGGTTCGCCTCGAGCTCCTCGGGGGTGTAGCGGATCTTCTTCTCGTCGAGGAACGCCCGGAAGTCCGCGAGGACCCGATCGTCGACCCGGAAGTCGCGGCCGACCACCTTGACCCTCTCGGAGCGCACCTGGGAGCGCGAGCCGGTCCCCGCGATCTGGGTGACCCCCTGGCCCTCCGCCGCCTCGAACCCCCGGGCGAAGTTGACGATGCCCTGGCGGGCCACCAGGTGGGAGACGACCTTGCTCGGGGTCTCGGGGTCCACGCAGTAGTCGGGGGTGATCCCGTCCCCTCCGTAGACCTTGCGGCCGACGTCGGTGAGCTTCATGTCGCCGGTCCCCTGCTCGCAGGGCTTGCGGTCCCGGGGGGAGTAGTACTCCTCGAGGGCGGTCGAGGCGTAGTCCCGCTGGATGGATCGCCCGGACGGGGTGTAGTAGCGGGCGGTGGTCAGGGCGAGGGCGTACCCGCGCACGTTGCGCAGGGGCATGATCGTCTGCACGAGGCCCTTGCCGAAGGTCGTCTCCCCCACGATGAGGGCCCGGTCGTGGTCCTGGAGGGCGCCCGCCACGATCTCGGAGGCGCTCGCGCTGTGCCGCGACGTGAGCACCACCAGGGGCAGCTCCGCGAAGGGGCTCTCCGCCTCGGTGATGTAGTTGGACTCGTCGCGCTTGGTCCGCCCCCGGGTGAACACCACGAGCTGGCCCTTCTTGAGGAAGAGGTTCGAGACCGCGAAGGCCTGGTCGAGGAGGCCCCCCGGGTTGTCCCGGATGTCGAGGACCACCGCGGTCGCCCCGCTCTTCTGGAGGCTCCGCAGGGCCTTCTCCAGCTCGCGCTCGCAGCCCTCGGGGTCGCTGGGCCGGCAGGCCGTCGTCTCGTTGAAGTCGGTCAGGCGCAGGTAGCCGACGTTCCGGCTGGCCATGAAGTAGTAGGGGACCGAGTGGAGGGGGATGGAGTCGCGGATCACCGTGAACTCCAGCGGGGTCTCGTAGCCCTGCCGGAGGATCGTGATGCGCACCGGGGTCCCCTTGGGGCCGCGCAGGCGCTTGACCGCATCGTCGATGCTCATCCCCCGGGCGTCCTGCTCCTCGATCCGGCTGATCACGTCCCCCGCCCGGATCCCCAGCCGGTGGGCCGGCGTCCCCTCGAAGGGCGCCACCACCGTGATGTTGCCTTCGACCGCCTGGACGGTGATGCCGAGCCCGTAGTAGGAGCCCTTCTGCCGCTCCTGCAGGCTGCTGTACTCCTTGGCCTCGAAGAAGTTGGAGTGGGGATCGAGCGTCCGCAGCATCTCGCGGATGGAGGCCGAGACGAGCCGGTCGCTCTTCACGTCGTCCACGTACTCCTGCTCCACCGCGCCGACCATGGCCGTGTAGAGCCGGAGGTGGTCCGAGAGCCGGCTCCCCCCGGCGAGGGCCCGCCCGCCGAAGAGACCCCCCGCCCCCGCCGACAGGACCACCACCGACAGCGAGAGCGCGCCCAGCCGAGTGATCTTCTTCATCGCCTCGATGATAGCAGGGTCAGGAGACCCCACCAACGCCCACGCCCGCGCGCGCCCGCCGGCGCAGGACCACGAGCAGGACCACCAGGGCGACCGCCGCCCCCGCCGCGAAGACGACGGGCAGCCGGGCCGCGGTCCAGCGGTCTACCACCTGGAGGATCCCGAGCGCCTCCCGGCCGTAGGCCATTCCCATCCCCCCCCAGAGCGTGTAGCGCGCCCCCCGGGCGAGGAGCAGGGTCGTCGCGAAGCGCGCGTAGGGGAAGCCGAAGACCCCGGAGGCCAGGACGAAGACCTTGAACGGCATCGGGGGCGGAAGGACCGCGGGCACGGCCAGGGCGAGGATCCCCCACCGCCGGTAGGCGTCCCGCGTCCGGGCGGTCCGCGCCGGCCCGAAGCGGCGCTCCAGGAGGGCGAGCCCCCCCCGGCGCCCGAAGTACCAGAGCACCGACGACCCGGCGACCGACCCCAGGGTGATCACCACGATCGCCCGCCCGGCGGGGGCCGCCCCCCCGAGGGCCGCGCTCACCACGAGCACGTCGTTGATCTCGGGCAGGCTGAGGAACGAGGAGTCGAGGAAGGCGACCAGGAAGAGGCCCAGGGGGCCGAGGCTCGGGAGCAGTACCCCCTGGATCCAGGTCAGGACGCGGTACACCCGGCTAGCTTAACCGAGGTCATCGCTCAGAAGCGGATGTGCACGCCGACGGTGAGGTTCAGGCCGGAGAGGTCGATCTCGTTCTCGAAGCCGGGCTCCACGGGAGCGAAGTCGTCGCCCATGATCTCCTTCCCCCACTGGTAGCGGGCCTCCGCCGTCACCGCGAAGTCGTAGTTGACCGAGAAGCGCAGGCCCCCTGCGACGTGGAACCCCGGCGTCCAGCCGTCGGAGACGAAGGAGTCCGCGACGATGGGGTTCGTGGGGTCCCGGAAGTCGATGAAGTCGCCGATCTCGCGGTACCGCCACCAGAAGAGGTCCCCCCCGATCCCCACGTAGGGCGCCACCCTCGCCCGGCGGTCCGTGGGCACGAGGCGGAGGGTGACCCCGATGGGCACGATGTCGAGCTTGAGGGTCTGCCGGATCTCGGTGCCGTCATCGTTGATGAACTCGCGGTAGGAGGTGTCGACGCTCCGCCAGTAGCCGTCGACGCCGAACCCCAGCTCGAGGTAGTCGCCCAGCTCGACGTTGTACTCGATCCCCCCCGTGAACCCCGTGAAGTCGCTCTTGGCGTCCACGAGGTAGAGCTCCTCGTCGTCGTGGAACAGGCTGCTGTCCGCCCGGGGCAGGAACGCGCCGAGGCGCAGGTCGAGCCCCGCAGCGACGGCAGGTGCGGGCGCCCCGAGCGCCGCCGCCGCCAGGGCCAGGGACACGAACGCGGTTGCTCGTCGCACGGGTCTCCTTTCGCGGCCATCCAGACGCCCGCCGCTCTCGCCCTCCGCCGGGAGCAGGAAGGGTGCCACCGCCAGACCCCGCGAGATGCCCTGGAAAGCGCCCGCTTCCCGCGGCCGCCCGCGGCCGAAGCGTCCTCTGGACAGGACACACCACGGGGTCAGGTCTGGCATATGGCATCTGCCACGGAGGCAGGCTTCCCTGAGCTCGAGCCCGGGGCCTGTCAGCCCCCCGCGACCCGGCCGCCCGGGCCGCCCCCGGTCACTGGATGTACCCGAGGCTGCGCAGCCGCTCGAGCTCCTCCGCGCTCATCCCGTGCGCCGCCTCCGAGTCGGGCTTGAGCCGCTCCGCCTCGGCCGAGCGCTTCCAGAGCCCGATCTGCCGGGCCAGCCGCCGCACCACCTCCGGTTGCTCCGCCGAGACGTCGGTCTGGTCGTTTGGGTCGCGACGGTGGTCGTAGAGCTCGTACTCGGGATCGCCCGGAGGCCGTTCCAGGTTGTGGATCAGCTTCCACCCGCCGGAGACGATGGCCACCGACTCGGTGACCCGGGGCGGCGGCCCCGCGACGTCGGTGATGAGCGCCTTCTCCGAGATCGCGGGGCGGTCGCTCCACCCCGCGGCGCCCGCGTCCGCCTTCACCGCGCCGCTCCCCGGGGGCGGCGTGAGGAGCGGCAGGAGGCTCCGGCCCTGGGCGGCGCGGGGGACGGCCAGCCCGCTCATCGAGAGGAGCGTCGGCATGACGTCGATCGTCTGCACGGTGGCGTCCACGACCACCCCGGCGGGGACCGTCCCCGGCTGCCGGAGGATCAGGGGCAGGTTCACGAGCTCTCCGTAGACGCTCTGGCCGTGGAACATCCGGCCGTGGTCGAGGAACTCCTCGCCGTGGTCGCCGGTGAACACGAAGAGCGTCCGCTCGGTCAGGCCCAGCGCCTGGAGCCCCTCGGCGAGCCGCCCCATCTCCGCGTCCATGGCCCGGATCGACCCGTCGTACCAGTCGCGGTCCCGGGCCACGTAGGCCCGGGGGTCGAGGCGCGCCTTCTCGAGCTCGCTCCACGACGGCATCCCGAACTCCCGCAGGAGGGGATCGGCGATGTAGGTCTTGACGTGGGCGGCGTCGCGCTCGTGGCCCTCGCGCGCGGCGGCGTCGGCCCACATCGTGTCGTAGGGCGGGTAGGGCCGATAGGGATCGTGGGGATCGGCCACGTGGAGGAAGACGAAGAAGGGCACGTCCCGGTGCGCTTCGAGCCAGGGGAGGAGGCGGTCCACGTACTCGCGAGACGTCTTGCTCGAGTTGCGGTCGGGCAGGGAGCCGTCCTCGTGCAGCTCCTCGAAGCCCTGGTGCAGGTTCGTGAAGCGGCCGGTGAAGAGGATCGAGGAGTACGAGACGGTGGCGTAGCCGGCCTCGCGGTAGACCTCGGCGAGGGTGGTCGCGGAGCTCGGCAGCCGGTCGGAGAACTCCCGCACGCCGTGGCTCGTCGGGTAGAGGGAGGTCAGGACGGAGGGGGTCGCCACCTTCGTCCAGCTCGCCTGGCCGATGCAGTCCCGGAAGACGGTCCCCTCGCGGGCCAGCCGGTCGAGGACGGGGCTGGTGGGCCGGGAATAGCCCCAGGGGCCGAGGTGATCGCGGCGGAGGGTGTCGGCCCAGACCACGATCACCCCCGGGGGGCGCTCGGTGCGGGCGCGGACCGCGGGCGCCCCCCAGAAGGCGAGGGTGCCCCCGGCCTCCGCTCGGGTCGAGAGGGCGAGGCTCACCGTCCGGCCGCCGAAGGCGGCGAGATCGACGGGCGAGGTCACCCAGCGGTGCGGGCGGGTGATCGTCTTCTCGAGGACCACGGTCTCGGGGCCCCCGGGGCCGCCCCCCACCGTCACCCGGAACGTCACCGGGCCGTCCTCGATCGTCCCCAGGGCGAGATCGAGGACCGGCCGCGCGGGGAGGCGCAGGGAGAAGCGCAGGGTCTCCGGAGACCGCGAGACCAGGGTCTCCCGGGAGACCTCGGAGAGGCCCTGCCACGACGGCCCCGACGGGATCGAGGCGAGGTACTCCCGGCGGAAGACGAGCCGCACGGACTCGATCGCGAAGGTCGCGCCTTCGGCGTCCGTGGGACGGACGAGCACGTGGCGGATCGACGAGGCCTTGACCGGGAACGGGCTCCGCAGCGTGTAGGTGCGCGTCTCGTCCCCGGGCACGAGCGGGCTCGTGATGCGCCACCGCCTCAGGCCGGCCGCCTGGGCGAGGACCTTCTCCATGTCGAGCTTCTCGTCCGCGGCGAAGCTCACCGCCAGGTTGGCTCCCCCCGAGGCCCGCAGGCGGACCTGCACCTCGTGGAGGAGGTCCTCGTCCTCCAGGCCCCGGGTGCGCGCGACGTGGACCACCGGGAAGTCCCCCGTGGTCTTCCCCACGAGCCTCCCCTCCCGCGCCGCGAGGCCGGCGACCGCGTTCCCCGCCTTCCACTCGCCGGCGGGGTCGGCGGGGGGCGGGGCGTCGAACCGCCATTCCGTTCGAACGACCGGGCGGCCGGCCGCCTCGACCCGGCCCTCCACCACCTCCGGCTCGTAGAGGTCCACGAGCCGGCTCGCCGGGGGCGGAGGAGGCCCGCCGCACGCGCAGAGACACACCAGGGCGGAGGCGCACGCGCCTCGGACGGCGGCCAAGGGGGGCATGGTGGGCCCAATCCTACCGCTTGCCCGGTCCCCGGCGCTCCCCTCCCCCGGCGGGTCGGCCCGGTCGGCCCGCGAGGCTAGAGCAGGCCGAGCGCCGTGGCCGCGGCGGCGGCCAGGCCGGCGAGGGCCGCCAGGCAGCCGCAGCCGCCCCCGCGCCGGACGGCGGCGCCGAACATGGCCCGGCCCGCGGCCGCTCCGACCACGGGCAGTGCCGCGATCGCCACCCGTCCCGCCATCTGGCGCCAGCGCTCCGCCTCCTCCTGGTCGAGCTGCTTGCGCAGTATCGCCTGCTGGACCGCCACCCGCTCGCGGTAGCGCATCTCCTCGCGGGTCTTGACGACCGCGAGCTCGTCGCTCCCCGGGACGAACCTGAGGCGCGAGGCGCAGTAATCGCAGAGCGCCTCCACCTGGCCCAGCTCCATCTCGAGCGGGGCGGCGCAGTTGGGGCAGTGTCGGCTGGCCATGGCGGGTCGCGCGATGATACGATGGCCGGGACCCTCGGACGGCAACGAGAGCACGGAGTGCTAGGATTGCCGGAACCCAACACTGCTCGGGTGCCCGGGGTGACGCTCCGGACACCCCTCGCGGCGGAGTCAGATCCCATGGCCCTGCGTCCTTCGACGATCCTCGCCCTCTCCTTCCTAGGCCTCTGCCGGGTGGCGCCCGCCGATCCCGCCGAGTTCACCGTCGACCGCACCAACGACGAGACAGACGCGAGCCCGGGAGACGGGGCCTGTGCGTCGAGCAGCGGCGGGTGCAGCCTGCGGGCGGCCGTCCAGGAAACCAACGCCCTGCCGGGGACGGACCGGATCCTCCTCCCCGCCGGCACGTACGTTCTGGGGATCCCCGGCGCTGACGAGGACCTCGGCGCCACCGGCGACCTGGACATCGCCGACGGGCTGACGATCTCCGGCGCCGGGGCGGCCACCACCGTCATCGATGGAGGCGCTCTCGACGGGGTGTTCCATCTCCCCCCGGTCGGTTTCGAGATCGGGGTCGAGATCCGCGGGGTCACCATCCGGAACGGCAGCGCCTTCACCGGAGGAGGCATCCACAACTTCAACTTCAACTCGTCGCTCACCCTGCTCGACGTCGTGCTCACCGGCAACCA
>Ga0268386_10004503_pt1 | contig 10261 bp, 9 predicted proteins | sample RVTome_15_FD_200260 | JGI IMG/M metagenome (GOLD analysis project Ga0268386, IMG submission 200260) | Soil microbial communities from uranium-contaminated site in the Upper Colorado River Basin, Wyoming, United States - RVT150D86... ... | reverse complement strand
CCGAGCGATTCGCACGTCTGTACGACGGGACCTCGGGAACCCCTGATCAGATCATCGCCTGGCTCGCTGAATACGAGGCCGCCGGGATGACCTATGCCATCGTCAACTTCGCCGACGTCGCCTATGACCGCTCCAGCCTCGAGCTCTTCGCCCGGGAAGTGATCCCCGCCTTCTCATGATGCAGTTGGTGGAGGGTGACGACGGCCTCCCTCGCTGCTGGTGGGGGTCGGAGCCGGCGATCTACCGGGGCTACCACGATGACGAATGGGGTCGACCCGCGACATCCGATGCCAGGCTCTTCGAGAAGATCTGTCTCGAAGGCTTCCAGGCGGGCCTCTCCTGGCTGACGATTCTCCGTAAGCGAGAGAGCTTCCGGAGCGCGTTCGCCAGCTTCGAGCCCGCCCGGGTCTCCGGCTTCGATGAAGCCGACGTCGCCCGGCTCCTCTCGGACGCAACGATCGTTCGTCACCAAGGGAAGATCCGCTCGACCATCAACAACGCGGCTCATGCGCTGGAGCTGATCGACGAGTATGGCTCGCTCGGCGACTATTTCTGGTCGTGGGCCGGGCCCGGGGAGGATGCCCCCGTCGAGATCCCGGCCGTGACCGAGCGCTCCACTGCGTTGTCGAGGGACCTAAAGGGGCGGGGGTGGTCTTTCGTCGGCCCCACCACCATGTATGCGTTCATGCAGGCGATGGGTCTGGTCAATGATCACCTCGCCGGGTGCCATGTGCGCGAGGCCTGCCTCAGCGAACGCCGGGCTCTATTGTCGCCGCGGTGATCGAGCGTCCCGAGTTCACCATCGGCATAGAGGAGGAATACCTCGTCGTCGATCGCGAGACCAGGGATCTAGTCGAAAAGCCTCCGCCGGAGATGTGGAGCGCATTGGGCGAGGTCCTCGGCTCCCAGGTGACCCACGAGTTCCTCCAGGCCCAGATCGAGGTGGGCACCAAAGTGTGCGCCAAGGTATCGGATGCGCGCGCCGACCTTGCCGGGCTCAGACGCGACCTGTCTCGAGTAGTCAGCGAATACGGGGCGGCCATCATCGCATCATCGACGCATCCCTTCGCTCACTGGGCCCAACAGAAGACCACGGAGGACCCTCGATACATGCGAATCCAGGCCGATTACCAGCAGGTCGCACGTCAACTGGTCATCTGCGGGATGCACGTCCACGTCGGTATCGGCGACGACCATCTCCGCATCGACATGATGAACCAGGTCAGGTATTTCCTGCCCCATCTCCTGGCCTTGTCCACCTCGTCGCCGTTCTGGGATGGTGCCCTCACCGGGCTGCATGCATACCGCCTGGTCATCTTTCAGAACCTTCCGCGCACCGGCATGCCAGAGGAATTCTTGTCCTGGGGCGAGTACCAGCGATACGTCGACATCCTGGTGAGCGCCGGTCTCATCGAGGATGCGTCCAAGCTGTGGTGGGACATACGCCCGTCGAGCCGTTATCCCACCTTGGAGATGAGGATCAGTGACGTATGCACGCGACTCGACGATGCGGTGACGGTGGCCGCGCTCTACCAGTGCCTCCTCGGGTACCTGTACCGATTGCGACGCGACAACCAGCGGTGGCGGGTCTACTCCCCGGGGATCATCGAGGAGAACGTGTGGCGGGCCCAACGCTACGGCACCCAGGGCAGCCTCGTCGATTTCGGCAAGGGCACACTGATCCCGTTCCCCGACCTCATCGACGAGATGCTCGAGTTGCTGGATCAGGACGCAGTTGAGCTCGACGCCCGTGACGAGATCGGTCATGCCCGTGTCATCGCCGCCGAAGGCACCAGCGCCGACCGTCAGCTCGGTGCTTATGAGAAGGCCCTCGATTCCGGGGCCGAGGAGCATGAGGCGCTGCAGTCGGTCGTCGACGAGCTGATAGTCGACACGCTCTACGGGATCGAGGCCTAGGCCTCCAGGCGTATATGGTCGGGCACCAACCGAGAGATCTCACACATGACCCGACCCATCCGCATCGCCTTGCAGCTCCAACCCCAGCACGCCGAGTACTCCGAGCTTCGCGATGCAGTCAGGCGCGGCGAGGAGATGGGAGTCGACATCATCTTCAACTGGGACCACTTCTATCCGCTGTATGGCGACCCCAACGGCGAGCACTTCGAGTGCTGGACCATGCTGGGATCATGGGCCGAGGTCACCGAGCGGGTGGAGATCGGCGCCCTCGTCACGTGTAACAGCTATCGGAACCCCGAACTGCTCGCCGATATGGCCCGCACCGTCGACCATGTCTCCGATGGCCGGCTGATCCTCGGCATCGGGGCCGGCTGGTTCGAGCGCGACTACGAAGAGTACGGGTACCAGTTCGGGACTGCCGGAGCCAGGCTGGCGGATCTGAGACAGGCCCTCCCCCGCATCGAGGAGAGGCTCCAGAAGCTGAACCCGCCTCCCACCCGCGACATCCCCATCCTGATCGGGGGTGGAGGCGAGAGGAAGACACTGCGGTACACCGCCGAGTTCGCCGACATCTGGCATGGGTTCGGGTCACCCGAGTTGATCGGGCACAAGAACACAGTCCTGGATGGGCACTGCGCCGACATCGGCCGCAACCCTGCCGAAATCGAGCGATCGTGTGGTGCGAGTGCCCGGAAAGTCGAGTTGGGCGACCGTTTGGTCGAAGCCGGGGCGACCCTGATCACCCTTGGATTCGACGGTGACACCAGGTTCGACTTCGGGCCGGTGGACGAGTGGCTCGCCTGGCGGGACACCCGAAACGCCGCATGACACCGGTGTTTGACTGATCGGTAGCTGGCTAGAGTTCCCGATCGTGAGTGACCTTCTCGAGGCTGCCAGCGCCGCCCTTGGCACGCCATCCGAGCTCGTTAGACGCTCAGCTGCGGCACGTGCCGCCGCCAACGGGACATCGGTGGACGACATCCTCTCGGCCTGGTCAGGTGGCGCACCCGCACCGAACGCGACACCCGTTCCGGAATCTGCGCAAATACCCCCGGAGCCGGCACCAACCGGGCCGGAGGTCGAATCCGCTCCCGAGCCGGAGCCCGCGATCGCCACGGTCGCCGTCATCGACGAGCCGGTCGCGGCTCCCGAGGAGCCGGCATACGGCCCCGATCCGGGAGAAATCGTCGAGCCCGTTCCCCTGGGGGCCCGGATCAAGACGGCCGTTCGCATCGGTGCCTGGACCGGCGCCGCCCTGGGCGTTGTCGGCTTTCTCGCGGCCAGCGCCTTCTGGGCCGACAACGCCACCGCTCTTCCCGAATCGGGGCCGGTGGTCCAGGTGAGCCCGAATGGAGTGATACTCGGGACGGCTCTGGTCAGCGTCCTGTTCGGAGCCGTGGTCGCCGGAATGTCGCGTGCGGCGACCGGCTGGTCCGACCCGGCCATGCAACTCTCCGGATCCAAGGCCGTCACTGCCTGGACCGGCGCAGGTGTTGGCCTCGTCCTCGGAGTGATCGCCGGTTCCATGCTGAACGGCTTCGGCACTACTGTCGAGGGCTCCGACCCTGCCGTGATCCAGCTACCCGTGCTGGCGACACTGTTCGTGATGGTGGTAGGCGGAGCCGTGCTGGGCGCCGCCACCGCGCTGATCCCGCAGCTCCTGGGCGTGCCCCTGGCGGTTGACGGCTCCGACGAGGAAGAAATGAAGGAGCTCCGTGGTCGCTTGGGCGGTGCCCTCAGCATCCCCCTCGCCGGTCTACTCCTTCTCGTTCTCCTCGTCCTCCCGTTCGCCTACACCTTGATCCAGTCCAACCACCTCGCCCCAGGTGTTGGGGGCGCGGTGGTCGCCGTCCTCGCTGCCGGCGGAATCCTCGGCTTCGCCGCCCTTGCTGGCAGCAAGCCCGAGATGCGGATCTCGATGGGCGACCTGGTGTGGGCCCTAGTGGGCATCGGGACGGTGCTGGCTATCGTGATCTCGGTGCTCCTATACACGGGCGGTGGTGAGGAGCACTCCGAGGAGCCAGCCGAGACCGGGGCAGTGATCTCTGTGATCTAACCGAGGTCGCGGGCGTTGATGGCGCCGGACACGTCGCCGGTGATGAGCAGTGTCCGAATCTTCTCCGCTACCTCCGTGGCAACTCCCTCCTGGGCCTCCGCCGTGGAGGCACCGAGGTGTGGTGTGAGCACCAGGTTGGGGGCTTCGCGCAGCGGGCTGTCGACCGGCAGCGGCTCCTCTTCGAAGACATCGAGGGCTGCACCGGCGATATGCCCCTTGTGCAGGGCCGCGGCGAGGGCAACCTCGTCCACCACCCCCCCTCTCGAGGCGTTCACGACGAACGCCGTTGGCTTCATTCGCTCCAGGGCATCGGCCCCACAGATCCCCCTGGTCTCCTCGGTCAGCGGCACATGGATCGAGATGAAGTCGCCGAGGTCGAGGACCTCGCCCAGTGTGACGAGTTGCACGCCCAGCTCATCGGCCCGCTCCTCGCTGAGGTAGGGGTCGTAAACGACCACTCCCATGCCGAAAGCCTGGCAGCGCAAGGCCACCTCGCCTCCGATCCGGCCCGCCCCGATCAACCCGAGCGTCTTGCCCAGGAGCTCGACACCTTTGAATCCGGCCCGATCCCATTTGCCGCCGCGCAGGGAGGCTTCGGCCGCGGGGATCTTCCGGGCCACCGCGATCAGAAGTGCCACGGTGAGCTCGGCCGCCGCGATCGTGTTGCCTCCGGGGGCGTTGAACACGGCCACCCCGCGTTCGGAGGCGGCGGCCACGTCGACGTTGTCGACACCGACACCAGCGCGTCCAATGGCACGGAGTTGCGTGCCGATCCCGATCAGCTCCGCGGTGACCTTGGTGGCGCTGCGGACGATGAGGGCGTCGGCTGCGGCCAGGGCAGCGGCGAACTCGTCACTCGAGGAGTCGTCCATCGAGACGACCTCGAAGGAGTGGTCCTCGACCAGGGGGTGCAGTCCGGGGAGCGCCACTTTGTCGGTGACCAGCACCTGATGGGTCATATGACGACGTCGCTGAGCACTAGGAGAAGCTCCTCGACCTCATCCATGGTGTGGTCACCCATGTGCCCGATCCGGATGGTGGAGTCCTTGAGCTTGCCGTAGCCGCCCCCGATCACCCAGCCCCGACTGAACATTTCGGACACGATCTCGCGGGATCGACTTGTGCCCAGACAGGTCACGGTCGGCGAACGATGGCCTTCCTGGGCGAAGACCGCGATGTCAACCCCCTTGTCCCTCATGTCGGCTACCCATTCGAACGTGCGCTGCTGCATGTCGAGATGCCGCTTCCAGCGTGTCTCGATGGTCTCGGCTGCGATCCGCTTCAGTTGGAAGTCGAGGGCATAGAGGAGAGACACCGCGGGAGTGGCGGGTGTCTGATTCTCGACGATCTGGTCGTGCAGCATCTCGAGGTCGAAGTACCAGCCCTTTCCGGGCGCCCGAGCCGACCGCTCCAACATGGCGTCGCCGGCCACTCCGAAAGCCAGCCCGGGCGGAAGGGCAAGCGCCTTCTGTGATCCGGTGAGAATGAAGTCGAGACTCCATGCGTCGGTGTGAGTCTCGACTCCTCCGATCCCGGTGACCGAGTCGACGAGCAGGAGAGTCTGGTCATGCCGACCGACGGCCGCGGCGATCGTCTCCAGGTCCTGGAGGGCCCCGGTGGAGGTCTCTGACTGGGACAGCGTGACCGCGTCGTATCCGCTCCGCTCGAGCCGGGCCGCCAGCTGCTCTGGATCGTGGACCGTCCCCCATTCCACCTCCCACGTCTCCACTTCATGACCGCAGGCCACCGCGATGTCGGCGAACCGCTTGGAGAAGGCGCCGTTCACCAGGCTGAGGACATTCCCCCCGATCACGCCGTTGCGGATGGCCGCTTCCATGAGACCGGTGGCGGATGAGGTGGACACGATCACCGGTCGACGGGTCTGGAACACCGGCTTGAGACCCTGATCGATCGAGGCCATCAGCTCCTGGATCGCCTGGCCCCGATGACCGATCATGGGGCCGTTCTGTGCCTCGAGGACGTCGGGATGGACTTCGGTGGGCCCGGGAAGGAAGAATCGCCCGGGCTCGAGTGGCTGACTCATCGGGATGTTTCTAACACGGCGACCGGAGTTGGCGAAGACCGGGACGTCAGCAACACGAACCTCCGGTTGTTGGGCCCGTATACGGGTCTAACAACCGGAGGTTGTTAGACCCAGTCAGCCGCGGACGACGACGACCCCGAGGGCGGCGAGCACGACCAGGTAGAGGGAACAGGCGAGGACGAAGCCCGCGGTGAAGAACCGGCTGATCATCGGCTTCTCGAACCGGACGTGCATGAACCAGCCCACCACGACCAGGAACTTGACTGCGGACAGGATGAGGAGGATCGCAGCGTTGATGAAGCCGAGACCGAGCTCGCGGTCGATGTAGAACATCGCAACCTCGACCGCGGTGACCAGGGCGAGGAAGGCGGCGATCTTCCAATACTGGCCCGGGGTGGGGTGGTCGTGGTGCTCGGTGGTCATACCGGCGGCACCGAGAGCAGATACACCACGGTGAAGATCACGATCCAGATGATGTCGACGAAGTGCCAGTACAACCCGACCAACTCCAGGTTCAGGCCATGTTTCTCACTGAGACCGCCCTGTCGTCGCGAGATCCCCCAAAGCGACAACAGCATGATCACTCCGATAGCGACATGGGTGCCATGAAAGCCGGTGAGCACATAGAAGGCCGACGCCGCCGGGTTGGTGGAGAGGGTCATGTCGTATTCGACGATGAACTCGGTGAACTCGAAGACCTGTCCGCCGAGAAACACCGAGCCAAGCGCCGCCGTGGCGAATAGCCACGTGCGGGCACCGTTCTGGTCGTTGCGAGTGAGGGCATTGTGCGCCAGCACCATCGTCAGCGATGACATCAACAGGACAAACGAGCTGACCGACGTGAAGGGGATGTCATAGATCTCGGCCGGGTAGATGCCCTCGAATCCTCCCCGATTGGAGTAGAGGAGGTAGTTGGTGATGAGAGCGCCAAAGAAGAGGAACTCGGAGCTGAGGAAGACCCACATGCCCAGCTTGCGGCTTTCGATCCCAGTCGACTCATGCTCGTCGTGGTGAGCCACTGCGGCGTCGTGAGCGAGATCACTCATCGACGAGCTCCTCCTCGACAGCCTCCAGATCGTGGCCGGGATCGTCGTCGTGATCGTCCCCATGACTATCCCCCGGCTCTTCGACCGGCTCGATGGCCCACCCGATGAGGGCGGACAACGAGATGAGCACCCCCACGAGAATCAGGGCCTTACCCCACATCGTGGTGTGATAGATGATCCCGTAGAAGATGAGGGGCAACCCGAGGGCCATCACGAAGGGGAAATACGACGGAGCCGGCAGATGGATCGGGCCCTTGGGGTTGAGGCCGTCGTATTCGAGGTCGGCGATGATCTGATCGGCCTCGGGTTTGCGCACGGCGCGGCCTTCCTCGTCCTCGTCGTATTTCATGTGCCAGAAATGGTCCAGTCGGGTCACCACCGGCGGGGTGGCGAAGTTGTACTCCGGAGTGGGGTTGGGGATGGTCCACTCGATGGTGCGAGCATCCCACGGATCGAGGCCGGACATCTCTCCGTGACGACGGCTGTGCCACCAGTTGTACATGAAGATCGCGATCGAGGCGGCGATTACGAAGGCTCCGATGGTCACCGCCACGTTCCAGGTCTCCAAGCCCGCCTCGGGGGCGTACTTCCAGGTACGGCGGACCATCCCCTGCAGGCCCAGCCAGTGCATGGGGGCGAAGGTCAGGTTGAAGCCGAGGAACTGGAGCCAGAAATGAGTCTTGCCCAGCCTCTCACTCATCACCCTTCCGGTGAGCTTGGGGAACCAGTAATAGAGCCCGGCGAAGATCCCGAAGACGGCGCCTCCGAAAAGGACGTAGTGGAAATGAGCCACGATGTAGTAGGTGTCGGTCTGCTGCCAATCGGAGGGGACAACGGAGTGGGTGACCCCGGAGAGGCCACCGATCGTGAACATCGCGACGAAGCCCATGGCGAACAGCATCGGCGTCGAGAGCTGTAGTCGCCCGCCCCACAGGGTTCCCATCCAGTTGAAGATCTTGATCCCGGTCGGGATGGCGATGGTCATCGTGGCCAGGCCGAACGCGGCCTGGGCAACCGGCGTGATCCCCGAGGCGAACATGTGATGCGCCCACACCCCGAAGCCGAGGAAGGCGATGGCGGCCCCGGCGAAGACGACGGCCGAGTAGCCGAAAAGAGGCTTGCGACTGAACACCGGCAGCACCTCGGAGACGATGCCCATCGCCGGAAGGATGAGGATGTAGACCTCGGGATGCCCGAACAGCCAGAACAGATGCTGCCACAGGATGGGATCGCCGCCCTGAGAAGCCGCGAAGAAAAGGGTCCCGAACTGGCGGTCGAACGTGACCATGAACAGAGCAACCGCGATGATCGGTAGCGAGAAGAGCAGCAGGAACGCAACGACTGTCGCCATCCAGGCAAACACCGGCATCCGGAGAAGACGCATCCCCTTGGCCCGCATGTTGAACACGGTGACAATGAAGTTCACCGACGAGATCAGCGACGCCAGACCGAGGATCTGTATACCCAATGCCCAGTAGTCCATCGCCGTCCCCGGCGAGTAGAGCGGGCCGCAGTTGGGCTGGTAACAGAACCACCCCCCGTCCGGGGAGTCGGCCAGGAAGTTGAACGACCCCGGGCCGCCTCCGGCGGCGAGATTGCCGAAGTTCACCCCGTCGGGTGCCACCGGGGCCACCGATGTCCCGAAGATGAAGGTGCTGTAGAGGAAGATCCCCCCGAAGAAGAAGATCCACCACGAGAGGGCGTTGAGACGGGGGAACGCCACGTCGCGTGCACCGATCAGCAACGGGAGCATGTAGTTCATGAAGGCGGCCCCGACCGGCATGACGAACAGGAACACCATCGTCGTCCCGTGCATGGTGAACAAGGCGTTGTAGGCGCCGGCGGTGAGGAACTCGGAGTTGGCCGACGCCAACTGGATGCGGAGGAGGAGGGCTTCGACCCCGCCGATGATGAAGAAGGCGAAGGCGGCGTAGCCGTACATGATGCCGATCTTCTTGTGGTCGACGGTCGTCACCCATCCCCAGAGGCCAGTGGTTGCCTTGGGTCGGCGGAAGATGGTGGTCGTGGGGCGCTCAGCGGTGGCGGTCATTCGTTGCTCTCCAGCCAGACGATAAGCGTCTCGATCTCCTGAGCGCTGAGCGCCAGGTTGGGCATGAAGCTCCCGGGTTTCACCTCAGGCGGGTTGGCCAGCCAGCGGGTGAGTGCCTCGTCGTAGCTCTCACCCTCCTCGGGAAGGAGTGCCCCGGCGAACACATTGCGGGAGGCGAAATGGGTGAGGTCGGGACCGTTGAACTGATCACCGACGATGACGTTCGAAGCTTCCTCGTCGTCGAAGCGGACGGTGTGACATCTGATGCATCCCTTGTTGACGAAGAGCTGGTACCCCTCGTACCCCGGTTCACCCTCCGCCGGCAAGGCCGCCGGCAGCTGTTGTGCGGCCAGCCACTGATCGAACCCGGCGCGGTCGACGGCCTGAACCCGGGCCCGCATCAGGGAGTGGGAGAGACCACAGAACTCGGCGCAATGACCCCAGTACTCCCCGGGCTCGTCGGCCTGGAGCCGCAACTCGGTGGTCTGGCCGGGGACCAGATAGCGCTTGCCGTTCAAGGCCGGGATCCAGAAGTTGTGCAACACGTCTTCGGAGGTCATGCGGGCGCACACCTCCTCGCCGGCGGGAACCACCATCACATTGGCGGTGTATATGTCGGCGTCCGGGTAGTAGTACTCGAACCACCATTGATGCCCGATGACCTCCACCTCCATGGCGTCCGGGCCGCACTCGGTGAGGTCGAAGATCGAGGACACGGTGGGCACGGCGATCGCGGCGAGGATCAGAGCGGGGATGACCGTCCACAGCACCTCCAGCTTGGGGCTTCCGTGGAGCTGCTTCGGCTCCTGGGCATCTTCGGTGTGCCGGTCACGGAAGACGAACAGGATGAGGATGAGGCCACCCATAACCAGGGCGAACACCGCTGTGGCGATCCAGAAGACCAGCCAGAACAGACCGTCGATCTGCTCTGCGAACGGCCCCGCCGGCTCGAAAGTCGTGAGCGGATTCTCCTCGACCTCGATGATCGCACATGCACCCAGGACAAGCGATGAGCCGACGAACGCAGCGAGTTGGATCATGCGTCGGCGGATCGGGGCCATCGGGACGGCATCATACGGAGATTGAGAAGCAGCGACCAACTTCATGAGAACACCCGGGGGCCATGGCCATCCGACTCCGTCCGTGGC
>Ga0268386_10004502_pt1 | contig 10261 bp, 8 predicted proteins | sample RVTome_15_FD_200260 | JGI IMG/M metagenome (GOLD analysis project Ga0268386, IMG submission 200260) | Soil microbial communities from uranium-contaminated site in the Upper Colorado River Basin, Wyoming, United States - RVT150D86... ... | reverse complement strand
CAAGGGGCTCATGAAGACCGCGATCCGCGACGACAGCCCGGTGGTCATCTTCGAGGACAAGATGATGTACCGGATGAAGGGGCCGGTGCCCGAGGGCGACTACACGATCCCGTTCGGCGTGGCCGAGCTGAAGCGCGTGGGCCGAGACATCACGATCGTGGCCACCAGCAGCATGGTGGGGATCGCGCTCGGCGCGGCCACGCTCCTCGAGCAGGCCGGCATCAGCGCGGAGGTCATCGACCCGCGGACCACGTGGCCGCTCGACAAGCAGGCGCTGATCGACTCGGCCAAGAAGACCTCGCGCGCCCTGGTGGTGGACGAGGGCTACGAGCGCTACGGGGTCACCGCCGAGATCGCCTCGGTCATCGCGGAGGGCGCGTTCTACCACCTCGACGCGCCGGTGAAGCGCATGGGCGCGATGGACGTGCCGGTGCCCTTCTCCCCGGTGCTGGAGGACCTCACGGTCCCCTCAGAGCAAACCGTCTTCGAGGCCGCCCGCGCGCTATGCCGCAAGGCCTAGAACCCTCTCCCCTCCGGGGCCCCTTTCCACCCTCTCCCCTCTGGGGAGAGAGCAGGGTGAGGGGAGCGCTCTAGCGATGCCGACCAACGTCATCATGCCCGCGCTGGAGCTGGCGCAGGAGACCGGCAAGGTCCTGCGCTGGATGAAGGCGCCCGGCGACACGGTGCGGAAAGGCGAGCCCATCGTCGAGATCGAGACCGACAAGGTCACGGTCGAGATCGAGGCGCCCGCCTCCGGCATCCTGAGCGGCGTCACCGCGCAGGAAGGCGACGTCGTCCCGGTCGGCCAGACCATCGCCCTCATCGCCGAGTCCGCTGTACCCGCCGGATCTCCCCTCACCACCGAGCCCCTCACCCTGCCCTCTCCCCGGAGGGGAGAGGGAGAGAGGGCGATACCTTCGCCGGCGGGGATCCCATCTACCCTCTCCCCCTTGGGGAGAGGGCCCGGTGGTGAGGGGCCCGGTGGTGAGGGTCCCGTGAAGGCCTCCCCCCTCGCCCGCCGCATCGCCGAGGAGCACGGTGTGGACCTTTCGAGCATCAAGACCTCGACTGGCAAGATCGAGAAGGCCGACGTGCTCGCGTTCGTCGAGAGCCGGAAGGCGACGGCGAACGGCGGCGCGGGGCGACTCGTCGCCGCGTCGCCGAAGGCGCGCCGGCTCGCGGCGGAGCGCGGGGTGGATCTGAGCGCGCTGCGGGGGTCGGGGCCGGGGGGCGCGGTGCTGGTGGCGGACGTTCCCGCCGTTGCGGCGCCGGTCGGCGCACCCCTTGCCACCGGCCCCCTCACCCTGCCCTCTCACCAGAGGGGAGAGGGTGTGGTGGCTGCCCGGAGGGGCGAGGGGGTGGGGACGGTGTGGCGGATCATGGCGGAGCGGATGACCGCGTCGTGGACCACCGCGCCGCACTTCTACCTGGTGCGCGAGGTCAACGTGGCGCGGCTGGTGGCGTGGCTCGGGGCCGCGCGCAAGCAGACCGGCGCGCACCTCACGTACACGGACCTGCTCGTGAAGCTGGTCGCGGCCACGCTGGCGCGGCACCCGCGCGTCAACGTCTCGTGGAAGGACGGCGCGCTCGAGCGCCACGCCGAGATCAATATCGGCCTCGCGGTCGCGCTGGAGGACGGCCTGGTGGTCCCGGTCATCGCGCGCGCCGACACGCTCGGCCTGCCCGACATCGCGGCCCGCCGCGAGGACCTGGTGGCCCGCGCCCAGGCCGGCAAGCTCCGTCCCGCGGATATCCAGGGCGGCGTGTTCACGATCAGCAATCTCGGCATGTACGGCGTGGACGCCTTCAGCGCGATCGTCAACCCGCCGCAGGCCGCGATCCTGGCCGTCGGCCGCATCGCCGACCGCGTCGTGCCGGTCAACGGCCAGCCGGCCGTGCAGCCGACCCTGACGCTGACCCTGTCCTGCGACCACCGGGCCCTTGACGGCGCCCGCGGCGCCCAGTTCCTGGGCGCGCTCGCGGACCTGATCGAGGAGCCCCTGGCCCTGCTAACCTGAGAGCCGACGCCCTATGCCCCCGACCGACCGCTACGGCCTGACCGTCACCACCTCCTCGCCCGCCGCCTTCGACCGGTTCCAGGACGGCATGGACCGGCTGCTGGCCTACGCGCCGGGCGCCGAGGACTGCTTCATCGCGGCCCTGGCGGCCGACGAGCATCTCGCGCTGGCCCACGTGGGACTGGCCCTACTGGCCGCGGTGCAGGGCGACGGCGCCACCGCGCGCGCCGCCGCCGGCCGCGCGCGCGAGACCACGGCCGGGGCGACCCGGCGCGAGCTGCGGCACGTGGACGCGGTCCACGCCTTCGTGGCCGGGGAGACCGCGCGGGGCCTCGCGCTGGTGGACGAGCACGTGGCCGAGTTCCCGCGGGACGCGATGCTGGTGAACCAGGCGAGCAGCGCCATCGCCCTGGCCGGCCGCCGCGATCGCGAGGAGCACCGCGTGGCCTTCCTGGAGCGTCTCGCCCCCGCCTACGGGGAGGACTGGTGGTTCCAGTCCGCGCTGGCCTTCACCTACCATGAGGTGGACCGGTTCGAGGAGTCGCGGCGGCTGTCCGAGGCCTCGCTCCGGCAGTACCCGCGCAACGCGAGCGCGGCGCACAATCTGGCCCACATCGCGTTCGAGACCCTCGACATCGCCGCCGGGTCGGCGTTCCTGGACGACTGGATGGCCGGCTACGACCGGCGGGCCCACTTCCACTGTCACCTCGCCTGGCACCAGGCGATGTTCGCGCTGCACGAGGGCCGCTACGCGCAGGCGCTCGCGATCTTCGAGCGTGACATCCTGGCTGCGAGCAACCCACGCTCCACCATGACCGACGGCACGGCGCTGCTCTGGCGCGTGCGCCTCGACGCGGCGAGCCCGGCCGCGCTGCCGTGGCGGGCTCTCGCCGACATCGCGGGGCGGGTCTCGCGGCCCGGCTACCTCTTCGGCGAGTGCCACGCTGCGCTGGCCTACGCGGCCTGCGGCGACCAGGCGGCGCTCGAGAAGCTGATGGACGGCCTGCGGGCCCTCGACGCCAAGGGCAACCCGATCGCGGGCCGCGTCGTCCTGCCCCTGGTGCAGGGAACGGCCGCCTTCGCGGCGGGTGACTTCGCGGGGGCGCTGGCCCACTTCGAGCCCGGGGAGGGCGAGATGCACCGCATCGGCGGCAGCCACGCCCAGTGGGAGCTCTTCGAGGAGACCATGGTGGTGTGCTACCTGGAGCTCGCGCGCCACGACGACGCCCTGCGCCTCGTGCGCCGGCGCCTCGCGCGCCGCGCCTCGCCGCGGGACCAGAGGTGGCTCGCGCGGGCGAGCGCCCCGGTCGGCGGGCAGTAGCACGATGGAGATCCGGCGCCTGGGCCCGCAGATCGGTGTCGAGATCACCGGCGTCGACGTCCGGACGCTCGACGACGCGGGCTTCGCGCGGATCTACCGCGCCTGGCTCGACCACAACGTGGCGGTGGTGCCCGGGCAGGAGCTCGAGATCGACGACTTCCTGGTCTACAGCCGCCGGTTCGGCCGGGTGGTCCCGCACCCGTCCAAGATGACGCGCCATCCGGAGCGCCCCGAGATCACCCTGCTGGGCGTGAACAAGTTCGGCGCGGACGGCGCGCTCGACCTGGCGATCTACCGCCGCGGCGCCGAGGGCTGGCACACAGACGGCGCCTACGATGAAGAGCCCTTCAAGGCCACCCAGCTCTACGCCCTCGCGGTGCCGAGCCGCGGCGGCGACACCCACTTCGCCAGCATGTACGCGGCCTACGACGCGCTGCCGCCCCGATTGAAGGAGCGCTTGGAGGGCCGCAAGGGCGCCTTCACCTACGGCGGGCGCCGGAAGGCCACCGCGCTGCTCGACGAGGAAGACCGCGACTGGACGCCGGTCTTCCACCCGATCATCCGTACGCATCCCGAGACCGGGCGCAAGGGCCTCTACTTCGATCCGGGCAAGATCCTCCATATCGAAGGCCTCGAGCCGGCCGAGAGCGACGCGTTGATCGACGAGCTGACCGAGCGCATGATCCAGGCGGAGGGCCGGTACACGCACCGCTGGCGCAAGGGCGACATCGTCATCTGGGACAACCGCTGCTCGTACCACCGGGCGGCGGGCGACTATCCACCGGAGGAAGATCGCATCCACTGGCGCGTCTCGATCAAGGAGCGGACATGAACGTGGTCGCGAGAATGCTCACGCAGGAGCAGGACGGCATCCCGGGCTACATCGCGCATCCGGACGCGCCGGGCCAGCGGCCGGGCATCCTGATGGTGCACCACGCCCACGGCGTCACCGCCGACTACAAGATCGACGCCTACCGCCTGGCGTGCCTCGGCTTCAACGTGCTCGCGCCCGATCTCTTCAACATGTTCGGGATCGCGGGCACCAACCACATCGGCATGGGCGCGGATCTGCAGGCCAAGCACGGCGACGACGAGTTCCTGGGGAAGATGGACGAGGCCTGGCGCTACCTGATCGACCGCATGCACACCGATCCGGCGCGCACCGGCTGCATCGGCCACTGCATGGGCGGGCGGCTGCTGATCCCCTTCGCGGCCGATCACCCCTCGGTGAAGGCGATCGTGCTCTACTACCCCTCCGTCCGCGACGAGCCCGAGACCTCGCACCGGCCCCGGCACGCCTTCCACCTGGCCAAGACGCTGCAGTGCGCCTCGCTGGTCTTCGCCGCGGGCCAGGACTTCATTGCCACCCCGGCCATCCAGGGCCCGCTCTGGCAGAGCTTCATCGCCAACGGCAAGCTCGTGGAGTGGCACTTCTTCTCCGACGCCCAGCACGGCTTCCGGCACCCGGACAACGCGGGCTTCCAGCCCTACTACGCGGAGCTGGCCTGGCCGCTCACCACCGCCTTCCTGCAGCGCACCGTCTGATCGCGAGAGGAGAGACCGACATGAGCGAGCCCAAGCAGAAGTTCAGCGCCAGCCTCGCCAAGGACGCCGTCTACCAGACCGGCCTCCGCAGCTTCATGGAGTACCGCGACCTGGGCATCGCGGACGCCACCCACGGCAAGATGCGCGCCCACGTCATCCGCGTGAAGCAGGGCGGCGACACCCACGATCTCCACACCACCGGGCTGCACAAGCACGAGTGCGACTTTCAGATGTTCTATGTGCTCAAGGGCACGATCAAGTTCGTCTACGAGGGCCAGGGCGAGCGCACCTTCGGCCCCGGTGACTGCGTGCTCCAGCCCGCCGGCATCGTCCACAACGAGCTCGAGTGCTCCGACGACCTCGAGATCCTGGAGATCTACTCCCCCGCGGTGCACCCGACGGTGGTCGTGGAGAAGATGCCGGAGACCGCAGCCGCCGCGCACTAGCCCCCATCACTCACCCTCTCCCCCAGAGGGGGAGAGGGTGAGTGATGGGGCTCCCCTCGAACCGACGACACCGAGGCCCATCGATCATGCGCAAGACCATCACCGGCACCGGCGGCATGCTGCTCCTCCAGACGCTCAAGGACGCGGGCGTGGAGTACCTCTTCACCAACCCGGGGTCCGCGGAGACCGGCCTCTTCGCCGCCATCGCCGAGGATGGGGACAACCGCTTAGTCGTCGGCAAGCACGAGGGCCTGGTGGCCGCGATGGCCGACGGCTACCACCGGGTCAGCGGCAAGGTCGGGGTGGTCATCGCGCACGTCATGGGCGGCTCCTACCAGCTCGCGGGGCAGCTCTTCAACGCCCAGGTGGCCGGCTCCTCGCTGCTGGTGATCGCGGGGGACTGGGCCTCGGAGCTGCAGGACTACCGCGGCCTGGCCCCGTTCCCCGGGCTGAGCCAGGCCGAGTCCATGCGCCCCATCACCAAGGAGGCGCGCTGCGCCTACCAGGTGCACACCAACCCCAAGGCCATCAGCGTGGCCACCATCCGTGCGCTGCGCGAGGCCACCACGCCGCCCACCGGGCCCGTGTACCTGTCGATCAGCGCGGAGCTGCTGCACACGGAAGGGCTCGAGGCGACGATCGGCGAGGGCGCACAGTACCGGATCGAGCGGCCGGGGCCGGCGCGGGCGCAGACGGTGGCGGCGATCGCCAGGCGGCTGGGCGAGGCGCAGTGCCCGGTGCTGATGTTCGGCGACGACGTCTGGCGGGAAGGGGCCCAGGCCGAGGCGGTGCGGCTGGCCGAGGCGCTGGAGGCGCCGGTGTTCGCAAGCCGGCAGATCTTCCCGAACTTCCCGACGCGGCATCCGCTCTACTGCGGCAACTATCCGGTGTCGAAGGACTTCACCAGGACGACCGGGCTCGAGCCGGACCTGATCTTCCTGGTGGGCTGCCAGGGCGTGCACGGCAGCGTGAACGAGCCCGTCATCATGCAGATCGGGCCGAACCCGCTGCTGATGGGCCGGCACTATCCGCTGGACCTGGCCGCGCAGTGCGAGCTGCCCGAGACCTTGAAGGCCATCACCGGGGCCCTCGGCCGCGTGCCCGGCGCGGAGCAGGGGGCGCGGCAGCGCGGGAAGGTCCGCGCCTTCGCGGCCAACCTGATCGAGCGGGAGGAGAAGCTGGCGCGCGAGCACGAGCACGACATCCCGGTGCACCCGGCGGTGCTGGAGGCGCAGCTCGCCTCCGTGCTGCCGAAGAACACGGTCATGGTGCAGGAGAGCTCCACCGCCCGGACGGCGCTGATGGCCTTCGGCCACGGCGGCATGGAGTGGACGCGGAGCGGCGGCGGCTCCCTGGGCTTCGGGGTGGGCGCCGCCATCGGCGCGAAGATCGCGGTGGGACGTGATCGACCGGTCATTCTGCACCTGGGCGACGGCGCGCTCGGCTACAGCGCCTCGGGCTTCTGGACGATGGCGCGCTACAACACCGCGGTGCTCACGATCGTGTCCAACAACGAGAGCTATCAGATCGTGCGGCACAACTGGGCCCGGGAGATGCCGGACGCCAAGATGATCCGCGAGGGCAAGTATCCCGGCCTCTGGCTCAGCGCCCCCGCCACCGACTATGTGGGCCTGGCCCGGGCGCAGGGCGTGGACGGCGAGGCGGTCACCACCGTGAAGGACCTGGAGCCGGCGCTGAAGCGCGGCATGGACAAGATCACGCGCGAGAACCGGCCGTACCTGATCGACGTGTCGGTGGCCCGCGAGGGCATCGGCGCCGAGTCCACCTGGTACCAGGACTGGCAGCTCTGACCGACCCCGACTCCCGCGAGCCAGTCCTGCCGCCGTTCGGCCGACGCCGGCGGCGGCGCACTCTGGGCCTCGTCCTGTTCGCCCTCGTCGTGGTGGCCGCCGGCGCGTACGGCGTCCACGCCTGGCGCTACTGGAGCCGCCACGTCTCGACCGACGACGCCTTCGTGGAGGCGCACGTCTCGCCGGTCAGCGCCCGTGTGCGCGGCACCGTTCTGGAAGTCCTCGTGCGCGACAACCAGGAGGTGCCGGCGGAGGCGCCGCTGGTGCGCCTGGATCCCCGGGACCTGGAGGTGAAGGTCCAGCAGGCGCGGGCCGCCCTGGCCACCGCGACGGGCCGCCTGGGCATGGCCACCGAGGGCGTGCCCATGACCGACGAGTCCACCCGGAGCCAGGTCACGCGCGCCGAGGCCACCGTCGCGGGGGCGGCGCTCGGCATCGACAGCGCCCGGCGCACGCTCGAGGAGCGGCGCAGCCGGCTCCTGGCGCGGCGGGCATCCGTCCAGGCCGCGCTGGCCGACGTCGCGGCGCGGCAGGCCGACTTCGAGCGCGCGCGCCTCGACCACCGGCGCATGCGCGAGCTGATCGAGCGCGGGCTGATCGCGCGCCAGGAGTTCGACCACGCCGATGCCGCGTTCAACACCGCCGCCGCGGCCCTCGAGGCGACCCGGCGGCGCGTGGACGTGGCGCACGCCGAGGTGGCCCAGGCCGAGGCCGAGGTGGCCGCGCAGGAGGTGGTGCTGACCCAGGCGCGGCGGCTGCTCGAGGGGGCCGAGGCCGCGCACGCGGAGGCCCGCAGCCGGCGGCGCGAGGTGGCCATCCGCAGCTCGGAGGCGGTGAGCGTCGAGGCGGAGGTGGCCGAGGCCCGCGCCGACCTGCGCGAGGCCGAGCTCAATCTCGAGTACGCGACGATCACCGCCCCCGTCGCCGGGCGCGTCACCCGGCGCACGGTGGAGGTGGGGCAGACCGTGCAGCCGGGCCAGCCCCTGCTCGCGATCGTGGACGCGGCCGCCACCTGGGTGGTCGCGAACTACAAGGAGACCCAGCTCACCCACGTGCGCCCGGGCCAGCGCGCGTGGGTCACGGTCGACACGCATCCCGGCCTGGTGTTCCGGGCGCGGGTGGACTCGATCCAGCGCGGCACCGGGTCCCGCTTCTCCCTCCTGCCGCCCGAGAACGCCTCCGGCAACTACGTCAAGGTGGTCCAGCGGATCCCGGTCAAGCTCGTGCTCGAGCCGGGGCAGAACGGGCACGCGCTCCTGGTGCCCGGCATGTCGGTCGTCCCCGTCATCGAGCTGCGATGACCTTCGAGAGAGCCATCGTGGCCATCACCACGATGATGGCCACGTTCCTGGTCATCCTCGACGTCACGATCGCGAACGTGGCGCTCGATCACATGCGCGGCACCCTGTCCGCCGGGGTGGACGAGATCACCTGGGTGCTGACCTCGTTTCTCGTCGCCAACGCGATCAGCCTGCCGATCACCGGGTGGCTGACCGACCTCCTCGGCCGCCGGCGGCTCTTCATCTGGGCCACCGCGGCGTTCACGGTCACCTCGGCCGCGGTGGGGGCGGCCCCGAGCCTGGCGGTCATCGTGCTCGCGCGGTTCCTGCAGGGGCTGGCCGGCGGACCGCTCGTGCCGCTCTCGCAGTCCACGATGATCGAGACGTTCCCCGCGCGCCAGAGCGGGATGGCGATGGCCCTCTGGGGCATCGGCATCATGTTCGCGCCGATCATCGGGCCGGCGCTCGGCGGGTGGATCACCGACAACTGGAGCTGGCGGTGGGTGTTCTACATCAACGTGCCGGTCGGGGCCGCCGCGGTGGTGATGGGGTGGCTCTTCGTCCCCGAGTCCACCACGGAACGGCCGGCGGTGCGGCGCGTGGACGTGCCCGGCCTGATCTTGCTGGTGGTCGGGGTCTCCGCGCTCCAGTTCGTGCTCGACCGGGGCCAGCGCGAGGACTGGCTCGCCTCGCCGCTCATCGTGTGGCTCGGGGCGGTCGCGGCGGTGACCCTGGTCGCCCTCGTGGTCCGCGAGCTGCGCGCGGAGGAGCCGGTGGTGGACCTGAAGGTGCTCCGGCACCCGACGTTCGCGGCGGCCACCGCCGGCATGTTCGTCATGAGCATCGCGTTCTACGGGATCATGGTGCTCTCGCCGCTCTACACCCAGATCCTCATGGGCTACACCGCGATGCTGGCCGGGCTGGTGCTCGCCCCGGGGGGCCTGGCCACCCTGGTCACGATGCCGATCGCGGGCGCGCTCCTGAACCGCGTCGATCCGCGCTGGATCATCGTGGCCGGCTGCTCGCTGAACGCCTACGCCATGTACCAGATGGCCAACCTCACCCTGGAGGCGAGCTACTGGCAGATCATGATGCCGCGCTTCATCCAGGGGCTCGGCATCGGCTTCACGTTCGTGCCGCTGTCCACGGTGGCGCTCGGGTCGGTGCCGAGGCGCGAGCTGGGCCACGCCTCCGGGCTCTTCAACTTCATCCGGACCATCGGGGGGAGCCTCGGCATCGCGGGGGTGGCGACGATGCTGGAGCGCGGCGCGCAGGTCCACCAGGCGCGGCTGGTCCAGCACGTGAGCCTCTACGACCCCGAGGTGTGGGACCGCTACCAGGCGCTGGTCGGGCTCTTCGCGTCGCGCGGGGCGGATCCGGCCACCGCCGAGCAGCAGGCGTGGGCGCATCTCTACGAGATGGTGCAGCGCGAGGCGCTGGCGCTCTCGTTCATCGACAATTTCTGGCGGCTCGCGTGGGTCTTCGCGGCGGTCATCCCGCTCGTCCTGCTCCTGCGCCGGCGCCCGCGCGCCGGTGAGAGCCCGGCCGCGGCGGACCGGCCGCCGGCGATCGTCGAGGCCTGAGGGCGCTGGTGGGGCGCCCCGGGACGGGATAGGATCGAGGGCGACCATGACCGAGTCCACGACCTGGCCCCTGGCGCGCTTCTCGGTGCTCGATCTCACGCGGGCGCGGGCGGGCCCCACCTGCGTCCGGCAGCTGGTGGACTGGGGGGCCCGCGCGATCAAGATCGAGATGCCCGGCGGCCGCTCGGGCGACGGCATGGGCGGCAACCGCCACGGGTTCGACTTCCAGAACCTGCACCGCAACAAGCGGGCGATGA
>Ga0268386_10004501_pt1 | contig 10262 bp, 10 predicted proteins | sample RVTome_15_FD_200260 | JGI IMG/M metagenome (GOLD analysis project Ga0268386, IMG submission 200260) | Soil microbial communities from uranium-contaminated site in the Upper Colorado River Basin, Wyoming, United States - RVT150D86... ... | reverse complement strand
ACGCCGACCTTGTATCCGGTTGCGTGTGCGCCTCAGGCTTGGGCGAGCGCCAGTTTGTTCTGGTTGATCCAGTCCTGTTTGGGCATGTCGTTTCGCCAGTCCGCACGGCAGATACGGTTTAAGGCGCCACTCTTGCCGCCGTTCATTCAAGAGCTACGCTTGACGAATCTGGCCGTGGGAAACGCTACCGTTGATCTCGTCTTCCACCGTCACCCCGAAGATGTGGGGATTAATGTGGCACGGCGCGACGGCGATGTGGATATCGTGATCGAGAAATAATGGCAGGTGATGTCGTGATGCAGGAACGCCAACAGTTGCGGTCGCTGTTGGCGCAATACGGTGATGACGCGAAAGAGCTTCCTCATCTCCAACTCGAGGATGCTGCGGGCTGGAGCCAGGCGTTTTGGGAGTGGTGTGAAGCATGGGCCGGCTCGGTTTGGGAGTGGCTGAGAGCGTGGGTGGGACCGCTTCCCCGCACCGATATGCCGTACATGGATTGGGCGTTTGTATTCCGCATCGTATTTTGGATGGGTGTCATGTCGGTCGTGCTCGGGCTCACTTGGGTCTTGGCGATAAAATATCTCAGGCAACCCAAAAGCTCGGCGCACCATCCAGATCTCTCCACCTGCATCGCAGGCGAGGACGAACGGCTGCGGCAGTCGCTCCGTGCTGCTGTACACGGCAAGGACTGGGGATTGGCGGCGCGCTTGCGCTGGCGGCTCTTTTTATCCCGCATGCAGGTTCCATCTCATTTGACACCCTATGAATTTTTTCGTGAGCCACCCCATCGCACGCATTGGCAGCAACTGCAGGGCATTCCCGTCGGTGACCAATATCGCGTCATGTTCACCGGCACGTCCGGGTCGCGTCAGTGGTTTGAACATTACCATAGCGGCTTGAGCGACCTTGAGGATCGGCGCGGCCATGCCTAACAAATCGCTGATTCTGGCGGGACTAGCCGTGGCTGCGTTTGGGGCTTTGATTTGGCTCGGGCAGGCGAAAAACCAGGCTAGCCAGCTTCGGGCGGTAACGGTCTACAGCCGTCATAATAAGAGCCTGAGCCTGTTTCGAGAATGGAAGGAAGCGGTTCACGGGCAGTCGGTGACGATTCACCACAAGGCATTTTTATTTCCAGATGAATTGTCGGCATTTGACGGTATTATGATCGCTTCGCCCCAACGTCCGATTGCCGCCAAGGAAGCCAGGGTACTAGCCACTTATGTGCGCCGGGGTGGTCGTCTACTGCTGTCGGCGCACGATACCGGTACCTATGAGCATTTTCAGTGGTTGCTCGATCATCTGGAGCTCAACGGCGCTATTGCCCCGCACCTGGGCTTTAAACCGAAACAAGTTGCTGCCGTTACCCCGGCGGCCGGGACAGCTCTCTTTGAGGCTGGACAGCCATACGGGTTTTACAGTTTGATTCAATTCTCCGATAGTGCCTGCGAGCCGCACAGCCTGGATTGTTTTGCCCGCATTATCGAGGTTGAGCAAGGAAAAGTAGTGCTGACCTTGGGACTTCCCTTGCCGGCCAACGCCATGGTGAGCCATCTGAGCAATGTCGATTTCACTCTTGCTGTAGGACGCTGGGCGCCGCACTTACTGATTGATGAGTACCACCATTTTTTCACGGAAAAGGCATGGCACGATTTGCTTGCACAAGCCGAGTTTACTATCCCGTTGGTGGGGATGATTGGCGGTTTGGTGCTATTTTTCCTGTTTGGGCATTCGCAGTTTCACGAACGGCCAGTGAGAAGGACGCTTTCACGCACGTATCATGAACTGAATGAAAACATCGTGCGCAAATTTCTGCGGGATCCGGCCATGGCGAGTGAAGCGCTCGAACAACAGCGGCAGTTTCTCCTGCGGCAGTTCCCGCAGCAGACGAACGCCATCAACGATCTCGCTCAGCGCGCCGGCCAGCAACGCCGCCAGAATCCGAAGGCTCTGGCACAGGGGCTGGGAGAGTTTGTCCGATTTCACCAGGAGCAGCTTAGAAGCCGCGGCAGAAGGGAGACGGAATGACGTATTGTCAGGACCTCTACAACCAGATTCTGGCGCATGTTGATGGCACCTATATTCTGGGGAGCCGGCTGCTCATCCGCCATTGTCTGAGCGCCCATTTAGCGCGCGGTCACGTGCTGATCGAAGGCCCGCCGGGAACGGGCAAGACGATCACCGCGAAATTGCTGGCGCACTTGTTTTCTACCAGTTTTAAGCGCATTCAAATGACTAGTGATATGTTGCCGGCGGATATTATCGGGGCGCACATCTATTCGCCGTCGGAACAGACGTTTGCGTTTATCAAAGGCCCGATTTTTGCCGACATTGTCCTGGCTGACGAAATCAACCGGACGCCGCCTCGAACCCAGTCCGCGCTGCTGGAAGCGATGGAAGAGCGGCAAGTCACGGCGGAGGGCGTGGAAATGCCGCTGAGTCCCGATTTCTTCGTGGTCGCGACGCAAAATCCGCGCGACTTCGAGGGCACGTTCCCCCTGCCCGAAGCCCAGTTGGATCGCTTTTTATTCAAGCTCAAAGTTCAGCACGCCAGCCGGGAGGTGGAAGCGGATATTTTGCAGCGGGTGCTCACGGGCATGTTACCGCCCCGCACTGAAGACATGCCGCGCCTGCCCCTCGACCGCAAACGCGTTGACGAGGAAATCCAAGCGGTTCGGGTGGATGGCAGCATCATCACCTATGTCACGGCCATCGTGCAACAGACCCGCCAACACCCCATGATTCAATGGGGCAGCAGCACCCGAGCCGGCATTGCGTTTGTCAAATGCAGCCGCATTCTGGCAGCCATGGAAGGCCGAGATTTTGTGATTCCGGACGATATCAAGGAAATCGCGGTTCCTATTCTGGGTCACCGTATCTACTTGACGCCGGAAGCTCAGCTTTCGGATATGGCCGAACACACAGTGATCGACGAGATCATGAATCAAGTAGCATTCCCGCAATGAAATTAACCCGGTCCTGTCTCACCGACCGGTTTTTCGCCGCTTATGGACTTTGGCAAATCGTCGGCGTCTTCGGTCTGGTGCAACCTCTTATTTTGACGATTTACCTGCTCGGCAGCGTGATCATGCTCGCCCTCGTCTGGCTCGACCGGCGTTCGCTGCTGCAGGCCCGGCATTTGCAAGCCCACTTGGATCTGCCTCGCTCTGTCGAACTGGAGCAGCGGGTGCGGCTGCAAGCCACATTGAGCCTGGGGCAGGACAATCGGTGCATGCCTACGCGCATCGAGTGGGAAGCGCCTGTCATCGCGGCGTTTCGGTTTGACCATCCATTGGTACCATTTCGGGCGAGCGCCGCTGCGGACCGTCTGCTGCTTGCCAGTCATGCGGCGACGGCCGCCGGACTGGGTTATTTTGAATGGACGACGTTGCATCTGGTGGTGCGTTCTCGTCTGCTCTTGTGGTATCAACAATTGGACATTGGGATTGAACCACGGGGCGGGCGGGTGCATCCTTCGTTTCGCCACATCCCGGCACCGGATTTTGCCGAGCGGGTGGCGCATCAACCCCTCTTCATGCAAGGAACGCGTCAGATTCTGCAGGGGCAGGTGGCTGATCAGTTTCACTCGATTCGCCGCTATCAGTATCCGGATTGCCTGCGTCACATCGACGCCAAGAAGTCGGCGAAATACGCTCAGCTCATGACCCGGATGTATGATGAATTTCGCACCCATCACCTGATCATCGCTCTCGACCTGGGGCGCTCGATGTGCGGGCGTTTGAGGAACTCGGCCAAACATGATTATTATTTGTCGGCATGTCTGATGCTCGCGCAACAGGCCATCGCAGCGGGTGATCAGGTGAGCTTTTTCGCCTTTGCCAATACGATCACGTATGCAATCCGCCACAGCCGTCACTTGGCCAGTTTTGAACCGCTGTTTAAAGGGGAAACCCGCCTGCAGGCGCGGGAAACGCAAAGCCGTTTTGACCTCTTACATCCTACCATTGCGTCCATGGCGGGGCAAAGAGGTATCGTCTTAGTGCTGACGGATTTGACTAGCCCATCGGTGCAGCTCGCGCTGCTGGAGGCGCTCACCCCCATTTGCCAACGGCATTTAACCCTGGCCGTGGGGCTGCAAGATCAAAACTTGTGTCTGAACGAGCTGATCTGGGCTCTCGACCCCGACCACCTCAGCGAGGGCGAGCAAGCTCGCTTGCTCTATGCGTCGTGGCTCAACGACCGGTTCCGGTTGTTCCGCATGCGCATGTCGCGGTTAGGTGGCGGTGTGGTGCAGGGCTCCGATGCCACCTGGATCAGCCTGGTGACGCAAGTTTATGCCTGCATGCGGGCATCGCTACGGGCTTGAGGCAGTGGCCATAAAGTCCACAACCAGAAGGTGCTAGCGGTGAGAACGCCGATGAGGATTTTACTGTGCGAACGATAAAATGGCCAGGGACTTACCAAGACCTCCAAGCAGGCGGCGACGAGCAGCCACGGGCATAGTCCCAACAACACCGTTGCGGCATGGCGGGTGGCGACGGCGAGCCGGATTTTGAATAAGCGATAAGGTCGCATATAAAACACGCGTCCAAAAATAAATCCGGAAAACGTTGCCGCCACGATAATCGTGAGTTCTAAGACGCCATGCCCGACGACAAAATTGAGGAGTGCAGCGTCAAATTTGTTGGCTTGGCAAAAGCCGATCACCGCGCCGAAAAACAGCCCATTAAAGACCAAAATATATACCCCGCCCAAACCGGCCAAGGCCGCCAGCGTAAAACAGTGAATAGCGACGCCGATATTGTTTTTGGCAATCGTAAATCCATATAGCAAAGGCGCTTTTTGGATTTCGTCAAACCATCGCCGGTGATCTAAAATGTTTTCGATGAAGGGTTGCGGAATGAGCACAGAGGCATACTCATAACCGCTCATGCCCACGTTCCAGCCCACCACACTGGCCACGACAAATAGGGCCAGGGTGTAGAGAAAAAGCGGAAAATGTTCGCGCCAGGCACGCCGGTAGCGATAGGAAAGGGTTTCCTCCAGCGCGCGCTGTTTTGGGTCTGCCTGCAACACGAACAGATCCCGGGAGGCACTGGCCACCAGGTCTTCGGTACTGTGCTGCAGCGGGTCATTCACCCCGTCGGTCCGCAAGCGATACAGAGATGCTGCCAGCATCTCAAACTGGATCAGAAAGCGAAATAACAAGTCGAAGCGGTTGCCCCGATTGGACGCGGAACCGGTATGAGTGAGCGGCAAAAGCAAGTCTCGCATTTGCCGCTGCTGGTTGAGAATGCGGCTCCGTTCAAAGCGGCTAAGCATGTTAAGTTCCTGAGCAACATGAGCGACTTGGGTTTCCAGAGGAAAGAGATGGTTTTATGGCTGTTCAGGAATTTATTTCGGTTCATAGGTGACCTGGGTGTTGAACAGCAAATCGTGCAGAGCCCGTTTATCCTGGCGGAAGACCACCAGCAAGAAGCCGATACACAACACGATACTGGACAGGATCTTGCCTAACGTTTCACGGCCAAAAGCTCTCCAGTACGTGAGGTTCGTGCCGGTGTCGGCACGAGCAATGCGCAGGCGCATCAGCATCTTGCCTGGCGTGGCGCCTTTGTTCTTGTAGAACCAGCCATAGTATAAAAACGCGATGGCAAACGAGATTAAATATGAGCCGACCGTCAGGAGGGCTGCTATCGTGGTGTTGTGCGGGTCGGTACCGCTCAAGACGCCGGAGACCCCCATCGCGAACCCAAAGAGAAACGTGACCGGGAATGATAAGACCGAGTACGTGGCGGAGTCGATCATCGCCGCCACGAGCCGCCGCCAGAATCCGCCGGGCACACGGGCTGCCGGCGCGTCCAACTGGAATCCGTCGGCTGCGAGGCGTGTTGAACCAAATGCTTCAGTTTTCATATCCGGGTTGTCATATGTTTGCACCATGGGATCTCCTTTAAGTGATACGATTGAGAGTCTGTTGACAATATTCGGCGAAAAACAACAAGGTGGTGAGTTGATCTAAGTTTTTGAATATCGATTCCGGTACGTATTGGCGGGCGAGCTTTTCCCAGTGTTCACGACGTACATGATGGCGTTCATCACGGCCGCCGAGGATGAATTCTTGATACGCAAATGTTAAATACTCGCGCATATCCGATTCGGGAACCGGTTCGGGATGGAGCACTTCTTGCAAGTATAGATAGGTAGATTGTTTGACATAGAGATAGTCGGTTTCCTGAGAATCGTGCTGCGAATAGGACACCATGGTGCCGGCCAATAAGTCGCCTAGACGCTGTTTCTTTTGGGTCAGTAAAAACGATAAGAGGCCCGGCAGGATCAGCATCGTGTCGACATAGCGCAGCGTTTCCCGCATCATGCATTTGCCGAATGACAGGGGCGTGCCGTCGATGGTGACGACCTTGAGACCGAAGATTTTTTTGCCTGGTGTTTGGCCATTTTTCTTATACTCGAAATAAATGAAATAGCCGTGGGTGAGCACCATCATACCTCCCAGCAGCAGGAAGGCCACGATCAGTACTGCAATCGAACGAGCGGTGTCGCCTTCGAAGCCTCTGGACTCCACGAGATAAGTCCAGGATGCGAGACTGCCGAAGATGGCAAACATGGCGATCAACAGGGCCGCTATACTGACGATGTACAGAATGCCGTAGTCGACCGCCAGGGCTAAAGAACGCGTCAGGAAGGGCGTGGGTTTGAGCTGCACGTGAAGTCCGTCATAGACCAGGTCCGAAGGGGCGTCTGCCGCATGATGATGAGAGCTCGTATCGTGTTGCTGACGGCTTTGCATGCCGGTTCCTTGACATCCGATCATTATGTTTTTTAAGTTCGGACCTGATGGAGACGTATTGACACGTCATGATGCTCGGGTTCTGAAATCCTTATCGGTGATTGCCATCACATACTTCATTGCCAAGGAGCCAGGAAAAAGAGACCAGTGAGGCAACTTCCCCACGCGCGCTGATGCATAGGCGTTGCTGTACGACTATAGGGTTGAAGAGAGCTTGCACAAGCATGCTCTGGAGGTGGAAGCGGTGATGCGGACCTAGCCTAGCACTACGGGTGAAGAGCCAGAGCGTTGGGGACCGTGTACGCTGCGGAGGAGCAGGTGATAGAATGGCTTGAAGCGGGGAGCCGGATAGTAGTCGTGATCAATCCACACCAATGGGTGCGTGACGGTCTACCATTCACGCACGGACATGGTCATGCTGACGGAAGAGAGCCTACTCGATGGAAGCGAAATCGTTCCAGGCGGGTATTTGCTGATTAACGAGGTGTTTGGATAGTGTTTTGCTGTTTTGGCTCGGCACCGATGCGGATGCCGAGTTGTTGTTCCCAGATGGTCACCGCCAGGGAAGAGTCTCATTTGCCCAATACCGACAAACTCGATCTGCATGGGTGTGAGTCTCTTGTGGCTACCCTCTCCTCGGCCTTACTTCGTACTCGCCGCGGCGTCGAGCTGTGCACTTTTTAATTGCAATTTTTTCACCAGCGCCTCATACGATTCCTGGCGAATAATTTTGTTGAATTGCGTCCGATAATTATTCACCAAACTGACCCCTTCGATGACGATATCGTACGCTTCCCAATTGCCCTTGTTGGCCAACAAGCGATACTCGATCTCGAAGTTGAGATCGCGCTTGTTGACGATTTCGGTGCGCACCAAGGCATAGCCCTCTTTGTCAATGCTCTCTTTCGTGTAGAGAATCTCGAGCTCTTGAGTGCCCACGTAGCTCTCAATTTTACTGATGTAAGAGTTCTCCAGCAGGTCGCTGAACAGCGGCACGAATTCCTGCCGCTGTGGTGCGGTAAGCGTGCGCCAATGCCGCCCCATAGCGCGTTTCGCCATTTCCTCGAAGCCAAACCGTTCGGTCACCGCCTGGCGAATCTTAGCCCGACGTTCCTCCGTGCGCTCCGGAACTTTGAGCGATTCATCGCGTAAGATCGCCATCACGTCATCAATGGTCTGGCGAACTTTTTCCTGCGGTTCCCCGGCATGACTGACGGTGCATCGGCCGGCTAGCAGCAGGCTCAGGCAAATGATCGATACGACCGCGCTTTTGCGTCGCGAGTTCATACATACTCCTCGTCTATGGCTGCACATGGCTCGTGTCGCGAGCCGGTGGTAGAAGCGCTTGAACCATCGCCACATCGCGTCCCGCGGCGTGGTCCAATTTGGCTATAGCTAGATTATAATTGTACACCTCCTGAAAATATCCCGCGCGCATTTTGGCATACGCCAGCGCTGCATCTGCCAAATCTTTCCCTTCTCCAACGCCGAGATCGAAGTTGGACAGGGCGGCGACGAGCCACTTGCGCCCGTTACGATAGCCCTCTCGGGTCGCCGTAATATTGGCCTGGTGCCGCTCGACATCCTGCCGCGCCTGGCGCACTTGAAACGGAATACCCAATTGCGCCCAGGCTTGTTTCTGTTGCACCTGCCCGAGCTGGGCTTTGGCCTCATCCACTTTGCCCGTGGTGATGCCCAAATCATAGTGCCATTTGAAGCCTACCACCGGAGCCACAGCATCATCGTGTAAGCTATCAAACACGAAGGGGTTGGTGAAGCGATCGCGATTAGTCGATTCGGACAAGCTGCCCACTAATCCGGCAAAAAATAGGGGATAATAATCGGCTTTGGTGGCGCGCACCAGGGCTTCGAACGCTTTGACACCCTCACGGGCTTGCGTAAATTCTGGCCGCAACTGACGCGCATCCCTCAGGTAATGCTCCAATGCATCCATGTTGCGTTCGACCGGCTGCAACTCGGTATCCGCCAATTCCACGGGTGTACCCTCAGGCAAATCCATCAAGGTATGGAGGCCGTCCAGGGCGAACGCCTTACCTTGCCGAATATCATTGAGCTGCTTGTTGAGTTCGGCTTCAAACGTTTGCAGCTTGAACAGGTCGATATTGTCGACCCCAGGGGCCTCCGCTTCGAGTTGCTGGCGCACCGTTTCGAGCGTGCTCGTTAGTTGATCGGAAATTTCCAGCGCCAGATTCTCCAGCGCGGTCGCCAGTTGATAGCCGTAATACGCTTCATAGACGAGCATCGCCACTTCGGTCGCTTTTTGGTGCACCTGGGCCTCGCTGACGGCGATGCCATGCGTGGCCGCCTGGCGAAAACCTTTGATTTTGCCAAAGGTGTAGAGCGGCTGGATAATGCTCACGATAGCGGTGCCGAACACTCCGGTGATCTCGGGGTCGCCCTTGGAATCCGGCGAGCTAATTTGATTGCCCCGGGCCCGGGGAGAGGGGCCACCCACCACGGTGAGGTCGAGCTGCGCGAAGCGCGCTGCATCGGCCTGCTTGAGTTGGCTTTGCCGCAGCAACACGCCAAATTGTTCTTCTTTGATGAGCGGGCTGGCTTCGATCGCCAGTTTGAGCGCTTCTTCTAGTGACACGACGCGCGGCGCCGCGTCAGAGGCGGCCAGGCTGGGCGAGGGAGAAATGAGGCAAAAACTCAACAGAAGTCCGATGAACACGATGCTGCCGAAATGAAACCTGCTACGTGGCATACCTGTCCTCTCAGATTTTCCCCTGAATAAATTGGCCAATGAGATCCTCGAAATCGATGGGGTTTTCCACGTCACGAATGCGGCCACCTGCGGCGATGGACCGATCGGAGCCGCCCGGCGTAATGCTGACATATTTGGCGCCAATCAGCCCGCTGGTTTTGATGGAAGCAATGGCGTCTTCTTGTAGTTTGATCTCGCTGTCCAGACGCAACGTGACCACTGCCTCATAGTCTTCCAGTTGAATCTGTTCCACCCGCCCGATCCGGACGCCGGCAATTTCCACCGAAGCGCCTTGCGTCAAGCCGGTGACGGTTGAGAACACTGCGCTGACGACATAGGAATTACCACCTCCGATGGGGAGTTGGCCGAGTTTGATCGACAGATATCCCAGGGCCAAGATGCCTAGAATGACGAATAAGCCTACAATAATTTCAAGGTTAAACCGTTTCATACGTTCTCCGAGGCAGGGACCTCCAGACCGTTACGTGACCTGGAGAGGTCCCTCCAGATGACCCGTGATCAGTTGTTGCACCGCAGGATTGGCTGAGTTTTGAAACTCGTCGGGCGGAGCGACTTCGATAATGGCGCCGTTGTGCAACATGGCGACACGTGTGGTGATATTGAAAATGCGGGGAATTTCATGGCTCACGATCACCGCCGTGTAGCCGAATTGAGCGTGGGTTTCCTGAATCAGGTGATGGATGGCGTTCACTAAAATCGGGTCGAGTCCGGTGGTTGGCTCGTCGAACAAAATAATGTCCGGACGAT
>Ga0268386_10004499_pt1 | contig 10266 bp, 11 predicted proteins | sample RVTome_15_FD_200260 | JGI IMG/M metagenome (GOLD analysis project Ga0268386, IMG submission 200260) | Soil microbial communities from uranium-contaminated site in the Upper Colorado River Basin, Wyoming, United States - RVT150D86... ... | reverse complement strand
GAGAAACCCATTGCCGCCATGGCGAGCTACCACGAGGAGCTTGCGAAAGCCGGCGCTCTGCTCGATGCCTCCGGGCTCCAACCGAGCTCGAAGGGTTGGCGCATCAATTACTCCGGAGGGAAGCGCACGGTCATCGACGGGCCCTTCGCCGAGACTAAGGAGATCATCGCCGGTTACACGCTCATCCAAGTGAAGTCGAGGGAAGAGGCGATCGAGTGGACAAAACGCTTTCCCAATCCCGCGATCGGCGGCAAGGAAGGCGAGATCGAGGTGCGTCAGTTGTTTGAGCTCGAGGACTTCGGTTCTAGCGAGGCAGTTGAAGGCTTTCGCGAGATCGGGGTCGGGGGGAAGAAGTAGGCGCAGATGGGCTCGGCTTGCAACCTGTTGTTTATTTTGGGCTCCGCCGAACGACTATAGGATGTAAGCGGCACGTCACCGTCCTCGAATCGGTGCGGGCGCGCGACCGCTGGCTTATGGCGTCCCGATGGCCCTGGACATGTACGGCCGGCGCACGATCTGTCCAAAACCGGCAGGTTCGAACGTCATTAGATTGAAGGATCGCGATCGGCCGCAACGGACCGAAAAGGGAGGTATCGATGAAAATGAAGCTATACGAGTTCGCCCCTACCCGATCGATCCGGGTGCGCTGGACGCTCCAGGAGCTGGGCGTGGGCTACGAGTCCATCCCCGTCAATCTCGTGGCCGACGAGCACCGCCGGCCTGAGTTCCTCAGGATCAACCCCGCCGGCAAGCTCCCCGTGCTCGTCGACGGTGACCTGGTGCTCACCGAGTCTGTGGCCATCGTGCTCTACTTGGCCGACAAGTATTCCGACAGGCGCCTGATCCCAACCGACCTCAAGGAGCGAGCGCGGGTCAATCGCTGGCTCCTGTTCGCGGCGACTGAGTTAGAGCAGCCGCTGTGGCGCATTTCTCGCCACACGAGCCCGGAACCGCACCCGCCGGGCATGTTGCCACCTGGCTCCGAGAACAAAATCATGCATGTTAGCCTGCGCGTCGGCGAAACAACGGTAATGGCATCCGACGGACGTTGCACTGGGCAAAGCGACTTCCAAGGTTTTTCCCTCTCAATAACAGTGGCGGACGAAGCAGACGCCGACCGGAAATTTGCCGCGCTGGCCGACGGCGGCCAGGTGCAAATGCCTCTCGCCAAGACGTTCTGGTCGCCGCGTTTCGGCATGGTTGCCGACCGCTTTGGTGTCGGGTGGATGGTCAGCGTCATGCCTTAAAGCGACTCATGGTTAAGGCGAATTCAGCGTGGAACCGCATCAAGGAGATTCCTATGTCCCGTTACGTAGATGGCTTCGTTCTTCCGGTTCCGAAGAAGAATATAGCGGCTTACCGGCGCATGGCGCAGAAGTCGGGGAAGGTCTGGCGGGAGTACGGCGCGCTCGAATATATCGAGTGCGTGGCCGACGACGTTAAGGCGGGCAAGTGGACGTCGTTCCCGCGGAGCGTCAAGCTCAAGCTGGCGAGACGGTGGTGTTTGCGTACATCGTGTACAAATCGCGCGCGCACCGCGACCGCGTCAACGCCAAGGTGATGAAGGACGCGCGCCTTGCGCCGATGATGGATCCGAAGTCGATGCCCTTCGACGGCAAGCGCATGTTCTGGGGCGGATTCAAGGCTCTGGTCGAATTGTAAGGACATCGTCATAGGCACTTCCGCGTTGGGAACCGATGTCGAAGGATCCGGCGAAAGTGTCGGACTTCTTCGCGGCCGACTGCACTTGGGAACTCATCTACATGGACCCCAGCGCCGTCCAGCTAGGCTGACAAACTTTTGACGCGGGGCAATCAATTTGCTCCGTGGCAATGGAGTGGTTTGCCATTCGGGGCTGAAGTTGGCCGATTCGCCGAGCTTTGAACGTTACACCAAAGACTTGCGCTTGCGCCGTTGTCGATTTTGGTCTCCACCAACCGACAATGGAGTGTAAACAGTCGAGCCTCTCATTGGAGGAATTATGAAATACATATGCCTTGGATATCTTGACGAGAAGAATTGGGACACGATGTCCGAAAGCGCGCGAAACGCCCTGATGGACGAGTGCTTCACCTACGACGACGTGCTGCGAAAGAACGGTCACTTTGTCGGCGGGGAAGCCCTTCAAAGCGCGCGGAACGCCACCACCCTGCGGTGGAAGAGCGGCAAGGTGTCAATCACCGATGGCCCGTACGCCGAGACCAAAGAACAGTTGGGCGGGATTCTCGTGCTCGAAGCCAGGGACCTGAACCACGCCATCCAGTTGATGTCGAAGCACCCGGGCTTGAAGACGGGACCCTTCGAGATTCGCGCAGCTGAGGACTTGAGCGAAATGATCCGCGAAAGTGAGCGGCGGCGTTTAAGAACAAAGGGACAGTGACTTGAGAACTCTGATCGACGGGCAGCAGACGTAGAAACATTGAGTAACATGGAGTCGAGAGATATGCTTGCAGCCATGAGCGGTCAAGAATCCGGGGAGGAGAAAGCTCAGGCGTTGCGGCATCAGTACCAAACGCTCTTAGAGGTCACAGAGTCTATCGCCTCCCATCGAGACCTATCCGAGTTATTTCACGTTCTCGCCCAGCCGCTGCGCAACGTTCTTCACTTCGACTACTTGAGTGTGAGGCTGCATGATCCGGAGCGCAATGTCATGCGCATACACATTTTGGAAAAGTCGGCGCCCGGGGAATTAGTTTCCGAATTACCCGTCGGCGAATCGCTCGGGGGTTTTGTATGGCAAACTCAACAAGCGCTCCTTATTGACGACGTTGAGCGTGAAGTTCGCTTTCCACGCGCGATGCAGAGGTTACGGGCAAATCAGATCAGGTCCTGTTGCTGTTTGCCGTTGAGCACAGCGCTCAGACGCCTGGGAGCTATGACCTTGGGCAGCGTTCGGGAGAAAGCGTATCAGCCCGCGGGCTTTCGGTTTCTCGAGCAGGTTGCGAGGCAAGTGGCGGTCGCCGTCGACAACGCTCTTCATTTTGAGCAGGCCCAGTCGGTACAGAAGCAATTAAAGGAGGAGCGTGACCGACTGAGCCTGGTTCTAGAGGTTAACAACGCCGTGGTCTCGACGCTCAACTTGCGCGAGCTGCTCAACGCCGTCTCCGCATCGCTGCGCCGGCTGATGCCGCATGAGTACGCCAGTATCTCTCTCTACGACCCTGAAACTCAGCGTTTGCGGATTCACGCGTTGGATTTCCCTGTGAGCAAGGGCTTGATCGGTGAAGGTCTTTGGGTTCCTATCCAGGGCGCGGCCCACGGCCGGGCGTTGAGCTCACGCCAACCCGTCTATATGACCCGCGACGACGTTGAGCGATTAGACTCTGACATCGCCCGGCGTTTTATCGCCGAAGGCCTGCGGTCAACGTGCATTTTGCCGCTGATTTCACGCGGGCGGCCGCTGGGCACGCTGGCAGTGGCGAGTTTGGAGGAGGAGACTTTCCCCCAAAAAGATGCGGAATTGCTTCAGCACGTCGCCAATCAAATAGCGATCGCCGTGGAAAACGCGCTTGCTTTCGGTCAGGTCGTAGACCGGGCAAACAAGCTTGCCGAAGAGAAGCTCTACCTTCAGGACGAGATCCGCACCGAGTACGATTTTGAGGAGATCATCGGCGAAAGTCCTGCGCTCAAACGCATCTTGCAACAGGTGCAAACGGTGGCGCCGACCGACTCGGCTGTGCTCATTCAAGGCGAGACCGGCACCGGCAAGGAGATCATCGCCCGCGCCATTCACAACCTGAGCGCGCGGCGCGAGCGCACCCTCGTCAAGGTGAATTGCGCGGCCATACCGACGGGCCTGCTCGAAAGCGAACTCTTCGGTCACGAAAAGGGCGCGTTCACCGGCGCCATCGCGCAGCGGATCGGCCGCTTCGAGCTTGCCAACGGCGGCACGCTCTTTCTTGACGAGGTCGGTGACATCCCGCTCGAACTCCAGCCCAAACTGCTGCGCGTTCTCCAGGAACAAGAGTTCGAGCGATTGGGCAGCACCCGGACGCTGCGGGTGGATGTTCGCCTGGTGGCCGCCACAAACGCGAATCTAGGGAAGAAGGTGGATGAGAAGCAATTTCGGAGCGACCTTTATTACCGGCTTAACGTATTTCCGGTCACGATCCCTCCGTTGCGCCAACGCCAGGGAGATATCCCCCTTCTCGTGCGTTACTTCGCGCAAAAATACGCGCGACGCATGAAGAAACCGATTGACACAGTTCCCGCTAAAGCGATGACGGCGATGACGGAATACCACTGGCCCGGCAACGTGCGCGAGCTGGAAAATTTCATCGAGCGGGCGGTGATTCTTTCGCGCGGGGCCGAACTGCAAATCCCTCTGGCCGAACTCAAACAAAGGGTAAAGCTCACCTCGGCGACGTCTCCGGATGGTGTCGTGACTCTGGAATTCGCCGAGAGGGAGCACATCGTGCGCGCTCTTGCCGCGGCCAATTGGGTCATCGGCGGGCCGGCGGGCGCGGCCACTCGGCTCGGCATGAAGCGGACGACCCTTCAGTCGCGAATGAGAAAGCTCGGCATCATCCGGCCCAACTAAAGCCGTTCCCGGCGGCCGCTCGTCTAAGCTTCGGAGGTCAGCTTCGTCGCAATGGCTGCCCTCCGTTCAGGGAGATAATCATGAGTCACTTCTTTGCTTACCTCTCCCGGATGAAATTCATCCGTCGCTGGGGGCTGTTTCATCCTGGAGCTTCAATCGAGCTCGTCGAGATGGTACCCCTATGGATGCTCGATGAGTGCGGCGTCTTTGCCTCGGGCGGCACAATACCGCATTCCGTCCAAGGGTCTCGCGTTGACAGCGAAGCGGTTCATCAAATATTTTGCACTGAGGGATTAACTGTTTTACACAGCCTGGCGCGTGACGGGCAAGGAGATACGTTAGTCGGCTGATCGGTATAAAGGAGAAAAAGAAAACATGCCAGAGAAAGCGCTCGTGGTTCGGGGTGGAAAACTGATCGATGGCACCGGCCGGCCGCCCATCGACGATTCCGTTATCGTTATTCAGTCGGGCCGATTCCAAGCGATCGGCAGGAGCGGCGAGATTTCCATTCCCGCCGGCGCTGAGGTGATTGACGTCAAGGATAAAACTGTCCTGCCGGGCTTCATCGATGGTCACGGCCACCTGGAGGATTTCCATGGCGAGCTTTATCTCCACCTGGGCATTACCACCTGCGCCACCATCGAGCTATACCAGGACGGGCCATGGACCCTGGCGCAAAAACAGGGCACTGATCTGGGCAAAATCCGCGGACCGCGGATTTGGATGTCAGGGCGGGCGATCGGCGGGGTTAGCACAGGGCACGATGCCTTCGGCTCCCGGACTGCCCGCGACAATATTATTGTCACAACGCCGGAAGAAGTGCGCAAAGCGGTGCAACGTAAAAAGGAACTCGGTTGCGACATTCTCAAGGTCAATGAGTTTCTTTCCATGGAACTTCTAAAAGCTGCTTGCGACGAGGCCCATAGACTCGACATGCCGGTAGCCGCCCACAGTTGGGACGTGGTTGGCTCCGCCAACGCCGGTGTCGATGCCATCGAGCATATCTGGTCGGTGGGTTACAGTTCGATTCCATATGTTCCTGCCAGGCGCAAGCTGGCCGAGGATCGGCTTGGAGGTGTGATCGACCAGGAGCTCGCCGGCGCCTATTACCAAACCGAAAATTTCGACCAGGTGATTGGGACGCTGGTGGAGCATCGGGTGGCGTGGACTCCGACCATTGCCAAATGGTTGCGCCCCCTTTCGCCGAGCATCGAGCGCTTTCGAGAAAGAGAAAACCAAATTTTAAATAGTCCCAACGCCGGTCTCCCCGCCGCGGTTCGCGCGGTTACCGACAACGCCTACGACAAATTGCTCAAACGCTATACGCCCAAGCAGCTCGAGCAGGCCAAAATCGGCTATGAAAAAGCCAAGGAATTTATCCGCCGTTTTGTCCAGGCCGGCGGTATCCTGAAAGAGGGCTCGGACCCGCCCCGCGGCATGGCGGCGTTGCTGATGCATCAGGCCCTGGCGATGGACGTCGAGGCGGGTGTGCCGCCGATGACGGCGATCCAAGCTGCCACGCTCAACGTCGCCAGGACCTTCAAAAAAGACAAAGACTACGGCAGCGTCGAGCCCGGCAAGGTCGCGGACCTGTCCATCGTCGAGGGGGACCCGCTGCAGGATATCTGGATGACGCAGAATGTCAAAATGGTTGTTATGGACGGGAGAATTATCGATATCGGGTTTACGAAATACAAGAATCCGATTCCGTCGTTCTATTCCTATCAAAGCTTGCCGTTGGATCTGGAAATATCGCCGCTGTTTCTGATAGAGGGATCCGGTCCCACGGTATTGAAAGCGAGAGGGCCGGGAGGAATGTGGCCGTTCCACCGCGTGATGCTGAACGGCGAGCCGCTACCAACCAGCTTTGTCTCGAAAGACGAGCTCAAGGCGACTATACCACCCGAAGCGATCCCAAAGGCGGGCGCCTACATCGTCACCCTCAAGTGCGAAGGCGAAGCGTTTCCCGAATCCCATCGCGCCCATCTCGTGGTGGGCTTCAAGCCATAGCGAGCTGCGGCAAACGTTCTAGCCTCTCGACTTTTGAGCTTCGTATACCCGCTTAAAAAATTCGCTAGAACCCATCGCGCGCGCAATCCAGGCACCCAGGCGAGGGGAGATCTCGGTTAGCGCAAACAGCGGTCGAACCGGATACCGGTTGATGATGATCTGGGGAATATCATTTTGGATAGCTCGAATGACGGCCTTTCCAACTTTTTCGGGCGGTGAAGTGCCCAACAAAGCCGGAGCAGCGCAGCCAGATTTTGCCTTAATGCGCGCGTAAATCCCGGCTTCTACAAAACCGGGGCAGATGGCCGAAGCGCTGACGCCTGAGCGAAGATACGTTTCACGCAGCGCCATAGTAAACGCGATCAGACCTGCTTTGGTTGCAGCATAGGGTTCCTGGTATGCAGGCCCTGCTTTTCCAGCGAGCGAGGACATATTGACAATGTGCCCCGATCCGCGTTGCAACATCTGCGGGATAACCAGCCGGGCCAAATGCATCGGCGCTTCGAGATTGACCGCGATCACCGAGTTAAGCTCGTCCTCGCTCAACGTGTGATAAGGCGCCGTGAATTCTACTCCGGCATTGTTGATCAAAATATCGATCTGGCCGAATGTCTTGCTGACCTCATCCACGACACGCCGGCGTTCCTCCTTGATGCGCAAATCCGCTACGAGATAATACGCGTTAATGCCATTCTTTTCTATTTCTTCCTTTAACGGCGGCAAGTCTTTGCCCGGGAATGCAACCAGCGCCTCATTAACACCATACCCCGCCAACGCCCGGGCTATGTAGGTTCCCAATCCGCCGGAGGCGCCGGTCAACAATGCAGTTTGATCGGGTTCAAGTTTCATCTTGTATCTGTGTCAATTTCCGGAGACAGTATCCTGAGTGGCCCGTAGCGTAGTTTGATTGCAGATCACCGTCAAGCGATTCGACGATTTTGGAAGGGCGGGCGCCATCATTTCGGCACGCGCCGAAAGATCGGCACACAGCTTCAATCACGCCCTTTTGGGAATCGGATCGAAAATCCTCCAAATGCTTCCGTGGAAAGCATTTGCCGTCTTTCCGCGCGCGCTGAAGAGCTCTGGCACACCCTTTGTTAGACTCCTGTGAAAGAAAGCCGCGGCATCGATCGACCGACCCGTCACAGCGGCTGCCGATGCGAAATTAACAAGGAGGATGTATGTCCATAACACTCGAAGGGAAAACTGCACTGGTGACCGGGGCATCGCGCGGGATAGGCCGAGCCATTGCGGAACGTCTGGCGGCTGATGGAGCGGGAGTGGTCGTCAACTATGCGCGCAACGAACAACTAGCCCATGAGATCGTCAAAGCGATCTCGGCGAACGGCGGCAAGGCGATCGCGATTCAAGCCGATATTTCGAAGCCCGCAGAGATACGGCGATTGTTCAGCGAAGCCGAAAAGGCGATGGGACGTCTCGACATCGTTGTGGCCAATGCGGGAGTCCATATTTCGAAACCCCTCATTGAAAACACCGAGGCGGATTACGACTACATTTTCGACATCAACGCGAAAGGCGTGTTCTTCACGTTGCAGGAGGCCGCCCGCCGCGTGCCCAACGGGGGTCGCATTATCGTCGTTTCGACGGGCGGCACGAAAATGCATTTCGCCAACATGTCGCTTTATCTCGGTAGCAAAGCCGCCATCGAGCAATTTACTCGCTCGCTGGCGCTCGAACTCGGCCCGCGCAATGTTACGGTAAACGTTCTGTCACCGGGATTCACCGATACGGACATGATGCCCGAGCAGTACCGCGAATACGGCGCCAGCCTTTCGCCGTTCAATCGCGTGGGCACGCCGCAAGACGTCGCGGACGTCTCGGCCTTTTTGGCAAGCGACGCGGCGCGATGGGTGACCGGTCAAAATCTTCAGGCAGGGGGTGGGGTGGTCTGAAAGCATCCACTGAAATTCCGGCACAGGAGCGCGCCGCGAGAATCCTGCTCTGGTTGTTTGTAATCAATCTCGGCATTGCGCTGGGCGCGGGGCTATACGAGTCCCGGATCGTGGTTCCCCAGTGGATCGTCTCTCCAGCGGACGCCGTCATGCGGTGGAACGCGGAGGCCGCGCGGCGGGCAAACACCGGGCTTGGTTTCTGGGTATTCGTCACGACCGTTCCGCTTACGATGCTGACTGTCGCGAACCTCGTTGCCGCCTGGCGCGCCCGAGGCCGAACGCGGCGTTGGTGGATGAGCGCGGCCTTGGCGGCCGCCGCAGAGAGAGCGTTCACTTTCGCGTACTTCGTTCCGACCATGCTCGAGCTGATGCGCGCCGAGAGCTTACCCGAGCCGCAGGCTGTGGCTCTGGCGCTCCAGTGGGCAAGTCTAAACCACGCGCGCCATGCCATGGTTCTCGTAGCCTGGCTGGCAGCGCTGAAAACGTTCGCGCTACTGTACGAACGCCGCGAGTCTGCCGATAAGGATACGCAAGCGTTTCTCGCCTAGCCGTCAGCGTCAGACCGTATTTCGGCGCGTGCCGATGGCTCGGCACAGGCCTTTCGTCACAAGGGATGCTCACCGAATCGACAGCCTTCGAAGAGCGTGAATTCCCGCGATTTCTTTCCTCTCCAATATCGAATCCGCCTGGCACACCAGTTGCCTTCAGTTTGTGACTGACAGGCAAACGACCTTTGGTTTGACGAGAAGGGGAGGAACATCGATGAAAGCGAAGGGTCTTCTTATCATGATCGGTTTCATCGCGCAGTTTTGGGCCGTTGTAGATTTATCCGCCCAGCCCGTACGGATTCGCGATAGATGGTCGGCGCAAGAGATCCTTCTCGCGGTTGCGCCGCCGCCAAAGGATCGCCTGACTCTGGTTTCAATGGTTCCGATGACGGTTGCAGGAGAGTTGATGGGCGGGCTCGCCGCCTATGACGATGCCGCCACCAGCAGGCCGGCCGATTATCTTGAACTATTCAACAATGCGGGCGCGCTTCTCGCGGTGGGGTGGTTTGATAGATTCGGCATCGAACGATTGGCGGTGGATCGGGCGCTGGTCGACGAGGCAGACAATCTCGAAGGAGTGTTCGTGCTTATTTTGCCGGGAGATCCGATCTAAAACCGCTCGGAAGAGCGGCAGACCTTCCGCAACGACTTCCGGTATGCGGTGATCGACCGACGGTACAATACGCACTATGGATGGGATCATCGTTAGATGAAACGGTGTCGAAAAATGTCGGTAGTTGCGATCGATAGGAAGCGCAAGGCGCAACCCTTCCGTAGCGAATTCGAATAGCAAGGCCAAATGGCCCTACGGGTTCAAGGTTCAATGTTCAAAGTTCAAGGTGGGGATGGGTCGTTAAACGTTGAACCGGTAACCTTAAACCGCGCCGAAGGCGTGTCTTCGCTATTCCCGGCCTGTCGTGAGCTTGTCGAACGGTTCGTCCCTCGCTCATGCCGTCCCCTGGTGTCAACTGCCGAATCCGGGGTTCAAGGTTCAAGAGTTCAAGGTCCGACGCCGGAACTTCTTTAATCCGGATCTTCAACGTTGAACTTTTGAACCTTGAACCGACGCCCCGAAGGGGCGTCATACCTGCTGGATCGAGTAACGCGCACCCACGGCCCGCGCGATCAAGCTGATCACCACGAGAATCGCGACGAGCACCATGCCCAGGGCACAGAGCTGGGGGTATTGGCCGCCGTCCCACATCTCGAAAAGCACGATCGCAATCACCTCCGTGCCGCTGCGGTAAAGCATGAT
>Ga0268386_10004498_pt1 | contig 10266 bp, 10 predicted proteins | sample RVTome_15_FD_200260 | JGI IMG/M metagenome (GOLD analysis project Ga0268386, IMG submission 200260) | Soil microbial communities from uranium-contaminated site in the Upper Colorado River Basin, Wyoming, United States - RVT150D86... ... | reverse complement strand
GCGCTCTGAACAATGAAAAGGAGATGCGCGTAAATCGTTGGCCAGTTCGGTTGGGCAAAAAGCGGCTCGCAGCCACTGTCGCTTTAATTATCCTCATGAGTGCCGCTGCGCTGTTCGCCTTTTATAAGTATCTCAGCAGAACAGGTGACGCCGGTCCAACACGTTCATTCACTTACTGGCTCATAGTTCAAAAGATGCGGGACGGAAAGGACTACCACGATCCATACAAGTCAAATGGCGAGGAGACATTTGAGAGTGGCGACAAGTTCCGGCTTACTGTTTCTAGTCCCGATCCGGGTTATCTCTACGTGATTAATGAAGGACCACCCGAGCCAAACAACACCAGCTTCAAGATGATTTATCCCAGTCAGGCAACTAACAACGGATCTGCAACCCTGGGTGCAGATCAGCCGGTTCAATCCGACTGGATCATCTTCAGAGGTCCGGCAGGCGCTGAAAACTTCTGGATTGTTTGGTCAGCTTCACCAGTCAGTCAACTGGAGTCTGCAAAGAGGGAAGCTTTCAAGCATTCGAAAGGAGGTCTCACCGATCACACCCTGGTGACAGTCAAAGAATATCTGAAGAAGAAGCAATCCGAGACTAAAGTGAGAACCACCAGATACAAAGCCAGCCAAACAGCAGTCGTGCGCGGTACGAGCGACATGTTGCTTACGCTGGCTCAATTTAAACACAGATAGCCCCTCCTCTCTCCCAACCTTCCTCAATCTGGCCCCGCCGAGTTAGCTCGAACGAAAAAAAATATTTGGTGACGTGACGAGATCTCGCTCATTTACGCGCCATGTAAGTTGGAGCAATTACTCGAACGGCGTTGATATCCAGGCTCGGGAATTGGCCATTGCAGGAGGACACAGATGACTGGAAAAATCCGAATACTATTTCTGTCCGCAAATCCGTGGACGACCAGCCGGATTCTGGTGGATGAAGAGGCCAGAGAGATCTTCGAAAGGATTCACGAAGGTCCATACCGCGATCGCTTCGAACTGTACAAGCACGCAGCTATAAGACCTATCGACCTTCAGCGGCTGTTGCTGATGTACGAACCACACATCGTTCACTTCAGCGGGCACGGAAACAAAAGACAGAAAATCATTCTTGGTGGAACACATGGCCGAGGTAAGACAGTCGACCAACAGGGACTGGCAGACGTATTCGCCCTCTACAACAACCATGTGCGCCTGGTTCTGCTTAATGCTTGTTTTACTAAGGGGCAGGCTCGCTCCATTTCTGAAGTTGTCAACTATTCCATCGGCACGGGTAAAGGAATTGGGGACAAAGTCGGAGTGGCTTTTGCGGGCGCATTTTACCGTGCGCTTGGGTTCGGCAAATCCGTCAGAGACGCATTTGAATCCGCCAAAGTGGAACTTGCCCTAACAAAGATACCGCGATCACGCGGAATCGAACTCTTCGTTAGAAGCGACATTAGTGAAAAAGATCCGTTTCCGCAGCTCGACACCGATCGAAACACATCACACCGCGCGATTGACACAAATCTGGTGTTGAAAACAGAGGCGAGATTCGAATGTCAAATCACAATACTTAAAACCATTCAGCAAACGGTTTTGGTGCGAGGTTAAAAGTAAGGTCGGCACGCAGGCGCGATTCGCTCAAGCGACGATATCTCGCCCGACTTGTTGGAACTGTGTTGGGTGACTGCGGCACCTTCGCACTGTGAATTAAGGAGAGATGAAAAATGCCCGTTAATAAGAATGTACAACAGCAAGAGATGGGAAAGGATTCGACAGGGAAGCGAGAGCCGATCGCGAGTTCTTTCTGTAAATCCGGTCGAAAAGCGCCAGGTACCAGACTTGGCACCCTGGAGGATTGGAGGGGAGGCTCTAACAAATCCGGAAGAATCTCAGGGCGCCACGGTCACGCGCTCCGAGATGGCAGTTAAGGCTGAACGTCGAAGGCGTTGGCTGAAATTAGCTAACGCCTTCGGCGTTACAATGCGAATATCTTCAAACTAACCCACTACCGCTTGTTTCGGCTCTTTGAATCTCTACGACATACGTGATAAATAGAACGTTCCGTCTAAGACCCCACTGACCGTGATAAGCGGGTGCTCTCCGTAAGGCAGGTCTCGCGATGTTGGTTTCCACCTGGGAAACTGAGCTCAAATGCTACCAACAAAAAGAAGCGGATCTAAAACAGAAGGACTCTTTAGCATATCGTTGATGTGCTTCTTTATAGCCCTGGGGATGGTCGTTTTTCGTGTACCTGAAACTGCGTCGATCGCGACAGAAACGACCGCGAACGGACTGATACAAATCGCTCCCGACTCCTCAATCCGTCGTGAACTTGCGGCCGGAGCCAAGGAAGTGTTTGAGATTTCAATAGATCAGGGCAAGCTGCTTCGATTTTCGATTGATAAGGGTGATCTTGCGCTGTCGACGGCGCTGTATGGTCCAACGGGCACCAAATTATTAGAGCACGTTAGCCAGAATTTCGAGGTCGTGGAAATTTCTTTTCCAACTCAGGTTGCAGGGACGTACAGAATAGAACTCCAATCGCAGGAGAGAGCAGAGACGCCTGGACAATATGAATTAAAGGTTCAATCTTTACCGGCTATTACGCCACTGGACCGAAAGGACAGCGAGGCGCGACAGGCGTTGGCCCGTGCCGAGGTGCTGCGCGCAAACTGGACAGAGGCCTCCCTTCGCAAAGCGATAGAGGAGTATGGCAAGGCAGCGCTGATCTGGACATCTGCTTCCGACTCTGCAAACGCTTCACATGCGACACTGAAATCCGGCGACCTGTACTTTCATTTCAGCGAATATGCGGAAGCCCTGAGGCGATATCAGAACGCCGTGGCACTCGCTGGCGAGACAGGTGACTGGCTGGCGCAAGCCCGGGCACTGAGTCGAATGGGGCGTCTGCAGTCTTATATTGGGAAAAACGACCTGGCACAAAAGCAGCTAACTGAAGCACTCGACCTTTTCAAAGATCATGAAGCTAATCGAAACCTCGTCGCTACCAATGCTTACGGCGAAGCACTTGGCAACCTGGCTGAAATCAGTTACGCAAAAGGTGACTTTGTCAAATCGTCGAAGCAACTCGAGACTGCGCTAAAAGTCTTTCAGAATGATCGCAAAGGTGAAGCAAAGGTACACCTCTTCATGGGCTATATAGCTGGAAGCATAGGCGAGCCCGAGAAAGCAGTGACAGAAATTTTTCAGGCCCGAGATCTGTACCGGGCAATAAACGATAAGACCGGTGAAGCGCTCGCGCTCACGGCTCTGGGGCTGTCGCATTCTTTGAAAAGAGATGAGAACCGCGCGATTGAGATGCACCGCGACGCAATAGAAATTTTTCGTGCTACTGGAGACCGGCATAGCGAGGCCATAGCGCTCAACGCATTAGGGCAAGCTTATGAGAATCTGAATGGTTACTCGATCGCTATCAGTAACTACGAGAACGCCTTGCGGCTCTTTGAAGATATTGGTGCCCTGGATGGTGTGTCGGTCAGTACGTTCAAACTAGCCAGGATACACCACCTCAGCGGACATCCAGATCAAGCGCTCGCATATTATCAACGTTGTTTGAGGTTGAGCCGCGCTGCGGGAAAAGTTCGGACTGAAGCCAATGCGCTTAACGAGATCGCAAAGGTCTACGCCTCTCACGGCCGTCGTGAACTAGCATTGAAACAGTACCAGAGAATGCAGAAGTTTTATGAGACTATTGGCGATCACCGTGGTCAAGCGACCGCGTTGAACGCGCACGGAGATTTTCTGTTTCAACTCGGACAAAAGCAAAGAGCATTGGAGGCATACCGTCGAGCCCTTCCTTTGAGCCAGAAGGCAGGCGACAAAGGCATTCTGCTTTCTACGCTTTATAACCTGGCGCGCGCTAACCTTGATGTTGATTCTCCTAAAGTTGCGCTGCGCTTTATTCAGGAGTCGCTCGAAACTATCGAGGATCTGCGCGGGAATGTGAGAAGCCCGGAGCTCCGCACGTCATACTTTTCAGGAGTCCGAAAGCATTACGAGTTGGGTATAGAAATTCTAATGCAACTTGAACGACTGCGGCCCGGAGAGGGTTTTGCCGCCGAAGCTTTGTCGGTGAGTGAGAGGGGCCGGGTTCGCTTACTTCTCGATCTTGTCACTGAGTCGCGTGTCAATATACGTGAAGGAGCTGCGAAGGAACTTCTGGAGCGTGAGCGCAGGTTACGAGGGTTATTTCGATCGCAAGCCCAATATCGAATGGCTCTCTCTGTGAGCGGAAAAAACTCAAGCGAAATTGCTGAGGTTGAGAGCCAGATGGCCCAACTAAGAGCCGAATATCAAGAAGTTCAGGCTCTGTTAAGGCAACAGAATCCTCGTCTATTGTCTCTCGAACAGCCTGCGCCCCTGGGGTTGGAACAGATTCAGAAAGAGTTGCGAGATAGCGACACGATGCTGCTGGAATATGCTTTAGGGGAAGAACGTAGCTATTTGTGGGCAGTAACATGCGATTCTCTCCACAGTTATGAATTGCCGGCACGCCAGGTCCTGGAAGATGCCGCACGCGAATTCTACAAGTCGATTACCGTGCGACAGCGAAATGATGGGCAAATCCACAACGATTATCAGGCCAACGTTGAAGCGGCAGACAATACTTATTTTGAAAAAGCAAGCAATCTGAGCCGGATGCTGCTGGGCCCGCTGGCCGAACATTTAGGAGCCAGAAGACTTGTCGTGGTAACGGAAGGAGCATTGCAGTACATCCCATTCGACGCGTTGCCGGTACCTGTGGCTGGTCCAATTGGCACGTCAAAAACGTTGTTATTAGAAGCGAATGAAGTGGTCGTGTTGCCATCCGTTTCGACACTAATCGCGATCCGCGGCGCACGGAATGATACGAGTTTGCCTGGCAAGCTTATTGCCGTCATTGCCGACCCGGTTTTCAGCCGGAGTGATGACCGGGTGCAGAGCGAAGCACTCTCTCCCGCGATCGCTATGGCTGTAGCTGACCAGGATCCGGACCAATCCGGGCGACAGACGCTTGAAAGTCTAAGGCGCGACGGCGGGCTCGCTCGTCTCGCTCATGCCTCAGAAGAGGCTGATGCGATCTCTGCGGTGGCGCCTCTGGGCACGACGCTGGTGGCAAAAGGTTTCGATGCTAGCCGTGAAACTGCTACGAGTTCGCGCGTCGGTCAATATCAGATCGTTCACTTTGCTACTCATGGTTTCCTTGACAGCCAACACCCCGAATTGTCCGGCATTGTTCTTTCTATGATGGACCGTAATGGCGTACGGAAAAATGGCTTAATGTCGCTCCACGACATTTACAGTTTGGACCTGTCCGCTGAACTAACTGTTTTGAGTGCTTGCCAGACTGCGTTGGGAAAGGACATCAAGGGGGAAGGATTCGTAGGTCTAACCCACAGTTTCATGTCTGCGGGCTCGAAGAGCGTTGTAGCTAGTCTTTGGAAGGTAGACGATCGGGCGACCGCTGCTCTAATGGCTGATTTCTATGAGTCGATGTTGCAGAAGGGCATGCCACCCGCGGCCGCACTCAGATCTGCCAAACTGAAGATGATGCGAGATAAGCGTTGGAGCGCGCCATACTACTGGGCGGGATTTGTTTTGCAGGGTGAGTATACGAATCGTATTGCCGTTGACAGCAATCCATGGCTTCGCCGTGGCTTGGTGCTTTTGGCGTTTTTGGTTTTGATTTCGTCCGGTCTAATCGTTCTACAGAGACGGAGGCGTCGTTCGTTCGCTGCACAGCGGAATTGAACGACTGCGTGGCTTAAACAACGTTACTTCCTCAACCCCGAGAATACTACGCGTAAATGGCCCGAGATTCCGCAGTCCCACCGGAAAGCTTCGATGAGATTCTCGCGTGGCTCAATCCTGATCGTGAGGTGGCAGGGACCATCTATGTTCAGCTTCGCCATGACCTCACCAAAATATTCTCCTGGAACCGCTGTGCCGATCCCGACGGGCTGACCGATGAAGCATTCGATCGCGTTGCAAAGAAGGTGCATCACTTGAGGCAAACATTCGAAGGCGATCCGAGACTCTTCTTTTACGGCGTGGCGCGAAACCTGATTAAGGAAAATCCGAAGAAGGTTAAAACGCAAGTTTCGTTAGAGGGCACCGACTTGCCGGCGAATCCCCGGAATGAGAGAGAAAGGGAAACCGAGAATATTCGCGAAGAGTGTCTGAACTCCTGTTTGCAAGCGCTTAGCGACGAAAGGCGGGAGCTGATCCTCGCCTATTACGCCAAGGAAAAGCAGGCTAAGATCGATCATCGAACAGAAATGGCGCGGCGCCTAGGGACATCCGTAGAAACTCTGAGAGTGAGGGCTCATCGAATTCGCATCACCCTCGAGGAGTGTATTGAGCGCTGCCTCAATCGTAAGGCGTAACGAGAATGAAACGGATCGCAGGAAATTTCATTGTTATGGGGGATGGGACGTCTGGAGGATGACCCATGAAGGAAGAACTGGTGACTGACGCGTTATTGCGGCAGTTTCTATTAGGGAAAGTCGATGATGAGGAGCGGCAGCGAATTGAGATCCTCTTCATGACCGATCCTCTATCGAGAGAAAGAATCCTCGTCGTCGAGCAGGATTTGATTGAAGACTATTTGGAGGACTGCCTCACGACTGAGGATAGAGAGAGATTCCTTTTGCAATATGATACGCCGGAGCAACGACGGAAGCTGAGGATCACAAAGTCGATAAAAGAGTGGGGCGCTACGGAGGCAAAAGTAACTCGAACTGGTCCATCCAGGATCTCAATCTGGCGCCGTCTGCGCGTGGGGATACGGCTGAAACCTGTTTTCGTTATTCCCATCGCGGTGACATCGATAATCGCGATCGTCGTCGCTGCTGTTTGGCTAAACCGGAAAACGGAACTTCGAAACAGAGAGCATTTGGCCATTCAGCAAGAAGTGGCCCGGCTTAACGATCCCTCAAACTTACGTGAAGTCCCACCACAAATGTTGTCATTAAAGCTGACCCCTGTTTCGGTTAGAAGCCTCGAAAGGGAAACTGAGTTAACGACGGTCGCAGAAATTCAGTTTGTTGAACTGCGTCTTCTTTCGCTCCAAAAGGAACTCTACTCTACCTACCGGGCCGTAATACGCCGATTTGATGACGAGGATACGCTTACAGTCGGTGACCTTCACGCCGAAAATGACGGTGGGAAGGCGGTTCGAATAAGACTTCCAGCTCACATGCTTAGGCGCGGACTTTACCAGATACACTTAAGTGGCATTGCGGCTGACGGCACTACAGGTCTCGTCGAAGAGTACAAGTTCACAGTGGCGGGCTAGAGGTCTGCGGCGTAATTGTGTGACTGTATCGGGCTTTGCACGAAAAGTCGATTAAAGTGGTCTTTTCTGTACTTTCTGTTTTCTCAGCGATCTCTGCGTACCTCTGCGGCCTCTGTGTTAAGCCGAATCGAGGAAAGGATTTAACGCAGAGCACGCAGAGGTACGCAGAGATCGCTGAGTCAGCCAAAATACAGTTGCGCTGGACACTTTTCGCGCAAAGCCGCTTCAAGTGTTTTGAACCATTCTGGTGTGTGTGGGGTAAAGTAAGTCTCGATTCTCCTTGTTGCCCTACGCCGCGCGCTCTTTTCGTAGACAAAACGCCATCTGAAGCTCCCCACGAGCCTCAACAGGCCGATGTTACGCGGTTCCCTGAAGACTTCATGTTTCAGCTAACGAACGAAGAAGCAGAAAACTTGAGATCGCAATTTGCGATCTCAAGTTCTGGTCATTGCGGACGGCGCTCACTGCCGTACGTCTTCACGGAGCAAGGTGTGGCAATGTTGTCGAGTGTACTGAATAGCGAACAAGCCATCGAAGTTAACGGGCGCGTCATGCGTGCTTTTGTGAAGCTCCGGCAGATGTTGGAATCGAACGAGGAACTGAATCGAAAATTCGCGGCAGTCATTCGGAAGCTTTCAACGCACGACAAATACTTCAAGATCGTATTTGATGAACTCAAGAGGTTGACCGAGCAGCCAACTCCATCACGTAAACAAATCGGCTTCAAAGCGGACAAAAAGTCATAACGATGCATCCTCGAGCAAATGATTAGGGAGTTTTCCTGGGCGTGTCCAGACCGTTAGATCGTCAACGGCCTTCCTCTCTTCCGTACTTAAACGAGTTCAGCGTCGTTAGACTTAGCCCGGTTTACAGCGCGTCCACTCTTCCTTTTAAGTTGCGCACGTGGTCCAGGAGGAAATTCTGAAGTTCTGCTCTCTCTTGAGGAGTGGTGATACAGCATGGGTTTGAAATCGGCTCCTCAATACTTTCGAGTTCATTGGTCCAATAACGCAGCGTGATCTGATTGGCATCGTCGATTTCATAGGTCCAATCGCCGGGGTTGTGAGAGGCGAGCTGATTTTCTAAGAAGTGATTAATGAACTTCACGGCTTCGTCTTCACCGATGCAGGCGAGCAAGAGACGAACGAGTTCAGCAAACTCTATTTGAGCCGTCGCATGCTTTCCCTGAATCATTTCGCCGAAATCAGACCGCTTGTATTCCTGGCGCAATGAATCATCCAAGTCTGGCCTAATATTCTTCATAAATCTTTTGCTCGCGACTGGTTGCCAATCGAGCGCTAATCAGTCGGATTACGTCATCGCGTTCAGTATACGACACAACTCGGCGTGAACGGATAACATACCAAGTCGCCCATTAGTATTCGATGGCGCACAACGTACTGTATAATCTCGCCTGGTAGGATTCTGAAGATTTCATTGAACTTAACCGAAGAAGCGAAAAAGCTCAGCATTGCCGAACGGATCAATTTAGTGGAAGAGATCTGGGACAGCATCGCGGAAGAGAACGGATGTTTTGAATTGAGCGAGGCCCAGAAACAAGAACTTGACCGTCGCCTCGAATCGTTTCGCGCGAACCCCTCACAAGGTAGAACGTGGGAAGAGATTAAGGCTGAATTCCTCAATTCCAAGTAGTTCCTCATGCAGATTCGTTTTCAGCCGGAGGCCGAAATTGAACTCGCCGAAGCTCGCCTTTGGTATTCACTTCAACGCGAGGGGCTCGATGCAGCGTTGATGAAGCGTGTTGACCAAACGTTAAGCGCAATCACTGCGCGTCCATATTCATATCCGATTGTTTATCGGAATCTTCGACGTGCAATGTAAGGCGATTTCCTTTTGCGATTTTTTATGAATCGAGTGAAAGTGAGATCATTGTATTTGCGGTATATCACTCAAGACGTGATCCTGAACGATTGTTACGCAGGTTGTGAACCTCCTTTCGACAGGAAGTTATATTTCTGCCACGGATGAATATGTCGATGGATGCTTCGTCACCCCTTGACGCCGATAAAAACTACATGCTTCGCTGGATATTGATCGCGTTCCATGAGAACGCACTTACATCCATTCTCTTTCATTATCCTCAAGTATTCTTCTTCGCCCAGTGAGCTGTAGTAGAAATCCTGCCCACACATCTGTCCGGTTATCTCGCCATCCACACCACCCGCAGTAAACAGAACTACGTCCCTTGATGGTGAACAGCACACGATAACGGCCCACAATCATCTCGCGAATCTCCTGGGAGAACTCGTCATCTTCCGGTGCAAGCGGGAAGCCTTTGGGAACAAGGGCGAGCTGGGTGGAAACTGCTGTCCGTAACTGACGGACCCATCGTTGGGCCTCTTTCTTGCCCCCGGCGCGGCGACCCCAATCGTAAGATTCACGCACGTCTACCTGAGCCGATTCCTCGAAGACAACAGCGTACCGCTTCATTCGCGCTCAGAGATGCCTTTCTCAGCGAAAAACTCCCTGAAGAACTTTTCTGCCGGCTTGCCCGCGTTCCGTTTCATACTTTCCAGTCCACACTTGATGCCCTCGATAGTTTCCATCCTGGCTTGCGCTTCCAAAAGTTTCTGATAGCTCGCAGCGTCCTGGACGACCAGCTCAGCTTTGCCGTTAACTGTTAAGACTACCGGCTGTCCGGTCTTCTTTAATTGGCGCACGATCTTCGCAGTGTCGCGTTTGAATGTGCTAAGGCTCTGAATATCGCGCGTAAGTTTCATCCGTCTGCTCCGTTGCGAAATCTGCACTGAATTTTGCGCGCAGTGTAACATGATTTCGTTTGACAGCCGAAAATCGTAGCGTTATACGTTGCTAGCACTCCACCAAAAACGAAGCGGGCCGACTTGTGCGGTAACACAAAGCCGACCCTAAACCCTCAACCTTCTTAGGAAAGGATGAAGATCATGCTTAATCATAACAGCGCCAGACAGCGCGAAGAAACACCTCACCTCAGCGATGCAC
>Ga0268386_10004497_pt1 | contig 10268 bp, 11 predicted proteins | sample RVTome_15_FD_200260 | JGI IMG/M metagenome (GOLD analysis project Ga0268386, IMG submission 200260) | Soil microbial communities from uranium-contaminated site in the Upper Colorado River Basin, Wyoming, United States - RVT150D86... ... | reverse complement strand
GCGCCGTGTGCCTCCGCGGGGTAGTCGTCGGTGGGCGGCACACGTCCCAGGAAGCCGAGCGGGCTCACCTCGTCCGGGGCGTCCCGCACATACGCGTCCACGGCACGCAGGATCTCGGGCGCACGCTCGCCGGGGTAGAGGACGAGCGCGAACAGCACGTCGGGCCCGACGGGATGGAGCCGGTACTCGAACGCGGTCACGACGCCGAAGCTGCCGCCCCCGCCTCGCAGCGCCCAGAAGAGGTCGGCGTTCTCGGCCTCGCTCGCGGTCACGACCGACCCGTCGGCGAGCACGACCTCAGCGGACACGAGGTTGTCGACGGAGAGCCCGTGCTTGCGCCGGAGCCAGCCGATCCCGCCGGAGAGCGTGAGCCCGCCGATGCCCGTCTTCGTCACGACTCCGAGGGGCGTGGCGAGTCCGTGCTCCTGCGTGGCGGCGTCGAGCTCACCCAGCGTCACGCCTCCCTCGGCGCGGGCCGTGCGTCGCTCGGCGTCCACTCGGACGTCCTTCAGCCGCCGCAGGTCGACGGCGAGGCCGCCGTCGACGAGCGCCGTGCCGGCGACGCCGTGACCTCCGCCCCGGGCCGTCACGGCGAGCTCGTGCTCGCCGGCGAACAGGACCGCGCGCCGGACGTCCTCGACGTCCGCGACCTGCGCGATGGCGGCGGGGCGCCGGTCGCTCATGGCGTTCCAGAGCGCGCGCGCGTCCTCGTAGCCCTCGTCGCCGGGCGCGAACAGCTCGCCCCGGAAGCCGTCACGCAGGCGTGCGAGATCGAGCATGCCCTGCGCGTCCGCTGCAACCGTCTCCTCGCGTGCCATCGCCCCTCCTCGTGCCTCGTTGCCTTCGCGGAGGTAGGACCCGCTATCCGCCCCACCAGCCCTGCGTGATCTCCGCGTCCCCCGGGCCGCCGTACGGCGCCCCGAACGCGAGGAACGCGAGCCCCTCGGATCCCGCCTCGAAGCAGCGCATCGTCTCGGCGGGGACGCGAACCGCGTCCCATTGCCGGAGCTCGACCTCCTCGTCGTCGAGCGCGACCCGGCCGCTCCCCTCGATCACGACGTAGAGCTCCTCCTGCTCGCGGTGGTGGTGGCCGAAGGGAAGGCGCGCGTTGGGCGCGAGCCGCTGGAAGCTGAGCCCGGAGCGCTCGAGCCCGAGCTCCTCCCGTGCGAACCGTGCCTCGAGACCGGGCGCCATGCCGAACTTCGGTGCGGCGTCCTCGACGTCGAAGAGGTTCCGGATCGTGTACTCGCCCATGCTCACCCTCCCGTGTGGATCGCGCGGATCGTGTCGATCGTGTCGGCCTCCTCTGGCCGCTTGTCGGGACGGTAACCCTTGACGCGCGCGAAGCGCAGCGCGACGCCGCCGGGATAGCGGGAGCTCGCCTGGACGCCGTCGAAGGCGATCTCGACCACGAGCTCCGGGCGGACCTCGACGACGTGGCCATCGCGGCCGGTCTCGAGCTCGAGGAGCCGCTCGGTCTGCCACGCGAGCATCGCGTCGGTCAGGCCCTTGAACGTCTTCCCGAGCATCACGAACCCACCGGTCGCGGGATCCCGGGCCCCGAGGTGGAGGTTCGAGAGCGTGCCCTGCCTGCGCCCGTGCCCCCACTCGGCTGCCATGACGACGAGGTCGAGCGTGTGCGCCACCTTCACCTTGAGCCAGCCCGAGCCGCGCCTGCCGGCCTCGTACGGCGCGTCGGGCGACTTCACCATGACCCCCTCGTGCCCGGCCGCGAGCGCATCGCCGAGGAACCGTTCCGCCTCGGCGAGGTCGGCCGTCTCGATCCGCGGCACGAGCAGCTCGGCCGGGAGTCGCTGGCCGAGCTTCCTGAGGCGCTCCCGCGCGCCGAGGTCGAGCACGTCCTCCCCGTCCAGGTGCAGCACGTCGAAGACGAGCAGGGAGAGCGGCACCGTCCGACGCAGCTCCTCGACGGCGACCCTGCTCCCGAACCGGCTCATCGTCACCTGGAACGGCCTCGGCCGCCCGTCGGGCTCGAGGGCGATCGCCTCGCCGTCCAGGATCGCCGAGTCGACGTCGAGCGTCCGGACGACCTGGACGAGCTCCGGGACGCGGTCCGTGATCTCGGCGAGGTTGCGCGTGAACGCGCGCACCTCGTCGCCTGCGAGGTGCACCTGGAGCCGCGCGCCGTCGAGCTTCCACTCGACGATGGCGGGCCGGAAGCGCTCGAGGGCACCTTCGAGATCGGCGGCGGTCTGCGCGAGCATCGGCTGGACCGGCTGCAGCACCTTCAGCCGGAAGCCGGCGAGCGCCTCCCGCCCACCCGCGAGCGCCGCCGCGGCGACGCTCCGGAGGTCTCCCGAGAGCATCGCGGCACGCCGGACCTCGGTCGCAGGCACGTCCGCCGCCTTCGCGACCGCGTCCGCCATGACGCCCTCGAGCGCGCCTTGACGAAGCTCGCCGAGGAGCAGGGCCCTCAGGAAGCGCTGCTCGCCTTCGGTCGCCCGGGCGAAGAGCGCCTCGAGCTCGCTGCGGCGGGCCGCCTGCGAGCCCGGGCCGGTCGTCTCGGCGATCCGCGCTACGGCGGAGTCCACGTCGAGCAGCTCGAGCTGTGGGACGGCCGCGGGCGCAGGGAGCTCTCGCAGGGAGGCCCAGCCGACGCCGATCGACCCCTGTGGCAGCATGCCCGACAGGTAGGCGACGGCGACGGGCGCCTCCGCCGGGGTCGTATGCGCGAGCGGCGCAGCGAGGCGCTCGACCTTGGCGAGCCGGGACGACGTGCCGGCCACGTCGGCCGAGGCATCTGCGATCTCGTGCAGCAGCACGGTCAGACGTCTTCGAGCGCCCGCAGGTCCTCGGCGTCGAGGCGCCAGGCGGCCGCCGCGGCGACGTTCGCGAGGACTTGCTCCGGCTTCGTCGCGCCCGCGATCACCGAGGCGACGCCCGGCGTCGCGACGAGCGCCGACAACGCGAGCTCGAGGAGCGTGTGCCCCCGCTTCTCCGCATAGCGCCCGAGCCGCTCGGCGCGCGCAAGACGCCCCTCGTCGAGCACGCGCCCCGCGAGGCGCGTGCCCTCGGGCGCGGGCTCGCCGCTCCGGTACTTGCCGGTCAGCATCCCGCTCGCGAGCGGGAAGTACGGAACGTAGGCGATCCCGAGCTCGCGGCAGAGCGGCAAGACGCCTTCGTCGTCGTTGCGCGTCAGCAGGTTGTACTCGTTCTGCACCGCGACGAAGCGGGCCGTCCCCAGCTCCCGGGCCACGCGCTCGGCCTCCGCGAGCTGCTCGGCGGAGAAGTTCGAGCACCCGAGCGCGCGCACCCTGCCCTCCCGGACGAGCTCGTCGAGCGCCTGGAGCGTCTCGCCGATCGGCGTGTCGGGATCGGGCTTGTGCAGGTAGTAGAGGTCGACGTGGTCCGTCCGCAGCCGCTCGAGCGATCCCTCGATCGCCGCCCGCACCCTCGCTGGGTCACCGAAGCCCCGCTCGGGTGCCCAGCCGAACTTCGTCGCGAGCACGACGGACTCGCGGCGACCGTCGAGCAGCTCGCCCAGGAAGCGCTCGCTCGCCCCGTCCTGCCCGTACACCTCGGCCGTGTCGAAGAACGTGATGCCGGCCTCGAGCGCCTGCTCGACGACCGCCTTCGTCGCGTCGAAGTCGATCCGCCCGCCGAAGTTGTTGCAGCCGAGCCCGACGCGCGAGACCCGTATGCCGCTCGTCCCGAGCTCGACCTCGTCCACGCGCGGAACGCTAGCTACGCGACGGACCGCGACGCGAAGAGGACGCGCTCGAGGACGACGAGCACGCCGAGGAACACCCCCGGCGCGGCCGCGACGGCGAGCGTCGGCAGCACGTCGTGGAGCGCGAGGACGACGCCGAGCGCGCCGACGGTTCCGAGCTTGAGCCCGACCCCCAGCCGCCGGACGCGCGTGATGGTCGCCACGCGCATGACGACGAGCGACACGAGGAAGAGCGCGACGCCGCCGAGGTAGGAGACGGCCGGGCCGAGCTCCAGACGCGCCCGGCCCGCCTCCTCGATCACGAGAGCGAGACCCGCGCTCGCCGCCGCCAGGCCCATGAGCAAGGGCAGGTGCGCGTACGAGTACACGACCACGGCGGGCGTCCCGCCCTTGAGGACGATGCTCGCCTGCCGGTCGAAGTAGAGCCACCAGATCCCGGTGACAGCGACCGCCCCGAGGAGCGCCGCGGCGACCGACCTCGAGTCCCACTCGGACCCGGCCGTGCCGAGCGCGACGAGGACGACGGACTCCCCGAGGACGATGATCGTGAAGAGCCCCCAGCGCTCCACCGCGTGACCCGCCGTCGTCGGCACGCGCCGGTGGAGGCGCGTCGCGAGCGGCGGTAGGCTGAGATCGATCGCGAGCCCGACGCCCCAGAGCACATAGCGAAGCGGCGTCTCGACTCCCAGCGAGCCGATCCAGACGAGCACGCTCAGGCCGTAGCCCGCGCCGTAGAAGCCGACGAGCACGCGGGCCTCCGGCACCGCGAGCCACGCCCGCACGTAGAGCGCGACGACGATGGAGCGCAAGGCGATGTACGACATCGCGAAGGCGGCTGTCGACTCGCCATGCGCGACGTCGGGAACGAGCACCGCGAGCGTGGCGATCGCCACCATGCCGGCGAAGTAGGAGAGGCGGAACACGACGTCGTCCGTGTCGAAGCGGTCCGCGTAGAACGCATACCCCTGCCAGGCCACCCAGACGGGCACGAAGAGACCGGCGAAGCGGAGGAACCCGGCGGCCGAGTGGTCGAGGACGAGCTCGTGCGAGAGCTGTGCGATGGCGACGACGAAGACGAGGTCGAAGAAGAGCTCGAGCCAGCTCGCGTGCCGGTCGTCGCCTCCCTCCTCGACGGTCCGCAGCCGCGGGGGCACGACCCACCTGGCTCCCCGCTCGGCGACCGATTCCTCCTCCGGCACGCGGATCCCCACGAGGCGTGAGCCTACGGCACGTCCGGAGGGCGATCGGCGCTCGTGCGCCGGCTACCAGCGAAGGAGCGCCGCGATGCCGTCGTGCTCGGCGAGCGGCTCGGCCGCGGCCGCCGAGAGCGGCGTCACGCGCGCGTCCGTCGCGAGCGCCCGCTCGAGCACGTGGCCGATCAGCGACGGCTCGGGCACGAGGTCTTCCCGCGCGACGCCGGGCGGGACCACGCCCTCCGGAGCGAGCCGCCCGTCGGCCGTCCGCGCTCCCTGGAGCTCCACTCGTTCGTCGAACAGCAGGTGCTCGACACGACCGTCCTGGAGAGCGGCGAGGACGTCGTGAAGCCCGAGCGCCCCGGCGTTGCCGGAGAGGGCGGCATCGGTCGCGCGCCGGACGAGCTCCGCCTCGCGGCGAAGGCTCGCCTGCTCGAGCTTCGGCGCGAGCACGTCGGCGATCTCGGTCGCAGACCGGCCGTTGAGCGTGCGCTCGTCGAGCGAGACGTCGACCGGGTTGGGCTCGAGCTCCTCGACGAGGCGCTGGGTGAGCCGGGGGTCGCCCGCGAGAGCGACGCGATCCCAGCCGCGCTCCCGGCACAGGCGCCCCAGATCCGCCGCGACAGCTTCGAGGAGGCGCGCGCGGTTCTCGTCCAGCCGGCGCTCGTAGCGGTCGCGCTGCGGCGCCGCGTGCTGCGGCAGTCCAGGGTTCGCGCCCGCCGGCCCCTTCATCTCGCGCCAGTCGGACGTCTCGGGGTCGATCTCGAAGGCCCGCAGCTCCTCCACCGCCCCGAGGTGTTGCTCGAGCACGCGCACGGCCGTGTGCGAGACGGCGACGAGCCCGGCCGGCCGGCCACGCTCGAGCGCGACGAACAGGGGAGTCAGCTCGGCGACGTCCCCGAGCGCGACCAGGTCGACGAGCGGCATCTGCATCGAGACGTGCCGGGTCTCCCCCGACCCGACCGCTACGAAGAGCGCCCGCCCGCGACCGGGCCGGCGCGGGTCGAGGATCGCCACGAGATCGTCCTCGAGGGCCTCCAACCGCCGCTGCAGGGAGCTCCAGCGGTCGCGGTCGCCCTCGGCCTTCACGCGGTCGCGGACGTCGTCCAGCCCGTTCTCGGCGGCGACGACCCAGGCGGGCCGCACGGCCGCCTGCTCGCGAGGGTCGGCGTCGACGTAGACGGAGAGGACGCCGTGCGGGTCGCGCAGCCGGGCGATCTGGAGGAGATCGACGGCTCGGCTCTCGGCCAGCGAGGTCACGTCCGGTCCAGTCTCACACGAACATGGCCTGCGCGCGGGGAGCGAGCACTGTCCGGAACGCTACGCGGCGGTCGGCCGCTCGTGCTGCTGCCCGTGCTCGGGAGCCGGGAACGGCCAGGCCAGGAGCGGCGTCGGCTCGTGATGGGGCTCGCGGGGCGGGACGACCCAGACCTTCTCCTCGTCCTCGCGCTCGCGGGGCTTCGGTGCGACGTTCTCGGGGTCGACGTCCATCGCGCTCTCCTTTCGTGCACTGTGCACCGCCTACCCGAGCGGGCAGACGCGGAAACGCGGCTCGGCGCCCATGATGGACCCGCCGGTGCCGTACACTCCGCGCCGTGGCCGAGAGGGTCGTCTTCGACGTGCGGATGGAGCGTCACGGTGGAGCGACGGTGGTCCACGTGAACGGGGAGCTGGACCTCGCCACGACCCCGCAGCTCGAGGAAACGCTCGAGCCGGTGGATCGCAGCGCGCCGCTCGTCGTCGACCTCGGCGAGTGCACGTTCCTGGACTCGACCTGCGTGCGCTTCCTTATCTCGCTCGTCAGGGAGACCGAGGCCGCCGGCGGCCGCACCGCCCTCGTCGCGACCGACCCCGGCATCCTCCGCGTGCTCGAGATCACCGCGCTCGACACGATGGTGCCGGTGCACCCGACGGTCGAGACGGCGCTGACCGGCGCGCCCTAGTTCCGCCGGGCCGCGCTCCCCTGCTCGTGGGCTCGTCGCCACTGCCGGCGCCCACCAGGCGCCTGCTGAACACCGCGTCGCTCAGGCGAGGGCGAAGGACGGCTTGTGCTCGACGAGCTCGACCTCCACGCCGTCAGGCCCCGCGAGGAAGAGCGCCCGGCTGTTCTCGGCGTCGACGACCTTCCGGACGACCAGGCCCTCGGCGATCGCGCTCGCCCGCGCGTCGTCGAACGACTCGACGAGCAGGCCGAGATGGTCGAGGAGCGGACGGTCGGACGCGGGAGGAGCGCCGGGATGCAGCTCGACGAGCGCGTCGCCCAGCCGCACGCGCTCGATGGCGCCGACCCGCGAGGCGGGCTCGAAGCCGAGGTCGAGCCAGGCCCTGACGCTCGCGAGGGGGTCGGGGACCCGGAGCGCCACGTGGTCGAGATCGATGTCGCCGTCCCGCTCGCCGGGGACGAGGCGAACGACCAGCCCCCGATCGAGCAGGACCGTCGTCGTCGCCGTCGCGCACGGGATCCCGATGGCGACGTGGAGGAGCTGCCCAGGCTCGCGGGGCGCATCCGGCGCGCGGAAGAGCGTCACCTTGCCGAGCTCGGGGCGCCGACCGACGAGCACGAACTCGTCGGTCTCCTCGATGATGCGGAACGGCAGCCGTGCCAGGAGGGCCGCGGCGGCCCGCCGTGGCTCCGACACGCGGAGCGCGACATGATCGAGCTTCGTCGGGTGCACGACCGACCGGTACCCGGTGCCTCGGAGACGAAAACGCGGGGCTCAGGCGAAGAGCGGCTCAAAGCGCTCGCGCCACTCGGCGTCGCTCACGGAGCGGCGGAAGAGCTGCTCGAGGACGGTGCGCGGAGGCTCGCCCTGCTCGTTCGCGACGAGGCAGACACTGGCGACGAGGAGATGACGGAGGAGCTCCGGGTCGAGGCGCGCCACGGCGATGGCGCGCTCGAAGGCCCAGACGGTTCGAGCCGCGTCGGTCGCCGGACCCTGCTCGTGGATCGCCTCGTAGAGCTGCTCCGGATCGAACGTGTCCCACTCGGTCATGCTCTCAGTATCACGACAGCGGCGGGCGTTTCGCGGCGGATGGAACGGGTATGCGGCTGACATCGGCAAGCGAACCAGAGGAGGTTCCCAGAGATGGATGTCTGGACCTACCCGTCCGAGCTCGGCACCGCCCTGACGGACACGAGCATGGACATCACGGGCTTCGACGTCGAGGCTCTCGACGGATCGATCGGAAAGGTGGACGAGGCCACGTACGAGATCGGCCGGAGCTACCTCGTGGTCGACACGGGCCCGTGGATCTTCGGCAAGAAGGTCATGCTCCCCGCCGGCGTGATCCGCTCGATCGACGAGGCGGAGGAGCGCGTGTTCGTCAACCGGACGAAGGACGAGATCAAGAACTCGCCCGAGTTCGACGACTCGCTCGTGTCGGACGACACCTACCGGTCGCGCCTCGGCTCCTACTACGACCGCGGGGGCCAGGGTTACCGGGAGCACGGCGACACCTTCTAGTCGTCAGTCGCACGGAGGTCGGCGCAGCGCCGTCGACCTCCGTTCAGCTTCCGCGGCGGCGGGACGCATCGCGGGTCTCGCCGCCGAGCGTTTCGGCGCACCTGCGCGACGGGCATGCACAAGGGGATGACCAGGGTCGTCGAGCCCGAAGCACCACCCGAGGACCCGAGAGCCGTCGATCCGGTCGCCGTTCCGGGCGCAGTGTCGCGACCGCCGCTCCGCGTCCCGCGCTCTCTCGACTTCGCCGCGGCGGTGAGCTGGCGGCTCCTCGTCGTCGGAGCCGCCGTGGTCGCGACGCTCGTGCTCCTGACGAGGCTTCAGGTGGTCTTCGTCTCGACGGCGGCCGCGATCCTCGTCGCCTGCGCGCTCTGGCCCACGGTTCGGCGCCTGCGGGACCGAGGCGTTCCTCCGTCGCTCGCGGCGCTCCTGACGCTCCTCGGGCTGCTCGGCGCCGTCGCGCTCACGGCCGCACTCGTCGCCCCGTACGCGGCGGACGAGATCCGCGAGCTCGACGTCAACGTGACCGGAGGCGTGGAGGTCGTGGAGGACTGGCTCGTCACGGGGCCGCTCGGCCTCTCGGAGCGCGAGGTGCAGTCCTTCTTCGAGCGCGCGGAGCGGCAGGTGCGCGCCGTCGGGAATCGCGCGATCCGCGGCGCGTGGGACGGTGCCATGTTCGCCGTCGAGTTCTTCGCCGGGATCCTGCTGGCGATCGTGCTGACGTTCTTCTTCCTGAAGGACGGAGACCGTATGTGGAAGTGGATCCGCGGCTTCGTCCCGGCGCGAAGGCGGGACGACTGGGATCGAATCGCGGTCGACGTGAGGGACGTGCTCGCAGGGTTCATCCGCGGGACGACCCTCGTCGCCGCGGTCGACGCCGTCGGCATCGGCGTCGGCCTGCTCCTCCTGGACGTCCCGCTCGTCGTCCCGATCGCGCTGCTCACGTTCTTCGGAGGATTCATCCCGCTCGTCGGCGCGACGATCGCCGGGTTCGTCGCGGTGATGGTGGCGCTCGTGAGCAACGGGTTCCTGACCGCGCTCGCCGTGCTCGGCGTCGTGATCGCCGTCCAGCAGCTGGAGGGAAGCATCCTCCAGCCGCTCGTCGTCGGGCGCTCGGTGCGCTTGCACCCCGCCGTGATCCTGCTGGCGGTCGGGGCGGGAGCCGTGCTCTGGGGCATCGGCGGTGCGCTCCTCGCCGTCCCGCTGACCGCAGCGCTCGCGACGGTCCTCGCGCACCTCCGCACGAAGCCTGGCCAGGAGCCTCCGGTCGCGCCCACGTCCCTCGAAGGGGCGTGACGCCCCAGACCACCTGATCGGCAGAGCCGCGCCTAGGCCGCAGCCGCGGCGAGCCCGTTCGTCCGCTCGACGATTCCGAGGCCCTCGACGAGCGTGAAGAAGGCCCTCGCGAACGGCGACGAGCCCGAGCGTGCCTCGACGTCCCTCCAGTCGATCTGCTCGCGGAGAGCCCGGGCGACCTCGAGCACGGGCCGGAAGTCGAGCTCCTGCTCGGTGAGAGCGAGGAGCTTCGTGACGAGGACGTCGTCGATCGACGCGACGAGCATCGTCTGGGCGTGGACCTCGAGCGACGTCGCCCGCGCGAAGTGCTCGTCCGAGATCGCGCCGCCCGACGGCCTGAAGATGAGGTCGACAAGGACGTCGCCGTCGTACGCCTTGTAGAGCCACTCCTCGGGCGGGCGCTCAGGCTTCATCCCCGCGTCGACGAGCGCCTGCAGCGCCGTCCCGGCGTCGTCCTGACGAACGAAGAAGTCGACGTCGTGGCCGCTCGGCGGGCCGCCGCGCGCCCAGATCGCCAGGCCGCCACCGAGCATGAAGTCGACGTCGGCCTCGCGGAGCGCCGCGGCCGAGCGCTTCATCGTGGAGATGAGATCGTCGAAGTCGTCCGTCCGTCGAGAGGGCATGTGC
>Ga0268386_10004496_pt1 | contig 10269 bp, 7 predicted proteins | sample RVTome_15_FD_200260 | JGI IMG/M metagenome (GOLD analysis project Ga0268386, IMG submission 200260) | Soil microbial communities from uranium-contaminated site in the Upper Colorado River Basin, Wyoming, United States - RVT150D86... ... | reverse complement strand
CAGAGTTCGGCTTCGCCTCGACGGCCACCTTCGTGGGCGCCCAGGAGCGGGTGGGCGACTACCTCGCCGCCGCGGACGTGCTGCTCCTGAGCAGCGACACCGAGGGCATGCCCGGGGCGGTGCTCGAGGCCGCCGTCGCCGGCCTGCCGGCGGTCGCCTCCGCGGTCGGCGGCGTGCCCGAGTGCATCGAGGACGGCGTCACCGGGATCCTGGTCTCGCCCGCGGACGATGCCGCGGGCGCCGCGGCGGTGGCGGTGCTGCTCGCCGATCCGGAGCGGCGGCGGGAGATGGGCGCGGCGGCGCGGCGGCGGGCCGAGGAGCGCTACCTGATCAACGCCGTCGCCACCCGCTACCTCGACTTCTACGAGCGGGTGCTGGCGCACCGGCGCGGCGGCGCGGCGGGATGAAGGTCCTCTACGTGATCGAGAGCCTCGGCGAAGGGGGTACCGAACGCTCGCTCGCGGAGCTGCTGCCGCCGCTGACCGCCGCCGGCGTGGAGGCCGAGGTGGTCTGCCTGTTTGACCGCAGCGGCGCGCGCGAGGAGGTCGCGGCGCGGTGCATCCCGGTAACCGTGCTCCCGGCCGGCGGCTGGGCGCGCCGGATGATGGCGCTGCGCCGCAGCCTCGCTGTCAGCCGTCCCGACCTCGTCCACACCATGCTCTTCCGCGCCGATCTCGCCGGCCGCCTGGCCGCCGTCGGCCGTGGAGTACCGGTGCTCGGCAGTCTGGTGAGCACGCCGTACGACCCGGTGCGCCTGCGCGACCCCGGCGTGCGCCGGTGGCGTCTAGCCCGAGCCCGGCTGGCCGACGCGGTCACCGCCCGGTGGCTCTGCGACCACTTCCACGCCGTCTCCCACGCCGCCAAGGAAGCCGCGGTGGCGGCGCTCGGGGTGGCGCCCGAGCGCGTCACGGTGATCCCCCGCGGCCGCGACCCCGAGCGGCTCGGTCGGCCGTCGCCGGAGCGGCGGCGGCGGGCGAGGGCGGCGCTCGGCCTCGGCGAGGACGAGGAGGTGGCGGTCCACGCCGGCCGCCACGAGTTCGCGAAGGGTTTGCCCAACCTCATCGCGGCGGTCGCCGAGCTGGCGCCGAGGCGGCCGCGCCTCCGAGTCTGGATCGCCGGCCGGGAGGGGGCGCTGACCGGCGAGCTGGAACGGCGCATCGCCGCCGCTGGCCTCGGCGAGCGGGTGCGCGTGCTCGGCCACCGCGCCGACCTGCCGGAGGTGCTCGCCGCCGCCGACCTGTTCGTCTTCCCCTCGCTCTACGAGGGACTGCCGGGGGCGGTGATCGAGGCGATGGCGCTGGGCTTGCCGGTGGTCGCCTCCGACATCCCGCCGGTGCGCGAGGTGGTCGAGCCAGGCGCGAGCGCGCTGCTGGTCCCGCCGGGCGACCCGGAGTCGCTGGCCGCCGCGATCGACGCTATGCTGACGGACCGCGCGCGCGCCGCCGCCTTCGGCCGCCGCGGCCGCGAGATCTTCGAGGAGCGGTTCACCCTCGAGCGGAGCGTGAAGGGGATGCTCGAGTTGTACCGGCAGCTCCTGGGGGGTGGCCTCCGGGATCACCAATGAGATCGATCGACCTCATCCTGCGGCGTATCAGTGGCAACGAATCGGGACGTCTCTCCGGTATTCTCGGCCGGAAACTCGACTGAATCGACTCACCGGCCATCAGTGAACGCTCCCCGCACCCCACTGCTTCCCGCTCCGTCGCTGCTCCACCGTGCGATCCTGCGCTTCGACCTGCGTCAGGCGTTGCGGCAGATCGACGAGGCGTCGCTCGCCGAGGTGCGGCTGCGTTTTCGCAACTCCTGCCCTGGAGCGTACGAAAGCAAGTACTGGCACCTCGACGGCCAGCTACTGAAGAACCTGCATCGAGCCTGGCGCCTACGGCTCCGTCATCCGCCGTTCGGGCTCTCGATCCTCGATCTGGGCACCGGTTTCGGTCTGTTCCCGTTCGTCTGCCGCCACTACGGTCACCGCGCAATCGGTCTCGATGTCGAGGACCAGTCCGACTCTCTCTATCATCTGGTCACCGGCGTGCTAGGAGTCGAACGTCTACTCGGCACGATCCGATCACGTGAACCACTTCCGGTCGCAGGACAGCGCTTTGATCTGGTCACCGGCTTCGCGGTCATGTTCAACGATCCGCAGGGCGAACCGTGGGGCGCTGGAGAGTGGGGCTACTTTCTGGCCGACCTCGCGAACCGGCGGCTAGCGCCCGGCGGACGCGTCTTCCTGAGCTTCAATCGTGACCGGAACGATCGCTACTTCGACCGGGAGACGGAAACTCTCTTCCGTAGCGTAGGTGGCGAGATCGAAGGCCGCGACGTGTATTTCCCCAGCCTCGATCCGGCGGTCTTGGGGGCCGAGAGAGTGACGGCAGTCGAGCCGCTCGCGGTGGAGGCCTGAGAGCGTCGTGTGCGGCATCGCGGGACTGCTTGCCCTCCGCCCCGGCGCCGCCGGCTCGTCCGGCGACCTCGCCACCTGGGCCGGGGCGATGGCGGGGGCGCTGACCCACCGCGGCCCCGACGACGGCGGCCTCTGGTGCGACCGCGAGGCCGGCGTGGCGCTCACCAACCGCCGGCTGGCGATCCTCGACCTCTCTCCCGAGGGGCACCAGCCGATGGTCTCGGCTTGCGGCCGCTGGGTGCTGACCCACAACGGCGAGGTCTACAACTTCCGGCGGCTGCGCGAGGAGCTGGTCGCCGCCGGCCACCGCTTCCGCGGCGAGTCGGACACCGAGGTGGTGCTCGCCGCCCTGACCGAGTGGGGGCTCGAGCGGACCCTGCCGCGCCTCAACGGCATGTACGCGCAGGCGATCTGGGACCGCGAGGAGCGGGCGCTGACTCTGGCGCGCGACCGGCTCGGGCAGAAGCCGCTCTACTTCGGCCGGGTGCGGCCCGGGCTGCTCGGGTTCGCCTCGGAGCTCAAGGCGTTTCACGCGGTGCCCGGCTTCGCGCCGGAGATCGAGCGGCGGGCGCTGCCGCTGCTGCTGCGCCGCGGGTGCATCCCGGCGCCGTGGACCATCTACCGCGGGGTCTGGAAGCTTCCGCCGGGTCATTCACTGCGGCTGCCGGCGGCCGGCGTCGCCCCGGACGCCGACCTCGCCGCGGCGAGCCAGCCCTACTGGTCGGCGGTCGAGGCGATCGAGCGCGGGGCCGCCGAGCCGTTCGAGGGCGGCGACGAGGAGGCCGCCGGCGCGCTCGAGGAGCTGCTCGGCGACGCGGTCGAGCTGTGCATGATCTCCGACGTGCCGCTCGGGGCGCTGCTCTCGGGCGGCGTCGACTCCTCGACCGTGGTCGCGCTGATGGCGAAGCGGTCGCCGGGGCGGGTGCGGACGTACTCGATCGGGTTCTCGCCCGGCCGCTTCGACGAGGCGCCGCACGCCGCGCGCGTCGCGGCGTACCTCGGCACCGAGCACACCGAGCTGTACGTCACCGAGGAGGACGCGCTGGCGGTGGTGCCCGAGCTGCCGGTGATCTACGACGAGCCGTTCGCCGACCCGTCGCAGATCCCGACCTACCTCGTCTGCCGGCTGGCCCGCGAGCACGTGACGGTGGCGCTTTCGGGCGACGGCGGCGACGAGCTGTTCGGGGGCTACCCGAAGTACCGGCAGCTCGCCACGCTGCTGAGACTCGCGCGCCTCCCCGCACCGCTGGCGGCCGCCGGCGCGTTCGCGTCGCGGCACCTGCCGTTCCCCTCGGCGCCGCGCCTGAGCGCGCTGGGCGCGGCGGGCGAGAAGCTCGCCGCGCTCGAGATCAAGGAGAAGGCCGGCAAGCTCGCCGGCTACCTCGATCGCGCGCGCACCCCCGACGCGATGACCGTGCGCCTGCTGTCGCTGTGGACCGACCCGGCGGCGCTGGTGCCCGGCGTCGAGGAGCCCCTGACCGGCCTCACCGACCCCGCGCGCTGGCCGCGGATCGCCGATCCGATTCGCCGCGCGATGGCCGCCGACATGCTCCTCTACCTGCCGGACGACATCCTCGCCAAGGTCGACCGCGCGGCGATGGCGGTGAGCCTCGAGACCCGGGTGCCGCTGCTCGATCACCGCGTGGTCGAGCTGGCGGCGCGCCTGCCGCGGCGGCTGGTTACGCGCAAGGCGGTGCTGCGCCGCGTGCTCCACCGGCACGTGCCGCCGGCATTGGTCGAGCGGCCGAAGATGGGCTTCAGCGTGCCGCTCGACGCCTGGCTGCGCGGCCGGCTGCGAGGCTGGGCCGAGGAGCTGCTCGATCCCGGCCGGCTGGAGCGCGAGGGGCACTTCGATTCCGCCGCGGTCACCGCGCGCTGGCGACGCCATCTCGCCGGCGCCGAGGACCTCGCGCCGTTCCTCTGGCCGGTGCTGATGTTCCAGGCCTGGCACGAGCGGTGGGCCGCGCGGCCGGCGGCGGTGCAGGCGCCGGCTCCGGTGTCGGTCGGCGCCGCGGCCGGGGAGCGCTGAGGCCGCGTGGCGGCTCCCGACCTCCACGTCTGCCACCTGATCAAGGGCCTGGGACGGGGCGGCGCCGAGCGCCTGCTGCCCCAGCTCGCGCGCGCCTGGCGGGGCCGGTTGCGGCTCTCGGTCGGCTACTTCCTGCCCTGGAAGAACGCCCTGGTCGGGGAGCTGGAGGAGGCCGGCTGCACCGTGCGGTGCTTCCGCGCCCGCTCGGCGGCCGGGATCCTGGCGCAGGCGCCGGCGGTCGCCCGCTGGCTGCGCCGCGAGCAGGTCGACCTCGTCCACGCCCACCTGCCGCTCGCGGGGGTGACCGCGCGATTGGCCGGCAAGCTGGCCCGGATCCCCGTGGTCTACACCGAGCACAATCTCCAGGAGCGCTACCACCCGCTGACCCGCCGCGCCAACCTCGCGACCTGGCGCTGGCAGCGGGCGGTGGTGGCGGTCTCGGCCGGGGTCGCCGACTCGATCGCCCGCCGCGCCCGCGGCGGCGTGCCGGTGCACGTGGTGCGCAACGGCATCGAGATCCCCCCGGAGGGCGACGCCGGCGGGCGGTCGCCGCGCGAGCGGCTGGGGATCGCGGCCACGGCGCCGGTGGTCGGCACGGTGGCGGTGTTCCGGCGGCAGAAGCGGCTCGACCTCTGGCTCGAGGCGGCGCGCCGGATCGCCGAGCGCGAGCCGGAGGCGCGTTTCCTGATCGTCGGCGACGGCCCGCTGCGCGCCGAGATCGAGGCGCAGGCCGGGCGGCTCGGCCTCGCCCAGCGGATCCTCTTCGCCGGGCTGCTCGACGACGTCGGCCCGCTGCTGGCGGCGATCGACGTCTACCTGATGACCTCGGAGTTCGAGGGGCTGCCGCTGGCGCTGCTCGAGGCGATGGCCGCCGGCCTCCCGGTGGTGGTGACCGCGGTCGGCGGGATACCCGAGGCGGTGACCGACGGCGAGACCGGGGTGGTGCGCCGGTTCGGCGACGTCGAAGGGCTGGCCGGCGCGGTCGCCGACCTGCTCGCCGATCCGGAGCGGCGCGCCGCGCTCGGCGCGGCGGCGCGGCGGCGCGTGGCCGAGTCGTTCGGGATCGACCGGATGGCGGCGGAGCTGGAGGCGATCTACCGCCAGGCGCTGGGCGGCGGCGTGGGGGGCGAAGACCGCTCGCCGGAGCGGGGCGGCTGAGCCGTGTCCTCCGGCGCCGCTCACGGAGACCCCCTCGGGTTCCGCGTCGTCCCCCTCGACGAGGTGCCGCTCGAGGAGGTGCTGGCGCTGCTCCGGTCGGCGCTCGGCGAGGGGCCGCTCGGGCGCGGCGAGGAGGCGTTTCGCTGGAAGCACCGCGGCGGCCCGTTCGGACCGTCGCCCGGCCTGGTCGCGGTGGCTGACGACGGCACGCTGGTCGGCGTGCGCCTGTTCCAGCGCTGGCGGCTGGCCGCCGGCGGCGCGGAGCTGGCGGCGGCGCGGGCGGTCGACACCGCCACCCATCCGGAGTGGCGGCGGCGCGGGGTGTTCCGCCGCCTCACGCTCGACCTCGTGGAACGGGCACGCGCCGAGGGGACGGCGCTGATCTTCAACACGCCGAACCCGCACAGCCGGGCCGGCTACCTGGCGATGGGCTGGCGCTCGCTCGGCCGCGTGCCGCTGCTCGTCCGGCCGCTGCGGCCCGGGCGGCTGGCTGCGTCGGCCATCGGCGGCGGCGACCGGTACGCAGCAGCACCGCCCGGGCCCCCGGCAGGAATGGAACCGGCGGCCGAGCTGATCGCCGACCCCGGCGCCGAGCGCTTCCTCTCCGGTCTCTGGGCCGGCGAGGCGCGGCTCCACACCCTGCGCACCGCCGCCTACCTGCGCTGGCGCTACGGCGAGGCGCCGGTCAATGCGCCAGCGTACGGCGCGCTCCGGCGCTTCGAGGGCGATGCCGGAGCGATCGTGATCGCCCGCGAGCGGGTGCGGCGCGGGGTGCGAGGGATCGTCCTGAGCGAGGTGCTGGTACGCGGCGGTGAGCGCGGTGAGCGGGCGGCGGCGGAGCTGATCGGTAAGATCGCGCGATCCGGCGCCGACTACCTGGCGGCGATCGCCGCCCGCGGCACCCCGGAGCGGCGTGCGCTCCGCGCCGCCGGGCTCCTGCCGGTCGGCCGGAGGGGGCCGCACCTGACCGTGCGCGAGCTGGCGCCGCCGCCGCCCGCGATCGCGCCGGCGAGCTGGCATGGCTGGCGGCCAGCGGCCGGTGACCTGGAGCTGTTCTAGCCGGAACGAGGATCCGCGTGTACGACCTGATCGCCTTCGCCGCCCTCGCCTTCCTCGCGCTGGCGGCGGCGCCGATCGTCGCCGGCCGGCCCGGTTCCTGGCTGCCGGTGAAGCTGCTGCTGGCCGCGGTGGCGCTGCGGATCTTCGGATCGATCGCCCGCTACGAGGTGCTGTTCCGGTTCTACGACGGCTTCGGCGACGCCGTGGCCTACTTCAACGAAGGCCTCGACATCGCGTCCCAGCTCCTCGAGCAGCCGATTCTGTTCTTCTCGCCCCAATTCTGGTCCGCGCCGACGAGCTGGTGGGGCACGCCGTTCCTCGAGAAGCTCACCGGCGTCGTGCTCACCATCGTCGGCCCGAGCATGCGCGCGGCGTCCCTTGCCTTCGCCTTGTTCGCCTTCCTCGGTCTCTGGGCGATCGTCCGGGCCTTCCGCAACACCACGCCGGATCACCGGGCGGTGCTATTCGCCTCGTGGATCTGGCTCTGGCCCTCGCTATGGTTTTGGCCGTCGAGCATCGGCAAGGAGGCGGTGCTGATGCTCGGCATCGGCGTCACCGTGCTCGGATACGCCGGCCGGCGGCCGGGGGTGCGCTGGCCGGTCTACTTCGCCGGGCTGGGGCTGACCTTCTGCGTCCGGCCCCACGTGGCGATGGTGTTGGCCGTGGCGACGCTGGTCGCCCACTGGCTGGGGAGCTGGGAGCGCTTCTCGATCCGGCGAGCGATCGAGGCGGCGCTGGCGGTGGTTGTGACGGTCTTCGCCTTCTCCGGGATGCTCGCCCAGTTCGGTCTCGAGAACGCCGGGTTCGAGGGGGTGACGGAGTTCGTCGAGTGGCGCGCGGAGGAGACGATGCAGGGCGGCAGCCGCATCGAGGGCGTTCCGCTCGGCGTCACCGGCGTGCCAATGGCGTTCGTCAACGTCTGGATGCGCCCCTTCCTGTGGGAGGCGCACAACGCGACCTCGGCCTTCGCCGCGCTCGAGATCGCGCTCTTCTGGCTGCTGGTCTGGCAGCGGCGCGCCGCGGTGGGTCACGCGCTCAGGTACTGGCGACACCACCGGCTGCTGCGGTTCGCCCTGCCGTTTCTGGCGCTCTACACCCTGATGATCGGCATCGCCTTCAGCAATCTCGGGCTGATCGCGCGCCAGCGGGCGCCGATCTTCCCCTTCATGTTGATGCTGTTGGCGGCGGCGCCGGCCACGGTGGCGGTCCGGCGGCGGGCCGTGGCCCAGCCGCCGCCGGTGCCGCGCTCGCGCCCGGCGAGGCACGGTTCCGGTCCGTCACCCGCACCCGCGCCGGCACCGGCGCCCGAGGGAACCTGAGTTGAGAGTTCTCGGCATCTGCCACGACGTCTTCATCTGCTCGGCCGCGTTGGTCGAGGACGGCCGGGTCGTCTTCGCCGTCGCCGAGGAGCGCCTCGACCGGGTCAAGCAGAGCCGGGTCTTCCCGGTGCGCGCGATCTCGGCCTGTCTCGAGCACGCCGGGATCGGGTTCGGCGACCTCGACGAGATCGCGGTCGCCTGGAACCCGGTGATCGAGGCCGAGACGCTGCCGCCCGGCTACCTCAGCGGCCGGCGGTGGCGCGCCGAACACCTGATGCAGGTGCCGGCGCGGTTGCTCGCGCTCGCCGGCAAGGGCGCCGCCACGGTCAGCCGCCACGAGTCGCTGTGGCAGGGCGCGCCGCCGGTCTCCTATGTCGAGCACTACCTGGCGCACATCGGCAACGCCGCGTATCTCTCGCCCTGGGAGCGCTGCGCCGTGCTCGTGCTCGACGGCCGCGGCGAGCGCAAGACCGGGCTGCTCGCCGAGGTCGACGGGGTCCGGCTCACCGTCCACGAGGAGATCGACTTCCCCCACTCGCTCGGCCTGCTCTACGGCGCGGTCACGCAGTTCCTCGGCTTCCGTCCCGACTCCGACGAGTGGAAGGTGATGGCGCTCGCCGCCTACGCCGACGCCGAAAACCGCTATCTCGAGCCGATGCGGCGGCTGGTCGAGGTCGACGAGCGCGGCCGCTTCACCCTCGCGCTCGAGGACTTCGAGTTCTTCAACCAGTGGCATCCGCGGATGTTCTCGGCGCGCTTCGAGGCGGAGTTCGGCGAGCCGCGGCGGCCGGGCTCGGAGCTCACCGACCGCCACCGCGAAATCGCCGCCGCGCTGCAGCGGGTGTTCGAGGAGGCGGTCACCGAGATCCTCCGGCATCTCCATCGGCGGGCCGGCCTCGACCGGCTGGTGGTCTCCGGCGGCTGTTTCATGAACAGCGTCTTGAACGGCAAGATCACCGAGCTGACGCCGTTCGCCGAGTGCTTCATCACCAGTTGCCCGGACGACTCGGGGACCTCGGTCGGGGCGGCGCTTTATCGCTGCGCCGAGCTGCGCGGACAGCGGCCGGTCGAGGCCTCTCGGCACAACTACTGGGGTCTCGGCTTCTCCGACGAGGAGTGCATGCGGACGGTCGAGCGCACCCGGCTGCCCAACGCGGCGGTGGTCGAGGACCCCGGCGCAGAGGCCGCCTCGGACCTGGCGGCCGGGCGGCTGATCGGCTGGTTCCAAGGGCGCTCGGAGTTCGGCCAGCGCGCGCTCGGCCACCGCTCGATCCTCGCCGACGCCCGCCGCGCGGAGGCCAAGGACGAGGTCAACGCCGCCGTCAAGTACCGCGAGAGCTTCCGGCCGTTCGCGCCGGCGATCCTCGCCGAGCGCGCCCACGAGTATTTCGATTGCGAGCCGGGCACCCGGGTGCCGTTCATGGAGAAGGTCTTGCGCTTCCGCCCCGAGAAGCGTGCTGAGGCGCCGGCGGTGGTCCACGCCGACGGCAGCGGCCGACTCCAGACGGTCGGCGAGGAGTCGCCACGGTTCCGGCGCCTGCTCGAGAGCTTCGCGGAGGCCACCGGCGTGCCGCTGGTGCTCAACACCAGCTTCAACCTCAACGGCGAGCCGATCGTCGACTCGCCGGAGGACGCCATCCGCACCTTCTACGCCTGCGGCCTCGACGTTCTCTACCTCGGCAACGTGCGGATCCACAAGTAGGCCCGTCCGCCGGTGTCCCACCGCACTCCCGGCTCCGATCTCGCGGCGGCCCCGGCGTCCCCGCCGGCGGCCCGCAGGCTGCTCGCGATCCGCGCCCGCCTCTACCCGCTGATCCGGTGGCTGCGGCGCCGGCCGCTCGTGGTGCGCTGGCTGTTCGGGGTCCGGCTCCCGCCCGGCACCGTGGCCGACTACGACACCACCACCCTCGCCCTGCGCCGGTCGCTCGGCCGATGGGGCCGCGGAGCGCGCTCGGTACTCGAGGTCGGGGTCGGCCAGGCGGCGCTGCTCGCGGCGTTCGTGGCCCGGCGCTTCGGGATCGCGGTCGACGGAGTGGACGTCTCGCCACAGCGGGTGGAGGGATCGCGGCGGGTGGCGGGGCTCAACCGGCTGCCGGTGCGGGTGTGGCGGAGCGATCTCTTCTCGGCGGTCGAGGGCCGCTACGAGCTGATCTTCAGCAATCCACCCTACGTGCCGACCGCGGCCGGGCACGCTCTCGACCTGACCGCGGCCGCCGGCTTCGAGGGCGACCAGGTTTGGGACGGCGGCGACGACGGGACCGCGGTGCTCGCGCGACTGCTCGCCGGGGCGCCCGCGCGGC
>Ga0268386_10004495_pt1 | contig 10269 bp, 7 predicted proteins | sample RVTome_15_FD_200260 | JGI IMG/M metagenome (GOLD analysis project Ga0268386, IMG submission 200260) | Soil microbial communities from uranium-contaminated site in the Upper Colorado River Basin, Wyoming, United States - RVT150D86... ... | reverse complement strand
GGGGAGCCGATCAACATCTGGTGCCCATAGATCATCGGCAGTTCGTCCCGGAAATAGAACTGGATGCCGTTCATCCAGTCGACGTGGGTGGCGAGGGTCTGGATGCCCTCGAGCGTTGGATCGGCGCCCAGCATGTCCGTGGTGATCAACTCGGCCATCCTCTCCACCGGCAGAGCCGCGACGTAGTAGTCGGCCGTATCCTCGATCTCCACGCCGTTGTCGAGGACCCGGACCGCCGCGATGCGGCGGTTGGCGCAGCGGAACCCCATGACCGGGGTGTTGAGCCGGTACTCGACGCCGCGAGCCTGGAGGTACCTCAACCACGGGTCGATCCATACATCGTTCGTGGGTCCGTTGAGGACCCGATCGGCCGCGACACCGGGATCACCGAGGTTGAAGAGCAGCTGCAGGAGGATATCACCGACCGTCTTCGTGCTCGCGGCCTTGGGATCCGCGGCCACCAGCACCCTCGGCGTCCTCCCGAGATAGGCCTGGTAAGTCTGAGATCGAGCCTCGGCGTCGATGTAGGTCCACCAGCTCTCGCCCTCGAGCTCCTCGGCGCGGCGCTCCTCGCAGCTGGTCAGCAGCCGCCACACCCGTTCGCAGTAGAGCTGGAGGTCATCGAGCGTGAGCCCAACCGACGTGGTCAGGTAGCCGGAGGCGTCGAGCACCGCGCGGATGTCGGCGAGGGAGCGGGGGAAGCGGGACGGCACCACGAGATTCTGCTTCCCATTGAACAGGATCTGCATCTGGGTTGTGTCCACCAGGTTATCGAAGACGGTCCGCCGGTCCTGGCCATACGGGATGCGCTTCATGGTGTCGGGAAGATGCCGGTAGAAGCCCGGAAAGAAGCGGAAGCCGTGCTCCGCCGGAAGGTCGTGGCGGCCGTTCGCTCCGGTACCGGGCACCCCGAAACTGCGAGCCTTGCCGCCGGGAATGTTGCCCCTCTCGTAGACGGTCACGCGGAAGCCGCGCTCGATCAGCTCATGGGCCGCGCTCATGCCCCCGACGCCGCCGCCGAGGACGATCACGTGGTCGCTCATCGGCGTCTCCGCTTCACGGGGTGCCCGAGCCGATGGCCGACTCGACGGGCGCGACGACAGTGCCCGGATGCAGCCGACTCTTCGTGCTGAACGCGAAGAGGCCGGCGATGGCGATATTCCGCACGTCGAGTTCGCGCAGTTCTTCGGCAACCTCGTGCTGACCGAGCGAGAACGACGCCCGGCCTGGCACGTACCACGCGTAGTACTGCCCGCGGGTGTCGACGAGGGCCTTCAGCAACTCGCCGTCCAGGACCGAGAAGGCGTAGAACCGACGCGACTCGGACCGCGTCTCGCCCATCATGGCGGAGAGGGTGAGCACGTGCTCCCCGTCCTCGCGCAACTCACACTGACGCATCCACCCGACGTCGCGGAAGGTGATGTCGTCCGCGACAACCTTGGGTAGCCCCCAGACGCCGATTCCGACATCGCACGCCTCCTGCGTCGTCACCGGCAAATGATGCACCCAGAACCCGACGTCGTAGCGGTCGGGCCAGAGCATCGGCAGGAGGGGAACGTTACACTCCGGCCGGTAGCGGACCGGCACCATCACCGCGACCTCGTTGTAGGGCTGGAGCGTGGCCATCCTCCGGTACTCGAACGCAGCAAGGGAGACCACCGCGATCCCGGGGGCGAGCTCTACGGCGGCCAGGCGATCGTCCGGCAGGAGCTCGCGAACGCGATGGGTGGGCGCGGGGAAATGGGCCATGATGAACGACCAGTCGTAGTAGCGCTGGGGTAACTCGACGAGACGTACATCGCCCCCGACGGTGATCTCATGCTCCTCGACGGGAATCCCGTCGGGAAACGGCTCCTTCTTCGCCATCGGCCCCTCCTCTCTGCTGCCCGGTCAGCTCGACAGCACGCGTTCCGCCGGTCCCAAGTCTCGTACCTGGATCCCCATGCGGTCGCACAGAGCCTGGGCCGCCGCCTCGTGGTCGGCGGCCTGCCGGCCCCGGCCGCCGGACTCCTCGAGTCCGGCCAGGCCCACGTGGCATCGGGCGGCCAGCGGCAGCATCCCGTGCTCCACCGCATGCTCGAGCGCCTTCCGATAGTGGGTCTCGGCCGCCACCCCTTTCGCCTGCTGGACGGCGATCGCGCCCGAGACCCTCAGCGCGTACGCCGCGAACCCCATCTCCTTCCGCTCGAGGGCAAGCGTTACCGCGCTGCTCGCCACCTCGACGGCGTCGTCGAGACGGCTGGCCAGCAGGTACGCTTCGGCGAGCGCCATTTTCCAGGCGGCGACGGCCACATTGTTCTCGGCTGGCTGCACGGCGTGCTCGAGGAGACGGACGGCCTCGCCGAGACGCCCGGCCCACGCATACGCGTGGCCGAGCAACGCGGCGCTCGGGCGAAGCCAGAGATTGACGCCCGCCGCTTGGCACAGCGCGTATCCGCGCTCGAGCGCGGCCACGGCGGTGCCGACCCGGCCGCGCATCCGGTCGAGGTAGCCGGCCGCCCAGTACGCGGCCACGAGGTTGTGCGGATGGCGAGATCCCTCCGCGATCTGCATGGCCTGATCGACGGCCGTCGCCGCCGAGTCGAACTGCCCGAGCTCGGCAAGGCACCACACCCGCCACGTCTGGCCGTGGACCGCGTAGAACTCGCCGAACCGGCCACAACGCCGCTCGCCCACCAGCCAGGCCGCGTTTGTCTCCAGGTGCTTGAGCGCACGACGATAATCACCGAGGGAGGTGTACAGCACGCCGAGGAACTGGTTGGCGTCGACTTGCAGGGGAAAGTCGTCGAGCTTGCGGGCGAGGGCCAACGCCTCCTCGCCGAACTCGAGCGCGCGCGCGTTGTCGCCCAGGACAAGATAGTTGCCGCTCTTGTGAGCGGTAAGCCGGGCCAGCCGACGCTGGTCCTTCAGGGCCGCGGCCAGGGGCTCGGCCTGACGGAGGTAGTCGAGCCCCTCGACCAGGCGCCCGCGGGCCCAGAGCACGTTGCGCAGGTCGAAGCGGATGTCGATCTCATGCACGGTCCGGTCCGGTCCCGGCGGCAGGCGCCCGGCCGCGGTGAGGCTCTCCTTGAAGAACGCCGCGGCCTCCACGTACTCCGAGCGGCCGACTGCCCTCCCACCCGCGTCCCGCAGGTACGCAATCGCCTCAGGCCAACACTCGCCCCGCATGGCATGATGGGCCAAGACCTCGACGTGCTCGAGGCGGCGGTCGCCATAGTGCCGCTCCATCGCCCGCACGACCTGGGCGTGCACGACACGTCGCCGTTCGAGGAGAATGCCCCGGTACGCAACTTCCTGGGTCAGGGCGTGCGAAAACGCGTACTCGGCCTCCGGAAAAGCGCCGGTCTCGACTAGGAGCGCGGCAGCCTGCAGCCGTGCGAGACCTTCTCGGAGCACCCCCTCGGGCAGTTCGGCGACCGCCTGCAGCAGCTTCACCGGGACGTGCCGGCCGATCACGGCCGCGGTCTGCAGCAACCGCTTGTCGGCGGCGGGCAGACGGTCGATGCGAGCGGCCAGGACGGCGTGCACGGTCTCCGGGACCTCCACGTTCGCGAGCTCCGTCGTCAGCCGGTAGGCACCCCGCTCCCCGCCGAGGATATTCGAGGCGACCAGGGTCCACACGCACTCTTCCAGGAAGAAGGGGTTCCCCTCCGTGCGGTCCAACAACAGCCGCTTCAGCCGGTCCAGGCGAGCATCTCCTCCGAGGAGCGCCTCGAGCATTGCTGCCGCGCTCTCGTGCGGCAGCGGGTCGAGGCGCAGCTCGGCGTAGCAGTCCTTCGCCGCCCACGCGTGCCGATACTCCGGTCGATAGGTCACGAGCACGAGCACGCGCGCGGCGGGGAGGACCTCGACGAGGCGATCGATCACATCCTGCGTCGGACTGTCAACCCAGTGGAGATCCTCGAACACGAGGAGCAGCGGTCGATTGCGACCTTCCTGGAGCACGAGGCGCTGGATGGCGTCGAGCGTGCGCTCCCGACGCTGCGCCGGCGCGGCATCGCGCCAGTCGGCATCGTCGAACGGCACTCGCAGGAGATCGAGGAAAGCGGGGAGCGCCGGGGTGAGGGCGGGGTCGACGCCGTGCAACCTCTGAGCCACTGCCTCCCGGATCGCGACGGCCTCGCCCCGGTCGTCGATCCCGAAATACGCCCGGAAGAGGTCGGTCAGCGGGCGGTACGCCGTCGTCCGACCATATGACATCGCCGCAGTCTCGAGGACGAGCCAGCCTTTGCCGCGCAGCTCACGACCGAACTCCCAGCCGAGCCGGGACTTGCCCACTCCGGAATCGCCGACGATCGCCAACATCTGTCCGTGCCCGGCGTCAGACCAGGTCGCCGCTCGCCGTAGCGTCGCCGCCTCCTCCTGCCGACCTACGAGCGGCGTCAGGCCGTGCGTCACGCGGGCCTGCCACCGTGTGCGAGCCGGCCACGCCCCAAGGAGCTCGAACACCTCCACCGGCCCGCCGAGTCCCTTCACGACCACCGGCCCGAGCGGTCGCGCTTGCACGAAGCCCTCGGCGAGCCGGAACGTGTCTGCCATCAACAAGATGGTGCCAGGCGCCGCCATCTGTTCCATCCGCGAAGCCAAGTGGGTGGTCTGACCAACGGCGGAATAGTCCATGCGGAGATCGTTCCCGATCGCGCGCACCACGACCTCTCCGGAGTTCATGCCGACGCGCGCCCTGACTTCTACGCCGCGCGACTCGGACAGCTGGGCGCTATAGCGTCGGATGGCGTCTTGTATCATGAGGGCCGCGTTGCAGGCCCGCACCGCGTGGTCCTCGTAAGCGAGCGGAGCGCCGAAGATCGCCATGACGCCGTCGCCCATGACCTGGTTGACGACCCCTTCGTAGCGGTGAACCGCCTCCATCATTAGCTCGAGCACGGGGTCGAGGACTCGCTGCGCCTCTTCAGGGTCACGCGCGGCCACGAGCTCGATCGAGTCCTTGATGTCGGCGAAGAGGATCGTCACGTGCTTTCGCTCGCCCTCGAGCCCGGCCCTCAAGTTCAGGATCCTCTCGGCGAGCTGCGGCGGCGTGTACGCCAGAGGCGACTGGAACCGCGTGCTTCCGAAGCCGCACCTCGGACAGAAGGGAGTGGCGGTCGCGCTCTCATGACCACACCGCGGACAGGTCGCCACAGGGGAGACGTCGCTCATGGAGGGCCTACTCACGCACCGGGCGTCTCGTCAGTGCCGTCGCCCGCTCAGATACCGAGCCAGCCGGAGCAATCGATACTTGGCGACGCTCTCCGGCAGGTCCAGAATCTGCTCGCACGCTCGGTCGACCAGATCCGTTGCCGTGCGGGCCGCGTACTCGTCCGCGCCGGTTTTCCGGAACAGTTGCCAGGCCCACGCCACGTCTGCCCCCGACGTCGACTCGCGCGGCCTGTTCAGAATCGCGTAGAGTCGGCGCCGCTCCCAGACGGTGGCCAGCCGGGCAGCATGAATGACCATCAGCGTGCGCTTGCCCTCGAGGATGTCTGAGCCGGGGGCGCGGCCCTTGTCGCCCTCCATATCCAGGAGGTCGTCGCGAATCTGGAACGAGACGCCTCCGAGGCAGGCGAACTCACGCAGACGCTTCAAATCGGCCTCGGGCGCTCCCCCGATGAGGCCGCCTCCTACCGTGGCCATGGCTAGGAATGCACCCGTTTTCTTGCTCGCGCACTCGAAGTAGTGCTCGTAGCCAACCGCGTCGCTCTGGCGAAGATTCAGATCCAGGTTCTGCCCCTCGACCATGTCGAGCGCCTGCTCGGCGCTGAGCGCCAGGAGGCGAAGCTTGAGCGAGTCCGGATACTCGGCATCCAGGATCGCCTCCGTGGCGAGAGGGACGAACACGTCACCGATATTGATGGCGTGGGCGATCCCATACTGCTTCCACATGGAGGGCCGCGCGCGGCGCCGGGCGTCGCCGTCGGCGATGTCGTCGTGCACGAGCGTGAGATTGTGGATGTGCTCGATCGCCGCGGCAAAGCTCAGGCTCTCCACGTACGGCGTCCCGAAGAGCTCGCACGAGACGACGCAAAGCGCCGCGCGGATACGCTTCCCTCCTGTGGCGACCTGGTAGGCCACCCCAGGCCTTAGCGGGGCGACATCGGCCACGCGCGTGAGGCTGCGGGCAAGGTACGGGCGGAGGCGACTATTCACTTCCCCGAGGAACGCCTCGAGGTCTGCATCGACATCTGGCGCCGCCCGTTGCCGCCTACGCCGCCCGGGTCGCTCACCGGGAGTCTTGCCCTCCTCGGCGTCTAGTCCGGTGGCATCGAGACTCACCTGCGTCGGTCCTCTGGCCGGTCCGGCGTCCTCCGCGGAGTTCGACGGTTCCCTTGCCCCCGAGGCGGGTCCGGGCGCCCGCCCCGGCTGTAATCCCTCGGAGCACGGGGCGGAGGAGGCTTCGGCTTGGATGCCCTCGTCTGTCTCCGAGGCCGATCGTCGCCCGAGCCCGCGCTTCGACGCGTGCCTTCAAGACGGCGGCGCAGCTCCTGGAGGACCGACAATCCGGTGCGAATGATCAAGTCCGAGGAGCTGCTGATGGCACGACCGCCCGCCCCGGGCAGTCGTGACGATGCGAAGCGCACGGCTCGGACCGCATCCGGCGTCCACCGAAACCGCCGGTCCGCGCCGGTTCGGGCCGCCTCTTCCAGATACCGGAGTCCGACGCGCTCGGCGAGGTCGACGAAGAGACCGAGCGCCGCCTCGGTCGCCGCGCCGAACTCGTGGCTCGCCGCCCGGATCAAGGCATCGTATTCATCGTCGCGGCGACCCCGGGCGCGCCGCTCCCCTCGAATCCGCTCGTTGACTCTCGCGTAGGGATCAATCACGGCGCGTACCCTCCACGCAACCGCTACGGTGGCGATCCCGACAAGGGACCGCGCTCGGTAGATCGTGAATGAACCCTAGTGAGTCGCCAGCGTGTTGTCAAGCAGCTGACGGCCGGTGCCGCCCGCCCGCGTCGTAGATCCTAGGATCTTCGGGACGTCTGAGAAAAGAACGGACTTACCAACGGGCGAAGATCCTCCCCGCCACACTGTGGGCAGGGAGGCACGCCCTTGTCATGCTCGGTGATCGGCAGCGCGACCGCCACCGCACGTCTGCAGTTATCGCAGTAGTATTCGTACACAGGCATGGCTGGACCTCCTCTAATTCTGACCCGCCCGCCAACCCGGACGGCTCTCCGCCTGACGAGGGTGACTCTCCACCCCGAGTCCCGCTGTTGTCAAGCTGCGCCGCACCCTCGCGCGGCTTAGGCGCTGGCCGGTATGATGACGGTCTTCGCCCCGCGCCCGGCCGCGGCGTGCGCGAACGCCTCCTCGATGCGCGCGAGCGGGAATCGCGCGCCGATCAACCGCTTCACCCCGAGCGTCGGCAGCAGCGCCAGCGCACGACGAAAGGCGGTGCCGCGGCCGTAGGCGCCGTGGATCCGGATTTCGCGGAAGTGGATGTCGAAGAGGTCCATCGGCGGGCGGCTGCCCTTGGGATTGACCCCGACGAGCTGCAGCACGCCGGTGGGCTTCACCATCGCGAAGGCCTCCCCGACCAGCTCCGGCTTGCCCACCGCCTCGCAGACGACCTCCGCGCCGCGCCCGCCGGTCAGCTCCATCACCCGGTCGTGGAGGCTCTCGCGCGTGGGATCCACCACCACGCGGGCGCCGAGCTTGCGCGCGATCTGCCGCCGCTCCTCGAGCGGATCGGAGAGGATCAGGCGTCCGGCACCGCGGCGCCGCGCCAGCACCATGGTGAGGAGCCCCATGATCCCGCCGCCCATCACCACCACGGTCGCGTTGCGCGGCATGCGGAACATCTCGAGCCCGGAGAGGCAGCAGGCGGCGGGCTCGGCCAGCGCGGCGGTGACCGGATCGAGCCCCTTCGGCAGCGGGTGCACGCAGTGGAGCGGGAGCGCGGCGCGCTCGGCGAAGCCACCCACCCGCGTGGCCCCGGCGCACTGGCTGATGCGCCCGTTTCGGCAGTGCAGGCACCGGCCGCACCCGAAGCTCGGCTCGCAGGCAACGGTCCGGCCGATGAGCCGCCGGCTGACGCCGCGGCCGACCTCGCGCACCACGCCCGAGTACTCGTGGCCCATGATCATGGGCGGCGTCCACGGGAAGAGGCCCTGGGTCGCGTGCACGTCGGTGCCGCAGATGCCGGCGGCGGCCACGTCCACCACCACCTGCCCCGGCCCCGCCGCCGAATCGGCCACCTCATCGAGGGTGAAGCGGCTCCCGCCGCGCCAGGTCGCGGCCTTCACGGGCGAGCGGCGGCGGCGTGCTTCGAGAACTGCGGCATCACCTGCGTGGCCAGCAGCTCCATCGAGCGGCGCCAGAGCGCGGGCTGGTCCCAGTCGTGCCCGCCCATCAGCAGGGTGCCGAAGGGGCCCGTCTCCTCGCGCAGGGCCACGAGCTGCTCCACCACCCGCCTGGGGCTGCCCGCGATGACGAGCGCGCGCTTGACCATGTCCATCGTCACGTCCTCGTCGGGGATGAGGAGGTCGGGCTTGAGCATGAAGAGGGCCTTGCGCCCCTTCGAGAAGCTGTGGTGGAAGAAGCGGTAGTAGAAGGAGAGCCCGTTGTCGGGATCCGCCAGGTACTCCTCGGCCTGCGCGTCGCTCTCGGTGACGAGGATGCTGCGCGAGACGCGCCAGATGCTCGGATCCGGCCGCCGTCCTACGCGCTCGCAGCCCTCCACGTACTTCTCCCAGTGCCCGCGCAGGTAGCGGCGGTGGAAGAACTGGCCGGAGATCGGGATCCAACCGCGCTCCCCCGCGGTGATCGCGCTGTTGGAGTTGGGCGTGAGCAGGGAGAGCGCGATGGGCGGGTGCGGCCGCTGGTAGGGCCGCGGCAGGTAGCCGACCTTGAACTCGGGCCAGATGCCGTTCTTCAACGAGATCTTCCAGAAGCGGCCGTCGATCTCGTAGGGCGGGTCCTGGGCCCACAGCTTGAGCACGGTCTCGATGGACTCGATGACCATTTGCGGGCGCAGCTCGGCCTGGCCCACGTCGAACATCTCCAGATCGCTCACGAGGCCGCCGGGGCCGATGCCCATGATGAATCGGCCCTTGCAGAGCTGGTCGAACATGGCGGCGTGGGCCGCCACCGTGGCCGGGTGGAGCTGGGGCAGGTTGATGACGCCGGTGCCGAAGCGGATCTGGGTGGTGCGGGGAATCAGGGTGGCGAAGAAGATGAGGGGCGAGGTGATGCGCTCGCTCCACGACGAGAAATGCTCGCCCACGAAGGCCTCGGTGAAGCCGAGCCGGTCGGCCAGGACAATGGCCTCCTGGTCCTCCTCGAGGATGGTGGCGTAGTCCCGGTCCGGGTGATGGAACGGCATGGTGAACATGCCGAGCTTGACCGTCATCGAGGCCTCCGTGGGCACACGCGAATGTCTCCGACTACTTCTTGGCGCCCAGCCGCGTCTCCAGCAGGAGCTTCACCTCGGCGACGGCGGCGCGCCAGAGCACCCCGCCCGGCTTGTCGTACTCGGCCTGGACCTGCTTGCGGAACTCGCCCATCGCCGCGTCCTGCTGCTCCTTGGACGCGCCCTGCGGCACCGCCCCCACCGTCCGCGCCCGGATCCCGGTCGTCACGCCGGTCGCCCCGTGGGCGCGCTCGAGCCAGCGGCCGATCTCGTTCCAGTCCTTGTCGAAGAAGACCACCACCGGGATGGACTGGTAGCCGTTGTTGAGGAAGGTGTCGCGCAGGTCGGGGACCTGGTCGCGGAAGAAGACGCGCAGCTCAGCGCCCGGCATCGCCTCGACGAGGTGCGCGATCAGGGGCGAATTGCGATGCACGTCGCCGCACCAGTTCTCGGCGAGCATCATGACGTACTTGACCCCGGTGACGGAGCCGAAGAACTTCTGCTCCTCGTCGGTCAGCTTGGAGTTGGCGTAGTTCTGCTCGGTGCGGGCCCGGGTGTCGCCCATCTGGGCCATGTAGTCCTTCCAGGTGAGGCCCGTGGCAAAGCGCTTCGCGTCGAGGGGAATCGTGAGTTGAGCCATTTCGTCGTCCTCGCTTCGTGTGGGTTGTGGTTTGGGGCGTTGTCGCTACGGTCGACTTCGGCTACGGCCTTGCTTCGGCTCCAGTCTACTGCAACTGCCCTTCACGCATTCCTTTCGGTGCTGCGTTTCTCATCGTCGCTTCGGCTACGGTTTACTGCAACTGCCTTTCACTGCAGTTCTTATAATCGCCTCGCCTTTGGCTCGGCTCCCCCTTCCATGGGCACCAGGAGCATCACCTCGGCGCCGTCGCGGAGCGGGGTGGTGTGCTCGGCCAGCTCGCC
>Ga0268386_10004494_pt1 | contig 10271 bp, 4 predicted proteins | sample RVTome_15_FD_200260 | JGI IMG/M metagenome (GOLD analysis project Ga0268386, IMG submission 200260) | Soil microbial communities from uranium-contaminated site in the Upper Colorado River Basin, Wyoming, United States - RVT150D86... ... | reverse complement strand
GGTCGGGCCCTCGCGCTCCACGCGGCCGAGGACGGACGCTCCGCCTCTACCCGGGAGCAGGCCTTCCTCGCGGTGCCGTACCACGTCTGGGCGCACCGCGGCGAGGGAGAGATGGCGGTCTGGCTCCCCCGGCGGTTCACCCTCGACTTCGAGGTGCCGTAGGCCGGGTCACCCCCCGCCGATCACCGCTCCGGCTCCCTCACGACGAGCACGCGGTCGGCCGTCACCCCCTCGAGGAGCTGCGCCGTCCCGCTCGGCCACCGCACCTCGAGCCTCGTCACCCGCTCGTCCCGGCCGAGCCCGAAGTGGACCCGGGGGTCGGAGGCGCCGCCGTAGCCGACGGAGGTGTTCACGTGGCCGTGGCGGAGGCCCGCGGGCGTCACGAGGGCGATCTCCGCCCCGATCCCGTCGCGGTTGCTCCTCGTGCCCACCGTGCGCACGGCGAGCCAGTGGTTGGCCGCGGGGCTGACGTTGCGCCACACCTCCACCGCCTCGTCGAGGGCGGTCACGATCGCGTCCACGCGTCCGTCGCCGTCGACGTCGCCGAAGGCGGCGCCGCGATGGAGGGCCCGTTTCGCCGCGAACTCGGCGCCCGCCCCCGGGGTGGCGTCGGCGAAGCGGAAGCCCCCCAGGTTCGCGAGGACCAGGTTCGTCTGCCGGACCCGGTCCTTGAACTCGCCCCCGGGGTCCATCACGTCGCCCCCGGCCACGAACAGGTCCCGGTGGCCGTCGTTGTTGAAGTCCACGATGCCGTTCGCCCAGCCGGCCCGCGACAGGCTCAGGGCGGCCACCCCCGACGGGGCGGTCAGCTCCACGAAGCCGTCCCGGCCCTGGTTCCGGAAGACCGGCATCGTCTCCCCCGACAGCGCGGTGAGGAAGATGTCGGGCCGTCCGTCGTGGTCGATGTCGCGGGCGTCGGCGCCCATGCCGGAAAGGGGCCGGCCGGCCTCCGGGAAGGCGACCCCGGCCGCGAAGCCGATCTCCTCGAACGTGCCGTCGCCGCGGTTGCGGAAGAGGTAGCTGGGCTCGGTGTCGTTGGCGACGAAAACGTCGGGGAAGCCGTCGCGATCGAAGTCCGCGACCCCGAGGCCCATCCCCTTGCCGACGACCGCCCGGATCCCCGAGGGCTTGGACACGTCGGTGAAGGTGCCCCCCCCTTCGTTGCGGAAGAGCGAGTTGGGAAGCCCCTGGTAGCTGCGGGGGTGGCAGTAGTCGGGCAGGCCCGGGGGGCCGCAGAGCGGCTCGGTCCCCGGGTCCCAGACGACGTAGTTGGAGACGAAGAGGTCGAGGTCCCCGTCCCGGTCGTGGTCGAGGAACGCGGCCGCCACCGCCCAGAGCGTGCCGTGGTCGGGGTCGGGAGCCGCGAGGCCCGCGCGGGCGGTCACGTCCTCGAAGGTGCCGTCGCCCCGGTTGCGGTAGAGCGCGTTCTCGCGCAGGCCGGCCACGAACAGGTCGGTCCAGCCGTCGTCGTCGAAGTCGCCGGTGGCGACGCCGATGTCGTAGCCGTGGCCCTTCACCCCGGCCGCCTCGGTCACGTCCTCGAACCTCCAGCCGCCGCGGTTGCGGTAGAGCCGGTTCCAGAAGGCAGGGTCGCCCTTGTCGAGCGCGGTGAGCTTCGCCCCGTTGGCCAGGAACACGTCGAGCCGGCCGTCGCCGTCGTAGTCGAAGAGCGCCACCCCGGCCACCATCGTCTCGGGCTGGTGGCGGCGGGGGGTGCGCCCGGAGTTGGTCACGAAGCCGATGCCGCTCGCCCCCACGAGCTCGAAGACGATCGGATCGAAGGGCGGGGCGGGCGCCCCCGCCGCGGCGGTGACGGCGGCGACGGCGAGAGCGAAGGGATGGGCGACGACGCGACGGGGGCGCGTCACCCCGCGGGCGCCGGCTCGGGGGAGGGCGGTCCGGCCTGGACGCGGAACGGCTCGCGGATCTCCAGGGCCTTTCCCGAGAACTCGTCCCGGATGCGGATGACGAGCTCGTAGTCGCCGGGGCTCGCCCCCTCCAACGAGAACCCGATCAGGCGCGACACCGCCCCCTCGCCGGTCGGGGTGATGAGGCTCCGCCCGTCGCGGGCGAGGACGCTCCCGTCGCGGCCGCGCACCTCGTAGCCCATGGACACCCGGGGCATCCCCGACCGCTCCTCCCGCACCGCCCGGTAGACGTCGAGCTGGCAGTACAGGGAGGCGCCCGGGGGGAACTCCCGGCGGGCGAGGATGGCCAGGCGCTCCCCCTCCCGGCCGGCTTCCCCGCCCTCGCGCAGGTCGCTCAGGACGGGGGTGGAGGCGCGGAAGGGCTTCAGGTCGGGGACGTCGAAATCGTGAACGACCGTCCCGACCTTCCCGGAGGCATTGTCCCGGACGACCATCTTCGCCCGGTGGCGGCCCGGGGCGAGCTCGAACTCGCGGACGACGGGGAGCCAGGTGCGCCCCAGCTCCGCGCGCGTCTCGGGGGTCAGCTCCAGGTCCACCTTCTGGTCGAAGCGGGAGAAGTCCCCGGTGTCGCGGTTCACGCTCACGAGCAGGAACTGGAAGCCGCCCTCCAGCCGGCCCTCCCTCTCCTCCAGGCCGAGGCCGCGGAGGTCCACCTCGGCCGCGAGGTAGACGCGCGCCCGGCCGAGGATCGTCTCCTCCCGCACGAAGTGGGTCATCCGGAGGGGGACCTCCTCGCGCTCGTACGGCGAGTCGAGGGCGGTCTGGAAGACGCGGTCGACTCCCGGCTCCGCGCGCTCCCCTTCCGCCTCGGAGGGAGCGTAGTAGCCCCGGCGGGCGCGGACCTCGAGGCCCCGGCGGCCCGCGACGCGGACGCGGATCTTGCGGAAGCCGCCGTCGCGCGCCCGGTTGGTCGGGCCGTACCCGAGGAGGTAGTACGCGCGGGTCTCGTCGGCGATGCGCTTGAGGCCGCCCGCGAGGTCGTTGGAGTTGCGGACGGTGAACCCGCCGGTGTCCGCGGCGAGGGACTCCGGGCCCTCGGTCGCCTCGAACGCCTCGGCGAAGGCGAAGCCGAGGTCCTCCGGGGGGAGGGGAGCGCTGAACTCGGCGTCCAGCCCGGCGGGCAGCCCCTCCAGCCCCCGGCTGTTCAGGAAGTAGATCGCGGTGTTCGCGTGCCGGGAGGCGTCCACGACCCGGCGGAAGCCGGGGAGGCCGTGGTCGTAGACGAAGCCGTCGGAGACGAGCACGAGCGACTTGCGTCCCTTGACGGGGACGAGGCCCCCCAGGGCCCGCTCGATCGCCCCGAGGGTCGCCTGGTTCCGGGAGGTCGCCGCGAAGTACACCTCGGCCGCCTTGGCGGTGACCACGGGATCCTCGGTCGCCACGAAACCCCGCACGTGCGGGCTCTGGCCGGTGACCGTCATCAGGCCGGCGGTCTCGTAGCGGCGCTGGACGCGGTTCAGGATCGTGTTGTCCCGGTAGACGTGGATGCGCATGGCCTCGTAGTCGGACATGCGGTCCCGGGCGGTGTCGGGCACGAGCCGGCCCTCGAGGCGCCTCAGCATCCCGAGGAGCTCCTCGCGCCCCGACTCCATCCGGGCGGTCCACCAGGCCCCGGAGCCGGGGGCCACCAGGGTGACCCGGTCCCCCTCGCGGGTCTCCTTCCGCAGGAACTCGGCGGCCGCCGCCTTCGCCCGCTGGGCGGTGAAGGCCGTGAGGTGCAGGTCGTCGAACAGGACCACGAACGTGCGCCCGTGTTGGCGTTTCGGGAGCGCGTTGCTCGACACCCGCGGTCGCGGGGGAGCCGCGCCCGCCCCGCCCTCGGGCGCCGCCGGCTCGTCCGGGACCCGGAACAGGTCGAGGCTCGTGATCGCCTGGCGGACGCCGTCCTCGTAGACCTCGAAGTCGCCTCGCGAGAGATCGGTGACCGGCCGCCCCTTCCCGTCGGTGACGACCACGTCCACCGTGACCTGCTCCACCTCGGCCGGGAAGGTCGGGGGCGGTTCCGCCTGCTGGGCCTCCGCCCCCGCCGCGAGAGCGGCGGCCAGTCCGGCGGCGACGGCGATTCGGCGCAAATGCAGCGAGGTGCCCATTTCGCTCTCGGTCGGAAGGATCTCGCGCGCAACCCCAGTCTATCAGCCTCGGCCGGACCGAGGGAGCGCCCGGGCCGACGGCGCCGGCGGCGCCGGCGGCCCCAGGGCGTCGGGCCCAGTTGATCCCGGGAGCCCGGATCCCCCCGTCGCCCCCGGGGGGCGATCGTAGGAATCCCCGAGGACCCCATAAATCGTGTTGACTTACCGCACCCGCGGGAGGATCATCGCGACAATATCAAGCGGAGTCGGGAACTTGGATCGCCGGGGCGCCGGCCGGGGGGGTGGTTGTCCTGCCCGGACCTGGGCGGGCCGTTGGGTTTCACGTCATTCCGGCCGGAGATCCCAGGTTCCCGACCGAGGCTTTGCAGGAGGTTACCCATGACACGCCTCGACCGTCCCCGGCCGATGCGGCCACCGCTGTGCGTGCTCCTCGCCGCAGCGGCCCTGGCCCTGGCCGGGCCCTCCGACGCGCAGGTCCTCTACGGCAGCGTCGTCGGCAACGTGGCCGACACCAGCCGGGCCGGGGTGCCGGCGGCCACCGTGACCCTCATCAACGTGGACACGAACCTGGCGCGCGAGACCACCACCCGCAGCGACGGCAGCTACAGCCTCGTCAACGTGCTCCCCGGGACCTACACGGTCCGGGTCGCTCTCACCGGATTCAAGGAGTCCGTGCGGGAGCGAGTCCCGGTCTCACCCAACTCCGTCGCTCGCGTGGACATCAGCCTGGAGGTGGGCGAGCTGACCGAAGCCATCACCGTCGTGTCCCAGGCGGCGCTGCTCCAGACCGACAGCGGCGACCTGCACGGCGAGCTCAAGAGCAAGGAGATCCAGAGCCTGCCCCTCGGGAGTTATCGCAACTACCAGAGCCTCTTGAACCTCGTGCCGGGGACGACCCCCGCGGGCTTCCAGAACGCGATCACCGACACCCCCGCCCGCGCCCTCACGACCAACGTCAACGGCACCGCCCGCAACAACAACAACACCCGCCTCGACGGGGCCACCAACGTCTACATCTGGCTCCCCCATCACGCCGTGTACGTGGCGCCGGCGGAGACGGTGGACACGGTCAACATCTCCACGGCCAGCTTCGACGCCGAGCAGGGGATGGCCGGCGGGGCCGCCGTGACCGTGCTGACCAAGTCCGGGACCAACGAGTTCCACGGTTCCGGCACCTACCTGTTCGAGAACGACAGCCTCCGGGCGCGCAACTGGGCCAACGCGGGCGACAAGCCCGAGACCGACCGCAAGATCGGCTCGGTGACCCTGGGGGGCCCGATCGTGAGGAACAAGCTGTTCTTCTTCGGAGCCTGGGAGGGCCACTACACGACCTCGCCCAGCACGAGGACGGGGACGGTGCCGACCGCGGCCATGCGGGCGGGAGACTTCAGCGCGTTCGGCACGACGCTCTACGACCCGGCCACCGGGAACCCCGACGGGACGGGCCGCCAGCCCTTCCCCAACAACGTCATCCCCGCCGACCGGATGAGCTCGATCGCGCAGCAGGTCCAGTCCCGGATCCCCCTGCCCAACCGGGACGGCACGTCGAGCAACTACTCCGACACGGGGATCGTGGACTTCAACCGCGACAACTTCGACTTCAAGCTCAACTACAACGTCAGCTCGGCGGCGCAGGTGTGGGCGAAGTACAGCCAGATGAACGCGACGGTGTACTCCGACATGTGGCTGGGCAACCCCGACCAGGGGGGAATCGGCGGCTACGGCTTCGGGGTGGGCTCGGGCACCGGCGACACCACGGTCAAGATCGGAACGCTGGGCATGACCTGGACCCTCTCGCCGAACTTCCTCCTGGACGCGACTTTCGGCTTGACCCGCTTCGACCAGGAGTGCCTCCCCCCCGACTTCGGCACGAACTACGGCTCGGACGTGTTCGGGATCCCGGGCACGAACGGCGACGGGGGCGGCCTCGGGGACGTCCGGTACTCGGGACTGCCCTTCTTCAACATCACCGGCTACGAGCCCTTCGGCGGCGTGGACGGCTGGACCCCGCTCTTCCGCAACGACCGCAGCTACAACGTCTCGGTCAACTCGACCCTGATCAAGGGCGCCCACGAGATGCGCTTCGGCATCGACGTCGTGAGGATGGAGCTCAACCACTGGCAGCCGGAGCTCGGCAACCCGCGGGGGAGCCTCGTCTTCAGCGGCGGCGCGACCGCGCTCGGGCCGACGGGGTCGCCCGACGAGTTCAACTCCTACGCCCAGTTCCTGCTCGGTCTCACCACGAGCACGAACAAGAGCCTCCAGGCCGAGCTGAGCACGGGCCGCGAGTGGCAGTACGGGATCTACTTCCGCGACCGCTGGCAGGTCAACAAGAACCTGACCGTCACCCTGGGCCTGCGCTGGGAGAAGTACCCGCTCATGAAGCGGGAGGGCCGCGGAATCGAGTACTACGACGACACCACCAACCAGACGCTCCTCTGCGGCCTCGGGGGCAACCCCGACGACTGCGGGATCAAGGTGAAGCACCCGAACTTCCTGCCCCGGGTCGGCTTCTCCTACCGCCTGAACGACGACAACCTGGTCCGCGGCGGCTACGGCATCACCGTCAGCCCGATTCCGTTCTCGCGCCCGCTGCGCAGCTTCTACCCCCAGGTGCCGGCCAACAACTTCGTGAGCGCCAGCGACTTCGTGCCGTTCGGGACGCTCGGGTCGGGCATCCCGCTCTTCTTCGGGCCCGACATCAGCGCCGGCTCGGTCGACACGCCGATCACGGCGGACCAGCGCACGCCCTACGGCGACCACGTCAACCGCGGCTACATCCAGTCCTGGAACCTGACCTACGAGCGCCGCCTCCCGTGGGACATGTCGCTCGCCGCCGGCTACGTGGGCACCATGACGACCCACCAGCTCGGCTTCTACAACATCAACGCCGCGGGACCGGGCGAGGGACAGGCCGGCCAGCCGCTCTTCCAGCGGTTCGGCCGCTCGGCCTTCACCGGGCGGTTCGACGGGTGGCTCAGCTCGAACTACCACGCGTTGCAGATGGCCCTCAACAAGCCCTTCAGCAAGGGCCTCTTCGTGAAGGCGGCCTACACCTGGTCGAAGGCCATGAACCGCCAGAATGACGATGGATGGGACACGGTCCAATGGAACCACCCCTCCCTGCTCTTCAAGAACTACGGCCCGGCGAGCTACGACCGGACCCACATCTTCCAGGTCGGATTCGTGGCCGAGCTGCCGTTCGGAAAGGACGGCTCGGGCGGTCTCAACGCGATCGTCAAGGACTGGTCGGTCAACGGCGTCTTCAGCGCCTTCACCGGGAACCCGTTCACGGTCACCGCGTCCGGCGCCTCGCTCAACGCGCCGGGAAACACCCAGTATGCGGACCAGGTGGGCACCATCAACAAGACCGGCGACATCGGCGCCTCCACTCCCTACTACGAGACGAGCGCCTGGGCGCCGGTGACCGAGATCCGTGCGGGCAACACGGGCCGCAACTCCGTTCGTGGACCGGGATGGTGGAACGTCGACCTCTCGCTCTTCCGCCGGTTCCCGATCGGACAGAAGGTCGCCCTGGAGCTGCGGGCGGAGGCCTTCAACGTGACCAACACCCCCCACTTCAACAACCCGAACGGGAACGTCAACTCGGGAGCCTTCATGACGATCACCGGCACCTCGAACAACGCGCCGGAGCGTCAGTTCCGGCTCGGAGCGCGGATCCAGTTCTGACCGATGACAACGGCGGATGCGGGTCCCCCCGCATCCGCCGTTTCTTCATCCCCCCTTCCCGGAGCCAAGCCGCTTGCGAGGCGTCATTGCGATGGAGTAGGCTCCGTTCTGGTCGAACCAGAATGGAGTCACATCCCGAATGGTTGCCATCGAGCGGGTCCTCCGGATGGCGCTTCCCAGGGGGCGGTCCGCCTTCCTCTGGGGGCCGAGGAAGACCGGCAAGAGCACCTATCTGAGGTCGGCGTTCCCGGACAGCCTGACGTTCGACCTGCTCCAGACCGACCTCATGTTGGACCTCGCCCGGCGTCCCGCCCTGCTGCGCGAGCGGCTGCTCGCGGCCGCTCCGGAGAGGCTCCGGTCCCCGGTGATCCTGGACGAGGTCCAGAAGGTCCCCGCCCTCCTCGACGAGGTCCACTGGCTGATCGAGAACCGGCGCCTGTGCTTCATCCTGTGCGGCTCCAGCGCCCGCAAGCTCAGGAGGGGACGCGTCAACCTCCTGGGCGGACGGGCCTGGCGCTACGAGATGCATCCCCTCGTCTCGGTGGAGATCGGGGATCTCGACCTCCTGCAGGCCCTCAACCGGGGTCTGGTCCCCGCACACTACCTCGACGCCGAGTACCGGCGGTCCCTCGCGGCGTACGTCGTGGATTACCTGAAGGAGGAGGTCATCGACGAGGGGCTGACCAGGAACGTGGCCGCATTCTCACGCTTCTTCGACGCGGTGGGCTTCTCCCACGGGGACCTCACGAACTACGCCAACATCGCGCGGGACTGCGGCGTCGACGCGAAGACCGTCAAGGAGTACTACCAGATCCTCGTGGACACGCTCCTCGGCACCTTCATCGAGCCCTGGAAGAAGAGGCAGGAGCGGCAGGTCATCGGAAAGGCCGCCAAGTTCTACCTGTTCGACGTGGGCGTCGCGGGCGCGATCACGCGGCGGAAGATCGCCGAGGAGAGAGGAGAGCAGTTCGGCCGGGCCCTCGAGCATTTCGTGCTGATGGAGATCCTCGCACACCGCTCCTACCGGGACCTCGGCTACGGGGTCCACTTCTGGCGGACGAAGAGCGGGCTCGAGGTCGACTTCGTGCTCGGTGAAGGCGAGGTCGCGGTGGAGGTGAAGGGGACGTCGCGCCTCGACCCCTCGGACTTCCGGTCGCTCCGCGCCTTCGTCGAGGACAACCGTCCGCGGCGGGCCCTCGTCGTGTGCAACGAGCGCGCCCCCCGCGTGCACGAGGGCATCGAGGTGCTGCCGTGGCGCGACTTCCTGGCCCGCCTCTGGGGCGGACGGATCGTCGCCTAGACGTAGACGGGCGCGTCGACCGTCCTCGAGGGGGCTATACTGGGGCGCGGCTGCGGGATCCATCCCGCGGCCGTCTCTCTACCCGTGCGCTTCCGGCCCCGATTCCCCGTGGGCGGCTTCCTGGCCGCTCTTCTCCTCGGCGGCGGCTCCGCCTCCGCGGCGCCTCCCTCGGTGGACCTGGCCACCAAGGCCGAGAAGGGCAAGGCGGCAATGGCCGCAGGCCGGTTCGGGGACGCGGCCGCGCTCTACGCCGAGGTCGTCCGGGCGCTGCCCGACGAGCCGGGCATGCGCCTCAACCTCGGCATGGCGCTCTCCATGGCCGGACGGCCGCGCGAGGCCCTCGCTCACCTGGAGGCGGCCCTGAAGCTGCGGCCGGACCTCCTCCCCGCCTCGCTCTTCCTCGGCGCGGCCCGCCTGGAGCTGGGCGAGCCCGCCCAGGCGATAGCACCCCTGCAGGCGTTCGTGAACGCCGCGCCCGACCACCGGGAGGCGCGACGGATGCTGGCCGACGCGCTGCTCGCGCTCGACCGCTACGAGCCGGCGGCGCGCCATTACCGGGTCCTCTCGGAGGAGGGACAGGATCCGCGGGCGCTCTACGGCCTGGGGCGAAGCTACGAGGGCCTGGCCGGCCACGCCTTCGACGAGCTGCGGACCTCGGCCCCGGAGTCCGCCCACTTCCTGCTGCTGGTGGCGGAGGGCATGGTGGCCGGGGAGCGGGACAAGAGCGCCTTCCCGCTCTACCGGGAGGCGCTCGAGAAGGGGGTGGACCTGGCCGAGGCCCACGAGGCCCTCGCCGGGATCTACGAGCGGAGCGGACATCCGGACTGGGCGGCGGCGGTGCGCGGGAAGGCCCGCGCCCTCGCGCCCCCCGACTGTCGGGTCGCGGGCCTCGAGTGCGACTTCCGCGCCGGGCGGTACCCGGCGGTCGTCGAGGCCACCCGGGCGCTGCGCACCGCCGAGGGCCAGTACTGGCGCTCGCGCGCGGCGGGCGAGCTGGCCCGCGAGGCGTTCGCCCGCCTCGAGCGGCTCCCTCCGTCACCGGAAGCAGTTCTCGTCCGGGCCCAGGTCCTGCGCGCGCAGAGGCGCTATGCGCAGCTGAAGGAGGCGCTTCGAGCGGCGGAGAAGGCCTGGCCGGCAGACCTCCGGCTCCGGCGGGAGCTGGCGACGCTGCACTTCGTCGCCCAGGAGTTCGAGACGGCCCGACCCATGCTCGAGGACCTCTTGAGGCGCGAGCCGGGCTCGGCCGAGCTCCTCCTCCTGCTC
>Ga0268386_10004493_pt1 | contig 10271 bp, 10 predicted proteins | sample RVTome_15_FD_200260 | JGI IMG/M metagenome (GOLD analysis project Ga0268386, IMG submission 200260) | Soil microbial communities from uranium-contaminated site in the Upper Colorado River Basin, Wyoming, United States - RVT150D86... ... | reverse complement strand
CCTCGACGGTCTCGTCGGCACCGCGGGCTCGGCCGGGCGCTCCGGCGGCGCCGGCCACCGGCCCTTCGAGGAGTGCCTGGAGCGCGGCGCCGGTCGTCTCGGGCCCGGCGAATCCGATCACCAGGCGGCCACGGACGTGGAAGGCCGGCACTCCCACCTGCTCGACCCCGTGCTGCCTGGCCAGCGCGACGAGCCGCTCGAGGGCCTGCGGGTCCTCCTGGACGTCGCGGACCTCGATGCCGAGCCCGGGCCGTTGACGCTCGAGCTGCTCGAGGAACTCGAGAGCCGCCGCGCAGTAGGGACAGCCCTCGCGCGTGAACATCTCGATGTCCGGTTCCGCCGCGGCCGCGACGGAGAACACGACGACGATCACGAGCCCGGTGACGATTGCTCTCACGCCGGCCGCCCCGGGCGGCGCTCAGCGCGTGGGGTGCCGAGGGGCCGGGCGCCCCGCGTCACTCGCCACGGGCGAGCCAGCCGACCTCGATGGCCAGGACCTTCGTGTCGCCCCAGGTCCGGATGCACAGGTCGAAGCCCTCGCGGCTCACGTTGCGCGCGCTCACGTTGAACCGTGTGCCGGTGTGCTTCTCGGTGTCGAGGCCACTGACGCCCAGAACCACCCGCGGAGCTGTCGCGAAGCCGCGGGCGAACCGGATCGCGCTCACGTGAGTGCGCTGTCCCTCTCCCTCGTGCAACTGCCAGCCGGGCTCGGCGACGCTCGCGAAGAAGTCTCCGCTCTCGTATCTGCGCGCGAAGAAGACCTTGCCTCCGCCCGTCGTGAACGTCCCGCGGCTCATCGGCGTCGCCGGCGATCCCGGGATCGCCTGACGCGGCGCTACTTCAGGCTCGAGTAGTACGCGGCGATGTCGGCCAGCGTGGCCTCCGGGATCGGACGGATGACCGCTTTCAGCTCCCGCAGCGCGGGATCGCCGGGGCTCCGGCGGTCGGCCTTGAAGAGGAGCACCTGGTTGCGGAGGTAGCCGGCCGGCTGCCCCGTGAGGTCGGGCACCCCCTTGGCCGGATCGCCCTTGCCCGCCGGCCCGTGGCACCCAGCACACGGCGTTGCGGCCGTCCGCCCGCGGGCGACGGCGGCGGTGTCCGCGGCCAGCGGGGTCGCCGCCTTCTTCTGGCCCGCGAAGTAGCCGGCCACCTCGTCGACGCCGAGCTCCTTCACCATCTTCGCGTAGGGCTCCATCTCGGCCGCCGGCCGCTTGCCCGACGCATAGTCCTCGATGGCCTTCTTGAAGTACCAGGCGGGCATGCCGGCCAGGATCGGGACCGACTCCGAGCGGCTGTTGCCGGCGAACCCGTGGCAGGCGCTGCAGGCGAAGGCTTTCGTGTAGCCGGGGGCGTCGAGCGGGCCGGCCGCTGCGGCCCCGACACCGGACAGCATCGCGAGCGCGAGCACCATGCCGCCCAGGGAGAGATGCCGCAAGGCTGTCATCGTCGCCTCCTGTTCAGCCCAGGATGTCGGTCCAGATGGACGTGGTCCAGCTCACCGCGTTGTCGGCGATGGCCGCGCTGTGGCCGGGCGTGAGCTTCTGCTCGATCTGCACGACCTTGCCGCCCTGGATCCGGTAGGCGTTGATCACGGCCATCGCCTCCCGGTCGCTGACCCAGGAGTAGCAGACGTTGACGGGAGCCATGGCCGGCGGCTCCTTGCCGTTGAGCAGGTGGACCACCGCGCTGGCCGCGATCTTCCCCATGGCGTTGGCGACGGTGCCGGACTTCGGCACCGGGATGCCGATGGTGGCGTCGCCGATCACGTGAATGTTCTTGTGCTTCACCGACTCGTAGGTCACGTGGTTCACCTCGCACCAGCGCTTGTCTCCGGCCACGAGATCGGCCTGGACGGCGATGGTGCCCGCGCGCTGGGGCGGGATGACGTTGACCACGTCGTACTTCACCCGATCGCCGAAGTCGGTCGTCACCTCGCGCGTGGACGGATCGACCTTGGCCACCTTGCTCGAGGCCCGGTACTCGATGGCGGGGTACATCTTCCACGCCGCCTTGAACAGGCCCGTCTTGGAGATGATGTCCTGGTTGGCGTCGAGCACGATCAGCTTGGACTTCGGTTTTTTGTTCTTGAGGTACCAGGCCACCTGGCACACCCGCTCGTAGGGGCCGGGCGGGCAGCGGTAGGCGGCGGGCGGGATGGTGAGCACGAACACCCCGCCGTCCTGCATGGACTGGATCTGGCGCGCCAGCGCGACCGTCTGCGGTCCCGCCTTCCAGGCGTGGAGCACGGCGTCCTTCGCCTGGGCCAGCCCGTCGATCTGTTCCCACTGGAACTCCACGCCGGGAGACACCACGAGCCGGTCGTACTCGAGATACCCCTCGCCCACGCGCACCCGGCGGCGGTCGGGTTCGATGGCCGTGGCCTCCGCGTGGACGATCCGCACGCCCCCATCGCGGAGCCCGCCGTAGCCGCGGGTCAGGCTGTCGAGCGTGCGCACGCCGCTCAGCACGAGGTTGCTGAACGGGCACGAGACGAACTGCTTGTTGGGCTCGAGCAGGACGACCTCGATCGACGGATCACCGAGTCGTACGTACCGGGCGGCCGTGGCGCCGCCCCAGCCGCCGCCGATCACGACGACGCGGCGGCCCTTCTTGGGCGCGAAGTCTCCGGTGAGCGGTGCTGCGCACCCGGCCGCACCGGCGACGAGCAGGCCGAGCCCGGTCCCGGACGTCCGCAGGAACTGCCTCCGCGTCACTCTTGCCATGGCTCCCCTCCGGCTCTCGGCGTTGCATCCTTCCCAATCGGGCCGCAGCGCCTTGGCGCAGCGCATTCTAACTCGTTCGCCCGCGATTGCCCGGCCAAGACCCCCGATCACTCATGCTGAGGTGGCGCCGCCCCACATGGGGTACCTCCTCACCATTGCCTCCGCGAGCGCGCCAAGCACCAAATCTTGAGATATCCAGGGTTCCCGCCTTGGCCATGATCTTGCGTCCCTGAACCACGCCGAGCCTGCCGCCAAAGGAGTGCCACATGCCGTGTTGTTGGGCCCATCACCATTGTTGCTGCGACCCCTGGTCGGTAGCGGAGACGCCCAGGCGCCGCCGCTGGCGTCAGGGAGAAGCAGACGTCGAGGGTCTCGAGGAAGAGCGCGCGGGCCAACCCACCGATTCGCCGGGAGCTACGCGAGCGCGAGTACCGTGACTCATGAGTGGCCCGCGGGCGCGGTGTCGCCGGCTGATCGGGCCCCTGGTCGCGGCACTGCTCGGCCTGCTGTTGCCGGCCGACGCCGGTGCCGCGCTCCTCACGCTGCAGCACGTCCTGCTGGCGCTCGTCGTCATCGCCAGCATCAGCGTCGTCGGCATCGTGCTGGTGAATGCGCTGCTCGTCATTCCCGCCGCCACCGCCAAGCTCCTGGCCCGATCGCTCGCACAGATGTTCGTCCTGGCACCGCTCTTCGGCATCGGCAGCGTCCTGGCCGGCCTGATAGTGTCCGCCTGGGTGGACGTGCCGTCGGGACCGGCGATCGTCGTCATGGCCGGGATCGTGTTCCTGACCGCCTGGGCGGGCTTGGTGCGGCGCGCGCGGCGCCCGGCGGAGCGCGCGGGCAAAATTGGAGGAGCTCGATGATCGTCAGCGCGCAGGTTGCGATCTATCCGCTGCGGCAGGATCGGCTGACGCCCGGCGTCACCGCGGTGAGCGCAGCGCTCGAGGCGGCCGGGCTGCACCCTGAGGTCGGGCCGATGAGCACGCTGGTGACGGGCGAGACGACCGCCGTCTTCCGCGGGCTCGAGGACGCGTTCGCCCGTGCGGGAGAGCTCGGTCACGTGGTCATGACGATCACCGTGTCCAACGCCTGCCCGGTCGCACCATGACCGAGCCCCCTGTCGCGTGGCAGCTCTTCGAGCACCAGGCGGCGGGCTACGAGGCATGGTACGCGACCCCGCGCGGCCGGCGGGCCGATCTTGCCGAGCGCGCGCTGCTGGCGCGCCTGCTGGCGCCGTTCACGGGAGCGCAGAGCGCGCTCGAGGTGGGCTGCGGGACCGGGCACTTCACACGCTGGCTGGCCGGCCGGCTGCCGCACGTGGTGGGCCTGGACCGGGCACCCGCGATGCTGGCCGAGGGTCGCCGGCACGGTCTGCGGTTGCATCTGGTGCAGGGCGACGCCCATCACCTGCCCGTGCGGAGCCGTGCGGTGGATCTCGGCCTGTTCGCCCTCACGCTCGAATTCGTCGACGATCCCGCGGTGGCGCTGGCAGAGGCCGTGCGGGTTTCGCGGCGGGGCGTGCTGGTCGTCGCGCTGAACCGCTGGAGTCTGGGCGGCTGGTCCCGTCGCTGGGGGCCGGACGCCCGCCGCCCGCTGCTCGGTCAGGCCCGCGACTTCTCGCTCGGCGTCCTCCGCACGCTCACCGTGGTCGCGGCGGGCCCCCGGCTGCGTCGCATCCAATGGGCGAGCACCCTGTTCCCGCTCGGCCGCGGCGGCGTGAACGCTCGGCTGCCGCTGGGTGACATCATCGGCATGGCCGCGGAGCTCGGCCCCTGACGCCGTGTCGTCACGGATTCCCCGCGGCGACCGAGGCGGGCCGGGTCAGCGATGTGCGAGGCTGGTGAGGGTCGACCGGATCTGTTCGAGGTGCAGAAGGTCGTGCTCCGCCCAGTGGGCGAGGAGCTGATCGACGCGGAGCCGGCCATACTCGGGGTGGCGGCCGGCGGCACGCCGCTGGGCGGGGGTGAGGCGTCGGACAAGGGCAACCGTGTCGGCGCGCAGGGCGGCAAAGGCATCCAGGATGGTGCGCGGGTCGGCGCGGCGATGGCGGAGCCCGGGCGTCCACTTCTCTTGATCCCAGGCCGTGATGCTGGCACCCGGCTCGGCGGCGAGCTTGCGGATGCGAAAGCCGAGCGCGACCTCGCCGTCCAGCAGGTGGGCGAGGACCTCGACCACCGACCATTCGCGCGGCCCCGGACGGCGGCGCAGCCGATTGCCGCGTGCTCGCGCCACCGCGCGGGCGATCCGGCGGGGGCCGGTCGCCAGCGCGGCCAGGACCGGAGCGCCGCCGAGGCGGTGGTGGGCTTCACGGCACATCGGGCAAGTCGGGCGCGCCATAGCGTTCGTCGGCGACTATAATACCTCCGCGATGACTTACGACATTGCCATCATCGGCGGGGGGATCGTCGGGCTGGCCACGGCCCGCGCGCTCCTGGAGCAGACGCCGTCCCTGAAGCTCGTGCTCTGCGAAAAGGAATCCGAGCTCGGCCGGCACCAGACCGGCCACAACAGCGGCGTGATCCACTCGGGAATCTACTACAAGCCCGGCTCCTTCAAGGCCCGCCTGTGCGTGGAGGGCGCGCGCCTCATGGTGGAGTTCTGCGAGGCGCACGCGATCAAGTACGATCGCTGCGGCAAGGTCATCGTGGCGACCTCGCAGGACGAGGTGCCGCGGCTGAGGACGCTCCACGAGCGCGGCACCGCCAACGGCGTGCCGGGGCTGGCGATGATCGACGCCGGCCGGGTGAAGGAGATCGAGCCGCACGTGCGCGCGGTGGCCGGCATCCACTCGCCCAACACTGCCATCGTCGACTATGGCCAGGTGGCGGCGACGATGGGGCGCGAGCTGGTGGCCAGCGGCGTGACGATCGAGTACAACTTCCCCGTCTCCTCGATCACCCGTGTGCGCGGCGGTGGCCTCGCCGTCAGCACGGCCCAGCACACGATCACCGCCGCCAAGCTCATCAACTGCGCCGGGCTCTATTCGGACATGGTCGCCCGGATGGCCGGGGCCCGGACCGAGGCGCAGATCATCCCCTTCCGGGGCGAGTACTACTTCCTGCGTCCGGAGCGCGAGAGCCTGGTCCGCGGCCTGATCTACCCGGTGCCGGATCCGGAGTTCCCGTTCCTGGGCGTGCACTTCACTCGCACGATCCACGGCGAAGTGGAGGCCGGCCCCAACGCGGTCCTCGCCTTCGCGCGCGAGGGCTACCGCTTCGCGAGCTTCCGCCCGCGCGAGTTCGCCGGCACGCTCGGATACGCGGGCTTCTGGTCGATGGCCCGCAAGTACTGGCGCATGGGCGCCTACGAGATGTACCGCTCGCTGTCGAAGAAGAAGTTCGTGGAGGCCCTGCAACGCCTCGTACCCGATCTCCAGGGCGAGGACATCACGCCCGGCGGCGCCGGCGTGCGGGCCCAGGCAGTCCGCGCCGATGGCTCGATGCTGGACGACTTCAGCATCGCGACCGGTCCCGACTCCATCCACGTGGTGAACGCGCCGTCGCCGGCGGCCACGGCCTCGCTGGCGATCGGCCGCCACATCGCCGGCCTCGCCAGGCAAAGCTTCGGCGGGTCCTGAGCGCTGGGATTTCGCGACTTTAAGTGCGCTCGTAGCCAAAAAGGCCTCTGTTGACAGGGGTTTGCCTATCAATTAACATTGGCGGCCATGATCAGCGTGCCTGCGCGCCGCGTCAAGCAGTTCGGCGTCGAGTTCTACCAGGCCGGGCTCACCGCGAAGGACATCGACCGGCTCGTGAAGTTCGAGGTGCTGGGCTACACCGGCGGGCCTCAGGCCGAGGCGCCCAAGGCCAGGCGCAGCGCGGCGCGCGCCCGGGTGAACTGGGACATGCTGGAGCGACGGATCAGCGAGAGCGAGACCGCCTATCAGCGCCCGGTGATCCGCCGCAAGATCGACGAGCTGGCCGCCTACTACCGCGAGTGCAAGGACGCCGCGACGCTGCCCGCCATCCCGGGCGCGGTGATCATCACCTCCGAGAAACGCTTCACGTTCACGCCGGTCGCCGGTCACCACGACCTGGGCCTGCTGCAGATCCCCGAGGAGCACGGCGTGCTGCGCGTGCTCGACGGCCAGCACCGCCTGCTCGCACTCCACGCGCTGAGCCAGGCCGGCGAGGCCGGCGGCATCGAGGTGCCGGCGGTGCTGTTCGACTCGCTGGACGCCCGGCAGGTCGTCGAGCTGTTCGTGACGATCAACGCCAAGCACACGCGCTTGAACCCCTCGCACATCATCAGCCTGGCCGGGCGCAAGCTGTACCCGGATCCCAACCAGGCCCTGGCCCACGACGTGATCCGCTCGCTCAACGAGGACGACACCTCGCCGCTGCACAGCGAGATCAAGATGCTCGGCACCGGGCGCGGCCGCGTGAGCCAGGCTCCGCTGGCCGAAGAGATCGTGGACTTCCTGGAGACGGTCGAGAAGGTCGGCGGCGGCGCGAAGATCCAGGAGGTCCGCTCGCACGCCAAGCGCTTCTTCCTGAACTACATCAAGGCGCTGTCCACGACGTTCCCGCAGGCCTGGGCGGGCCGCAAGTACTCGATCAAGACCGGCGCCGCCCTGCGGGCCTTCATCCGCACCGCGCCGGACGTCATGGCCCGCGCCCGCGAGCTGCGCCGGGACGCCTACGACCTCAACGCCATCCGCGAGGCGATCAAGCCCTGGGGCGAGCGCCTGCGCGACCGGCGCTTCGAGACCGAGGGCGAGTGGAAGCTGAAGCTCGCCGGCGGCACGCGGGGCACGGTCGACGCGCTCACGCGCGAATTGCGGGACGCCCTCCGCTAGTCCCTTCCCGGGGAGCTTCGCGCCCTTGTCGCGTCTGCCTCCGGCAAGGGCCCCGCGCTCAGGCCGTGGGGCGGACCTCGGCGGGTTTCTCGCGCTGGGTCAGGTTACGGGCGGTGTCGATCAGCCCCAGGTGCGAGAACGCCTGGGGAAAGTTACCGAGCTGCCGGCGGGCGACCGGGTCGTACTCCTCGGCCAGCAGCCCAACGTCGTTACGAATCGCCAGCAGGCTCTCGAAGACGCGTCGGGCGTCCGCGTGGCGGCCCATCAGGGTGTAGATGTCGGCCAGCCAGAAGGTGCAGAGCAGGAAGGCGCCTTCTCCCTTGGCGCCTTCTCCCTTGGATAGTCCGTCCACTCCGCTCGCGGTGCGGTAGCGGTACACGAACCCGCCCCGGACCAGCTCGTGCTCGATGGCCGCGACCGTGCCCCGGATGCGGGGATCGGTCGCGGGCAAGAAGCCGACCTCGGCCATCATCAACAGGCTGGCGTCGAGCTCCCGGGCCCCGTAGAACTGCACGAACGAGTTTCGCTCCCGGTCGAACCCCCGTTCGCAGACCTCCGCGTGCACCTCGTCGCGAAGACGCCTCCATCGTTCGACCGGCCCGTCGAGACCGAACCGCTCGACGTCCTTCACGGCTCGGTCGAAGGCAACCCACGCCATCACCTTGGAGTGGGTGAAGTGGCGCTTCGGACCGCGCACCTCCCAGATGCCCTCGTCCGGCTCCCGCCAGACCTCCTCCAGCCGGGCGAGCAGCTCCCGTTCGATCCGCCAGTCGTTCTGCCCGGAGTCGAGCCCGTAGTGCCGGGCCAGATGCAGGCAATCGATCGCCTCGCCGAACACGTCGAGCTGGAACTGATCGTGCGCCGCGTTTCCGATCCGGACGGGCGTCGAGCCCTCGTAGCCCGCCAGCCACGGCAATTCCAGCTCGGGCAGCCGGCGTTCGCCGGCGAGGCCGTACATGATGCGCAGCTGGGAGCCCCTGCCGGCGACGGCGCGGATCAGCCACTGCCGCCACGCCTTCGCCTCGCCCGTGTAGCCGCACTGGAGCAGCGCCGCGAGGGTGAAGGTGGCGTCCCGCAACCAGCAGTAGCGGTAGTCCCAGTTGCGCTCGCCTCCGATGTGTTCGGGCAGCGACGTGGTGGGGGCGGCGACGAGGCCGCCGGTCGGCGCGTAGGTCAGCGCCTTCAGGGTGATCAGAGAGCGGACGACCGCATCCCGCCACTCCCCCTGGTACGTGCAGCGCGAGGCCCACGCTTGCCACCACACGAGGGTGGCCTCGACGGCGCCCTGGGGGTCGATGGCCGGCGGGGGCGGCTCATGCGAGGGGTGCCAGGTCAGCACGAACGGAATCACGTCGCCGTCGCTGACCTCGAACTCCCCGACCGTCGCCCACCCTTCACCCCGAAGCGCCACGGGGGTTCGCAGGCGGAGCGTGTCCGGCCCCGCCGTCGCGATGATGCCGTCCTGTTCCCGCTGTACCCACGGCGTCGCGCTGCCGTAGTCGAATCGGATCACCACCTCCGACCGCATCCGAACCCGGCCCCGCCGCGCGATCACGAGCCGCACGAGGTCCGCGTGGTTGGTGCGTATCGGCATGCAGTCCACGACCGTCACTTCGCCGGTGGCTGTGGTGAAGGTCGTGTCCAGCACCAGGGTGTCGCCGCGATACGACCGACGAGTTTCGCTGACCCGCTCGGCTGGGGCCAGCAGCCAGCGGCCGTTGTCCGGAGCCCCGAGCAGCGCGGCGAAGCACGCGGGAGAGTCGAAGCGGGGAAAGCACAGCCAGTCGATGGAGCCATCGCGGCCGACCAAGGCAGCCGTCTGGCAATCACCGATCAGTGCGTAGCCTTCGATCCGGGGCGTCATGGTGATCGGGCCTCGCCGGGCAGTGTTGCATCGCCGACGCCCCCCATCAATACTCGAAGACAGGGGTGGCGCACATGGCCGCACGCTTCGTGATTCTCGGAGCCACCGGCGACCTGACCGGCCGTTACCTGATGCCGGCCGTGGCCAGCCTGCACGAGCGGAATCAGCTTCCGATCGCGGGCAGGATCGTCGGCGTCGGCCGAGAGGACTGGGACAGCGAGCGATTCCGCCGCCACATGATTGCCCGGTGCGCGCGACATGCCGCCCACGTGTCGACCTCGGCCCGTGAGACGATGTGCGGCAATCTGGAGTACCGCCGGGCCGACGTGACGGACCCCGACCAGCTGCGCCGCGTGCTCGGGGACGGAGGCGCTCCGCTCGCGCTGTACCTCGCCCTCCCCCCGGCCGTGGCCGGCACGGTGCTTCGCGGGCTCTCCGGCATCCCCCTCCCCGAGAACAGCCGCATCGTCTGTGAAAAGCCGTTCGGCCACGATCTCGCCTCGGCCCGTGAGCTGAACGCCCTGCTGCGGCCGATGTTTCCCGAGCATGCCGTCTTCCGCATCGACCACTTCCTCGGCAAGCAGACGGTGCAGAACATTCTGGGACTGCGCTTCGCCAATCGCGTCTTCGAGTACCTGTGGACCCGGGACCATATCGAGCGGGTCGAGATCACCTGGGACGAGACGGTCGCGCTCGAAGGACGCGCGGGGTATTACGACACCACCGGGGCCCTGCGGGACATGATCCAGAACCACTTGTTGCAGTTGCTGTGCCTGGTGGCGATGGAGGCGCCGCTGGGCTTCAACGAACGCGACTTCCGGGACCGGAAGGTCGATGTGTTGCGGGCCGTCCGGCGGTTCTCGGCCGACGAAGTCGCCGAGCACAC
>Ga0268386_10004492_pt1 | contig 10272 bp, 12 predicted proteins | sample RVTome_15_FD_200260 | JGI IMG/M metagenome (GOLD analysis project Ga0268386, IMG submission 200260) | Soil microbial communities from uranium-contaminated site in the Upper Colorado River Basin, Wyoming, United States - RVT150D86... ... | reverse complement strand
CTGACGTGCCACGGCCGTTTGCGCGTTACGGCGGCGAAGTCCGATAGCTCGTCGTCGTTGAACCCTCGCATCACGACGCAATTGATCTTCAACGGCCGGAATCCCGCCGCCTCCGCGGCGGCGATCCCCGCCATCGTGTCGTCGAACAGGCGAGCGGGCCGCCGCGCGAGCTCGCTGAACCGGTCGCGCCGCAGCGTGTCGAGGCTGATGTTCAGGCGGTCGACACCCGCCTCGCGCAGCTCACCGGCCATTCCGGGCAACAGGATCGCGTTCGTCGACAGCGAGATGTCCTCGAGCACGTCGAGGGACCGGAGCCCGCGCACGAGGTCGGGAAGATCGCGGCGCACCAGGGGCTCGCCGCCCGTCAGTCGCACGCGCCGCAAGCCGAGACCGGCCATCTGCCTGACGATCTCCACGATCTCCTCGTAGCGGAGGATCTCCGCTTTCGGAATCCACGGCAATCCTTCGACCGGCATGCAATACGCGCAGCGCAGATTGCACTTGTCGGTCACCGAGATGCGCAGATAATTGATCGTCCGCCCGAACTGATCCTTCATTCCGCCCCTTTCCTCACCGCGTCTTCCGGCGCCGGGTGCGCCGGCGGCTCCTCGCCGAGCCAGCGACTCGTGCCGTCGGTGTACTCCTCGCGCTTCCACACGGGCAGCTCCGCCTTCACCGCTTCGATCACGAACCGTGCGGCGGCGAACGCCTCGCCGCGATGCGGCGCCGCGACAGCGACGGCAACGGCCGTCTCACCGATCTCGAGCGTGCCCGTCCGATGCAATACCCTCACGGCAGTCACACGATGCGCCTCCCGCGCCCGGCGGACGATGTCGCCGAACACTTCCTCGGCCATCCCGGGGTACGCGTCGTAGTGGAGGCGAGCCACCAAGCGGCCTTCGTTCGTGTCGCGCACCCGACCTTCGAACGTGACGACGGCTCCCGAGCCCGGCCCGACCGAAGCTGCCAGCGCGGCCGCCGTGATCGGCTCGGCGCTCAGCCCGGCGAGATCCCCGGTCATCCGCCCGCCACCGGGGGGATGAGGGCGATCTCGCTTCGAGGATGAATCCGGGCCTCGTCCCGTGCCGGCCGGTGATCGACCGCGACGATCGGGCGCTCGGGCAGCCGTCCGGGCGCTCGCCGGTGCAACTCGCGAACCAGCCCGGCCACCGTAGCGCCCTCCGGCAGCTCCAGCGTGATGGACGGACCGTCAGCGAGCTCCCGATAGCGACCGAACAGTCGCACCTCGACCGTCACGCTGCGGTCGATGGTCACGCCCATCCCGAGCCGGCCGCGATCCCGTCGGCCGGATCGGCCGGATCGGCCTCGGGATCCGCGGTCTCGACCAGCGCGAGGAATTGACCGACGGCGTCGTTGCGCCGAAGCGTGCTGACTCGAACCCGGGTCGTTTCCGCGTCGGCGCCCGGATACGCGGTAATCGCGAGGCGGCTCCGGAACATCCCGAGCGTGAGGTGCGTGTCGCCTTCGTCGACGATCGTGGCCGAGTGGAACGCGCCCTCGTCCGTGAAGAACCGGCGAGCCAGCTCGATGACCTGTGGCGGTGACAGCCTCGTGACGACTTCGCTGATCATTCCGTTTCCGTGTTCATTAGCTGCTTGACGTCCTCGATCCGCTACCGGTACGATCCGGTCGTCGCCGGCCGCGGAGCCTCCGCGTGCAAGCTACGGTCAGCTCACGCGCGCTACAAATCGCCGCGAATGCCGCAACCGTCACGAACTTCGAGAAAATGCCATGGTCGAGTTCTCCGACAACGTCGCCCGCCTGGAACCCTCGGCCACCCTGGCGATCACGGCGCGGGCGAAGGCCCTCCAGGCGCAGGGTCACTCGATCGTGAACCTGTCGGCCGGCGAGCCCTCGTTTCCCACCCCGCTGATCGCCGCCGAGGGAGCGGCCGCGGCCGTAGCAGCGGGAAACACGGGCTATCCGCCGACCCCGGGACTGCCCGAGCTTCGCGAGGCGATCGCGCGCTACACCTCCGACACGACGCGCGCGGCCGATCCGTCCATCGGCTCGATCCTCGTCGGGGCGGGAGTGAAGCAGGCCCTGTTCAATCTGGCCTACTGCCTGTTCGGCGAAGGCGACGAGGTATTGGTTCCTGCGCCCTACTGGCCGAGCTACACGGCGATCGTTCACCTGAGCCGAGCGCGCCCCGTCGTGGCCCCGCTGTCCTGGAGGGACGGCTTCCGCGTGACGGCCGATGCGCTCGAGACGCATCGGACGGAGCGGACCCGTGGCCTGTTCATCAACTCGCCCGGCAATCCCACCGGCGCCGTGGCCGGACGCGACGACCTGGCCGGCATCCTCGACTGGGCCGGCGAGCACGGCATCTGGGTGCTGTCCGACGAGATCTACCGCCGCCTCTACTACGCCGATGAGGGAGGAGCGGCCCCGTCGGTGCTCGACATTCCCGGCCGCCCGGAGCACGTCATCGCGCTGGACGGAATGTCGAAGGCTTTTTCGATGCCGGGCTGGCGGGTCGGTTGGGCGGTGGGTCCGGAAGCGGTCATCCGACAGGCCACCGCGCTCCAGAGCCAGACGACCTCTGCCGCCGCAGGACCGTCACAGTACGCCTCGGCTGCAATCCTGGCGTCCTCCGAGCGCGAGCAGGTCGTCGCAGCGTATCGGGGCATGCTGGACCGACGGCGCCGCAGCTCACTCGAGGGCCTGCGCTCGGCCGCCGGGGTCGAGCTGCTCGATCAGCCCGGAGCGATCTACCACTACCTGCGGTTGCCCGAAGGCGTCGACTCGCTCGACACGGCCGAACGGCTGCTGCTCGAGGGCGGCGTCGCGGCCATCCCGGGCGAAGCGTTCGGCACGCCCGGTTACTTGCGGATCACCTACGCCGGCGAGGACGAGCCTCTGGCTGAGGGCGTGCGTCGGATCGTGGAGTTCTTCCGCCGGGCCGGCTGAGGGAGCCCGTCGCGAGCCGGCCTCAAGCCTCTTCGCTCTCGTCCACCTCGTCCTTGAACAGTCGCGAAGGCTTGAATACCGGTACCTGCCGGGCCGGGACCCGCACCGACTCCCCCGTGCGCGGATTGCGCGCCAGGCGGGGCTTGCGGTCGCGCACCTTGAACGTGCCGAAGCCGCGAATTTCGATGTGCTCGCCGTTGGCCAGCGCCTGCTTCACGGCGTTGAGGAACGCTTCCACGACCGCCGAGCAGTCCTTCTTCGTGACGCCGGGCCCGATGGCTTCGTAGACCTGTTCGACGAGATCTGCCTTTGTCATGCTTATTCCTCTCTCCGTGTGCCGATCGGTCGCCGCGCGGGACACCCCCGCCCGGCCAACCCGATCATCGCCACTCGTATCGCAGGCTCGGTGCCACCGGCCGCCCGAGCGGCGGCAGGCCGAGCCCGTCCAGCAAAGCCGTGACGCCGCCGCTCAGCAGTCGCTCCAGCAGCGGCCGGCCCGGCCGTTCCGGACGGACGGTCCGCGGATCGTCCCCCAGGCCGGCCATCCGTCCGGCGACGTCGAGGGCGTCCTCGAACGTGCCCGTCCGATCGATCAGGCCCGCCGCAGCGGCTCGTTGACCCGACATCACGCGGCCGTCGGCCAGCACCAGCACCGAATCGCGGCTCAGCGGCCGCGAGGCCGCCACCGCGTCGACGAACTGGGCGTGGGTGTCGTCGATCAGAGTCTGAAGAATCGCTCGTTCCGCTTCGTCGAGCGATCGATACAACCCGCCGATATCCTTGTTGGGCGCGCTCTCGAGAACCTGGACCTCGAGCCCCCAGCGCCGGAGCAGCTCGCCGGCGTTCGGAAGCGTCATAACGACACCGATCGACCCGGTGACCGAACTCGGCAACGCGAGGATCGTGTCGGCCGGAAGCGCCGCGTAGTACCCGCCGGATGCTCCGATCTCGCCGATCCAGGCCACGACCGGCCGGTCGTCGTGCTCGCGCAGATCGCGCAGCGCCTCATACATGGCCTGTGACGGCGCGGCCGCGCCACCCGGCGAGCGAATCTCCAGGACGAACGCGCGCACCGAACCGTCGTCGCGGAAGCGATCGAGACGGTCGACGAACTCGCGCTCCGATTCGATCAGGCCGACCACCGGCAGGATCGCCACGCGCCCGCCGACGGCGAACGAAGGGACTCCCCCGGCGATCATCAGGCGCAGGGCGACGAACGCGCCCGAGGCGAAAAGCACGAAGAGGAGAACGATGCCGAAGATCCCGGTGCGCCGCTTCAAACCATCGACCTCTCGGAAAGGATCCGCGGTTCCGGCCGTCTCGACGCTGGACCGGCACCCGGATGGAAGCTAACCGCGCGGTCGGAGATCTGTCAACCGGTTGTCACTGCGCGAGTTGCGTTCATCGCCTCGACGAACCTCTCGAACAGGTACCGACTGTCGTGCGGTCCGGGAGCCGCCTCGGGGTGGTACTGGACGGCGAACACTCGCCGGTTGCGGTGCCGCAGTCCTTCGATCGTGCCGTCGTTCAGGTTGCGGTGCGTGACCTCGAGGTCCGGTGCGCCCTCGACCTGCCCCGCGTCGTTCTCGCTCACCGCGAAGCCGTGATTCTGAGAGGTGATCTCGACCTGCCCCGTATCGAGATTCCGCACCGGGTGGTTCCCTCCCCGATGTCCGTAAGGAAGCTTGTAGGTTCCGCCCCCGTACGCCCGGGCCACGAGCTGGCATCCGAGACAGATCCCGAATACGGGCACCCCCGCGTCGGCCACCGCGCGGAGCGTGGCCGCGGCGGTCGGAACCGCCTCGGGATCGCCGGGCCCGTTCGACACGAACAGTCCGGCCGGGGGCGACGCGAGGATTTCTTCCGCCGTCGTGCGCGACGGCACGACGCGCACACGGTAGCCTTCCGCCGCGATCAATTCGAGGCTCCGCCGCTTCACGCCGAGGTCCAGGCAGACCACCTCTCCGCGCGGCTCCCCCTCTGGCTCGACGACGTAGGCATCGGGTGTCGAGACCTCGGACGCGAGGTCGCGCCCTCGCATGTCGGGCTCGCCGAGCAGGAGCTCGCGGACCGCGCTGCGGTCGAGATCGGCCGGCGCCACGACGGCGCGCATCGCCCCGAGCGCGCGAACGTGCCGCGTGACGGCCCGCGTGTCCACTCCGGCGAGGACGGGAATCCCGTGGCTCACCAGGTAGTCGACCAGCGAACCATCCGCCCGCCACGACCCCGCGCTCTCGCGAAGCTCGCGAACCACGAACCCGGCTACCTGCGGCTCGCCCGACTGCTCGTCCACCGGGTTCACGCCGTAGTTCCCGATCATCGGCGCCGTCATCACCACGATCTGGCCGGCGAACGACGGATCCGTCAGGACTTCCTGGTAGCCCGTCATGTTCGTCGTGAACACCAGCTCGCCGACACCGGCCCGGGCACCGACGAACCGGCCGGGAAACTCGCGGCCGTCCTCCAGCACGAGGACGCCGGCTGGACCTTGCGTAAGCGGCACGGCAACCATCCGTTGGAGTTCGCGCGTCACCGAACGAGTTTCGCCGGGAAATCGACTGGAGCGCCCTTGGACGAGCAACCCGTCTACATCTTCGCCGACGAGTCGTGCCTCGGCAACCAGTTCAAGGACGCCGAGCGCCCCGGCGCCGCGGCCGGGCTGATCGAGCGGTTCGACGAACGCCGCGGATGGTACCGTCGCGATTTCGCCCTGTTCGAGGCGGACACCACGAACAATCGGATGGCGATCACTTCGGGCATCGCGGGACTCGAGGCCCTGAACCGCCCCTGCGGCGTCGTGTTCACCACCGACAGCCAGTACCTCGTCCGGGGGATGAAGGAGTGGGTGCATGCCTGGGCGCGGCGCGACTGGAAGCGCAAGGGAGGTCCGATCGAGAACCTTCCCCTGTGGAAGCGGCTCTGTCGGTCGGCCGGTCGGCACGAGATCGAGTGGCGCTGGGTGCGCGGCCATGCGGGACACGCGAAGAACGAGTACGCCAATCACCTGGCGGTAGAGACGGCGACCCGGCGCCGCGGGATCGACGGCACCCGACCATCGGGGTTCGAAGAGTGGCTCCGGAGGGAACAGGAGAACGACCGGCTTCTCGACTTCTTCGACCTGCCCGAGCAGCGAACCTTCGATCCGGACCCGCCCCCCCCGGACGTCTAGCCCCCGGCTACTCCTCGACTCCTACGGGAGCCGGTTCCTCCGTCTCGCCGCCGGGCTCGTTCGCGTCGTCCAGCACCGGGGTGGGCTCCTCGCCCTCCGCGTCGAGCACCGAAGCCGGTCCGGCGGCCGGCGCCTGGAACTCCTGGCGCAGGATCGAGCTCTGGGGAGCGGTGGAGCGCGACGACTGAATGGCCAGCATCAGGGCGAGGACCATGAACACGCCTCCGCTGATCCAGCTCGCGCGGGTCAGGAAGTTGGCCGCCTGGCGCCCTCCCATGATCGAATCGGTCGACGACGAGGCGCCGCCGAATTCCGCTGCGAGACCTCCTCCCTTCCCCGACTGGAGAAGCACGATGGCGATGATGAAGAACGCGACGAACGCGATCAGGACAATGAGGAATGCGAACATGTGTCTCTCTGGTTTCTCTTCGGGTTCCGAGCGACCCCCAAGCTAGACGCCGTACCCGAAAGCGTCAACGCTCGCGCTCCGTGGCGCCGGCGCAGATCGCCGCGAATTCCGCCGGATCGAGGCTCGCCCCGCCGACCAGCACCCCGTCCACCCCGGACGCCGCCATCAGTTCGCCGATATTGTGCGGCTTGACGCTGCCGCCGTACAGGATCACGGCCGCGGAGGCGACGTCGCCACCCGCCGTGGTCGCTACCGCTTCGCGGACGATGGCGTGCGCCTCGGAGGCGTCGTCCGGCGACGCCGTGCGCCCCGTCCCGATCGCCCAAACGGGCTCATAGGCCCAGGTCAGCTCGCCCCGGCGGGCCGCCGGGATCCGCGCCAGCACGGTTTGCACCTGCCGCTGGAGGACGGCGCGCAGGCTTCCCGCGTCGCGCTCCTCCAGCGTTTCGCCCACGCAGACGACCGGCGACAGTCCCGCTTCGAGAATCCGTTCCGTCTTGGCCGCCACCATACCGTCGTCGTCGCCGAACTCGCGGCGGCGCTCCGAATGCCCGGCCAGCGACCAGGTCGCGCCCGCTTCCGCCGCCATCGACGCCGAGATCGCGCCCGTGTGGGCGCCATCTACAGCCGTATGCACGTCCTGCACCCCCAGCTCGAGGTCCCGACGATCGGCGGCGGCCGCCGCCGAGTGAAACGCCTCGATGCTGATCGCGGGGGGAAAGAACACGACCCGCCGGTCGGAGCGTGGCCGATGGAGCCGGGCGAACTCGCACACGTAGTCGCGCGTGGCGGCCGGGCCCTTGTGCATCTTCCAGTTCGCGGCGAACACGGGGCGTCGATCGTCAGTCATGCTCCGTTCCCTCGTCGTCCAGGGCTTCGAGTCCAGGCAGGGTCCCGTGGGCGAGGTATTCGAGCGCCGCGCCGCCCCCCGTCGACACGTGCGACACACGGTCGGCCAGCCCGGCTTCCTGAACGGCGCGCGCCGAATCGCCGCCGCCGATCACGCTGAACGCGCCCGCCTCGGCCGATTCAGCCGCGGCGACGGCCACCGACCGCGTGCCCGCGTCGTAGCCCTCGGCTTCGAACCAGCCCATCGGCCCGTTCCAGAAGAACGTACGGGCGCCGCGGATCACGGCCGCGAACTCCTCGCGGGTGATCGGGCCGATGTCGTAGGCGGCCATGTCGGGCGGGATCGCGCCGGCAGAAACGACGCGGCCCTCGCCGTCCTCCTCGCCCGGAACGCCGACCACGAAGTCGACCGGCACGTGGAGTACGATGCCAGGCCGCTCGAGCAGCTCGCGGGCGAATTCCAGCGCCTCTCCTTCGACCAGCGACCGCCCCACTTCGCGGCCCTGCGCGGCGAGGAACGTGTTCGCCATCGCCCCGCCGATCAGCATCGAGTCCGCCCGATCGACGAACGCCTCGACCAGCGGCATCTTGTCGCCGATCTTAGCGCCGCCGAACGCCACGACGAACGGCCGCTCCTGCACCTCGCGCAACCTCGACAGCGCCTCGAGCTCGGCCTCGACCAGCAGTCCGGCCACCGCGGGACGGAGATGCCGCGTGATGCCGACGACCGACGCGTGGGCCCGGTGCGTGCTCCCGAACGCATCGTTCACGTACAGGTCGCCCAGCCGGGCGAACCTCGCGGCGAGGGCGTCGTCGTTCTTCGTCTCGCCGGGAAGGAATCGCGTGTTCTCGAGCAGCAGCACTTCGCCCGCGGCGAGATCGCGCGAGGCCCGCACGGCCAGCTCGGTGTCGGTCTCGGCGCAGAACCGGACGGGGGATCCGAGCCGATCCTGCAGCACCGCCGCCACCGGCTCGAGCGACGCCTCCCGGTCGACCTTCCCACCCGGCCGGCCGAGGTGCGACAGCAGCACCGGTCGCGCGCCGGCCTCCAGAACAAAGCGGAGAGTGGGAAGAGTCGCGTCGATACGCGTCGTGTCCTCGATCCGCCGCCCCGGTCCCATCGGCACGTTGTAGTCTACGCGCACGAGGGCGCGGCGTCCCTCCAGCGTGCCCCGATCCAGGCTGCGGAGCCCTCGCTTGGTCACTGGCGGTCCGGGGCTCAGAGCTTCGAGCCCACCAGGTTGGCCAGGTCGACGCAGCGGGACGAATAGCCCCACTCGTTGTCGTACCACGCGATGACCTTGACCAGGGTGCCGTCGATCACGGACGTGAACTCGGCGTCGACCGTCGAGCTGTGCGGGTTGCCGATGTAGTCGACCGACACGAGCGGCCCGTCCTCGACCGCCAGGATGCCTTCGAGCGATCCCGCGGCGGCGGCCCGGAACGCGTCGTTCACTTCCTCGGCGGTCGTGCTCCGGCCGACGACCGCCACGAGGTCCACGATCGACACGTTGGGCGTCGGTACGCGCATCGCCATTCCGTCGAGCCTGCCCTCGACCTCGGGAACGACCAGCGACGTGGCCTTCGCCGCGCCCGTCGTGGTGGGAATGATCGACATCGCCGCCGCACGCGCCCGACGCAGATCCTTGTGGGGCGCGTCGAGTATCGCCTGGTCGTTCGTGTAGCTGTGGACGGTCGTCATCAGGCCGCGTTCGAAGCCGAACTCGTCCAGCAGGACCTTCACGAGAGGCGCCACGCAGTTCGTCGTGCAGCTCGCGTTCGAGATGATGTCGTGGGCATCGGGATCGTAGTCGTCGTGGTTGACCCCCATCAGGAGCGTCACGTCGGGATTCACGGCCGGGGCCGAGATGATCACTTTCTTCGCGCCCGCTTCGAGATGCTTGGCCGCTTCGGGCCGCTTGCGGAAAAACCCGGTGCTCTCGATCACCACGTCCACCCCGAGCTCGCCCCAGGGCAGCTTCGCCGGGTCGCGTTCGGAGTACACCTCGAACCGCTCGTCGTCGACAACGATCGTCGAGCCGTCGACGGACACGGTGCCGTCGTAGCGGCCGTGCACGGAGTCGTATTCGAACAGATGGGCCAGCGTGGCGGCATCGGTCAGATCGTTGATTGCGACCAGATCGAGGTTCTCGCCCCGCCCGCCGAGGGCCGAGCGGAGCACGTTGCGGCCGATGCGGCCGAATCCGTTGATGGCGAAGCGTATGGACATCGGAAGCGGACCTCCGGACGTTGTGAGTTCGACTGCCCGGACCGGACCGGCCACGGGACGTTCAGCTTGCACCGGCAGCAGTGCGCGGACAACCCCTGCCCGTCGTCAGTCCTCGTCGGGACGGGGCAGCGAACGGACGAAGGTGACGACGCCGACGCAGCTGCCGCCCGCGGCTTCGATCGCCGCCGAGGCGGCTGCCGCCGTCGCTCCCGTCGTCAGCACGTCGTCCACCAGCATCACGGGATGACGCGGGACGGGGATCGCGGTGTCCCACGAGCAGGTGGCGCGGACGTTGGAGAGGCGCTCCGCACGCCCGAGCTCGGCCTGTCGGCGGCCACTGCGGCGCCTGACCAGGCCCTCCGCTTGAAACGGCCAGCCGGTCGCGGCCGCGAGCCCCCGGCCGAGCAGCGCGGCCTGGTTGAAGCCCCGTCTCCTCGCCCTCCCCCGATCGAGGGGGACCGCGGCCAGGACCGGGGGGCGCTCCGCTCGAGCTGCGAGGCGACGCGCGGGCTCGACCATGGCCGCGGCCATCTTCGGCGCCAGCGCCGTCCATCCGCAAAATTTGAGACCAACCACCAGCGCGTCGGCGGGCGCGGCGTGGACGAAGGCCGAGGCGGCGCCACGCAGACCATCCGGCCACGCGTCGCACAGCACGCAAGCGGAATCGTCGAGCGGCGACGTCCG
>Ga0268386_10004491_pt1 | contig 10272 bp, 9 predicted proteins | sample RVTome_15_FD_200260 | JGI IMG/M metagenome (GOLD analysis project Ga0268386, IMG submission 200260) | Soil microbial communities from uranium-contaminated site in the Upper Colorado River Basin, Wyoming, United States - RVT150D86... ... | reverse complement strand
CCGTGAGCCTGAAATCCGATAGATCCGATAGATCCGATAGATCCGATAGAGAGGATATATGAGCTTCGATGGTGTCGACTTCTACGCGACGGACGAGCTGCTCGACGACGAGGAGCGGGCCGTACGCGACATGGTCCGCGACTGGGTGGAAGCCGAAGTGATGCCGATCATCAACGAGCATTACATCGCGCGGACGTTTCCGGTCGAATTGATCCCGCAGATGGGCGAGCTCGGCTTTTTCGGGGCCAACCTTCCCGAGAAGTACGGCTGCGCGGGCCTGAACGACGTGGCCTACGGCCTGATCATGCAGGAGCTCGAGCGGGCTGATTCGGGTCTGCGCTCGTTTGTCTCCGTGCAGGGCGCCCTCGTCATGTACCCGATCTATGCGCTCGGGTCCGAAGCGCAGCGTGAGACCTGGCTACCGAAGCTCGCCAGCGGCGAAGCGATCGGCTGCTTCGGGCTCACCGAACCCGATTTCGGCTCGAACCCCGGCGGTATGCTGACGCGGGCCGTACGCGACGGCGACGACTGGGTGCTGAACGGCTCGAAGATGTGGATCACCAACGGCTCCCACGCCGACGTCGCCGTGATCTGGGCGAAGACCGGCGAGATCGACGACGTTTCGTCGATCCGCGGGTTCGTCGTCGAGACCGATCGCGATGGGTTCGGCGCCCGCGACCAGAAGGGCAAGCTGTCGCTGCTCGCCTCCGACACGAGCGAGCTCGTCCTCCAGGACGTACGCGTGCCGGCGGAGAACCTGCTGCCCGAGAGCGGCGGGCTGAAGAGTCCCCTCATGTGCCTCACCCAGGCGCGTTACGGGATCGCCTGGGGCGCGGTGGGGGCCGCGATGGCCTGCTTCTGCGAGGCGCGCGACTACTCGCTGAACCGGGTGCAGTTCGGCGACACGCCGATCGGCGGCACCCAGATCCAGCAGACCCGGCTGGCCAACATGCTGACCGAGATCACCAAGGCGCAGCTTCTCGCCCTGCGGCTCGGCCGGATGAAGATGGCGGGCACGATGACCCCGGCCCAGGTGTCGATGGCCAAGCGCAACAACGTCGACATGGCCTGCGAATGTGCGCGCGAGGCGCGCCGCCTGCTCGGCGCGAACGGTATCCTGGTCGAGTACCAGTCGATGCGACACATGGCGAACCTCGAGTCGGTCTATACGTACGAGGGCACGCACGACATTCACGGCCTGATTCTCGGCCAGGCGATCACGGGACTCCCGGCGTACTGAAACCCGGCGGCCGCCGGGCCGCGTATATCGGGATGTCGGAATTGCGGCGCACTCGTGGCGACACACGTTCAGGGGAGGGTTCATGGATACGGCGATTGCTGAAATCATCGCAACGGTATTGATCGTCACGATCGTCGGCGTGCTGCTCGTCTCGATTCCGATCACCCGGCGACTCGGACGGGCACTGGAGGAATGGATCAGGATCAAGTCCGAGGGAGCGGCCGGCCAGGTGCAGGTCGATCAGTTGAGCGAACAGGTCCGAGCGCTGTCCCGGCACATCGAGACGATCGAGGGCCGAATGGAGCTCCTGTCGGAGCGGCAGGAGTTCACCGAGTCGCTGGTCGACAGCCGGTCCGGCGTGAAATCAGTTTCGCATAGCGGTTCCTGATCGGCTCGGTCGCCCGACCGCGCCCGTGCGGCCTCGTTGTCTCCCGGGCGGCAGGGGGAGTAGGTTCCCGGATCGCCGTACGTGACCTCATACGGGAGACGACACCGATGCCCAGCCGCTTGTCCCGTCGGACCTTCCTGAACCGCAGCTTCGGGGTCGCCGCGGGCGGCCTGCTGCTTCCCTCGCTCCGTCTGCCGGGATACCGCCGATCCCCGGCCGGGGCGAGCACGCCGCTGATCGTGACCAGCCATTCGAACGAGACGGGCCGACGGGCGATGGAGATCGGCTGGGAGATCCTCGCGGCCGGCGGGCAGGCGATCGACGCCGTCGAACGGGCCACCAACGAGATCGAGGTCGATCCCGAGGACATGTCGGTCGGATACGGCGGCCTCCCGAACGAAGACGGCGTCGTGCAGCTCGATGCCTCGATCATGGACGGACGGACGTACAACGCCGGCGCCGTCGCGTCGCTGGAAGGCATCAAGACGCCGTCGTCCGTCGCCCGCCTCGTGATGGACCGCACCGACCACGTCATGCTCGTCGGCCCGGCCGCCCTCGAGTTCGCGAAGTCGTTCGGGTTCGAGGAAGAGGACCTGCTGACGGAGAGGGCGCGCGAAGAGTGGCTGAAGTGGCGCGAAGAACGCGGCGAGAATGACGACTGGGGTCCGGCCGATCACCTGCGCGGCCTGCCCGAGACGGAGGCGTCGCGGCCTGGCCCCGCGGCGCACCACTACGGCACCGTAAACGTGCTCGCGGTCGACGCGAACGGCGACATCGCGGGCATCACGAGCACGAGCGGCCTGAGCTGGAAGATTCCCGGGCGCATCGGCGACTCGCCGATCATCGGGGCCGGGCTGTACGTCGACAACGACATTGGCGCCGCCGGTGCCACGGGTCGCGGTGAGGACGTGATCAAGTCGTGCGCCACCTACTACATCGTGATGCGGATGGCGGCGGGCCGGTCACCCCAGCAGGCGTGCGAAGACGCGCTCGAGATGATTCGCCACAAGTACCGCAACGTGAATCCCGACTTCATGCCCGGCGAGAAATTCGTCGCGATCAACAGGGCGGGCGAGATCGGTGCCGCCTGGTCGTATGACCGCGGCGTTCCGCGCATGGCCGTGCGGACCTCCGGGGGCGCCGACCTGTACGAGGGCAGCAACTTCGATTGACCGTCCGATTTCGGACACCCTGTAACGAATCCGCCCTATCGGCCCGCGGGCGCAACCGCGGGCCGATTTTGTATGTACTTGTATTGCATAGAGTTGCATTCTCGCCCTCGCGTGGCACGCCCGTTGCCTTATCGGTGGGGCAGAGCCGATCGGGGGATCGGCCCGGGGAAGGGACGATGACGACGAGGAGCGGGACGATGAGGACGACGGGCACGACGTTCACGATCGCGATCGGCCTGGGGCTGTTGCCGGGCATGGTTGGCACCGCCGAGGCGCAGAATCGCGAGATGTTCGAGTTGCCGGCACTCGAAGTGACGGTATTCCAGAGCCCCCTGCACAGGCGCGCGATGGAGCTCTACGAAGTCCCGGAGCGCTGGGAAGAGGCGGGCGAGCTGCACGAGCGAGCGGCCAGGCTGCTGCCGAAGAACGACGCCGCGGCCTACTTCGCGTACCACCGGGCGGCCCTGCTCTATTTCTACGCCGGTGAGACGCCCCGGGCGCGGAAGGCGATGGAGAAGGCGGCCGACGTGGCCGAGGCGACCGGCGACGTGCTGACCGCGGCCCACACCTGGGTCGACGCTGCCTTCCTGGCGGTCGCCGAGGGCTACGCTGGGAAGAAACGGGAGTTCGTGCGAGCGGTCCGTGAGCTGGCCGACTCCGAGCTGCTCGACGACAACGACCGGCGCTCGATTCTCGCCCGGGTGGACGGGACGGCGGTATCGTCCGACGGCGCCCGGCTGGCGATCAGCCACCGGCTCGCCTCTCCGCTCGATCTCAGGCCGGCCGACTGAAGAAATCGACCTGGTTGCCACTCCGGGTCGCCACGGGGGCTCCGGCGGGTGAAACCGCCGGGCCCCCGCGCTGTTGTCTGGCCGGAGCCACCGTTCACACGGGCGCCGCTCCGGCCTCCTCGTTCCGGGTCGCCACGATCCGGTTCAGCTCCTCCCAGTCGACGTCGCGGAAGTTGTGCATCGGGCAGAACTTCGGCCCGCACATCGCGCAGAACTCCGCCTCCTTGAAGAAGTCGTCCGGCAGCGTCTCGTCGTGGTACGCCCGCGCCGTCGCCGGGTCGAGCGACAGGTCGAACTGCGCATTCCAGTCGAACGCGAATCGGGCCCGCGACAGTGCGTCGTCCCAGTCGCGGGCACCGGGCCGCCCGCGGGCCAGGTCGGCGGCGTGGGCGGCGATGCGGTAGGCGATCAGCCCCTGCTTCACGTCGTCGGCGTTCGGCAGGCTCAGGTGCTCCTTGGGCGTCACGTAACACAGCATGTCGGCCCCGTGCCAGCCGATCACCGCAGCGCCGATCGCCGAGGTGATGTGGTCGTAGCCCGGCGCGATGTCGGTCACGAGTGGACCGAGCGTATAAAAGGGCGCGCCGCCGCAGATCTCCTTCTGCTTGCGCACGTTCATCTCGAGCTGGTCGAGCGGGACGTGGCCCGGCCCCTCGATCATCACCTGCACGCCCCGCTTCCACGCCCGAGCGGTCAGCTCGCCCAGCGTCTCGAGCTCGGCGAACTGGGCCTCGTCAGAGGCGTCGGCGATCGAACCGGGGCGCAGACCGTCGCCGAGGCTGAGCGTGACGTCGTGGGCGGCCGCGATGTCGAGAATGTCGTCGTAGCGCTCGTACAGCGGGTTCTGCGCCCGGTGGTGCACCATCCAGCGGGCCAGCAGCCCGCCACCGCGGCTCACGATGCCGGTGATCCGTGTCCGGATCAGGGGCAGGTGCTCGAGCAGTACGCCGCAGTGTACGGTCATGTAGTCGACGCCCTGGCGTGCCTGGTGCTCGATCATTGCGAGCAGGTCGTCGGGCTCGAGCTCCTCGATCTCGCGGCCGGCCACCGCCTGGTAGATCGGCACCGTGCCGATCGGGACCGTGCTCGCCGCGAGGATCGCCTCGCGCGTCTCGTCGATCATCCGGCCGGTCGACAGGTCCATCACCGTGTCGGCACCCCAGCGCACGGCGAGGTGGAGCTTGTCGACTTCTTCGGCCAGACTCGAAGTGGTCGGCGAGGTGCCGATGTTCGCGTTGATCTTCACCGATGCGACGGCGCCGATGCCCATCGGGTCGAGGTCGGCGGCCAGATGCCGGAGGTTGGCGGGAATGACGAGCCGCCCCGCGGCGACCTCGTCGCGGATCGTCTCCGCGGGAACGCTCTCGCGTTTGGCCACGCGCTCCATCGCCGCCGTGATCGCCCCGGCGCGGGCGTGCTGCAGTTGGGTGACGGGAATCGTCGGCTCCATCTTCGATCTCCCTTCGCCGGCATGACCCGGATCAGGTTCGACGGGTGTGATCTCAGCCCGGACGGTCCGGGCACCCCGGTGTGCTGCTCGACGGGCTCTGCCGGAGGATGTTCTTGATCATCCAGCGCCCGTCGTCTCAGTCCAGCTCGGCGTGCGTGAGCACGCCGATGTAGGGCAGGGCCCGGTATCGGTCGTCGTAGTCCAACCCGTAGCCGACCACCCACTCGTCAGGAATATCGAACCCGACGTAGTCGACGTCCACCTGCACCTCGGGATTCGGCTTGCGCACGAGGACGCAGGTCTTGAGCGACGCCGGCCCCCGGGCGCCGAACAGGCGAAGCAGATAGGCGAGCGTGCGGCCGGAATCGAGGATGTCCTCGACGATGAGCACCTGGCGACCGGCGAGCGATACGCGCGTGTCCATGATCAGCCGCACACCGCCGGCGGCGTTCGCCTTCTCGTAGCTCGACAGCGAGATGAAGTCGACGCGCCGGGGGACCGTGAGGAGCCGCGACAGGTCGGCCAGAAAGATGTAGGCGCCGCGGAGCACCCCCAGCATCAGCACCTCGTCGGTCTCGGCGTAGTCGCGGTCGATCTGCGCCGCGATCTCGGCCACCCGCGCCGCGATCGCGTCGGCCGAGATCAGCGACGCTGGCCCCTGGCTCACGTCGCCGGCCCGATCACAGTCCGAGTCCGAGGCCGACCTGCACGAACAGGTCGTGTTGCGTGTCGGAGCTCTCGAACGGTCCGCCTTCGAACGACGAAATCAGGTCGCGGACGTCGAGCCTCAGGTGGACGCGCTCGGACACCCAGAGCTGCGTCCCGGCGTTCAGCACGATCGTCACGTCCGACGTGTCTTCGAAGCCCGAGTCCGTGGCGAAGCCGAGCCGCCGGATCCCGGCGCCCGCCCCGAAGTAGGGCAGCAGCACCGACGCCGACGACGCCAGCTGGGGGCGCCACAGGAGCAACGCCTCGCCGTGCAGGTAGTCGACGGAGCCGAGGTCCGCCACGTCCTGCTGTCCGGTCCCGAGGTCGGCGGTCGTCAAAGTGAGGTCGGGGGACGCGAGCCCGCCCGAAACGCCGATCCCGAAGCCGCCCCCGAACCAGTACTCGAGGCTGGCGCCGAACGCCGGCTTCGTCGACAGGTCGGCCTTCAAGGAGTCGCCCTGCGAGCCCAGCACCGACATCGGCAGGAAGGCGCCGCCGAACGCCGTAAGCTCCACGGTCGCCGGAACGACCACCTCCCGGTACTGCTGTCCGGCCGCGGTCGCCGGAAACACGAACGCCGCCGCGATGACCGTCGCCGTCAACCGACCGACGAGTCGTCTGCCCCTCCACCCCGTATTCTGCACGATGCCGCTCCTCGTAGTTGCGTTGACTGCCGTCCGTTCAACACCGGGTTGCCGGTCGTCGTTGAATCATCCTTCCGCCGCCGGAGTGCTCACCTGCGTCGACGGGACGAACTTCCAGAAGCCGATGCCGCCCGCCTGCCGGCCCATGTCCGTCGATCCGACCAGGCGGGCGGATTCGAGCTCGATCACGTCGACGGTCCCCGGTTCCCCGCCGATCCCCTCGACGCTGACGAACGCATACCGCGAATCGGGGCTCATGGCCACGCCGTGCGGGAGGCGACGGCTGTTGGCCACCGTCCGCGTCTCGCCCGAGGCGAGTTCGATCACGCCCGTGGCCTGGGCTCCCTTGTAGGTGACGACGAGCCAGCGGCCGTCGGGCGACACGTCGAGGTTGTACGGTCCCGCCCCCGTCGCGAATCGTCGCGTGATCGTCCAGGCCCGCGTGTCGACCTCGATCACCTCGGCGTTCTGGTTGCAGGCTACGTAGACGAAGTTTCCGTCGACGGAGGGCTGCGCCCAGGTCGGACCGCAGCGCCGAGCGTTGCGCGGCGCCGCGTCCTCCGCCAGGTACTCGTCGGCGTCCAGCGTCGCCGCCGGGAGCTCGCGCTCGCGGCCGGGCGAAACGTAGAGGCGGCGCGCGATCCCGAGTCCATGCGCATCGAACTCGACGAGCTGGTCGTCGCGCACGCACACGAAGTAGTTCCGCCGCCCGTCGGAGGTCAGACGCGAGCCGTGAGGCGTCTCGCAGGCTGGAACGGCGGCGATCTCGGTCAACGAGCCGGTCTCGACGATCGAGACCGTGCTGGGCTCCGGATCTCCATGAAGATTGAAATTCACCACGAACATCAAGCCGGTGGGCGCGATCGACATCGTGGCGGGAAACATCCCCACCGCGACCCGGCCGACCCGCTGGTTGTCCGTGGTCGAGTAGGCGTGGATTTCGCCGAACGGGTTTCCGTGCGCGATCGACACGTACCAGCGTTCGCTTCGCGGGTCGACGGTGACGCCGTGCGGACCGTCGATCTCCGTCGGATAGAGGCCGACGGCAATCGTTTCGACGACCTCGGCCCCCTCCGGTCCGAACCGGATCAACGCGACTTCGTCCTCCGACTCCGCCGCCGCATAGACGAAGTAGTCGCCCGGCGGTGGCTGTTGTGCCCCGAGCGGCGCGGCGAGACTACTCCACCCGACCGACGCCGCCATCAGCCGATTCATGGTCCCTGCGCGGCTCACGGCACCGGGTCCGCAGCCATGCGGGGGCCCGGACGGGGCGGCATGTGATCCGTGTCGATCATTCCCTCACCTCGTGGGTAGTCAGGTGCGCGAACCGGCCACTGCGCGGCTCCCGCGCCGCGACGTCAACCTAATCCCGCGTCGCCTGCGCGTGCCAGCGGCCGCGGTGTTCAGGACGTGATGGGCCCGGCCCGGGTTTCATCCGTTGGGTTCCGGGTTCGAGGAACCGCCCGCCGCCCGGAGCGGTTACATTGCCCGGGTGCGTCCGGCGAGCGAGCCGGCGGACGGAAGGAAACGGGGTCGCGGCCGGCTACGCGCCGGTCGAGGAAAGTCCGGGCTCCGCAGGACATGGTGCCGGGTAACTCCCGGGCGCCGCGAGGCGACGGAAAGTGTCACAGAGAACATACCGCCGATGGCGCCGGGTTTCCGGTGCACAGGCAAGGGTGAAACGGTGGGGTAAGAGCCCACCGCGCGCGCCGGCGACGGCCGCGGCACGACAAACCCCACCAGGAGCAAGGCCGAACAGAGCGAGCGGCGGTCCGCCGCGTTCGAGCTCGGGTAGGCCGCACGAGGCGCCGGGTAACCGGCGTCCCAGATAGATGACCCCCAGGGCTTCGGCCCGGGACAGAACCCGGCTTATTTCCTTCCGCCGCCGGTATTGCTCGGCGGCCCGTCCGCCATGCCTTGAGCCGTCGATCCACACGGGCGTACATTCGCCGCCCTGTTCGGCCACCCGGCAATCCCGCAGCTCGTGGAGCATACGTGACGAAAGACGAGGCCCGATTTCCGCTCGCCGAGCATCGGCTCGACAACGGGCTCCGCCTGGTGGTGCAGCCCGATCCGACGGTCCCGGTCGTCGCCGTCCACGTCATGTACCATGTCGGTTCGAAAAACGAACGTCCCGGAAAGACGGGCTTTGCCCACTTGTTCGAGCACCTGCTGTTCCAGGGGTCGCAACACGTGGAGGGTACCGAGCACATGCGCCTGATCCAGGACGCCGGCGGTTCGATGAACGGCTCCACATGGTTCGACCGTACCAACTACTACGAGACGCTTCCCTCGAACCGACTCGACCTCGCGCTGTGGCTCGAATCCGACCGGATGGGGTTCTTCCTGCCGTCGATCTCGCGCGCGAAGCTCGACAATCAGCGCGAGGTGGTGAAGAACGAGCGCCGCCAATCGTACGAGAACCGGCCCTACGGGCTCGCCGTCGAAACCGTGCTCGGGGCGATGTTTCCCGAGGGTCATCGGTACCGTCATCCGACCATCGGCTACATGGAGGATCTCGATGCCGCCACGCTGGACGACGTCACGGACTTTTTCCTCACCTGGTACGGCCCGGCCAATGCCACGGTCGTGGTGGCCGGCGACGTGACTGTGGGGGAGGCCGTCGAGCGGGTCGCCCATTGGTTCGGCGAGATCGACGGTCGCCCGCCGCCCCCGGCGCCCGCCGTCGCGCCGCCGGCGCCGGGTCGCATCGAGGTGACGATCGCCGACGACGTGTCGGTACCGCGCGTCTACCTCGCGTTCCCGGCGCCGTCGTTCACCCACCCGGAGTTCGAAGCCGCAGACGTCCTCACCTCGCTGCTCGCCGAAGGGCGAAGCTCACGCCTGTATGAATCGCTGGTGTACGACCGCCGTGTCGCCGCGAACGTCTCTGCCTACGTGTGGCCGACTGAATCGATCGGGCTGTTGTGGGTCGTGGCGACGGCCCGACCCGGCGTCGGCGCGCCGGACCTCGAACAACAGATCCGGCGCGTGCTGTCCGAACTGCGGGCGGAGGGACCGACACCCCGCGAGCTCGCCGGCGCGCGGAATCGATCGAGGCGACAGCTCGTACGACAGCTCGATTCGGCGGGTCGGCGAGCGGACCTGATCGCCCACGCGACCGTGTATCGCGACGACCCGTCGTACGTGAACGGTGTGTTCGAGCGCTACGACTCCGTCGGGGCGACGCAAGTCGCGGAGATGGCCGAGCGGCTGCTGGGGCCCGACGACGGGACGGTTCTCCACGTGGTGCCGGAGACGAGCGCGTGACGGCGCCGGTCCGCACCCGCCCCCCGGCGTCCGGGCCCGAGCCGGCGCTCGCGCTTCCGCGGTTCGAAACCCACCGACTCGACGGCGGCCTGCGAATCGAGATCGCCCGCACGGCGCCGATCCCGGACGTCGCGATGCGCTTCGTGCTCGGTGCAGGCGCGGGAACCACGCTGCCCGAGCGGGCCGGGCTCGCGACACTGGCCTGCGACCTGCTCGCCGAGGGGGCGGGCGGCCGATCGGCTCGCGAGATGGCCGAGTGGATCGATGGTCTCGGTGCGGCGTTCGAAGCGCGTGCCACCTACGATGCCGTCGTCCTGTCGATGCACGCGATGAACGACCAGCTGGAGGCGGGTCTCGAGTATCTCGCCGCCGTCGTCCGCCATCCGGACTTCCTGCCGGCGGAAGTCGCGCGGCGTCGCGACATGCTGCTCGACCACCTGCGCCGGCGGGACGACGACCCCGCCTGCGTGGCGGGTGACGCGCTCGACGCCGCCGTGTTCGGAGCTCATCCGTACGGGGCGCCGCTGGTGGGAACGAACGAGTCGGTCGGCCGGCTCGAGTCGGCCGACCTCGCGGCGTTCTGGGGCGCGAACGCCCGCCCCGACACCG
>Ga0268386_10004490_pt1 | contig 10272 bp, 7 predicted proteins | sample RVTome_15_FD_200260 | JGI IMG/M metagenome (GOLD analysis project Ga0268386, IMG submission 200260) | Soil microbial communities from uranium-contaminated site in the Upper Colorado River Basin, Wyoming, United States - RVT150D86... ... | reverse complement strand
AAGCCCGACGAGATGGCCCCGATCGTCGAGGACCTGATCAAGCTGCTGGACGGGATCAGCAACACCTACCGGCGCGGCCGGCACCCCGAGTCGCGATCGGCCAAGAAGATCGCCAGCCTGCTCCGCGCCGTCGCCGACGACCTGGACGCCTGACGAGTACGTCCTATGGGGGACCGGCTCAGTCCGGGGCCGGCACCCGCACCCGCGCGGCCGCGACCAGCCCGAGAAGCGTCAGGCCGGCCGCGACACCGAACCCCACGAGTGGGTCCAGGGGCAGCACCAGCGCCAGTGCGCCGCCGACCACCCAGGACAGCTGCAGTGAGGTCTCCGACCGGGCGAAGGTCGAGGTCCGTACCTGCTCGGGCACGTCGCGTTGTACGACGGCGTCGAGCGACAGTCGCCCCAGCTGCTGCGTGAAGCCGGCGAGCAGGGCGACCACCAGCATCGTGGTCAGCCCCCACAGCACCGCGGCCAGGACCCCGGCCACGACGGCCACGAACACGAGCACGAGCACCATCCGGTCCGGCCGGGCCGTGCGCACCCGGGCGCCGACGGTCGAGCCGGCCGTCCCGCCCAGCAGGGCGAAGGCGACCCCGAGAGCGATGCCCAGCTCCGGGGAGAGACCGGCGACCGGCACCTCGCGCAGAAGGAAGGCGAGGTAGATCGTCAGGAAGCCGGTGAAGCCGCGCAACGCCACGTTGGCCCGCAGCGCGCGGACCACCCCCGACCCCACCCGGTAGCCGCGCCGTCTCCGCACCCGGGCCCGACGGCGAGCCGACACCGGATCTGCCTCGGCGACCGGCTCCTCCCGGCCGGGCGGCCCCGGGGTCAGCGAGGCCGGCTCCTCCCCGATGCTCGAGTCCATCAGGGCCGGCAGGCGGATCGCCTGGACGGTCGCCGCGACGAAGACCACGAAGGCCAGCCGGAGTGACCACTCCGACCCGACGGCCGCGACCGCAACGCCCACGGGCGCCGCCACCGCCGCACCCGCCACGCCCGCGAGCGAGATGCGGGAGTTGGCCGAGACCAGGGTGGTCCCCGCGGGCAGGACCCGGGGCACGGCCGCCGCGCGGCTCACCCCGTATGCCCGCGACGCGACCAGGCAGCCGAACGCCGCGGCGTATAGGGAGATGTCCCCACCGGTCACGGCGCCCGCCATGACCCAGCAGAGAAACCCCCGTACGGCCGTGGACGTGCCGATCGCCCACCGGCGGCCATGGCGGAAGCGGTCGAGGAAGGGGCCCACCAGGGGGGCGACCACGGCGAAGGGGGCCATGGTCAGCAGCAGGTAGAGCGCCACCTGGCTGCGGGCCTCGCCGGTCGGTACGGAGAAGAACAGCGTCCCCGCCAACGAGACCGCGATCAGCGCGTCGCCGGCGGCGTTGACCGCGTGCATCTCGATCACCCGGGCGAGCCCGGACTCGCCGGCTCCGCCGGCGTGGGTCAGGCCCCGCACCCTCGTGTAGGTCGCCCGTGCCGCCCGCGACGAGTGCGTGTAGGTCGCCCGAACCGCGCGCGCCCCGCGACGCGGCCCCGGCGGACGCGGCGGGCCCTCGGTCATCGCCGTCCATCCAACCGCAGGCTTGAGCTCGACGCCCCGGGCCTTGTGGCTGGCCTCGGCCCGTCGGAGCCGCCCGTCCGGCGCTGTGGACCGGTGCTGCGGCGTCCGTCTGTCGGGTGAGACAATCCCGCACCGTGACCACCGCGACCCGAACCCGCGCGCCGAAGGCGGACTCCGCCTGCGTGGACGCGGTCGACCTCGCGCGCGAGGCCCTCGTCGCGGTCACGGGGGAGGGGCAGGTCGGCGAGCACCTCGGTCACCAGGCCGACGGCGACCGGGTCGTCACTCACCTCTTCGGCTGCCTGATCCCGGGGTACGAGAGCTGGCGCTGGGCGGTCACGGTCGCCCGGGCCTCCCGCGCCAAGTCGGTGACGGTCTGCGAGTCGTGCCTGCTCCCCGGGCCCGACGCTGTGCTGGCGCCGCCGTGGGTCCCGTGGAGCGACCGCGTCGAACCCGGCGACCTCGGTCCCGGTGACCTCTTGCCGACCGAGGCCGACGACCCCAGGCTCGTCCCCGCCTACACCGGCGCAGACGAGGACCCCGACCCCGACGCCGTGCGTGGCGTCGTCGACGAGCTGGGGCTCGGTCGTCCCCGGGTGCTGTCGCCCGAGGGCCGCGAGGACACCGCCGAGCGCTGGTACGAGGGGGAGGGCGGGCCCGACACCGAGACCGCCCGCGCGGCACCGGCCCGCTGCACGACCTGTGGCTTCCTGGTGGGGATCCGGGGCTCGCTCGGCCGGGCGTTCGGCGTCTGCGCCAATGCGATGTCGCCTTTCGACGGGCAGGTGGTGTCGCTCGACCACGGGTGCGGGGCGCACTCGGAGGTGGCCGTGGCGCGGGCCTCGCCGTCGACGACGGCCGACCCGGTCCACGACACGGTCAGCGACGACCTGGTCGCCCACGGGTCGGTCTCGCCGGGCGAACCGGCCGAGGAGCTCGGCCACTCCTGACGTGGACCCCTTCGGCACCGCCGCGCTCCGCGACCGGGTCCTGGCCGCGTGGGCGGCCTCGCCGGCCCGCTTCCGGGAGGACGCCAACGCCGAGGAGGACCTCGCGCGCGGGTCCTACCGGGACCGCGTCGTCGTCGAGCTCGCACAGAACGCCGCAGACGCCGCTGCCCGCGCCGGGGTCCCGGGCCGGCTGCTGCTGACGCTGCGCGACGGCGTGCTCTCGGCAGCCAACACCGGGGCGCCGCTCGACCCGGCCGGCGTCGAGGGCCTGTCGACGCTGCGCGCCTCGGCCAAGCGGCAGGACGACCCAGCCGTCACGGTGGGCCGCTTCGGGGTGGGCTTCGCGGCGGTGCTGGCGGTCACGGACGAGCCGGTCGTGCGCTCGCGCACCGGCGTGGTGCGCTGGTCACGCCGCGAGGCGGGGGAGCTCGCCGCCGCCCTGCCGGGACTCGGCGAGGAGCTGGCGCGTCGCGGTGAGGCCGGCCCTGTCCTGCGGCTCCCGTTGCCTGCCGCCGACTTCGTTGCCCCGCCCCCGTCCCCGTACGACACGGAGGTCGTCCTCCCGCTGCGGGACGAGGCGGCGGAGCGTCTCGTCCGGGGGCTGCTCGACGGCATCGACGACGCCCTGCTGCTGACGCTGCCGGCGCTGGCCGAGGTCGAGGTGGACGTCGACGGTCGGGCGCGGGTGCTGAGGGCGGAGGAGCGTGACGGGCAGGGGCTCGTCGTGGTGGACGGCGGTCGGCGGACGCGCTGGCGGCTTGCCACGCGGGCCGGGGTTGCCGACGCGCAGCTCATCGCCGACCGGCCGGTCGAGGAACGCCTGCGGCCGGGCTGGTCGGTCACGGTCGGCGTTCCTGTGGACGAGGGCGGCGCCCCACTACCGGTGCCCGAGACGGTCCCGCGGGTCGTGCACGCTCCCACCCCCACCGACGAGTCGACCGCCCTGCCGGCGCTGGTCGTCGCGGCCTTCCCGCTCGACCCGTCGCGACGGCACGTGGCGCCGGGCGCGCTGACTGACATGCTCTGCGGTGAGGTGGCGGCCGCCTACGGGGAGCTCGTCGCCGCCCTGGCGGCTGCGGGGCCGTCGGCCCTCGACCTGGTGCCTGGTCCGCTCCCGGCCGGGGCCCTGGACGCCCGCCTGCACGAGGGCGTCGTCGCCGTGCTGGCGCGGACTCCGCTGCTGCCGGCCGCCGACGGGTCGGGTGCGCTCCGACCCCGCGACGCGGTCCTCGTCGACGGCCTGCGCGGGGCCGCGGACCCCGGCGCGCTCGGCCTTGTCGTCGCCGGCCTGCCCGACCCCGCCTGGTGGCGGTCCGACCTGCTGCGGCGCCTTGGCACCCGCGAGCTGCGACTCGTCGACGTGGTGGACGAGCTGGCCGCCCTGGCGATGAGGCCCTCGGAGTGGCGGACCCTCTACGCCGCCCTGGACGGCGCCGATCGCGAGGCCCTCGCCGCCCTCCCCGTACCGCTGGCGGACGGCCGCCTCGTGCGTGGTCCGCGCGGGTTGCTGCTGCCGGCTGGACCTCTGCCGCCCGGCCTGGAGGCGCTGGGCTTGCGGGTGGTCGACTCCGAGGCCGCCCACCCCCTGCTGGAGCGGCTCGGGGCGGAGGAGGCGACGGCCGAGGCCCTGCTGCGCAACCCCTCGTTCCAAGCTGCCGTCGAGGCCTGGCCGGACGATGCCGACGCCGACCCCGGCGCCCTCGGCGAGCTCGTGCTGGCCGTTGCCGACGGCGCCTCCGCCTCCGTACGGGAGCAGCCCTGGCTCGGCGCGACGCCGCTCCCGGACGCCGCCGGGGGATGGGCCCGGGCCGACGAGCTGCTGCTGCCCGGGTCGCCCGTGGTCGGCCTCCTGGACGCGCGCGAGGACGAGGTGGTCTCGGCCGACGCCGTGGACCGGTTGGGCGCCGATCTCCTTGTCCGGGTGGGAGTGCGGGAGGGCTTCGCGGTCGTGCGGGTCGAGGGCGTGGCGCTGGAGCCCGACGGCCTACCGGACCTCGACGATGTGGACGGGTGGCTGGACGCCTGCCTCGACCGGCTTCCGCCCCAGGACGTCCCACCGGTCGCGGCGGAGCTGGCGGCCGTCGCCGATCTGGAGCTGGTCCGCGACCAGGCCTGGGGGCCCGCGCTCGAGCTGCTGGCCGCCGACCCGGCGACGCGGGAGGCGCTCGTCACCCCGGTCCGGGTCCTCGCCGGAGACGGCCGGGCCTACGACCTGCCCTCGTACACCGCGTGGTGGCTGCGCGAGCACGCCCGGCCCGGTGGGCGCCGGCTGAGTGACGCCTGCGCGCCGGTTGCGCACCCCCCCGTACGGGCCCTGCTCGACCCCGTCCCTGTCACGCTCGACCCGGTGGTCCTGGCGGCGCTCGGCCTGCCGCGCACCGTGGAGGACCTGCTGGCAGACCCGGCTGGGCTGCTGCGTCGGCTGGCCGACCCGGAGCGGGAGCTGCCGGCCGAGACCATCCGTGCGGTCTATGCCGGGCTGGCGACGCTGGACCCGCGGCGGGTGCAGCCGCCGGAGCGGGTCCGCGTGCCCGACGGCCTGGGGTCTCGCGTGGTCGACGCGGTCGACGTGGTCGTGGCCGACTCCCCGCAGTGGCTCCAGCTGGGGTCGGACCTGGTCCGGCTGCTGCCCGGCCCCGCGGCGCTGGCCGACGTCCTGGACCTGCCACTCGCGGCGGACGAGCTCGACCACGCTGTCGCCGGGCCCGGCGTGGCCGCTCCGGTCCCTCCGGCCGTACGAGAGGTGGTGCCGGGGGCTCCGGAGTCGTACGTCGAGCACGAGGAGCTCCTCGTGGGCGGCCGCCCGGTCGCGTGGTGGGTCTCCGGTGACGGCGCCGTGCACGCGGCCACCCTCGACGGGTTGGCGCGGGGAGTGTGTTGGGCGGCGGGGGCCTGGGACCGGCGCCTGCTGGTGGTGGAGCTGGTGCGCGATCCCGGCCAGGCGGGGGAGCTGCTGGCCGAGGAGGCGTGGGCGTCGTCGGGTTCCTGGTGGGGGTCGGCGTCGGAGGAGCCGGGGGCGGCGGCTCCGACGGGGCGCGTCGGAGTCGCGGGTCAGCGCTTGGCGCGGCGCGGCCTGTAGGCCGGCTTGTCCTCGAGCTCCTCCTCGGCACGGAGCCGTTCCTCGGCGAGCCGGTCGCGACGCTTGCGGCAGTACTCCAGCCCGAGGAGCCCGAGGCCCACGCCTGCCAGGCAGGTCCACAGCCACCACGTGCGGCCGGAGTCCTCCAGCGCGTCCCGCTGGAACACCAGGACGACGAACGCGGCGGCCCAGAGCACCGTGCCCGTCGCCACCGCCCGGACGCCGTCGACGTCGAACGGCTGGATCTCGGGCGGCTGCGCCCGCCGGCGACGCCTGGCCATGCGGCAGAGGCTACGTCACCCCCCGGCGGCCCGGCGGTCTCTGCGCCTGGCGCCCGAATGACCACGTTCACCACCCTCGTGGGGTCACCCCCCAGGCGTCGACGACTGGTGGTGGCACCACCAGCCTCGTGATGCGGCCTGCCGGTCGGCCGTCTCGACGGTCGGCTGTGGGGCGGCGCAGTCCGCTGCCGCTCCTCCGGGAGCAGGCGACGACGCGCATCTCGGTCGCTGTCTGATTGCGGCCGCCGTACCCTCCCAAGATGGCGTTGCTCGAGCGGGAGTCGGAGCTGCGCGCTCTCTCCGTGGCGTGGCAACAGGCCCGGACGGGCGGGCCCGGCGCTTTCGTGCTCGTGGCCGGCGAGTCCGGCATCGGCAAGACGTGGCTGACCGCCTCGTTCGCGCGCGGGCAGGTGCCCGACGAGAAGCTGCTCTGGGGCATCTGCGACTCGCTGTCGACGCCCCGGCCGCTCGGGCCGCTCCACGACGTGGCCGACCGCCTGCCTCCCGCAGTCCGGGACGCCATGGGGTCCGCCCAGCACGGCTACCAGGTGTTCCCGGAGGTCCTCCGCGCGCTGTGCGCGTCCTCGTACCTCCTCGTGGTCGACGACGTCCAGTGGGCCGACGAAGCGAGCCTCGAGCTGCTGCGTTTCCTGCTGCGCCGCATCGACAGGACACGCTCGCTCGTCATGGCCAGCTATCGCGACGACGAGGTCGGCGCAGACCACCCGCTCCTGCCGCTGCTGGGCGACGCGGCCCGATCGCCGTCGGCGGCCACGCTGCACCTGCAGCCGCTGACCCCCACGGGGGTGGCCGCAATGCTCACGGACAGCGAGCTCGACGCCGGTCACGTGCACCACGTCACGCGCGGCAACTGCTTCTTCGTCGCCGAGGTCGCCGCCAGCTCCGGCGGAACGCTCCCTGTCACGGTGAGGGACGCGGTCGTCGCCCGCACCCAGCACCTGACCGCCGACCAGCGGAGCATTCTGATGCTGCTGGCGGTCGCTCCGGAGACCATCTCCGACCGAGTGCTGCACGAGCTCGGTGTCGACCTGGTGACGCTGAGCGCGTTCGCCCGGTGCGGTCTTGTCGAGCGGAGCGCGCGCGGCCTGCGCTTCCGGCACGAGCTGGGGCGGCTCGCGATCGAGGCGACGATTCCGCCAGGGGGACAGGCGGCTCTGCACCGGCGGCTCCTCGATGCCATGGAGGCCGCCGGCGAGTCCGACGCCGCGGTGCTGACCCACCATGCACTGGCGGCGGGGGACGACGAGCGGGTCCGCGGCCACGCCGCTCGGGCGGGAGTCCTTGCCTCCCGGTCCTCCTCGCACCTCAGCGCCGCGGAGTTCTTTCGGATCGCGCTGGACCGGTCGGGGATCACGCCGCCCGCGCAGCGAGCGGAGCTCCTCGAGCTGCTGAGCATCGAGCTCTACCTCACCGACCACCTCGAAGAGGCGATCGCGGCCTGCTCCGAGGCCGGGGCGCTGCGGGAGTCGGAGGGTGACCGCGAGAGGGCGGGGGCTGATGCCTGCCTGCTCTCGCTCTACGAGTGGTACAACGCCGACCGCACGAACGCGGAACGGCACGCATCCAGCGCCGTGGGGCTGCTGCGCGACTCACCGGGCGCGCCAGGACTCGCCCTCGCGTACGCCACGGAGGCCTACCTTGCCTACCAGCTGGGAGACCTCCGCACGGCCGAGCGACTCATGGACCTGGCCACGACGATCGCCAGCGATGTGGCCGACGCGGCGGTGCAGGTGCGTCTCGGCGTGACCCGGGGAGCACTGGCCCTGGCCGCGGGCGACGTCAGCGCCCGGGACGCCATGCTCCGACACGCCGAGACGGGTTTGCGGCACGGGTTGGAGGAGCCGACCTCGCAGGCCTACAGCAACGTGGTCTACCTCGACGTCGAGCAGCGCAGGTTCGCCGAGGCGGAGCAGCTGATGGCCACCAGTCTGCGCTTCGCCCGGGACCACGAGCAGCGGATCTGCGTCAACTGGCAGACCGGCGCGCGCAGCCGGCTGAACCTGCTGCGCGGGGACTGGCGAGCCAGCGTGGAGGACGCGGACCGGGTCCTGGAGTGTGCGAGTGCTCCGCTGAGCAGGACCTGGCCGATGATCACCCGCGGCCTCGTCGCGGTCCGCACCGGTGACGTCGCCGACCAGCACCTGCTCGACGAGGCGTTCGAGCAGGCGCTTCTCATCGGCGATCCGTTGCGGCTGCTGCCGGCGTGCTCGGCGCTGCTGGAGCGCAGCTGGGTGACCGGTGCCGTCGAGGGACGTGCGGCTCTCGTCACCGAGCTTGCCGAGCGGTTCGCCGCCCGGCCGGAGGGGCTCGAGTGGGCGGTGGGCGACCTGCTGGTCTGGATGAGTCGGGTGGGGCTCCCGCGCCCGGTGGTCGGCGAGGTGGCCCGGCCGTACCGGCTGCTGCTCGGCGGAGAGACCGCCGACGCAGCCGAGGAATGGCGTCGGCTAGGCGCACGGTACGACGAGGCGCTGGCTCTTCTCGAGACGGGGGAGCCCCGGGATGCCTTCCGTGCGGTCGAGATCCTCGACGGCCTCGGCGCCGACGCCGTCGCGGCCAGGGCACGACGGTCGCTGCGCCGGCTCGGGCTCACCGGTGTTCCCCCGAGGAGCCGGCGGAGCAACCGGGCCAACCCGGCCGGCCTCACCGGGCGGCAGCTCGAGGTCCTGGCGCTGATCGGCGAGGGCGCGACGAACGCCGACGTGGCGGAGCGCCTGTTCATCTCGGAGAAGACCGTGGACCACCACGTGTCGGCGATCCTGCAGAAGCTCGGGGTGCGCTCACGGACGGAGGCCGTGTACGCGAGCCGGCGCCTGGGGATCGACGGCTCGCCCCCCGCGGTGACTCGGGACGTGCAGGAGGGTCTGCACCCCTCGAGGTGAGGTGCAGACCCTCCGGCTCACCGGCCGCCGGACCGTGCCTGGTCGAACACCGAACGACGCTCCCGGCGATCAACCCTGCGCTGTCTGCGGGCCGATGACGGCCGGCACCTCGACCACCAGGTCGGCCGGGAACCCGCCACGGCGGGCGTGCTCGTAGACGACCTCCGCCGAGTCCGCCTCGTGGACGCAGTAGATCTTGTCGCCCGCCACGAAGCTCTGCTGCCAGGTGTAGGGGACTCCGAGACCGTCGACCACCGCGTTGGAGGTCTGGGCGATGCCCTTGAGCTCCTCGTCGGTGAGGTTGCGCGCGCCGGGGATGTTGCGCTCGATCAGGAAGGTAGGCATCTCACAGGACCTCTCTCGCGTCGTGGCCGCCCCGTTGACGACCGCAGCAACGGGACGACGGTATGGATCCGGACCCCTGTCCCTCGTCGGGAGAACTCCCCATCTTCGGAGACGGGCACCCCCCATGTTCCGGGTCTGTGCTCGGTGGGCCCGCGCCGGTCGGACCCCGACGTCGAGTCTCAGACCACCGAGTGCACGCCGGGGTGGTGCCCCTGGCGCGTGGTCATCCGGGCTGAGGGAAGAGGCCGCCCCAGAAGGTGGTTAGCAGAGGTAATGACCTATGCTAACGATATGGCCCGACCCAGCAGCAGCGCGACCGCCACCGCCGCCGGTCCGGGGGCGGACATCGCCGACGGCGGCCTGGCGAGCGCGCTGCGGATGTCGACCATGCGCCTGGCCCGCCGGCTCCGGTCCGAGCGGGCGGACGACGACGCCCTCACGCTGACCCAGCTGGCCGCCCTGGCCACCCTCGATCGCCACGGGGCGCTCAGCGTCGGCGAGCTCGCCGCCCACGAACACGTGCGGCCGCCCTCGATGACCCGGGTCGTGACCTGCCTCGAGGAGCTCGGCCTGGTCGAGCGCACGCCCCACGCCACCGACCGTCGCCAGGTCGTCGTCCAGGTGACGGCCGTAGGATCCGACCTGCTGGCCCGGGACCGCCGGCGCCGGGACGCATGGCTGGCCCGCCGCCTCGAGGAGCTCGGCCCCGAGGAGCTCGAGGCCGTCCGCCGGGCAGCGCCCGTCCTGGAACGGCTGGCCCGCGGGTGAGCCCGACCTTCCGCTCCCTGCGCATCCGCGACTACCGGCTCCTCTGGACCGGCATGGCCGTGTCCAACGTCGGCACCTGGATGCAGCGCGTCGCTCAGGACTGGCTGGTCCTCGTCCTCTCGGGCGGCAGCGGCGTCGCGCTGGGCATCACCACCGGGCTGCAGTTCCTGCCGTTCTTGCTCGTGGCCCCCTTCGGCGGGCTGCTCGCCGACCGGCTGCCCAAGCGCTACCTGCTCATGGGCACCAACGCCGCGATGGCCGTGCTCGCCGCGGTGCTCGGCGTCCTCGCCATCACCGGCGTCGCACAGGTGTGGCACGTCTACGTCCTGGCCTTCCTGCTGGGGGTCGGCACGGCGCTGGACCACCCGGCCCGCCAGACCTTCGTCTC
>Ga0268386_10004489_pt1 | contig 10274 bp, 13 predicted proteins | sample RVTome_15_FD_200260 | JGI IMG/M metagenome (GOLD analysis project Ga0268386, IMG submission 200260) | Soil microbial communities from uranium-contaminated site in the Upper Colorado River Basin, Wyoming, United States - RVT150D86... ... | reverse complement strand
CCGGGCGGAGCGCAGCACATAGCCGGTTTTGCGCAGCGAGTAAAGCCCCGCAAAACGTCCCGCTATATGGGCCGGCAACATCACCTCCATCCCAATCTCGGGCTCCGCGCGCGGGTCGGGAAACGCCGCCGCCCACGTCTTGGACAACCCACTTTCGATGGCAAACAGGAGAAATTCATCGGTTAACTCTTCACTGGCCGTCTCCAGGTGGACGAGCTCGCCCAACTCGATGGCCTGACGCACCGCCTCCCCATTGCGTGCCCATAATTTGATGCTCTCCATGGCCCACCTCCTTGGGGGGCTAGGATAGCATGATTCCAGTACGCTCGGGTTCTGAGACGCGCTAGCGCCTCGATGTCAACCTTTCCGCAACGGAGATTGATATAAGCCATGTTGAAATTCTTCGCCTCTCACCGCCAAGGCCAGGGCGCTGACTGACGGGTCAGCCGACACCGGTCGCGGTATAGGCACGTGACGGGTTGCCTATCCCGGGCTATCGCCGCCGGTCTGACCGTGACTAACGCAAATCTTGAGTATCTGCACGTTCTTCGGTAGTTCGATGAGGAACTCTTCATCGCGCTCCAAGTGGTGAATGTCGGTGGGGTCTCCACTCGTGAAGGCGGACATCACCTCAACATTTTCCCAGTATGAGATCGTGATGAACTCCGTTTCGTCGGTACGATCCTCCCGAAACGTCTGGACGCCCATTGCCTTTTCGATCAACGGTTTGATGCCAACTTCGTAGTTGTAGGCCTCGTACTCGTCAGCTCGTTCAGGCTTGGTGCAACCGCGCCAAATGCGGGCGATTGTGGGCTGCTTCGACCTGTTTCCGGTATTCATGATTTGTTCTCTTTAAGTTATATGTGTGCACGTCCTCTTTCCATGCCGAAGTCTGACCCGCATCAACATCTCCTGACATATTTGGGAGGTACCAACCGAACTTGTCGCCATCGAGCCGCTAAATTTGTCATCCCGCCGCCCCATGCGTCCACACAATCCAGCTACTCTGGACTCACCAAATCCGCCTCATTATACGTCGGTGAGTTGACCTTAGTTGAGACTTCGTAGGCCCCCATGCGCTCAGCAGGGTAGGGACTAAGCAACGCTCGCGCCTCATTGAGCGGTAGCTGCGGGTTCAGCCAATCCGCTTCATCTTCTTTAGCCAGTATCACCGGCATGCGATCATGAATCTGCGCCACCAAGTTGTTTGCTGTTGTCGTGATGATGGCAAACGTGTTGTGCAGGTTGCCTTCCGCATCATGCACCCGACTCCAGATACCGCCCATAGCGAAGGGCTCCTTGGTCTTGAGGGCTATCCGGTAAGGCACCTTACCCCTCTTTGAGCGCCGCCATTCATAGAACCCGTCAGCCAAGACCAAGCAGCGATGTTCCTTAAAGGCGCTGCGGAAGTAGGGCTTGTCGGCCACACCCTCGCCACGGGCATTAATCAGGGCCTTCACGCCCTCACGGCCATCAGCCCACTGCGGGACAAACCCCCAGTCTGCTTTCACTATCAATTCTGGATCATCATTGAGAATTACTGACAGCGCCTGCGATGGCGCCGCGTTATAAGTCGGCGTGTACAGTCCCATCTCCATCTGCGCATGAAAGCGCTCCTCCAAGGCTTCAGCTTTGGTGTAGAGAGTGTATCTGCCGCACATAAAACCTCCGTCAGGTTAATGGTAGTGTACGGATGATTTCGCGAAATTGAAAATGCTTGGGACATCCCATAGAACTAGGGTTAGTACGCCACCTAATTCTATGGAGGGATGCCCCGATGAGCCATGCCAAGCACCTGCACAATCGCCGCTACTTGAATGACTATCTTGAGATTATTAACCGTGAGAGTCTGCCTGGCAACGTCAAAAACGACCTGTGCCTCGAAGTGCAAGAGGTCGTCCTCACCACTGTCCAGCAGGTCATCGAAGCAGCCTTGGAAGAAGAATGGCGGGCCTATCTGGGCTTGGAGCGCTATGAACATCTGCCCTGGGGCCGCCCCGCGGAGTTGACCCGCAGGGGGAGTGATCGGCGTGAACTCCTCACGCAGTACGGTCCGATTGCCGACTTGCGCGTGCCCCAATTGCGTCGAGGCAACGGCGACCTCCACCGGCAACACATGACGCGCTACGAGCGCTGCTGGGGACCGCTGCTCGATCAGCAGGTGATGGGCTATTGGTTGGGGCTAGTCTGCGCGACTTGCAAGAGATGATGGCCTTAACGTTAGGCGAGGTGCTCTCGCTGTCGGCTTGCAACCGGATCGTCTCGAGCGTGACGGCCTGAGTCGAGGCGTGCAAATCTGAGCCTCTGGAGAACCCGCCTCCCGTGATCATGGTGGATGGGATGTGGGTGAAGATCGCTTACCCCAGCGATGAGATCAAAGAAGATGCTCTGGGCCGTTGCCGCTATGCCAAGCGCCAACACAAGCGCGTCATGCTCAGTGCGCTAGGGGTGTGGCCCGATGGTCACTGGGAAATCGTGCAGTGGCAGATTGCCGAGGGCGAAACGGCCGACTCATGGCAGGCCTTCTTCAAGCAACTCCAGCGCAAAGGGATGACGCGGGAGACGACCGAATTGGTGATCAGCGACGGGGCCAAGGGGCTCGAGAGTGCCCTGGATCGCTATCTCTGGGGGGGGGCCGCATCAACGTTGTATTTTTCATAAGATCAAAAACCTGGCCGATCACCTGGTGTTCAACGACCTCCAGTTGGATCAGGCCGAGACTCAGGAGCAGGCGGTGCGCGAGGCCAAGCGGGCTCGGAAACAGGTGGTGTTGGCCGAGGTGGGCTGGATGTATGAGGGCCAGAGTGCGGCGGAGATCGAGTCCCGAGCTCGGCTCTTCGCGATGATCTGGCGAGGCCGGGAGCCCGAGGCAGATCAACGCGAGAGACCGCTAAACAGCGAGCGGCTCTTCAGAATCGACCATGAAAATTCGCGAAAGAGTCGATAGACTACCTCATCACCCTGTTGCGGCGCTTCAATGTTGATCACCGTGGCACCCAGGTCGCTGAGCATCATGCTGCACAGAGACCGGCGACCACACGTGACAGATCGAACACGCGAATATGAGAGAGGGACGGCGTTGAGGGTGCGGTCGTCATGCAAGCTACCTGTTGAGGTTGGGGGTTGTCGCTAGACGTGGGCCGGCTCCAGCACGTCCAGCACCGCTTTGGGCTGAATGCGGTCTTTGAACCAGATGACGCGGGCGGGTAGATCTTGGACGTTGACCCCGGCGCGTTCGAGGTTCAAGCGTTCAGAGATGGCGAGAATCAGGTCGTCTCGGGCCGCCCGGTGCACTTGGGCGAATTTTTTGCGCAGATATTCCGGACGCCAGTAGCCGACGATTTCAAATAAAAACGTGCGGCCATCGGGATGCACGAGGCGAAAATCCGGCACCATGACGCTGCCGGGCATGGGAATGAGATCCACTTCACGCTCTAGCCGCCACTCGGTTTTGGTGTGCTCCCAGCGCTCGGCAAATGCTTGCTCGAGCATACTGTCGTGAGGCTTGCCGGGCGGGTAATGAGACACGAGATTGCAGTTGGTGTCGAGGCCGAAACGGGCCACGGGTGGCGTGTAAGGTGAGACAGAGCGGGGCACGATCGTAGCGCTCAGACTCCAACGCGTGACATGCAACAAAGCCGGGAGCATTTTGGCCAGGGCGAGCCCATAGCGGGTGCTGGGCTTGAATAAGCTGGTAGGGCCATCGATGGTGAGCGTGAAGCCGTGGTTGGCATCCCCTTCGATGTACGCCATAAGGCCAAATAGCTTGATATAGCGAAACAACAGTTTATACTCACCCGGGTCATTGCGATATGCGGTGATGGTCACATGGCTGGCCCGGTACAGCACGCCCTGCGCTTGCGAGAGGTTGTAACGGTGGATGAGGGACTCAGGCGTTGGCATATCAAAGCTCGTCAGGACATGGTTGTCGGCGAGATCGGCATACAGACCGGCGTGGATTTGTTCAGGAGACACCTCGCGTTCCAACTCGTGACTGAGTGCATTGGCCAGGACGCTGAGAGTGGTGGCGGTGGCTTGAGGGCTCGGCACAGTTTGAGCCGAGAGGGCAAACGTGCGCTGGCGCAGCATGGCGGGATCGAGCGGGCTTCTCGGTTCAAACATGCTAAACGCCGTGCTCAGGAGATGGGCTAGGCCGCGTTTGACGCGGTAATCAGTGTCCTCGCCTTCCAGCACTTGCAGCTGCGTGTTCAGATCGCTGCGCGTGCCGCCTGCTGCCGCCTTGAACAGAGCGATCAACTCAGTAGCCATCGCAAGGTTGGACGGTCGCAGTGGCAGGTGTTTCGGAATGATGGCTTCGCCGTCAAAGCGGTACATCAACAACTCGGACGGTAACATCCGTCTCCCTCTCCTTCAGCGGCAAGTAAATCCGTGCTAGGCAATGACAACTGGTCATACGCTTGCGGCGTTGCGCTCGGCTCCGACTCGCGATCCGGCCCGCGCCTCCGCCGGGATGTATTTTCCTCACTGGTGGCTTCTGCAATCACTTCGTAGAGCACGGCCAGTTTCCCCTCACCTCGGCGCAAAATGCGTCCCAGGCGTTGGATATATTCTCGCGTGGAGCCCGTGCCCGAGAGCACGATCGCGATACTCGCCTCGGGAACATCGATGCCCTCGTTGAGCACCCGTGAGGTAACCAGCGCCGGATAGTCGCCCGAGCGGAAGCGGCTGAGGATATCGTGGCGCTCTTTGACGGCAGTTTTATGAGTAATGGCCGGAATTAAAAAGGCCTGAGAGATGCGATATACCGTGGCGTTATCATCGGTAAAAATGAGTGTACGGGCCGGATGGTGTTGTGCCAGGAGATCGGCGAGCACGCGAAGTTTACCTGCGGTGCCAAAAGCGATCCCTCTCGCCTCGCGGTGCGCCAACATGGCGCTGCGTCCGGCTTTGGAGCGGGCGCTGGCTCGGACAAACTCTTGCCAGCCACTGAGATGGCCGAGGCGAATGCCGTGTTGACGGAGAAATCCGTTACGAGTGTCGATCAACGCATCATAGCGTTGGCGCTCGCGCTGCGACAGCCGGACTTTAAGCCGCACAATTTTGTGGCTCGCCAACACGGTGCCAGATAAGTCGCCCGGAGAAGCCCGATAGACCTCCGGCCCGATCAGCTCCTGCAGGTCGAGGTGACGGCCATCGGAGCGTTCCGGCGTGGCCGTGAGGCCCAGGCGGTAGGGAGCCAGAGAGTACTCGGCTATGACGCGAAGAAAATCGCCTGGCAGGTGGTGGCATTCATCGAATATCAGCAAGGCGTATTGGTTGCCCAGGGTTTCGGCATAAATCGCGGCACTGTCATACGTCGCCAGGAGCAAGGGCGTACGATCGTGAGAGCCCCCGCCGAGCAGGCCAATTGGAGCGTCGGGAAATGCCGCCAGTAAATGCGCATACCATTGATGTAAAAGGTCGAGTGTGGGCACGACCACCAATGTGCTGCGCTGCATCGCCTGCATCGCCATTTGCGCCAGATACGTCTTTCCCGCCCCGGTCGGCAGGACCACAACGCCGGCGCGTCCGGCTTTGAACCAGGCTTCCAGCGCCTCCCGTTGATGCGGATAAGGCGGCATTTCCACTGCGGCATCGAGCTGCATGTCCTCGAACGCCCGGGCCTGATCGACCAAAGTGGTGCCTTCCGTGCGCAGCGTCTGCACCAGGTCGCGATAGTGCATGGCGGGAATGCGAAAGCGCTCGACGCGATCATCCCACACCGCATAATCAATCCAGTTTTTACCCCGTGGCGGGGGATGCAAAATCAAGGTGCCACGATCAAACGATAGCGTAGGTGTCCGAGCCATAATACCTTCATCGAATTTTTATAGGCCGCATTCCGTATTCGATAGGGGTTTATACTGGTGGAACAACGATCGTCAAGTGAAAAGTATAGAGGAACCCGCCGGCAGGGGCTTGAAGATAAAGAATTTTTACTTGACAGTTACACATATGAGCACTATAGTGCCCATATGTTCACAATTTGACGAGGACCCTTGTCTGAGGCTGCACGTAACAGCGTAGTCGGGCGTGCCTAAGACCGACACACCAGCCAGCGCATAAGGAGACGATCCATGTTATCCCAATCTCAACATAATCAGCTTGCCGACCTGGAATCAGCCGCGCTCAATCAGTTGCGCGAGGTCGACCTCAGCATCCCCATGCAGCAAATTCGCCGTGGCTTAGAGGCTTTACTCGACATTCCTACCACGGCCCGTACAGCAAACACGACCTTTTCCCAACAGACTTTGACGGCGATCACCACACTTGCCGGCGAGGCCGAAGAACTATCTACAGCGGTGCAGAGCCTGATGGAGCATGTCGGTCGTACCTCGCCTGTACGGGGTGAAGCCACCCTGGGCTCTATCCGCAGTGGGCAAATAGCGTATCGATGGCGTTAGCCGCGGCCGCTCTGCTGCTGCACGTCAGAGCGGTGCGGGCCAATTCAGGAACCTCCTCACCGGCAGACCCGGTGGACCGAATATAGCCTTGCATGACAGCATAGGGCTGCAACTGCTCCTGCAGCTTTTGCCGGCCTCGGTAGAGCCGGCTCATCACGGTGCCGACCGGACACCCCATCGCATCAGCCATTTCCTTATAGGAGTAGTCTAACACATCGGCCATCAACACCGCCGTGCGATACGTTTCAGGGACGTTTCGCAGGGCTTGGAGCACTTCATCCGACACCAGGTGTGGCAGATAGGTCACGAGGGCCGATAGGTGCTCGACCTGCGGCTCCGCTGGTTCACTTAGTGCCGTGACCGGGGCGAGATACTCGACATTTTCCGTCAGGACTTCCCGCGCCTGTTTGCGCCGGTGCGAGAAATATAGATGCCGCATCATGGTGGCTAACCAGGCACGAAAATTGGTGCCTGGCTCGAAGCGGTGGAGAAACCGGTAGGCTTTGAGCAGGGTATCCTGAACCAAATCCTGGGCCTGTGATGCCTCACGGGTCAACTGCAAAGCCAGGGCGGATAGAGTCGGTAGGTACGGCGACACCATCGCTTCGAATTCCTGACTGCGAGCCACTGGCGTTTCGTCAGTTGGAATCATGAGAGGTCTCCTGGAAAGGGATTGCTCTATATGGCAATATAGCTATACATCAATATCTTAAGAGCAAACACATTGCCTCCAGAGGCTATCGTGTTTCCTTAGTTGACGGTCGGGGAGCCCAAGAACGCGTGCTCCAGCGCCTGGCAATAGGCGCTCAGCGTATCCGGGATGAACGTATAGTAATTAAATTGACCTTCGCGGCGCATGGTTACTAAGCCCGCTTCGGCCAGAATTTTCAGATGTTGTGAACAGGTCGCTTGCTTGATGGGAAACTGCTTGGCCAAGTCACCACAACATTGTTCACCACCCGTGGCAATTGCTTGCAGAACATTAAAACGCGTCCGGTCTGACAGGGCTTTCGTGATTTTAATGACGTGTTGTTGATTCACTCATTTCTCCATCGATATTTAAGTATATGCCTAAATATACAAATATACACAGAACATGTCAAGTATTTGGCAGCCATCTCCATAGTGTAGCAGGCGGCGATTGTGGGTTGACAGATGGTAGAACGAGTTTAGAATAGGAAAGTCGCCCCCGCATCATTTATCAGGGAGAAGAGGGAATGATTACCAAATTTGACAGCCTTTATGCCGGTCACGCCGACATGGATAATGTGGGTTATGCGGGTACTGCTGTGAATGACCGTTGGTTTGACAATGCGCACTTGGCGACGGTTTTTCGCAAATCCGAAAACATTTGTCAGACGATGGACCGCTTGGGCTTTAACACCTTTTGGATGGCAGAGCACCACTTTCAGCCGGAAGGCTATGAATGTATTCCCAATGTCTTGATGTTGGCGCTGCACCTGGCGCATATCACGGAACGCATTCGCCTGGGCTGCGGTTTCAACATTGCACCGATGTGGCATCCGCTGCGTTTAGCGGAAGACTTTGCCACAGTGGATATTTTAACCGGTGGGCGCGTCATTTTTGGCGTGGGACGTGGCTATCACACCCGCGAAGTTGAAACGTTTGGGTCGCCGCTATTGGATCAGCCCGCCAACCGGGAGCTGTTTGAAGAGCAGGTTGAAATTATCTTCAAGGCATTACGGGAAGAAAAATTCTCGCATCAGGGCAAACATTACACCATTCCGCCGAAGGTCCCCTACCGGGGCTACGAACTCAAGGAAATTTCGGTGGTGCCACGCCCAACGCACGAGTTTGAGTGTTGGCAGCCGATTCAGAGCGCCTCGCAGCGGGCTCTGGATTTCATGGCTAAGATGGGGATTAAGGGCGTCGTCGGTGGGGGCTCGGCTGAAGGCGGAGCCATGCATAGCTTGGTGATGGCCTGGCAAGAGGCGCAAGCGCGAGTCGGCCGTGAGATCGAGTTGGGGGAAGGTCTGGCGTTCGGCTATCATTTCTATATTGCCGAGTCCCGCGAGCAAGGAGTGAAGGAAGCCGCTAAATATTACGAAGAGAACCTGAAGATGTTCGGACCGTTACGGCTGGTGCGGGCGCTGACGGACCAGCAAATCGAAGATATGGCCGATCCGAAAAAAGCCCCCACGGCTGGTTTGCCTACGATTGAACAAGCGGTTGCGTCGGGTGGTGTGCTATGTGGCACGCCGGAGCAGATCATCGAGCATCTCAAGAATATCGAAGCCAGTTATCCAGGTCTGGACCGGGTCATGGTAAGCCATCCGGTGGGCACGCCGGAGGCGGTTATTCTGGATCAACTTCAACGTTTTGCGGATGAAGTCATGCCGGCCTTCCAAGGACAGAAACAATTGGCGCCGGCTGACTAAACACGGCAGATATGCGCATTCGGTTCCGTGTGACAGACTGGTTGAGTGCGAGCTTGGCCAGTCCGTTGATACGTTGGCTTGTTTTACCGTTTGACCCCGACCGCGCCCGCCTCGCGCAGGGCGGCAATCTCTACTTCATTCAGATCCAAATAGTGCTGTAATACCTCGTCGGTATGTTGACCCAGCAAGGGTGCTGGCGCATGCACCTGGCCCGGTGTTTCCGACAGTTTGACCGGCACGCCTACCATACTGACCGTTCCCGCCACGGGATGTTCAACCTCGATAATCGCCTCACGGGCCTGCAACTGCGGATGCTCCACCACGCTGTCGATCGTATTGATCGCACCCACCGGAATGCCATGCGCGACAAAGAGGGTCTCCCATGCTTCGTAGGGTTTGGTTAAGAACACCTCTTGCAACTGATGAATCAACGCCTCCCGGTTCTGGTTGCGCGCCTGGTTGGTGGCAAAGCGCGGATCATCCGTCATCTCGTCGAGCTCCATCAGCGGACAAAAAATCTTCCAGAGCCGCTCACTACCTACGGCCAGGGCGAGATCGCGGGTTTGGGTGCGAGAGGTTTGATACGGTAGCAGCGCTTTGTAGGCCGTGCCCATGGGCTGGGGTACCTCGCCATCTGCTAGATAGGCCCCGACAGTTCCCTGCAGCAGGCCGAGCTGTCCTTCCAGCATGGAGACATCGATATACTGTCCTTTACCGGTTTTGTCTTTGACCCGCAACGCATTCATAATGCCAAATGCGGCATAGATGCCAGCCGTCATATCCGCAATTGATATGCCGTTGCGCACCCCTCGGCTGCCGGGTGCCCCGGTGATGCTAATCATGCCGCTCTCCGCCTGCACGATGAGATCCAGAGCCGCCCGATCTTTGTACGGACCGCTTTGTCCGAAGCCAGAGACAGAGCAGTAAATGATGCCGGGATTGCGGCGTCGGCCCTGTTCGTAGTCAATGCCGAGTTTTTGCAGCGTGCCGACGCGAAAATTTTCCAACACGACGTCGCATTGTTCCACCAGGCGGAAGAAGAGTTCCTTGCCTTGCGGATGTTTGAGATCCACTTCGATACTCTTCTTATTGCGGTGTAAATTGACGAAATACACCGATTCCGAGTCGTAAAACAGCGGTCCCCAAGCACGGGAAATATCGCCGGCTCCCGGCACTTCAAGTTTAATGACTTGGGCACCGAAGTCTCCAAGCATGATGGAACAAAACGGACCGGCCAGGGCATGGGACAGGTCGAGAACTTTGACGTCCTCTAGGAGGCTGTCCGAGAAAGCCTGGGTTGAGTAGCCGATAGTTGCTGTTGGTTTAATGAAAGGTGATAATAACCAATACCGTCGCCATTTAAGAGGGGCTGGTAGCATGGTTAACCCGCCCGAGTTCAGCCATTTGGGCCACCACCTGATCAATAAAAATGGAACCGGGCGATTCCGGTAGCAATTTTAACATTTCGGTG
>Ga0268386_10004488_pt1 | contig 10274 bp, 9 predicted proteins | sample RVTome_15_FD_200260 | JGI IMG/M metagenome (GOLD analysis project Ga0268386, IMG submission 200260) | Soil microbial communities from uranium-contaminated site in the Upper Colorado River Basin, Wyoming, United States - RVT150D86... ... | reverse complement strand
TCGTCGAACCGGTACGCGCGGGCATCGAACACCGGCAGCACTTCGTACACGCCATCGCCGAACAGGAAACCGCGATCCAGCGGCGAGATCCTGGCTTCTTCCAGCGGCCGCAGCTGGCCGTCGAGCCAGACGAGCGGACGCGGCACGGTCAGGCGAACCAGGACAGGATCGTGTCCCAGATCCTGCGGAAGATATTGCCGCGCGGCACGTCGACGAGCGGGTGCAGCGGCGCTTCGGCCAGCACCTTGCCGTCTACCATCGCCCGCAGCACGCCGATCCGGTCGGAAACCGTGAGCGGTGCGAACACCTTGGGCGCAAGCTCGATGCTGATCTCCACGCGTTCCGCGATGCCGCGCGGCAGTGTGACGACCAGGTCCTCTGCAAGTCCGACCGCCGCACGGCCGCCGCGCGCCTTGTATATGCGGTGCTGCGCGAGTTCGGTGGCGCCCGCCTGCAGCGTGCGCGTTTCAAAGAAATTGAAACCGAAATTGATGAGCGCAAGGCTCGCGTCCTCGCGCGCTTTCATGCTCTTCGCGCCGGCGACAACGGCGATCAGGCGCATGTCATCGCGTTTCGCCGAGGAAACGAGGCAGTAGCCGGCCGCCTCGGTCATGCCGGTCTTGACGCCGTCGAAGGTCGGATCGCGCTGCAGCAGGCCGTTGCGGTTCGACTGGCGGATGTTGTTCCAGGTGAACTCGCGCTGCGAGTACCAGCGATAGTAATCCGGGAACTCGGCGATGATCGCGCGCGTGAGCTTCGCGATGTCCGCGACGGACATCTGGTGGTTCGAACCCGGCAATCCGGTCGAATTCTGGAAATGACTCTCCCGCATGCCGAGCCGCTCCGCGTACTGGTTCATCAGCGCCGCAAACGTGTCCTCGGTTCCCGCGATCGCCTCGGCAAGCGCGATGGTCGCGTCGTTGCCGCTCTGCACGATCATGCCCTGGATCAGCACATCGACCGGTACGCGGGAGTTCAGGTCGAGATAGGTGCGCGAGCCTTCGGACCGCCAGGCGCGCTCGCTGATCGGCACTGCGGTCTCGAGCGTGAGCTTGTCGTCCTGCAATGCGTGAAAAACGGCATAGGCGGTCATCAGCTTGGTGATGCTGGCCGGTTCGATGCGGGCATCGGCGCGATGGCCGGCTAGCATCTGGCCGCTGGCCTGGTCAACGAGAATCCAGGCTGTGGCGTCGAGCGTCGGCGGGGGCGGAACGGGTGGCGTATCAGCATGCGCAATGGCGGCGGAGGCGCAAAGGGCGGCGAGCAGGGTTCTCAAGGGCGGCCTCGCGGTGTTGGAAGGACCCGCAATTCTACTGCAGTGCGAGGCGGGGCGAGTCGGCACCGGCGGCACGCAGGCGTTCGATCAGCCGGTCGAATTCGCCGACGCTCGCCACCGGGCCGGCGCGCACGCGGAACAGCCGGCGCCCGTCGGCCCGGGCCTCGGTGACGGCGACACCCTCGATTCCGGACGCACGCAGCCGCTCGGCCAGCCGCGTCGCATTGGCTTCCTCGGCGAATGCGCCGGCCTGCGCGAAGAAATGGTTGACCGCAGGTGGCGCAGGCGGCGCCTCTCCCGCGACGAGACTCCTGACCTCCACGAGCGCCGTGCCGGCACGCACCATGTCCAGCTCCAGGGCCGCCTTCCGCGACAGATCGATGATCCGGTTCCTGGCGAACGGTCCGCGGTCATTCAGGCGGACGACGACGCTGCGTCCGTTCTGCAGGTTGGTCACGCGCACCCACGCGGGCAGCGGCAAGGTCGGATGCGCGCCGCTCATCGCGTCCATGTCGTAAGTTTCGCCGGTTGCCGTGCGTTTGCCGTGGAAATCCGGCCCGTACCAGGACGCGACGCCCTGTTCAACGTAACCCACGGCCGATGACAGCACGACATAGCGCCGGCCGCCGACCTCGTAGAACGGCGGATTGCCGCTCCTGGCGCGCGGTTCCTCGCGCGGCAGGGCGTCCCCGCCCGGTGGCGGCGGCGCGGGCGGTGGCAGCCGGCGGGGTGGAGCGGCGCAGGCCGCGAGCAGCAGGATCGCAGCCGCGGCAATGCCGGCGTGAACGCGGTTCAAGAGGCCGGCACCAGGGCCTCGATGCGGCGACCCAGGTCATTGACCGCGAGCCCGTACAGGATGCTGCGGTTGTAGCGCGTGATCACGCCGAAATTGTGGAAGCCGGCGCGGAGTTCCGGCCCGCCGTCGCCATCCACGCGGATGAAAACCGCGGGCGCCTGGCCCTCCAGCGTCGTCTCGAAGCGCAGGCCGTGGTCGCGTAGCGCCTTCACGGTCGTATCCGGCGCGAGCGCCCCGGCAGCCAGTCCATCCGCGCGCGGAAACCAGAGCCAGGCGGCGGCGAGTACGGGCTCGCCTTTGCGCCAGCCGTGCTTTGCGAGATAGTTCGCGACGCTGGCAATGACGTCGTCCCAGCTGCCCCAGAGATCGCGCCTGTCGTCGCCGTCGCCATCGACCGCATAGGCGCGGTAGCTGCGCGGCATGAACTGGGCCGATCCCATGGCGCCCGCATAGGAGCCGAGCACGGTCCCGACGTCGACCTGTTCCTCGCGCGCGAGCAGCAGGAACTGCTCCAGTTCGGCGCGAAAATAGCCGCTGCGCGGGGGGTAATCGAAGGCGAGGGTCGCGAGCGCATCGACCACCCGGAAGCGGCCGGTAATCCGCCCGAAGAATGTCTCGGCGCCAAGGATGCCGACGATGACGTGCTGCGCGACGCCGGTCTCGCGTTCGATCGCGGCGAGACGCCCGCGATGCTCGACCCAGAACTGAACGCCCGCATTGATGCGCTCGGCAGTCAGGAAATGATCGCGGTAGGTGTGCCAGGCCATGGTCTTCTCGGCCGGCTTGCTCATCAGCTCGATGATGCGCGGCTGGCTTTGCGCATCCGCGATGACCGCATCCAGCCACGCGGACTCGAAGCCGTGCTTGCTGCGCATCTCTTCGGCGAAGTTCCGCACGTCTTCCCGCGTGCCGTCGAGCGCAGCGGCCGGAGTGGCCGTCATCGCCAGGGCGGTGGCCATCGGCAGGCACAGAACCAGCGCTCGCAGCATCCCTGTCGCGTACGGCATGTTCAACCCACGAGTTTGCGGCTGGAGTACAGCGACATCAGGATACCGAAGCCCGCCATCAGCGTCACGAAAGACGTGCCACCGTAACTGACGAGCGGCAGTGGCACGCCGACCACCGGCAGGAGCCCGGTGACCATGCCCGCATTGACGAAGGCGTAGACGAAAAAGGTGAGGGCGATGCTGCCCGACAGGAGCCGGGCATAGGCGTCGCGGCACTGCGCCGCCATATAGAGGCCGCGCGCAACAATGAAAAAGTAGCCGAGCAGCAGCGCGATCAGCCCGAGCAGCCCGAGCTCTTCGCCGATCACCGCGTAGATGAAGTCGGTCGAACGTTCCGGCAGAAATTCGAGCTGCGCCTGGCTGCCGTTGGTCCAGCCCTTGCCGAAAACACCGCCGGATCCGATCGCGATCTGCGACTGGATGATGTGGTAACCCGCGCCGAGCGCGTCGCTTTCGGGATCGAGCAGGGTGAGCACACGCTGGCGCTGGTAATCGTGCATCAGATACCAGACGAGCGGCACGGCCGCGCCCGCGACCGCTGCCCCTCCCAGCAGGTAGGCTGTCGACAGCCCGCCCATGAACAGCGCGATGACGCCGGCGGCGAAGACCAGCAGAGCCGTGCCGAGATCCGGCTGCTCCGCGATCATCAGCACCGGCACGATGATCACCGCGAGCACGACCGCAATGTCGCGCAGAGACGGCGGCAGCGGCCGCTGGTGCAGGTACCAGGCGCACATCATCGGCACGCCGAGCTTCATGATTTCCGACGGCTGGAAGCGCAGGACGCCGAGGTCGAGCCATCGCTGGGCGCCCTTGCCGACGTCGCCGGCGACCGCGACGACGATCAGCAGCACGAGGCCGAAGCCGTACGCAACCGGCGCCAGCATGCGCAGGAAATGGTCGGGCACCTGCGCCAGCGCGATCATGACCGCGAATCCGATGCCGAGACGCGCGAGCTGGTTGAACCAGAGCGCCGTGTTGTCTCCGGCGGCGCTGTACAGTACGAATAAACCGAAGAAGCTGACGGCCGCGACGCCGGAAAGCAGCATGCCGTCGAGATGCAGCGTGCGCATCAGGCGCGCGGGTGCCGAGACGGTGCGCCGGGTGCGCGAGGCGCCACGCTCGCCGTACATCATTGCGGCTTCTCCGAGAGGTAGGCGTCGAAGATGGCGCGTGCAATCGGCGCGGCGACTGCGCTGCCGGCGCCGCCATTCTCGACCAGCACCGCGATCGCGAGCCTGGGGGCGTCCGCCGGCGCAAAAGCGATAAAGAGCGCGTGATCGCGCAGCCGCTCGGCCACCGTCTTCGCGTCGTAGCGCTCAGTCTGGCCGATCGAATACACCTGCGCCGTGCCGGTCTTGCCGGCGATCGAGTAAAGCGCGCCACGCGAAGCGCGCAGCGCGGTGCCGCGCGGTCCGCTCGTGACCGCCACCATCGCGTCTATGATGGTCTCCCAGTTGTGGCGCTCCTTCAGCTCGATCGGCGGCAGCGCCTGCGGCAGCTTTTCTTCGACCGCGCCGGACTCCGGATCCACGAGCGCCCGCACGAGCCGCGGCCGGAAATGCCTGCCGCGCGCGGCGAGGAGCGCCGTCGACTTCGCGAGCTGTAGCACGGTCGCCGTCCAGAAACCCTGTCCGATGCCGATAATGACGGTCTCGCCGGGAAACCAGACCTGCTGCTCGCGACCCGAGAAAGCGGATTTCTTCCATTGCGGCGAGGGCATGATCCCGCCGCGTTCGCCCGGGATGTCGATGCCGGTCGGCACGCCGAAGCCGATGCGATTCATGGCATCGTGAATGCGGTCGATGCCGAGCATGTTGGCAAGCCGGTAGAAATAAACGTCGCAGGACTGCATGACGGCACCTTCCATGTCGACGGTGCCGTGGCCCTCGCGCTTCCAGTCGCGAAACCGGTGGCGCGAATTCGGCAGCGAGAAATGGCCGGGGCAGTAGATCGTATCCTCCGGCTTCACGACGTCGTATTCGAGACCGGCCAGTGCCATGACCGGCTTGATCGTCGAGCCGGGCGGGTAGGTGCCGCGCAACACGCGGTTGAACAGTGGCTGATCCGGGTTATCGGTCAGCGCGAGGTAGTCGCTGCGCGAAATGCCGCGCGCAAAACCATTGGGATCGAAGCTCGGCAGGCTCGCGAACACGAGCACGTCGCCGTTCGACGGATCGATTGCGACCACCGCGCCGCGCCGGCCCGCCATCGCTTCTTCCGCGATGCGCTGCAACTCGATATCCAGCGTCAGGCGCAGTTCGCGCCCGGCTTGCGGCTCGCGCTTCTGCAACTGCGCGTCGACGCTTTCCGGCAGCTTTCCCGGCCGGCCCTCGGCATTGACCAGGACTTCGCGGTAGCCGCCGACACCGAGCAGTACATCCTCGTACGCGCGCTCGATGCCGGTTTTGCCGATCACGCCGGTGCCGAAATAACGTTCGCGGTCGACGCGCGCAAGATCCTCCTCGCTGATCGTGCCGACGTAGCCGAGCGCGTGTGCACCCACCTGGCCGTAGGGATAATGCCGCGCCAGGCGGGTCTCGAGCATGACGCCGGGCAGCTCGTGCCGGTGCACCGCGTAGCGCGCGATTTCCTCGTCGTCGAGCTGCAGCAGAATCGGCACGGCCTCGAACGAGCGGCGCGACAGCACAAGCTGGCGCACGCGGCCGATGTCCTCCGCCTCCAGCAGACCGATCCTGGCAAGCCGCGCGAGCGTTACATCGAGATCGCCCGCCTGCTCGTGGATCAGTTCCAGCTGGTACGCGGGGGTGTTCTCCGCAATCAGCCGGCCCGCGCGGTCATAGATGACACCGCGGTTGGGCGGGAGCGGCTCGATGCGGGCGCGATTGCCCTGCGACAGTTCGAGGTAATGCGCGTGCTGCACGACCTGAAGCCAGAAGGCACGGCCGGACAGCACCAGCACCAGGAGGGAGACCAGGGCGGCCGAGAGGAACACGCGCTGCAGGAACAGGCGCTGTTCCAGGGCATCGTCCTTGATGCGGACCCGGCGCATGGTCTATCGCCGCGCCGCGAATCGCGCGTAGAGGCTGGCAATCAGCGGCCAGCAGGCGGCGCCCGCAGGGACGGCCAGCCAGCGCCGCCAGTCGGTCACCGGGTGGTCGGCCACGCCGTCGATCCAGAACAGCAGGAACTCGTTGAGCCATAGCAGCGCGAGGATCACCGCGGTCTGTTGCAGCGGCGGGAAGGCGCGCACCTGGAGGCGCAGTTTGGCGGCAACATAGGCGATCACGATCAGGGACAGCGCATGCTGGCCGAGCAGCACGCCGCGAAACGCGTCGAGCGCGATGCCCGCGCCCCAGGCATAAAAGAGACCCGTAAGCCGCGGCGACAACAGGCTGAACCACAGCACGGTCAGCGCGACGAAATCGGGCCGTACGAGCTCGAGCCAATCCGGCAACGGTGCGACGCTGGCAGTCAGCGCGATGAGTGTGAGCGCGATGATCCGCGGCCAGCCGAAAGGAGAGCTTGAGCGACGGATCATGGTCAGCGTTCCGCCGGTGGCGGCTCTGTAGCAGGCAGCTCTGTAGCAGGCAGCTCTGTGGCAGGCGGCGGCGGCGCGGCCGTTTTCGGTTCCGGAGCCGATTGCGGTCCCGGTTCGGGTCCGGGTTCCGGCTCGACGACGGCATTGTCGAACCAGACGAGCAATATCTCCGGGTCACGGTCGAGTCCGGCGAGTGGTTCGGCTTCGATCGCGAGCAATGGCTGCGACGGATCGCGGACCACGGAGGTCACTTTGCCGACCGGATAGCCTGGCGGATAGACGCCGCCAAGCCCTGAACTGACGAGCAGGTCGCCATCGACGACGTCGGCGTTCTGAGGCAGGTAGGGCAGTGACAGCATGCCCGTGGGACCGGTACCGAGCGCGATCGAGCTCGTACCGGTCCGGTTTACCCGCACCGGGATGGCGTGCTCCGGATCGGAGATCAGGATCACTTCAGCCGAGACCGGCCCTGCGCGCATGACCTGGCCGAAGACGCCATTCGCGTCGAGCACTGCCTGGCCGCGGAACACGCCATTGAGCGATCCCTTGTTGACCAGAACGCGCTTGCGTAATGGATCGAGGTCGACCCGCACGATTTCCGCGATGAGCGTCCGCTGCACGACGCGCGATGTGCTCTCTCCCGCCGCGCGCAGCCGCCGGTTCTCCTGCTCGAGGGATTCGAAGCGCATCATCCTGAGCCGCAGCAGGAAATTGTCGGCGGCAAGCCGGACGTTGTCCGCCTCGATGCGTGACCGCGACGCAAACGATTCGCGTGCCGCAGTCCAGGCGGCGAGCGGCGCCTGTACGGTCCACTGGAACGGATATGCGACTGCGGACAGCCAGTCGCGAACGACGGCGAGGTGATGTTGGCGATGGTCCGCGACCATCAGGCCGGCGGACATCAGCGCGAGCACAATCAGGCGGAGTCCCAGCGCGGGGCCGCCGAGCAACAGGGGCCGCGAATTCGGCTCGTGTTGGCTCACGGGGCCTCTAGCCGAGGCCGAACAGCCCCGGATGCTCCTCGGACAATTCGAGGATCCGCCCGCCACCGCGCGCGACGCAGGTCATCGGGTCTTCGGCGATCAGCACCGGCAGCCCGGTTTCCTCCATCAGGAGCTTGTCGATGTCTTTCAGCAGCGCGCCGCCGCCCGTCAGCACGATGCCGAGCTCGGCGACGTCGGCGCCGAGTTCGGGCGGCGTCTGTTCGAGCGCCTTCTTGACGGCCTGCACGATACCCTGCAGGGGTTCCTGCAGCGCCTCGAGGATCTCGTTCGAATTCAGCGTGAAGCTGCGCGGCACGCCTTCCGACAGATTGCGGCCCTTGACCGACATCTCGCGCACTTGCTGGCCCGGGTAGGCGGAGCCGATTTCGATCTTGATGCGCTCTGCGGTCGCCTCGCCGATCAGTATGCCGTAGTTGCGGCGCACGTAGTTCGTGATCGCCTCGTCGAAGCGGTCGCCGCCGACGCGCACCGACTCGGCATAGACGATGCCGTTCAATGAAATCACCGCGACCTCCGAAGTACCGCCGCCGATATCGAGCACCATCGATCCGCGCGCCTCGTTGACCGGTAGCCCCGCGCCGACGGCGGCCGCCATCGGCTCCGGAATCACGTCGACACGACGGGCGCCGGCGCCTTCGGCGGACTCCTGGATCGCGCGGCGCTCGACCTGGGTCGAGCCGAAGGGCACGCAGATCAGCACGCGCGGCGACGGACGCAGCCAGCGATTGCCGTGTACCTTGCTGATGAAGTACTGCAGCATGCGCTCCGTGTACGTGAAGTCGGCGATGACGCCGTCCTTCATCGGGCGCACGGCGGTGATGTGGCCCGGCGTGCGGCCGATCATGCTCTTGGCTTCGGCGCCCACCGCGACGATCGTCTTGCCGCCGCGCCCGGGCTCATCCTGAATCGCGACCACCGAGGGTTCGTTCAGCACGATGCCCTGGCCGCGCACATAGATCAGCGTGTTCGCCGTGCCAAGATCGATCGATATGTCGCTGGAGAAGTATCCCCGGAGGCTCTTGAACATGTGTGCCCGACGCGTGAAAAGGCGTGCAAATGAGGGCCGGGAGTGTATCCGCGGGCGGGACTTTCCACAAGCGGACGTGTATGATTTCCGTCAAGTTTTTCCCATATTTCCCCTTGTGGTGCGATCGTGACGCTGACCCGCCGCGATGTTGAATCCATCGCGCATCTGGCGCGACTGCAGATCACCGAGGACGAATTGCCCGTCTACGTCGGCAGTCTGTCGGCGATCCTTGCCTTCGTGGAACAGCTCTCGGCCGTCGCGACCGACGGCGTGACGCCGATGGCGCACCCGCTCGAAGGACAGGTGCAGCCGCTTCGTGAGGACTGCGTCACGGAATCGGACCATCGCGACCGTTACCAGGGCAATGCCATGGCGGTCGAGGCCGGGCTCTATCTCGTGCCAAAGGTCATCGAATGAGCCTGCATCTCGAGACGGCCGCCGCGATCGGCCAGGGCCTGCGCTCGAAGAAATACTCGAGCGTCGAGGTCACGCGTCATTTCCTCGAGCGCATCGACCACGCCAATCCGTCGTTGAACGCGTTCATTACCGTCACGCCCGAGCGCGCGATCGCGGATGCGCGGCGCGCCGACGAAATGCTTGCGCGGGGCGAAGGCGGCGCGCTCACCGGCGTGCCGCTCGCGCATAAGGACATCTTCTGCACGTCGGGGGTCCTGACCACGGCGGGCTCGCGGATGCTGTCGAATTTCGTCGCGCCTTACGACGCGACCGTCGTCGAACGCCTCGCGGCCGCGGGCACGGTGCTGCTCGGCAAGACCAACATGGACGAGTTCGCGATGGGCTCGTCGAACGAGACGAGCTTTTATGGCCCGGTGCGCAATCCCTGGGACGGCACGCGCGTGCCCGGCGGTTCGTCCGGCGGTTCGGCAGCGTCCGTCGCCGCGCGGCTTGCGCCGGTCGCGACCGGCACCGACACGGGCGGATCGATCCGCCAGCCGGCGGCGCTCACGGGGCTGACCGGTTTCAAGCCGACCTACGGGCGCGTATCGCGTTACGGCATGATCGCGTTCGCCTCGAGCCTCGATCAGGCCGGCGTGCTCGCGCAGTCGGCAGAGGACGCGGCGCTCGTGCTGGGCGCGATGGCCGGTGGCGATGCGCGCGACTCGACCTGCGTCGACGTGCCGGTGCCCGATTACGCGGCCGCGCTCGGACGGCCCGTGAAGGGGCTGCGCATCGGCATCATCCGCGAGTTTTTCGGGGAAGGCCTCGATACGGGCGTAGGCGCGGCCGTGCGCCTGGCGCTCGACGGCTTCCAGTCAGCCGGCGCCAGACTCGTCGACGTCAGCCTGCCGAACCTGCCGCTGTCGGTGCCGACGTACTACGTGGTCGCGCCGGCGGAATGCTCGTCGAACCTGTCGCGCTACGACGGCGTCCGGTTCGGCCACCGCTGCGCGGAGCCGCGCGACCTGATGGACCTCTACAAGCGCACGCGCGGCGAAGGCTTCGGCGCCGAGGTCAAGCGCCGCGTCATGACCGGCACCTACGTGCTGTCCGCCGGCTATTACGATGCCTATTATCTGAAGGCGCAGAAGGTGCGGAGCCTCATCAACGAGGATTTCAGGCGCGCCTTCGGCGAGGTGGACGTGCTGATGGGGCCGACGACGCCGACACCCGCATTCGCGCTCGGCGCCAAGACCGACGATC
>Ga0268386_10004486_pt1 | contig 10279 bp, 10 predicted proteins | sample RVTome_15_FD_200260 | JGI IMG/M metagenome (GOLD analysis project Ga0268386, IMG submission 200260) | Soil microbial communities from uranium-contaminated site in the Upper Colorado River Basin, Wyoming, United States - RVT150D86... ... | reverse complement strand
CGCCTCGGAGCGGAGACGGTCTGATCTGACAGGGGCGCTGGGCCCGCGGCGCCGGGCACTGGGCGATCAGAGCGGTGCATCAGTCTGAATCCACGCGGCGTGCGCGCTGCGAAGGGTCTCGCGCCGGAGACCATCGATGCCCGCACGTTCCACACTCAAGCTGATGTTCGGCTTCATCCTCGTGTCGCTGCTCGCCTACACGAGCTGGGCCAGCACACAGCAACCGCTATGGGAATGGCAGGGGCTGACGCAGGGCGAGGATCGCTGGTGGACGCTCGCGACACTGATCGACGCGTACTACGGCTTCCTGACCTTCTACGTCTGGGTCGCCTGCAAGGAACGGTCGATCGGGGCGCGCGCCGGGTGGTTCGTGGCGATCATGCTGCTCGGGAACATTGCGATGGCCGCTTACGTGCTGATCCAGCTGGGGCGGCTGAAGCCCGGTGAGCCGGTCAGCGCGATTCTGACAGCGCGGAGGGCTTGAGTGTGCTGGCCGTGCTGCGCCGACGGTGCGTCGATCCGATCGTCGCGTTGCTCACGCAGGGCACGACGCCGGAGAAGATCGCGCTCAGTATTGCGATCCTGTACCTCGTGCTGCGCCCGATCCTGCACGGAGCCGCGGCGAAACTGCGCAACGCGCAGCGCCCGACGCAAGCGTCGATATCATCAGCCTCGGATCTGTGATCCTCGCTCCCTTGTCCTCCTGCCAACCGAGCCGCCCATGTCGAATGCCATCACGAACGACTCCTCACCCGACGCCCAGACCACTTCGCTCGCGTTCAAACTGCTCGAGCGCGATCTGCTGCCGGACTGCGTGATTCGCGCGGGCATCCGCCGACTGCTCGGCCAGCGGCTGCGTGAGGAACATCGAAGCAATGCAGCAGCACAGCAGGCGCACCTGATGCGCCTCGTCGAGCTGCTGCGCGCGAGTCCGGTCGCAATCCATACACGGGCTGCGAACGAGCAGCACTACGAGCTGCCTTGCGAATTTTTCGAGCTCGTGCTCGGCCGGCACCTCAAGTACTCCTGCGGCTACTTCCGGAACAACGGCAGTGACCTGAACGCCGCGGAAGCCGACATGCTCGCGATCACATGCGAGCGCGCCCGGCTCACCGATGGCGATCGCATCCTCGAGCTCGGCTGCGGCTGGGGCTCACTCACTCTGTGGATGGCCGAACGCTACCCGAACTCGCGGATCACAGCCGTATCGAACTCGCGCACGCAGAAGCAGTTCATCGACGCGCGCGCCGCGGAGCGCGGCCTCGACAACGTCGAGGTGCTCACACGGGACGTGAACGCGCTCGAGTTCGACCCGGCAATCCGTTTCGACCGCGTCGTCTCCGTCGAAATGTTCGAGCACGTGCGCAACTACGAGACGCTGCTCGGCCGGATTGCTGCATGGCTCGAGCCGCGCGGAACCCTGTTCGTCCACATCTTCGCGCATCGCGAGTACGCATACCTGTTCGAGATCCGCGACGAGAACGACTGGATGGCGCGCCACTTCTTCACGGGCGGCATCATGCCGAGCGACGACCTGCTGCTGTACTTCCAGCGGGACGTGCGCCTGCTCGAGCACTGGCACGTCGATGGCACGCACTACGAGCGTACGAGCGAAGCGTGGCTCGCGAACATGGACAGTAATCGCCACCGCATTACCGAGATCCTGCGCGCCGCCTATGGCGCAGGTCACGCGCGTCGCTGGTGGGTCTACTGGCGCGTGTTCTTCATGGCCTGTGCGGAACTGTGGGGCTTCCGGAACGGCCGTGAGTGGCTGGTGTCTCATTATCTGTTCGAGCGGCGCTGACGACGCGCACTCGCAGGCACTGCGCCTCGGGGCCGTTTCGAGCGGCGCTTTGACCCCGCCAGTGCCGTCCCGGACAATCACCAGCGTATGCCCACCCTCCACCTTCCAGCACGTCTCGGCGCGCGGGCGCTCGCTCTGGCGGCGGCCGGACTCGTTGCGTTTGCGCTCGAGCCCGTGGCGCAGACGCTGGACGACGCTGCCGCGACCGTACCGTCCGATCTGACCTTGCCGGACGCACTCGCCGCGCTCGACACGCTCGAAGCGCAGGGCAAGTGGTCGGAAGCGATCGAGCCCGCCACACGCATGGCCGACGCGGTCGCGGAGCAGTCCGGGGCGGACAGTCTGCGCTATGCCGAAGCCCTCACGAGGCTCGCGGAGGTGCAGCGGCGCGCCGGTGATCCTGCGAAGGCCGAACTCGGCTTCGCCCGCGCGATTTCGATTATCGAAGCGCGCACCGGAGGTTTGAGCGGCAGGTTGATCGATCCGCTGCGCGGTCTCGGCTTCTCGTACGCCGACATGCGGGACCACGCACGGGCTGCGATCGTGCTCGAGCGCGCGGTCCTGACGCTGCGTCGCAACCGCGGACTCTTCGACCCGTCGCAGCTCAAGGTGCTCGAGCGGCTCGCCACCAGCCAGACCGCGAACCGTGAATTCGCGGACGCCGAGCAGACTTTGCGCTACAGCGTGCGCGTCGCCGAGCAGAGCTATGGCGCGCGGGACCCACGCGTCGCCGGGCCGATGTCACGACTCGCCGACTGGTACTCTTCGGTGTTCGCTTACGACGTCGCCCGCAGCTTCTATCGCACCGCGATCGAGCGTGTCGAAGAAGGAGCGGGCCCGATGCACCCGGCCCTCGTCGACCCCCTGCGCGGGCTGGCAGAAAATTCGATGCGCGCGTTCATCTATGGTGATGTCCTGCGCCGCGACACGCCGATGTCACCGACGCCCGCGCCGTCACAGACCGCAATGATGTTCGACCAGACGCGGGAGGATCCGCGCCCCGGCAATCGGCGACGGCTGAGCAGCGAGAGTCAGGAAGCGCTCGAACGCGCGCTCGCGATCCTGCGGACCCGTCCTGAGGGGACGACGGGGCTGCAGCTCGTGATCACTCTGCTGCGAGCGGGTGACTGGTACCTCGTGAAGAACGAAATCGATCCGGCGCACGCACGCTATTCGGAGGCCTGGAAAGTGAGCCGGACTGAGCCGGATGTGGTGGCGGCCACACAAGCGTCGGAGCCCGAGGAGACGGTGCTCGGCTATCCGGTCGTGATCTATTTCCCGGGCGGGGGCGCCGATCGCCCCGGCGCCGACATTCCTGAAGCAGAGGTCATAGAGCGGTACGTGCTCGCGGAGTTCGACGTCGGAACGGACGGTCGCCTAGCGAGTGTCGAGCTCATCGACAGCGACGCCTCGGATCGCCAGATCCGGGAGACACTCGGCACGCTCGAGGCATCGGTCTACCGACCGCGGTACGTCGACGGCGCACCGGTCGCAACGCAGGACGTCCGGTTTCGGGATGTCTTCCGTGAGCGACGTCGGCAAGAAGACAGCGGTAAAGCTGCCGGGGATGAGAGCGGCTGACCGCACGACCGGATCACGTTCCGGGAGTCGGCTCCTGCGGCGGTTGCGGATCGTCGTCGGAGGGCAGCTCGGTCTCGGCCGCCGGGTCCTCGCTTTCGGGATCTGGCTCGGTCCCCTCGAGTCCAGGTACCTCGCCGGGCGGATCACTGTCCTCGTCAACCGGCAGCTCGTCCTCGTCAGCCGCTTCGTCTTCGCCCACATCCTCGCCGATGGCCGGCGACCGTTCGATCTGAGGCCCGGTGAGTCCGCCCGGCAGCGGCTCGTTCAGAGCGGCCTCCGGCAACAGGCCCCGCACCATCGCCTGCTGGCGGAACTCCACCGCCAGCTTGGCGCCGGCATCACGCATCGCCATCGCCGTGGCACGGCGCAGCGGATCCTCGCCCCCGAATCCCGACGCTTCGACGCTGCCATAGCCGGTGAATGGCCAGGATTCGACCAGCTTCCCGTCCGGCGTGTAGAGACCGACCCGGTACTTCAGGCTGACCGCGTAGAACTGCGCGCCCGCATCGCGTGGCGTCACGAACGAATATTGTTCGAGCTCGGGCTCGAGCACGGCGCGGATCTGCGGATCCGCGACCGCGCCCATGATGCTGTCGAGCACGACGACGCGCTCGAACATCGCGGTGACGAGCCGCGTAATACCGTCGGTCTGCGCGGTACCTAGATCGACTTCCCAGTCGACGCTCCAGCGTTCCTCCTGGTGGACGTACTTCTTGAATTCCTCCGGCAGGTACAGACCGATCGTGACCGGAATCGGCGTCAAGAGCGGCCGGGGGATGTTCGTCGTCGCCTCGAAACGTACAGGTTGACATGCCAGGAGCGGCAGCAGCACCGATGCGAGCGCGACGAGCCGCGCCTTTGCCCGGCGGCTTCGTGCCACGTACCGGCGCGCGTCCTGCAATCCCTCGATCCTCATCATGGCGGCACCTCGGCCTGCACTTCCGGCGGCGTCACACGTCCTGCGTCCGCGCATGGCCGGCTGCGCTCGTTTGTCCGGAATCCCGCTCGGCCGGCGCGTCATCGCGACGCAGCTGGCCAATGCGGATGGAAGGCCGTCGAGTCATGCTTTCCGGCATGTCGAGGCCCACGAAGGTGCCGCCGTTGCGCAGACACAGGATTCGCATCAGCGTCGCGAAACGGATGCTCGTGTACTGCGGCGCATCGGGACGCACCGGGAAGCCCATCGCATGGATGCGTACCCGTCGGTCGCCGGTCGCATCCTCCTTGTTGATCAGCTCGACCTGGCGCACGACGGTATCGACCGACGAGCCGGTGAATTCGTCACCGAACACGTACAGGCTGATCTTCTTGTCGCTCGCGTAATACGTGCGGATCGCTTCGACGATGCCCTCGACCGGACTCGAGTTCGAGAACGCGTTCCAGGTCCTCAGCCGATCGAGCACGATCTTGCGCTGCGCGGGAGTGTCCGGGATCCATTTGCCGCGGTAGCCAGAGAACATGTACGCCCCCATGTCGTTCATGACCTGGAAGCCCTTGACCTGCGGATAGATGTTCAGCGTCTCTTCGACCTTCAGCAGCAACAGCGGCCAGGCGTAATTGAACATGCTGCCCGACGTGTCGATGATGAAGATGATGTACTCGCTGTCGACCGGAATGCCGCCGATCGCGTCATCGGCCGCCCGACGGAAATCACGGCCGAGCAGGCGCTTCATCTCCTCGCTGAGCTCCTGCTTCGCCGACACGAGCCGACCCTCGATGTCATTGACGACGTCGGCCTCCTTCACCGAAGTCTGGTACTTGCCGCGGATGTTGCTGAGGTCGCCCTGCAGTCGGGCGATCAGCCGTTTCTCCTCCGCGAGTTGCTCGAGTCGCGTCTTCAAGTCGCGGTTCAGAACGGTGGTCTCGCCGCGGATGTCGGCGGCCTGGCGCTCGAGCTCGATCACGCGACCCTCGAGGTCCACGCGAGACTGCTCGAGCACGATCGGCTCGCCGAACTTCGACAGCACGAGCAGCAGGATCACCGCACCGAAGCCGCACGAAATGCAGTCGAGGAACGACAGCGAGAAGATCTCTGCATCCCGCCGCTTTAGCATTCGCACCCTCATGGCCAGTCCTTCGACGGGCTCATGAACGCGCCGCCGGTACGCCGCGCTGCGACCCAGTAGGTGCTTGCGGCGTTCGGATCACCTTCCATCGGAAACAGGATCACGTTGAGCGGTACGTCCTTCGGGTAGCGGTTGAACGCCCGCTCGAACAGTCGCAGGCGCCCTTCGCCGTCGATCGTCTTGCGAAACGGAGGGGGTGAGGCGCCCTGGGTCGGCAGACCATCGGTGACGATGACGACGTTGTCGGGCCGCGGCACCATCTGCTCGATCACCGCGAACGCATTCTCCATGCTCGTGCCGTCCTGTGGCACGACGTCGCGCAGTGCCCGCAACGAATCATTCAGCGCCTTGGGATCGCGGCCCTCGAGCCAGCGCCCGGCGCTGCCTTCGAGCAGGGGCGCGGCCTGGGTGTTGAACGTGTAGATCTGGAAGCGACTCTTCTCCGGGATCTGTGCTGCGAGCCAGTCGACCGTGCCGATCACGCGCTGCCATTTCTCGGACAGGAGCTTGCGCGAATCGGACATGTTGCGCATCCGGATCACGTTGACGACGGTCTCGTCGAGCATACTCGCAGAGACGTCGACGAGGATCAGGATCCGCTCGCCGCCGACCTTCAACCCGGTCAGGTACTGCCGATCGCCGGTGCCGACGAAACCGCGGATGCGCTGACCGGGATTGCCGGGACTCTCAGTACCGCCTTCGAGACGGCGCGTGCCTTCCTCGAGCGATTGCAGATCGGCTTTCAGGCGCTCGATCGCCTCGCGTCGCGCGATCGTTTCGCCCTCGGCGTCGGCGAGCTGGACACGCAACGTCCGCGTCTCCGAGATGATCCGGTCGGAGAGCCCCTCGGTGCGACGCGACTCCTCTTCGGTCGTCTTGATCGAGTTGCGAATGACCGCGAGGTTCTTGAACCCGTCGAGCACTTCGACCTCGAGCTGGTCCACCTCCGATTGCAGCTGCTGGTTCTCCTTCTGGCGCGCGAGGCCGGCCTGCGCGCTGATGATCGTGTAGAACAGCACGACGGCGCCGAAGCCACACGAAATGACGTCGAGGAAAGACAGACTGAAGGTTTCAGTCTTGCGTCGTGCCATCGTCCCGGACCAGTTGAATCATCTCCAGCGTGACCCCGGGCGTACCGAGCCGGACTCGGTCGCCCACCTGCAGCACTGCGCGGCCGCTGACGCGTTCGTCGTTGACCCATGAGCCGAACGTACTGTGATCCTCGAGCACCACGGCACCGTTGCGCCGGGTCAGCGTGCAATGGGCACGCGACACGCCCGGTGCACCTTCTGGCAATGTCAATGCGCGCCGTCCTGAAGGTACCGACCAGCCGAGCGTAAGCGCCTCATCCTCGATCGCCCATGCGCGCGACCCGTAGAGCACGTGCGTAGGCCGGCGGTCGGGCGAGGTCGCGGGCGAGTCGGTGGCGGTCGAGCCGGGCTGCGCCGCAGCGAGTCCCTGCATCGGCAGCCGGTACACGAGCGCCACGGCGTCGGCAGGCCGCATGATTGCCGATGCGTGCCGCAGCGTGCCGACGGCCGCCGCGCCGCGCGGCAGTGCGGTGACCGTGCAATCCCGCAGCGCTGCGAATCGCTCGGCGAGCCCGGGAAGACGAGCGACGCGCTCGCCGATCCGGAGCTCGATCGCGTGCCCGGCCGGTCGCACATCCTGGACCAGTTTGACCAGCGCCGCGTAATGACGTTCGGCCGCAGCGATGAAGTCGTTCCGATCGATCTCGACACGATGGATCGTGTCACCGAACTCGAGCTCCACCGCGAGCGCCGTCTCGGTGTCGAGCTGCACGAGCCACGAGGGAATCTCGTCGGCCAGCCGCTGCTCGGTCGCAGCCTGATGCAGCGGATCGAAACGGGTCTTCCGCACGAAGGTTTCGGCGATCAGCTCGATCCAGCGCTGCGTGAGTCCGAGCCAGCCATGGCCCGGCTGGATTTCGAAGCGGGCCCGGCGCAGCGGAGCCTGCTCGCCGCCGGGGTGTTCGAGCACCGCCAGCGTCGCCCGATGCAGCTCCAGATCGAGATGCAGAACCCGCGCCGGGACCGGGGTCAGCGCACACGCAGCCAGCGCGGCATCGACGAGACCCCGCACCTCGAGCCCGGTCTCGCTCGCAACCCCGAGTAGCAGACCGAGTTGCTCGCGCGTGTAACCGGCCGGTACCGCCAGCAGCAGACCCGCGGCTTCGCGATGCGGAGTCAGCAGACGCTCGAGCTGCACGAACGCCAGATCGGCCGCCGTCTGCGCATTGCCGAGCGGCCGCGCGAGCGGTTCGACGCCGAGCTCGCGCCAGTAGCGATTCTGGGTATAAAGCGGCCGGAGCCGGGCGCGGCGCTGTGCTTCGAGTCCGGTCAAGAGTTCCGCGCCCTCGAGCAGCACGAACCCCGGTTCCTCGGCGACGACCTCGATCTGGTCCGCCGCGCCGCGGGCGAGGATCAGACCGGCATCATTGAGTTCCAGGGACAGCATGACAGGCTCACGGGATCATCTGACCTGCATGTGACGCAACAGATTCTGGTCCAGCCAGGTTTCCGTTTCGAGCACGAGCCGCTCCTGCGCGAGCTGCAGCTGATGCAGCAGGAACATGATCACGATGCTGATCAGCAGTGCGATCAGCGTCGAGTTGAAGGCCGTGCCGAGACCCGCGGTCACGCCGGCAATGTCACCGGTCACGGCCTTGTGTGCCTGAGACAGTGCGTCACCGATGCCGCGGACCGTGCCAATGAAGCCGATCGCCGGAATCGCCCAGGCGATATAGCGCACCATCGACAGCTCGGAATCGAGCCGGTCGGCCTCGGACTGGCAGACGCCGTGCGCCGCTTCAGACACGTCCTGGATGTTGCGGGTTGCGCCGAATCTCGACAGCGCCGCCATCACCGCGCGAGGCAGTAGCAGGCGTCGGGTCTCGGGCTCCAGGGCCTCGACCTGGCGAGCATACTCGCGTGTATCTTCGGGCAGAATCCGCATCCCGTCGGGCACGTGGACGAGCTCCGAGGCCAGCAGCGCACGCTCACGCCGGGTCGCAACGCCCTTGTACGCCATGATCGCGAATGCCCACAGCATCAGGATGAAGCAGGCCTCCTGCTCGTAATCCTTCAAGATCACGTACAACGAGCGCTCGGGCACGAAGTTCGGATCGGCGCGCATCATCTCTGCCTGTTGCGCGAGGTCTGCTTCGGCGTTCGGGCGGATCGCGGTCACGTACACCGCGTGCACGACGATCACGGAGACGATCAGCGCAAACACGTCGTACAGGAATTCGGTCGGCAGGTTCCGTCTTGATTTCGTCACGGGCTGTGTGGCACGTGCCATCCTGAAACTCATCAGATATCCACCGGGAAAGAGACATCGAAGTCGGCGCGCACCTTTTCGGAAGGTTCGAAGCGCTGTGGACTGGGCGTCGGCTCGCGCGTCGCCGGGGAGCTCGCGGGCTTCTCGGGCTCGGCTTGCGCGGGCGCCGCTTCGATCTCCTCGGCGTCCGTTGCGGCGGCGGCCGCTTCCGGCTCACGCTGCTGTTCCCGTTCCTGTTCCTGGGCAATCAACGGCGCTGCGGCCATCAGCAGCAGCGCGATCAGCGTGGGACGCATGGCTTTACTCCACATAGCGTGCGATCCGGAACCCAACGTCATCGCGCACGCCGTCGCCAAAATTGCGGGACATCAATCTGAGATCCGTGACGCTCGAGGAGCGCCAGCTCGCACCGCGCACCACGTGCTGAGTCCCGGTGTCCGGGCCCATCGGGTCGGTCACCACGCCCGTGGAATCGACGGTCACAGTGTAGTAGTCGTGAGTCCATTCGGCGATGTTGCTGCCCATATCGAAGACGCCGAGCACATTCGCGGGGAAACTGCCGACCGGCGCGGACGCCGGAAAGCCGTCGTCGTAGTTCGGGATCACGTTCGCGAGGATCGCCCGCGCGGACTGGTCCGCGAAATTTCCGGATCGCGGCGCGACCGGCAACGCATCCCCCCACGGGTAGCGGCGGAAGTTCGTGCCGTCCTCGTAGCGCGCCACGAATTCCCATTCGGCTTCCGTCGGCAGGCGGTAGCCGGTCGTCATCGGCTTGGCCGACACCCACGAGCCTCCTTGTTTGACATAAGCCGCCGGCAGCCCGTCTTGCTGCGACAGCCAGTTGCAGAACGCTGCGGCCTGCTGCCAGGTCATCTTCACTGCGGGCTGGCGATCCAGGTCGAGACTGTTCGGACCAATGAAACCGGAGCGATGTTCCGCTGCGAACTTGCGAAACTCCCCGTTCGTGACCGGTCGTACGCCGAGATAGAAGCGGCGCTCGAGCGCAACGGCACGCTGTGATTCGTTCGCACGCCGTCCTGGTTCCCGACGCGAGCTGCCCATCGTGAAGCGTCCCACCGGCATCAGACTCAACTGCTGCCCGCCCGCCGTCGTCACGACTTTGGGTATCGCGGCGACCTTCGCCTGGGCGGGCGTGAGCAGCTGCGCCTCGACGACCTGAGGCAGGCCAGGCCGCGGTGTCACCTTCGTGGTGAAGGTCTCAAAGCCTGGTTTGCGGATCTCGATCTCGTGCGTCGTGGCGGTGAGTTCGAGCGACTGATTGACGCTCCCCCGCCGTTCGCCGTTCACGTAGAGCTCTGCGTCGGCCGGCTGCGCGCGCACGGTGACCTTGCCGTAGATCCCGGCGAGATCGATGCTGAGTGTGCGGCGTTCGCCCGGTTTCAGGCTGACCTCGCGGCGCGCGGACTCGTAGCCCGGGCGCGCGAGCACGACCGACTGGGACAACTCGGGTCGCACTTCGAGGTCGAGCGGGGTCGTGCCGCGATAGGTGCCCGCCACCGTGACGCTG
>Ga0268386_10004485_pt1 | contig 10279 bp, 6 predicted proteins | sample RVTome_15_FD_200260 | JGI IMG/M metagenome (GOLD analysis project Ga0268386, IMG submission 200260) | Soil microbial communities from uranium-contaminated site in the Upper Colorado River Basin, Wyoming, United States - RVT150D86... ... | reverse complement strand
CGGCCGCGAAGGTGCTCGAGGTCGAACCGCACGTTGTCCGCGAGCCCGCCGAGGCCGGCGAGACGCAGTCCACCCGCGACCGGGGCATCGATCCCGACGCGCCACAGACCGGCCAGCACGATCGCGATTGTGGCCGCACGCCCGATCGCGCGTCCGCTCGTCCACGCGGCGACGAGCCCGGCGCCGGCCGCCCACGCGAGCGCCGGCGCGGCCTGCACGAAGTACTGCGGCAGATCGCGCGCGCCGTTGAGCACGATCGACACGACGGCCGCGGCGTACCAGGCGAGCGCCAATCGTCCGCTGTCGCGCGTCCGCTGCCGCAGGAGCGCGGCCACGACACCGGCGCCGCCGAGGAACCAGAGCATGTCGTATCGCGCCTGCCGGACGGGCAGCCAGGCGGCATACGAGAGGAATCCGGTGACGCCGCCATACGACGTGCCGGCATAGTCGAAGTTGTAGTTGAACGTCGCGAGACGCCAATCGAGCAGCGCCCCATGCGCGGCGATGAAGCCCAGTCCGAGCACGCCGACCAAGACGAGCGCGGCGATGAATGCCCGGAGATCGCCGCGCGAGGGCTGCAGGCGCATGCACAGGCAGATCGGCAGCGCGTACGCAATCGCGTTGTACTTCGTCCAGACGGCGAGGCCGAGGAGCACGCCGGCCGCGGCGCGCGGCCACCAGTGACGCCCCGGCGACAGCGTCAGCAGCAGCGCGAGCGCCACGTACAAGCTGATGAACGTCTCGCACTGACCCCGGACGAACACGCCGCTCAGCCGGAACAGCGACGGATTCGACAGCAGGGCGAACAGCGCGCCGGCGATCATTCCCGCGCCCGGCATCGCCATGCGCCGGCCGATCAGCACGAGGACGATCGAGACGCCGACGGCCGCGGCGAGATCGGCCGCCGCGACCACCGATTCCTGCGGCCAGATGCGCCAGAGCAGGCTGTACAGCACGTGCACGCCCGGCGGCTTTTGATCCCAGGCGTCCACGTACGGCGCGCCGCCCGCCGCGATCGCCTGGCCGACGTAGATGTACAGACTTTGATCGGCTCCGGCGGGATGCGCGAGCGACGGCAGCCGCAGCGCGAGCAGCAGGGTAATACCCACCGCCGATAGTGTTTCTGGCCGAGTCATGGCCGAGCAGGAGCGTTCAGTGTCCCCGCCAGACTCGATGACGTACTATGTCGGCTGCTGTTGCGGAAAGTGGTCACGCCAACGGGAAGCTTACGCCACGTGGCGGATCGCCGATAAGAAACCCAAGACGCACTATGCCGAGATATCCGGGCGGTTGCTGTGTGCTGATCGTTCTCTTCACATTGATCCCCGGCAGCCGCCCGTCGGCACTGACCCCGGTCTCCGCTCAGGAAACTCGACCAGCGGGTCAAGCCCAGCTGACAGCTCTCGCTCAAGCATGGGCGTTCGTTGCTCAGAACGACCTGGAACGGGCCGAAGCGATTGCCCGAGCGCTGATGGAGGAGGATCCGACCAATCCGGCGGCCGTCCTCTTGATAGTCGAGATCGCCCTCGCGCGAGGCGGTTCGGTAGCGGCGCTGGATACCTACGAGCAGTGGCGACGCGCGCGCCGCGTCGACTCGCCTTATGTGCTCCGACGCGTGGCGCGCAGCACCCTGCTCGAGGTTCTTCAGACCTCGAAAGAGGCGGCCCTTCGTTCTGAGGCCGCCCGCGGACTCGCGGCGGGCGGTGAGCCGAACGTCGCCGACACGCTCAAGGTGAGCAGCGCCGGTTCGAACATCGTCGACACTCAGACGCTGGCGTCACTGGGAGATCCCCAGGCGATCGACGCGCTCGCGACAGCGCTCCAGCAAGGGACGACCGATCGGATGATTGCCATTCATGCCCTCGCCGAGAGCGGAAGCCCGCGCGCAATCGATGCGCTGCTGCAGATGCTGGATCATCCGCGACCGGAACTGCGCGCGGCGGCCGCGCGCGGCCTCGGCCGGCTGAACGCGCGTGCGGCCATTCCCCGACTGCAGGCGCTGCTCGCGGATTCCGTGCCGATCACGCAGCTGGGCGCCGCGGTCGGCTTGCATCACATGCAGGACGCGAGCGGTACGGTTGTCCTGCAGGCCAGGCTCGGGTCCGGCGTCAGCGCGGTGCGCCTCGAAGCCGCCAGCGCTCTGGCATCGAATCCGGACGCCGCGTGGATGTCGACCATCCGACGCCTGCTGGGCGATCCCGATCCCGTCATCCAGATTGGCGGCGCCCGGCTCCTGGCTCCGCACGATCCCGCCGCTGCAACTGCGACGATCGACCGCCTGGCCCAGGATCCCAATCTGGCGGTCCGCGAGGAAGCGCAGCGGGTCGCGCCCGACGTCGTGGGAAACGATTTCGACCGGCTCCGGGCGCTCCTTCGCGCCGCCGATCCGATCATCCGGGTGCGGGCAGCTGCCCGGATGCTGAGCCTGACTCGTTAACTGCATCGTAAAGGGCACCGGATCAGCGGCCGATAACCGCATCGGACGAGTCGAGCTGTTCCGCTGGCTGGGTGCGGTCGTGCCCGCGACTCCCGCCAGTGAATGCGTCGGTCGAGGGTGACCTCTCGCCCTGGCGCTGCGGACCAGTGTAGGATTGGCGCCGGCAACGATCCCGACCGACCACCCATTTTCACTTATGGCGTCCAGCATCCGTGCTTCAAGTCGATCGGTCACATTTGGATGGCCAGCCCTGATCTTCCTGGCGTGCACCGTGCTCGCCGAGCCGGCCGCGGGGCAGATCTCCCTCGTTGCGGGCGACTCACCGGTGGCCATGAACGGCTTCGAGTTCGCCGCCGGAGCCGTTCGCGGGTCGGCGGTCGCCTACGACCCTGTTCACGGCGTGTATCTAGTCGTCGGCGCGTACGGTTCGGCGCGCGGCATCTTCGTGAACACCGATGGCGTACCGGTAAGCGCCTCGTTTCTAATCGCGCCGCAGACCGAATGGGCGCATTTCCCGCGCGTCGTGTACAGCGCGGGACTGGCCAACGGCGCGGGCGGCTTCGGCGCCTTCCTGATGACGTGGCACGATGAGACTCCGGGCCAGGTGGGCAATTTCGTGCTCGCGCGCGTGGTGTCGTTTCCCGCCGGCGGTCCGATCGGCTCCACCATGGTCGTCTCGGACGTCGCGAGTTTCTGGGAGGCCGGCGCGCCTGCGGCGTATTCGCCAGCCAGCGGCGTTTTCCTGGTTGTGTGGCAGACCTGCTGCGGCGGCGGGTCCTTCGTGCGCGGGCAGCGGCTTGTCATCGACGGCAACGGCATACCTCAGCTGCTCGGCCCCGCGATTCCTGTCTCGGCGGATAAGGGCCGGGATCCCTCGGTGGCGTACAACCCAACCACGAACGAGTTCGGGGTATCGTTCAGCGGCTGGGACGCCATTTCCGCCACCGTCTCGCTGGCGGTCATCACCCCGGCGGGTGCCATGCCCGTTCGCACCCTCTTTCACAGGGCGGCGGGGACCTATATCACCGATATCGCGGTCAATTCGACGAACGGGAGATACGTGCTCGGCTGGTCGGAAGGGCAGGGCACTCGAGCTGCCGAGTTCAACTCGGCGGGAACCGCGCTGGGAATAGGCCTGGTGAGTAGTGCGGTCGGTGCCTACGATGCGGTGTCGCTCAGCTTCAATCCGAACAGCCGTACGTTTCTGCTGCTTGGCCACACCGCCAGTGGAGAAGTGGGCGCCGCCGAACTCAGTTCCCGCGGCGCGCGAATAGGCAGCGAGACGGTCGGCAGCAACTCGGGCAACCTGGGCGCGTTCTACCCGCGGGCGGCGTCGAACGGAAATCGATGGCTCGATTCGTTTTCCAGGAAATTCGATTCCGTCCGGGTGCATGCCGTGGTGACGGCCACAACCAATGGCGGCGGCGATGTCCCGCTGCCTCCTACCGGAGCTCCGCCGGGTAGCGATCCACCCCAGATCACGACGCAGCCGGCCAGTCAGACCATTGCTGCCGGCACGTCGGCCGTGCTGAGCGTGGCCGTCGCGGGAACGGCGCCCTTCACGTATCAGTGGTACGCAGGCGACAGTCCGAACCAGGCGCAGCCGATCCCGGGCGCGACTTCGGACACGTACATCACACTCGCGCTGCAGACCTCGAAGCGCTACTGGGTGCGGGTGACGAACGCGTTCGGATCAGCCAACTCGAGCACGGCCTTCATCGCGGCCACGCACATCGCCAATGGCGGGTTCTGGGGCAACAGCATGGCGGGCTGGTCGGTGTTCGCCACACCCGATCAGAACTACCTCCAGTGGGGCGTCGACAATGAGGTGCTCCAGTTCTACCGCGTGCCGCCGCCCTCGGGTACGAACCAGGCGACGGTGTTCCAGCAGACCGGCGCGTCGTTTGCGGCCAACATCGGCATCCGGGCGTTCTTCCAGCTCGGCAACACCAGCAGCGTCCGCAAGCGGATCAGCGTGCTGCTCACCGATGCGGACTTCAGCGATCTCGCGGTGTGCACGTTCTGGCTGGCGCCGAACACGCCGCTGCAGACCTACGCGATGCTGAGCCACACGACGGAGGCCTGGTCGAACGCGTCGATCTACTTTTACGCGGCGTCCACCGGCGCGAATGGCGGTACGTATCTGCTCGACAACGTCGTGTTCGAACAGGATATGACGCTGCCGACGGGCCGGACCGACTGCTACGACCCGACGGCGCCGGCGCCGGCGCTCCTGCCGCACAGCAGCAACCTGGTCGCCAATCCGACGTTCGACTCCGGCACGATCCCGCCCTGGATCGCCTTCGGCACCCTGTCGCACCAGGTGTCCGGAGGCGTCGTCGAGATGCTGCAGCCCCCGGGGCCGGCCGGCTCGTTCCTCCAGCTGACGGGGACGCCGATGGCGGCGAACGACATCCTGTCCGCCTCGTTCAGCCTCGGCAACAGCAGCGGCGTCCGGAAGCGCGTCACGGTGATCCTGCACGACAGCGACTTCAGCGATCTGTCGGTGTGCTCGTTCTGGCTGCCGGCGGGCGCACCGCTGCAGACCTATGCAATGACGACGTTCGCGACCAGGGCCTGGTCCAACGCGACACTGTCGTTCTACGTCGCGACCCAGGGCTTCGAACCGTGGGTGCGCCTCGACAATGTCTTCGTGCAGCGCGCGCCGACGGTGGCGACGGCGGGCACCGAATGCATGGCGCCCGGCGCCGTGCCGTTCCAGCTGATGTCGGCGGCAGGCGCGTCGGCAAACGCCAACGGATCGACGCCGTCGAAGGCGGCTCGCGCGTCGGCGCCAGCCGCGGGATCGGCGGCCGGCCGCGCGGCCACGCCGACCGTCGCTCAGCCGGCCGCGGACCTGCTCGACGCGGCGCACCGGACCGACTGGATCGAGACGCTCGATCTGCGGTCGAGCTCCACTGCCGTCTTGAGCTTCGAATCGTCTCTGTCGATGGACAGTGCCTCGTCGGCGGAGATTCAGGTCAGCGAAGACGGGACCACCTGGCAGACGCTGGTCCAGGTGCCCGCGTCCGATGACTGGATCACGCTGAACGTCGATCTCAGTGCGTGGGCAGGACGGGTCGTCCAGGTGCGATTCGCGTTCGACGCGAAGGCGCCGCGACGCGGCGGCCGGCCGGATACCTGGCTGATCGGGGACGTGCGCGTCGTCAGATGACGCGCACGTCCACATGCGTCGTCTGATCCGTCGTGGACTGGCCACGGCGATCGCGGGCGCCGCGATCGGCGCGGCCAGTCTGACCCTTGCCCACGCCCGCCACCCGCAGCTCACATTCGAGTTCGATCGCGACCCGCCGCTCGTGTCCGGGTTCTACCCGGTGGAGCGCGCGGGCGACGAGACGTTCGCCTGGACGCGCGGCCGGGCGTCGCTGACGATTCCCGGTCTCGATCGGCGCCTCGCCTGGGCCTGTGCGATCCGGCTGCGTGGAGCGAGACCTGACGGGATCCCGCAACCAGCGGTGGTGATCGCGATAGATGGCGTGGTGGTCCAACGTCACGCCGCGACGCCGGATTACAGCGACATCACGATCACGGTGCCGGCGCGTCGCGGCCGGGCAGGGCTCGACGTGAGTCTGACCGTCGATCCTCCATTCGTTCCCAGCGCGTCCGATCGCCGTCAGCTTGGAGTGCAGGTGGATCGGCTATCGTGCGAGCCGTTAGGCGCCGCTCGACCGCCGGTCGGCGCGCTGATGCATGCGTCGATCGCGTCCGGCGCGCTGGCCGCCGCCCTCGCGGTCAGCCGGGCGGGCATGTGGGCGACTGTGCTCTCGGCGCTGCTTATCGCCGTCTGGCAATCCGCCGCGCTGGTGACTGGCGGCGCCGCCTACTCGGCTTACACCTCAGTCGCCGCCTGGCTCGCGGCGGCGACGGCGATCGTCCTGGTCGTTACGGTGAGGCTGACCGAGTGGCGGCTCGGCGCGCCGCTGCCCACGAGTGCGCGCTTCGCCGCTGGATTCTCGGCGGCCGTCACGTACGTCAAGCTTGCCGCGCTGCTGCATCCATCCAAAGCGATCATCGACGCCGTCTTTCATGGGCACAGGCTCGACTGGGTGCTCGACGGCCGTCTGTACTTCACGCAGCCCCTGCCCGACGGCGTGGCCTTTCCATACGCCATCGGCCTGTACCTCTTCGCGGCGCCATGGTCGCTGCTGACGGACAACCACGCGGCGCTGCTTCGCGTGGTCGTGACCGTCGCCGAGACGCTTTCGGGGGTGCTGCTCTACGTCCTGATCGCGCGCGCCTGGGGCGATCGGCTCGCGGCGGCGCTTGCCGTCGTGCTCTTTCACCTGGTGCCCCTGCCGTACGCCGTCATCGGCAACGCGAACCAGACGAATGCGTTCGGTCAATCGGCGGCGCTCGTCACGATCGTCTCTGCCGCGATGTGGCCGCTCGGCCGCACGCATTACGGGCAACTGGCGGCGCTCACCCTGTTGGCGCTGCTGGCATTTCTGTCGCACGTGAGCACCGTCTCGCTGCTGGCCGGCATCCTCGCGGCCATGGCCGCGCTGTACTGGTGGAAGGGCGGCGCGTCGCTTCGCATTCCGGCGGCGTCGATCCTGATCGCCACGACGATCGCCGCACTGCTGTCGGTGGTGCTGTATTACGGCCACTTCGGCGACGCGTACCGCACGCTGGCCCGCGTGCGATCGGACCAAGCCGCGGCCGAATCGGCGGCGCCGGCGCCGCGACCGGCGGCCCCGGTGCACGTGCGAGCGGTGCGCTCACTGGTCATCACCGCGAGCGACATCGGGCTGCCGATTCTGGGGCTCGCGGCGATCGGCCTCATGCGGCTGCGCGCGGCGAGGCGTCTCGATAGGATGACGTTGACTCTTGGCGCCTTTGCGGTGGCCTATGTGGTGTTCGCGGCCTTCGGAACGGTGGTGCCGGTCAGTCCGCGGTACGAACGATATGCAGCGGAGTTCGTCGGGCGCGTGGATCTGGCGACCTATCCGGCAGCCGTGATCGTCGCCGCCCTCGGCGGCGCCTGGCTGCTGCGCGGCCACGTGGCCGCAAGAGTGACCGCCGTGGCGTTGTTTGCCGTTGCGGCTGCGGCGGCGACCCGGGCCTGGTATTCCTGGATTACCTAGCCGGGTCCGGCGCGGCCTGCGGTTTCGTCGCGACGACCATGAACCAGCGGTCGCTGCCGGCGATCGTGTCCATGATCGTCAGTCCGGCGGCTTTGAGCTCCGCCGCCACGCTTTCAGGACTGACGCCATGCGTCCCGTCCTCTCCGCGATCGCGCGGCCGCTCGGCTTCCTTCGGCGGTGTGAAATCGACGACCACCAGCCTGGCTCCCGGCTTCAGCGCGCGGACGATGCTCGCGTTCATCGCGGCCGGATCGGCAAAGTGGTGATAGACGTTGCGCATGAAGATGGCGTCGCAGCACGCGTCGGGGAACTTCGTCTCGTTCGCGTCGCCCGTCACGACCGTGATGTATTCCAGGCCCGAGCTTTTGATCGTCTTCTCGAGCGCGCGCACGCGCTCGTCGCCAAGCTCGCTCGTATAGACCTTTCCCTTCGCGCCCACGAGCTTCGCCACGGCCACCGACAGCTCGCCGCTGCCCGCACCGATCTCGCCGACGGCCATCCCTTCCTGGAGTCCCAGCGCGGCGAAGATCCGCTCGGGTGGGAGATCGGCCGGCGCGGCTGTCCGCTGCGCGAGAACGGGCGCGATCGTCAGCGCGATCGCCGCGAGGCACGCGGCGGCTCGGCGGCCGCCATCAGGGTTGCGGGTTGCGCGCGCGAACGCGAACACAGAGCTGGGCATCGTCATGGCCTCCACTGGCTGCTTGGACGACGTGAGCGGACGATTGGGCGGAGGCGTGCTGGGTCGGACAGCACGGGGCCGACCCAGTACGTAAAGGTACGCGCCTCGCGGCTGATCTGGTAGCCGGCGACGAAGTCATAGAGGCCGTACACGACGATCGCGATGGCGAGCGTGCCGGTGACCCAGCCCTCGCCGGCGAGACGGAGCTGGCGCACGCTCCTGACCGCCAGCCACGGGAGCAGCGCGAACAGGTCGATCACGAACGCGAGCGCCGCAACGGGCTGCACCAGCATTACGCCGAGGTCCGCGCCAGGCGCGCGACCGTTTCACGCAGGAACCCGCGCTCGGTCGGCCGCAGGAACCCGCCCACCCACAACAGACCGAGATAGGCGAGCGTGGTGACGGCCGATCGCAGAACCAGACCGGCCAGCGGCGCGATCGCCGGCACCAGCCAGAGGCCGGCGCCGACGGCCAGCACGGCCGCGCCCACGATCCGCGACAGGCGTCCGGCTTCGTACGGGATGCGATACAGCCGCCGCGAGAACGCAAAGGCGACCGCCGCCTGGGTGACGTACGACAGCAGAAACGCGGCCGCGGCTCCCACGGCGCCGTAGCGCGGCATCAACCAGGCCCCGCTCGACAGGCCGACGAGCGCCGCCGAGATGGTCGACACCGGATAGAACTCGGTCCGGCTCGTCAGGTTCAGGCCGATCGACGTCAGCAGGTACACACCCTGGAACGCGAGGCCGAGCGCGATCAGCGGCATGACCGGAGCGCCCGCCAGCCAGTCCGGCGTCGCCATCACGAGGATCACGTCGCGCGCCGCCACGGTGATCAGCCCGACGAGCAGCGCCAGAATGGCGATGACGTACGTGGTGACCTTGCCGAACACCTCGCGCGCGTCGGGCCGGCGCGAGGTGTCGTAGTAGAACGGCGCCCAGGCGGTCTCGAACGCGGCGAGAAAAAATTTCACGCTCTGCCCGAGCGTCGCGCCGATCTGGTAGACGCCGAGCTGTGGATCGGTCACGTAGCGCGAGAACAGCAGCTTGTTGCCGGCGTCGAGCGCCTGCGCGGCGACGCCATGCGGCAGCCGCGGCAGTCCGAAGCGCAGGGCGAGCCTGAGGTCCGCGGCGGAAAAGCTGGCGCCCACCAGCGTCCCACATCGCGGCCACAGCAACGGCATCAGCACGATGGTGACGACCAGATCGGCGAGGAACAGACCCGTCACGTCGAGTCCGAGTCCGATGACGAACCCGATGCGCAGCAGCAGCGTGCCGATCGCGCGCCCGAACGCGAAGGCGCTGTAGGCGACCGATTCGTTCCGCAGCCGCATCAGATGGAACGGCAGAAACGTGAAGCTGAGGAGGAAGGTGTTCACCAGCATCAGCTGCAGCGGCAGGACGAATCGATCCGGTGTATCCGACAGCCACGCGGCGAGGCTGGGCGACCCGGCCAGGAGCACGGCCAGCAGCACGACATCGGCCGCGAGCATGAACCACACGATGGTGCTCGCGAGCGACCGCCGCGGCGCCCCATCGCCGCGGTCGTGGTAATAGCGCATGAACGCGCCGTCCAGGCCCCAGCGGAAGATGACTTTCAGAAAGGCTTCGAGGCCGACGAGCAGCGCCAGCGCGCCGTAGTCCGCTTCGGTGAGGTACTCGCCCTTGATGTAGACGGCGATGAGCAGGAGGCTCACGACGGAGACGGCCACATCGCCTGCGCCATAGATGGCGACGCCGGTGGTGAGATGCTTCAGCCGCTCTCTCATCAGTCGCTGGACAAGGGCACTGACGCTGACAAGTCAGAAGTTAGAAGCCAGATGTTAGAAAAGGGGCTCATGTCGTCCGCAGGCAGAGAATCTGGCAAGCGCCTTTCTTTCTGACTTCTGGCTTCTGACTCCTAACTTGATCGCGACGAGCCTGAGCCCGGCGTCGGCTTCGGCCGGGCCATCAGGCGAGTCACCCACAAAGGCGAGTCCTTCTTCGGCAGATCGCACGACCGGCAGATCGCCGGACCGCCGCTCTCCAGGTGTTCCGTTCGCACCGCCATATACGCAGG